>ERZ795031.503-NODE-503-length-48102-cov-9.589818_pt1 | contig 48102 bp, 48 predicted proteins | sample MGYA00375123_ERZ795031 | MGnify/ENA primary metagenome ERZ795031 (study PRJEB30166, sample SAMN05720159) | activated sludge metagenome | isolation source: anaerobic digester from wastewater treatment plant | place: USA | collected 2015-04-21 ...
GCCAAGCTAAATAAGTTTGGGGATAGTATGATTAATTAAAGTAAAAATAATAAAACCCCGATAATCGGGGTTTTATTATTTATCCGGATGTGGTATAAAAAGCGTAAAGATTAATAATTAATATTAAATACGATGAAACAAAATGAAGGGGTAGCAGATCGGATTATTCGTTTGTTGTTGGCCATTATTTTAGCCGGTTTGGGCTCTTGGAGTCTTATTGGCGCTTGGCAAATGGCGGCTTATGTGATAGCGGCGATTTTATTAATTACGGCTGTTACTGGTTTTTGCGGTTTGTATAAGGTTCTCGGTATTAGCACTATCAAGCAGCCTAAGCCGGATTTGGGTATGGGTGGTTCGAGCAAAGAGAATGCCGACCGTCAATAGGCCGTTTAGTTCAATTATTTGTTTCAATTATTATTATCTTTGAGTTATAATTTAGATAATAGTTGGTTATTTTTATGCCCAAAATTGTAGTAGTTAATGATAAGATGCAGAAAGATTATCGTTATATCCTATCCGCTCCGATTGGCCGTGGTTTTGCCCCCGATTTTAAGCCGCAACTAACCCCCAAGGAGATGTTGCGGTTGGGTGTATTTGGCGGCAAATACTTGACTGATTGCCGAAAGGAATTTCTCGCCAGTTGGTTTAAGGGAGCGAAACTATGTTCCGAGCGCCATGATGCCAAGCTTAATTATTTCGGCGTTAACGCCAGTCAACCATTATCGGTCTGGCGGCAAAAAGGCTGGATTTATCCCGATGATCCCCGAGGTTGGTTTCAGTGGTATTGCCGTTATTATTTAGGGCGGCGTTTAATCGAAGAAGACCGCCGGCAAATCGGTCGTTGGAAGACGATGGCTCGGCACATCGGTCAAATCAAAAAATATTGCCACCCCGGCGATTTGTCTTGCCGGCGCCGGCAGCGTCAGGCACTCCTTCATTGGGCTTATGACAGTCGTAAAATTTAGATTGGCGACCCAATATTTAAATTTAATTAAGTTGACAAAATCGGCATTTTGGCGCATTATTGAACCAGCAACGAAAATTGAAACCAGGGAGAAGCCAATGCCCAACAAGAAACTGGAAGTGTCCTTAGTTAAATTTTTGTTGATATTTTTTTGTTGTCTGGGGGCGGGTCTGTTTTTCGGTCTGAAGCTGGGCCGTTATTGGTTGCCTAATAACCCTTCTTGTTATTCGGTTGAATCAGCTGGGTCGGCCCTGGATCAGGAATTTAGCCGATTAGCGCCGGCTGAAAAGAAAATTGCCCTGGATTTTGTTCAATTAATCAGAGCGCAGTTTTCTCTGGAAGCACCGTTATTGGAGCGGCCGGAACGAGATTGGTCAGAGCCATCTCGGGGATTATCGCGGTGGTCATTGGCGCGAGTCAAGAAATCTTGAATCCAATTGGCGACTCAACCGAACTCACCCGAACCAAATAATGGTTCGGGCTTTTTTATTCGGTCGGTTTTTGTTAAGATAGAAAGGATGATAAAATATCAACTGAATAATTTTACTCCTGCCGGCCGGTTTAAAATTGATTATCGGTCGGAATTGAATGAGGAACAATATCGGGCCGTCACTCAAGGCGACGGTCCTTGTTTGGTTTTGGCTGGCGCCGGGAGCGGCAAAACCCGCACTTTGGTGTATCGGGTGGCTTATCTCTTGGAAAGAGGAGTTAAGCCCAATCGGATTCTTCTTGTCACTTTCACCAATAAAGCGGCCAAGGAAATGTTGTCGCGGATTGACAGTTTGCTCAAAACCGCTACCAAAGGCTTGTGGGGCGGCACTTTTCATCATATCGGCAACCGGCTGTTGCGGCAATATGGCTCGGCCATCGGCCTGAAGCCCAATTTTAATATTTTAGACGCTGAAGACGCCAAGGCGCTAGTCAAGGCGGCCCTGGCGTCTGTCGCCATTCCGGAGGATAAATATTTTCCCAAAGCGGAAATGATTTACAAAATAATCAGTCTGGCGGCCAATTTATCACGGCCGCTAGCCGAAGTAATCGATTGGCGCTTCGGCCAAATTGATAAGGACTATGTCCCTTTGATTGAGCAGATTGCCGCCAGCTATCAACAGCGAAAAAATCAGTCCAATGCTTTGGATTTTGATGATTTGCTCTCTTTGTGGGCTCGGCTTTTGAGGGAATCGCCCGAGGTCAGGCAAAAATTGGCCAATCAATTTGAGCATGTTTTGGTGGATGAGTATCAAGACACTAATCATCTTCAGGGAGAAATTGTCGCGGCCTTGGCCGGCGCCAGTCCTAATATTTTTGTGGTCGGTGACGATTCTCAGAGTATTTATTCTTTTCGTGGCGCCGATGTTAATAATATTTTAGACTTCCCCAAGATTTTTCCTCAAGCTCAGACGTTTAAACTGGAAACTAACTATCGTTCGACGCCGGAAATTCTAGCCTTGGCCAATCAGTCTATTTCCTACAACCAAAATCAATTTGTTAAAAAATTGAAAACCAATAAACCGGCCGGAAGCCGACCGGCGGTGGTACCGCTAAGCGACAACAGCCAGCAGGCGGAATTTATTTGTCAGCGGATTTTGGATTTGGGGCGGGACGAAGGGCTTAATTTGAAAGAGGTGGCCATTTTGTTTCGGGCTCACTATCAGTCGTTGGAATTGGAGTTGGCGCTCAATAAGCGGAACATTCCTTATGTTATGCGGGGCGGTTTGCGGTTTTTTGAACAGGCGCACATCAAGGAGGTGATTGCTTTTTTAAAAATTTTAGTCAATTGTCATGATGAATTGGCCTGGCAGAGATTATTATTGTTTCAACCGGGCATTGGTTTGGTCGGCGCCCAAAAAATATATCAGCAGTTGTTGGACCGGCCGGATCTGGCGGCCATCACTAGTAGTCCGGTGCTGGGTTTGCCAATGCGGGCCCAAACTTCTTTTGGTCGATTGCAGCAATTAGTTGCTCGTATCAGCTCTGGTACCAATTATGATATTGCGGCGATAATTAAATCAATTATTGAGTCTGATTATCGCGAACAATTGAAAAATAATTATGACAATTATCAGGATCGTTTGGCTGATTTGGAGCAATTGGCGTTATTTGCCGCCAATTATGATGATTTGGCTAAATTTTTGGCTGACGCCGCTCTGGGGGAGAGTTTTAAAGGCGAAAGCCTTGCCGGCTATCAAGCCGGAGCTGATGAGGCGGTCGTATTATCGACCATTCATCAAGCCAAGGGCTTAGAGTGGCCGGCAGTGTTTATTCTTGGTTTGCTTGACGGCCAATTTCCCAATGCCAAAGCTTTTGAGCGACTAACCGATTTAGAAGAGGAACGGCGACTGTTTTATGTTGCTGTTACTCGGGCTCAGGATTATTTGTATTTGACTTATCCTTTATTTAGTCTGGCCACTGGCAATCTCAATCAGCCCTCGCAATTTATCAAAGAATTGCCCCAACAGGTTTACGAGCCGTGGCAAGTAGATGAAGCCGAGAGTGACGAGGTAATTTATGTCGAAGAGGAAGAAAGTGTCACTGATAATTTCTGGCGGCGGGTCAAGGCGCGGCGAGAAAATGAAAAATAAATGATTTTGGCTTATTTAAATTTAAAACAGCCGGTTTTGACAAGCCTAATGAAACTAAGGGGCGCTGTCGCAGACGGGGCAGAGAAATTTTTTTTAATCTTGACTTTTTTGACAGTCAATGACTTATTGCCTAAGATAACAACGTCTAAAACTTCTTTGCTTTTAAAAATTTAAATATATTTTTATTCTTAAGTTTTAATCGCTATGGTTAAAAAGCATCACTTAAGATTAAATTGGCGGATTTTGAACGCGGCAGTGGTATTTTCGCTGTTGTTTTCAACTATTCAGCCGGCCTGGTCGGCTAACGGCGAAATTGAGCCAGCCATTAATCCGGGTGAAATTGTGATTACTGAAATTATGGCTGACCCGCAGGTTGTTTCTGATATGAATGGCGAGTGGTTAGAATTTTATAATGCCACCGACCGAGAGATTGATTTAAGCGCTTGTTTTTTTGGGGATGCCAGCAGCACCCCTCACCAATTGGATGGTTTGGTGATGGGTGCTTTTAGTTATGTCGTAATGGCGAGAAACACTGACTCGTCTCAAAACGGCGGGGTGACTGGCGGAATAAATTATGGCGGATTTGTGCTTAATAACGGCGCTGATTCGCTAGTGCTTAAATGCGGCGAGACTATTGTTGACCAGGTGGAATATAATTTTTCTGCCGGCTGGTCCGGCGCGGCCGGCGCGTCAATTGTTTTGGCTGATCCGGCGCTGGACAACAATAACCCGGCCAACTGGTGCTTGTCTTCAAGCGAATTTGGCGCCGGTGATTTGGGAACGCCGGGATTGATTAATGATAGTTGCGGCGGTGAAGCTCCCCCGGAGTCGATTTGCACCGATAATGATCTGGACGGCTATAGCCAGGAAGGCGGCGCTTGCGGGCCCAGTGATTGCGCTGACGGCAATCATCTTATTAACCCCGATGGTTTAGAGGTTTGTAATGAAGTAGACGATAATTGCAATGGAGAAATTGATGAGGGTGGTGTTTGTCTAGTTGGACCGATTTGCGGTAATGGCGCTCAAGAAGAAAGTGAACAATGCGATGATGGTAACACGGTGACTGGCGATGGTTGTAGTCATTTGTGCCAACTTGAGCCGGATATTCCTTGTGGCCAGCTGGCCGAGGCGACTGGTTGGTATGGTCGTTATTTTAATTATTCCAGGGAACAGCCGGAGATGAACATACCACCAGAGCAGTGGCCGAGTCAGACGTCTGGCCATCCTTTGGGCGTTTGGACGACTGACTGGTATGATGCCCAATATTTCAGCTTTGCTCGAATTGACAATACCATTGCTTTTGGTAATGATTTTTTTCCGTTTGATTCGGCTATCACCGAGCTTGATAATGGTCATGAATTTTATTTTGGCGTTCATTGGCGGGGACTGGTGGAAATTACCACGGCCGGCGATTATGGTTATTATCTTGATTCTGATGATGACAGCTGGCTGTATTTGGACGGCGCGCTGGTTGCCGATTTATCAGGCATTTCTTCCAAAGAGTTGGTTGGGGACACGGTTTATTTGTCGGCCGGCCGGCACATTATCGATATTTATTTTGCCAATCGGCAATCGCTCCAGTCGTCCTTTCAGTTTTACTGGCAATCGCCGGAGATAATCGTCAAGCCGGTTGCTCCGGATTGTCCGCTTTATCCATATTGCGGCGACGGTCAAATCAATCAGGCCTGGGAGCAATGCGACGGCGGTGCTGATTGCACTGAGCATTGCTTGTTGCCCGACCAAACCGGCTGCCAAGATTTGATTTTGGCTAAAATTGATATTACCAACTTTGCCAACTGGGGCAATGGCAATATGACCGACGATGTTTATCTGGGCGGGATTTTCAATGCTGTTCCCAGTGGCACTTGGTTTCCGCTCTATTGGCAGGGGCATTATTTTACTGATGCTGATATTGGCGCTTACGAAACTGTTCCCGGTTTGGCGGTTGAGCGAACCGCCGGCCATTTACGTTTAGTGATGGGCGCCAGTCATCAATTAGACGATTTATCGGCAGAACATAGTCAGGGCAGGCTGGAATTTTATAATGCTCGCCTCTTGGCGTTAGTTAGTGATGAGGCGGCTAGCGTTGGCGGCCCCAATGGGCTGGAAGAAGGTTTTGATGGTATTGGTATGGGCAGCTATGACTCGGCGAATGATGAGGTCTGGAGCGAGTCCAGTAGCACGGTTAATTTTTGGTTGACGGCCGATGTCGCTGATGATGGTTTTTATACTGATTGGGAAATTATTACTGATTGTCGTGATGCCAAACTCAGCGGCTATAAATGGTCTGACCGCGATCGGAATGGTCAATGGGGTGAAACCGAGATCGGCTTGGCCGACTGGCTGATTAAGCTAATCAAATTTAATTCTTGCGACCCTGGCGAGCAGTGGGCTGATGCGGTTGTTGCTTATCAGCCTGGCCTTAAAAATACCGGCGCCCCCCTCGATCAGGAAAATCTTGATTCCAGCCGGGCTTTGGGGGAGGCGCAATTTGACGATAGTTTAAATTTTGTCTCGCTGGGTTTTGGCGGTAGTTTGGTTTTGGAGTTTGATAACATTATTTATAATGGTTTTGGCGCGGATTTGGAAATAATAGAAACCTCCCCTGAAAATCTCAATGGCGATAATTGTTCGGAAGCCGTGGGGGTTTGGGCGTCGCCGACCGGCGCTATCGACAGTTGGCAATATTTGGGTGCGGGCTGTCTTAGTTCCGCTTTTGACTTAGGCGATTTGAATTGGGCCAAGTATCTTAAATTAGTTGACCAAAGCGATCCGGTCGCTTTACCCGAAGGGGCGGCTGGCTTTGATGTTGATGGCGTGAGGGCAATCCATTGCGCCACTGGCTTTGAATCAATCGCCAATACCCAAACCGACATTGACGGCAGTTATTGTTTTGACCATTTGGCCGCCGGTCATTATCAGGTAATGGAAGATTTACCGGTCGGTTGGCTCAATAGCACGCCGTGGTTTTACGATTTTGATCTTGATAATAATGACAGTCAGCGGGTTGATTTTGGCAATTATTTAGTCTGTACTGATCAAGATGAAGATGGTTATAGTTTGGAAGGCGGCGCTTGCGGGCCAAGTGATTGCGCGGATGACAATTCTGCCATTCATCCCGGCGCTCCGGAAGTTTGCAATCAAGCGGATGATAATTGTGACGGCCAGATTGACGAAGGCGGCATTTGCTCCACTGGCGTTGCCGCCGGCGGTTTGCCCGGGTTGTATATTCATACCGAGACTAGTCAATCACAACCGACTGGCGTAAGAATTACGTGGTTTACTAATCGGCCGGCCAATAGTCGCGTGGTTTATGATACGCTAGCCCATTCGTTATTGGCTGACCAGCCTAATTATGGTTATCGTTGGTCTAGCCTCACTTATGATGACGCGTCCAAAGTCACTTACCATTCGGTTTTGTTGGAGAATTTGGATCCGAATGTATTTTATTATTTTCGACCGATATCGGCGAGTGGTGATAATGAGGCTAAGGGTGTTGAGTTGGCTGCGATTAATGATTTGGCTGAGTCAATGGAAAATACCTCGTCTTCTTTGCCAACAGCTCTACCGGAAACCGATTCAACTGCAACGCCGGCATTGTCAGCCGGCCCAGACTTAGCTGGCGGGTCGGTCAGCGATGGCGACTGGTCGATTGGTGGGGATAATAGCGGCGCCTCAGTAGGAACAGCTAATGACGAATTGACCGAGGCGGCGAGGGGCGAGGAAGCCGACACTGGCACCGTAGCCGGCGCCGGTGAAACTTGCAATTCTTGGCCCAACTGGCTGGTAATGGTGTTGGTCATTGGTTATGGCGGTTTGTTGCTACTTAATTATTTTAGTAAATCAATCAAAGAGGAAGAAAATGACCAAGATAAAAAAAGCAATCGCCTCAAGGATAATTTAGTTTGGCCGTTTATTATTTTTTTGGCCGCCGGACCGATTTTAGCGGCTATATTTTGCGCTGGCTGGTCTTGGTGGTTGTGGTTATTGGTGGTGATTGTTTATTTTGTTATTTTACGCTTTTATTACCAAGGTATTGCCACCAAAAATTATTGGACGGTTAGCGTTTTGCTGACTTTATTTTTATTGTTGCTCTTGGCGATAATTAGGAGTTGTCGATGCTAATTAAAGGGATAGTTTTAATTTTGCCTTGTTTTTATTGATAATTTCCGTTATAATTAATGGTGTGGAAAACTCAAAGGTTAAAAAAATAACTAAATAAAAAGATTTATGGCTAAAATGACCAAATCTCAGATGCTGGCTACTTTGGCGGAAGACACCGAATTAAGCAAAAAAGATGTCACCAGCGTCCTGGATAAGCTGACTGAATTGGCTTATTCAGAAGTAAAAAAGAGCGGAGAATTCACTGTTCCCGGTATTGGCAAGTTGGTTAAAGTTCATCGCAAAGCCAGACAGGGCCGTAATCCGGCGACTGGTGAAACGATTCAGATTCCCGCCAAAACCGTGGTTAAATTCCGCGTGGCTAAAGCCGCCAAAGACGCAGTGTTATAGTTGGTTGAAGCGGTTTTAATTTCAAACGAAAATTTTTAGCAATCCGTTCAAAAATTCCGATCAGGTTTACACTGGTCGGAATTTTTTGTATAATAGAAAATGAATTAAAAAATTCTCATGCCTAAAAGAAAAAAGAAAGCCTGGGTGGTAACTGTTGATATGGGTTACGGCCATCAACGCGCCGCTTACCCTTTGAATTATTTTGCCGAAGGCGGAATTATCAGCGCCAATAATTATTCCAGCATTCCCAAACGCGATCGTAATATTTGGCACCAAACCAGGTCGTTTTATGAATTCATTTCTCGGTTTAAAAAGGTGCCGGTCATTGGCACTAAGGCGTTTGAGCTTTATGACAAACTGCAATCCATTCCCGATTTTTATCCGCGGCGCGATTTGTCCAAGGCGAACACCCAATTGAAACAAATGTATAATTTGTTTGAGGTGTCCAATTGGGGCAAACATTTGATTGATAAATTGGCCAAACAGCCCTTGCCGATTGTCACCACCTTTTTCACGACGGCGATGATGGCGGATTTTTATGGTTATCCGGGAGATATTTTGTGTTTGGCAACTGATACGGATATCAGTCGCGCTTGGGTGCCGCCGGAACCGGCTAAAAGCAAAATTGTTTATCTGGCGCCCAATCGGCGAGTGGCTGAACGGCTCAAGCTTTATGGTGTTCGGCCGGATAAAATTTTTTTAACCGGTTTTCCTTTGCCCTTGGAGAATGTCGGCAATAATCTGAAGATTATTAAGCACGATTTGGGTCGGCGGCTGGCTCAATTGGATCCGGAGAGAATTTATATCAATCAGTATGAAAAGACTTTGCGTCATCACCTGGGTAATTATTTTAAGAAGACTATTTCTCGGCCGTTAACGATTACTTTTGCGGTTGGTGGCGCCGGCGCTCAGCGAGAACTGGGTGGTGAGATTATTAAAAGTTTGCGTCAGCAGATTGGTGGCGGGCAAATCAGAGTTAATTTGGTCGCTGGTATCCATAATGTGGTCAATCGTTACTTCAGGCGAGCAATCAAGGAAGCGGGCTTACAGAAAACTATCGGTTCGGGAGTAAATATTATTTTTGACGCCAATAAATACGAATATTTTAAAAAATTTAATCAAACACTCAGAACTACCGATGTGTTGTGGACCAAGCCGAGTGAGTTGTCTTTTTATTGCGCTTTGGGACTACCGATTATTATGGCGCCCCACATTGGTTCGCAGGAGATTTTCAATGAAAAATGGCTTCAATCCATTGGCGCCGGGATTAATCAGGAAGACCCCCGTTATACAAGCGAGTGGTTGTCTGATTGGCTTAAATCCGGCTGGCTGGCTGAGGCGGCGATGCAGGGATTTTTGGAAGCGCCCAAGTATGGTACTTTTAATGTGGAGAAAATCACTTTTCACCGATTTAAGGAGGCCAAGAAAATCAAGACAGTATTACAGTATTAATATGGCAAAAAAATTTCTTCTCTTTCTCTTAATTTTAGGCGGGGTCTTAACATCCTCGCCGGTTTTAGCTGCAGGTGGTTTATTGAAAGCGACTGACAGTTCGACAGTTTATTATTTGGCCGGCAATAATGTTCGCCATCCGTTTCCCACGGAAGACACTTATTATAGTTGGTATGACAGTTTTAGCGAGGTGGCTGTTTTAACTTCGGCAGAAATTGCCAAATATCCGCTGGGCGCTAATGTCACCATTCGACCGGGGAATTTTATTGCTAAATTTGCCACCGATTCGAATTATTACGCGGTTGAGCCGGGCGGGGTATTGCGGTTAATTACCGACAACGGGCTACTGCCGGAAATTTTTGGTGCTGATTGGATTAAGCGGGTGGTCGATTTGCCGGATGCTTTTTTTGGCGATTATCTGATGGGCGAACCGATTAAATACAGCCACCAATTGCCTAGCGGTATTATTTATCAACAGGGCAAAAATGGTACTTATTATTACAAAGCGGCTGAAGATTTAATTTGGCCGTTTAAGGATTTTCAGGCGGTTTTGGCTAACGGCTTGAAAGCTTCCGATATTGTTATAAATCCCACTGTTTTCAATGAGCGCCGGCGCCAAATTGATGGCTTTGACAGTCGGATTTTCAATCCGGCGGCTGAGCCGGCTTTAGCCACCAATGATTGCGAAAACAAGCATTTGAAGGTCGCTTTTATTTTGGTCACTAAAGATGGTTACCAGCCGGCTCAGATGGAAAAAATTACTGCCATTCAGGATAAATTGGAACAGACTTTTAGCTGGGCGACCAAAGGTTTGGCGGAAATTGACGCCAGCTTTCCAGTGGTGGTTTTGGGTGATGATGATTACCTTTTATTTAAAGACACTGACGGTCAAGATAAGCCGGATAACGAAGTGATTAACACTTTTTACGATATTCATCCGGATGTGTTTGATTTTATTGTTTTATATAATAATTTTGTACTTGCTGAGCCAGTGATCGCCAAATATCTGACGGTTACCAATGATTTTTCCGGCACTGGCAATGCCCGAATGCGCAGCGCCTTCAATTTCGGTTCCGGCGGTAAATTGAAAGGCATTGCCAATATGGGCAATATCAACAAATACAATATTGATGTCGGCAATAATTTGGATTTGGCGGTCAATTATATTCTGCATGAGCTAGGTCATCATTTCAGCGGTCGGGCCCGATTTGTTGATGACAGCGGCATTATTCGTACCGATCTGTTGGTAGATAAGGATTTTCAGCATTGGCATATGTATGTCAATGCTGTTTCGCCCTTGGGTGGCAATGGTTGGGCCAGTAATGGCGACGGCAGTTTTACCAATGTAATTTCCACTTTGGCCAATCCGGATAAAAAACAGTACTCTGATTTGGATTTGTATTTTATGGGATTATTGCCAAAAATTGCTGTCAGCCCTATTAGTTATCTGGTGCCGGACAAGCCCGGCGAAGTTGGTAATCGGATTAATGGCCACCTTGAGGAAGTTATTATTGACCAAATCATCAAAGCGATGGGCGATTGGCAGTGTATTTTGAATTAAAAAAATAGATAAATAAGTATATTTTTTTCACTCCCCTGCGAAGGGGAGGGGTTGTAAAGTCACTATGTCAAAAGATTTCTATGTCATTTGTGACAACATTAGAAGCCTGTATAATGTCGGTTCTATTTTCCGGACGGCTGACGCTTTGGGAGTAAAAAAGATTTATCTTTGCGGCATTACCGGCACCCCGCTCCAGAAAGGTTTGGCCAAAGTTGCCTTGGGGGCGGAAAAAAGCGTCAGTTGGGAAAAGGTCGGTCAAACTTGGCGAGTAGTGGAAAAATTAAAGCGGCAAGGCGTTCAAGTAGTGGCCCTGGAGCAGACTTTGGGTAGTATTGATGTCAAGCGGTTTAAGCCGATATTCCCCTTGGCCTTGGTACTGGGTAATGAAGTTGACGGAGTGGCCGAAAGTGTGCTAAAAAGAACAAATGGTGTCGTCCATATCCCAATGGCAGGAATCAAGGAGTCGCTCAATGTGGCCGTAGCGTTCGGTATCGCAGGGTATGAGATAATTAGTGGAAAAGTTTATAAAGTTCAAAGTTTATAAAGTCAATAATTGTTTGACTTTATGAACTTTACAGACTTTTAACTTTATAAACTAAATTCCGGGGTGTAGCTCAGTTGGCTAGAGCGCTACGTTCGGGACGTAGAGGTCGCCCGTTCAAGTCGGGTCACCCCGACCAAATTAAAAGCGTGTTTTAATTTTTTATGACAAAAATCAAACATTTGGGGATTATTATGGACGGCAATCGCCGCTGGGCGAAGAAACGGGGACTTCCCCCCATGGCCGGACATCAAAAAGGTTATGATAAAATGAAACAGGTCGGCGACTGGTGTTTGGCGCGGGGCATTGATTTTTTGACGGTTTACGCTTTTTCTACGGAGAATTGGCAGCGCAGCAAAAAAGAAGTGGATTATTTGATGAAGCTGTTGGAACGGGGACTAACCAAGGAATTGCCGCAGTTTATGAAAAAAAATATTCGGTTGAAAATAATCGGCAGTCGCGATAAATTGTCAGTCAGTTTAAAGCGAGCGATTAAAACGGCTGAAGACAAAACTAAAAATAATACCGCCGGCACTTTGAATATTGCTGTTAATTACGGCGGACGGCTGGAAGTAGTGGAAGCGGTCAAAAAAATTGTTCGCCGAAAAATTCCAATCAATCAGATTAGCGAACAGACCATTTCCGATTATGTCTGGACGGCGGGCGAGCCGGACCCGGATTTGATTATCAGGACTTCCGGCGAATATCGGCTGTCCGGCTTTTTGACCTGGCAGGGGGTTTATAGCGAATTGTATTTTACCAAAAAGTTTTGGCCGGATTTTTCCGAACGAGATTTGGATGAAGCGATTTTAGAGTTTAATCGCCGCACTCGGCGGTTTGGGGCAGGATAGAAATTGGAAACTGGAAAGTAGTAACCGGTAAGGGGTAACGGAACTTGTAACTCGTAATCCGGAACTCGAAATGTGCTAGTCTTCAATAATACGACAATATAACAATATAACAATTTAACAATTATTATAATAGCAATCTGTAGCGCTGGACAATTCAACAATTATTGTTTTAAATTATAAATTTCAATAAGCCAAATAAAACAGCGGGTTAATCACCCGTTTTTATTTTAATAAAAAAAAGACCGGCAGGAACGATTTCCTGCCGGGGAATGTTAATCAGCTCTGGTACCGGCTCCAATCTCGATGGATATAAATCGGAGCCGGCTTGCGGGAGCGCCACAGCCAGCGGCTGATGTAGACTGCTGGCACGGCGACGGTCCAGATCACAATAATCGCAAAGGCGATTACTGGGATAAACCAGGGGAAAATTTCAGGCCAACGGCAGGCCAGAAAAATAATTCCCACCGCCGGGATCTCAATAAACAGTAACGTGTTCATTACCTTTTCAAACATCTTCTTCTCCTCTTTTTTACAGTACAACTAGTACGCCCCTTTTTAATCCATACCTATCATTATATCATATTTTGACATACTTGTCAATAGTAATTTTATCTGGCTTGTTGTTGCCGGCAAATAAGAGTAAAATGTTCGTATATGGACTTATTTGATGAAAAATTAAGCCAGAAATTGGCTTCTGAGGCGCCTTTGGCCGATAGAATGCGTCCAACAGCGCTTAGTGATTTTGTCGGCCAAAATGAGGTGATTGGCCCGGGTAAACTCTTGCGCCAACTAATTGAGCAGGACCAAGTGCCCTCAATGATTTTTTGGGGGCCGCCTGGCTCGGGCAAAACCACTTTGGCCAGGATTATCGCCAATTTGACCCATTCGGAATTCGTTTCTTTTTCGGCGGTGACTTCCGGTGTCAAAGATTTGAAGGTGATTATCAGCCAGGCCAAGGACAGACGCAAGTTTCATTCGCGTCGGACAATTTTGTTTATTGACGAAATTCACCGCTGGAACAAATCTCAGCAGGATGCGCTCCTGCCTCATGTGGAAAATGGCACCATCACGCTAATCGGCGCTACCACTGAGAATCCCAGTTTTGAAGTTAACTCGGCGTTGTTATCACGTTCGCGGGTGTTTGTTTTGCAGCAGTTGGCCGCTGAAGATATCGCTGCTATTCTGCGGCGGGCGCTCAAAGACCAAGAGCGGGGACTGGGTCAATTGGCAGTGCTAGTGGATAAGGCAGTGATTGATTATTTGGCCAATTTGGCCAGTGGCGACGCTCGGACCGCTTTAAACGCTTTAGAGTTTGCCGTTAAGGCGACGCAAGCGGATAAAAATGGTATAATAAAATTAAATCAGGATATCATCAAGGAGTCGTTGCAGAAATCGCATTATTTGTATGATAAGGGTGGTGAGCAACATTACAATATTATTTCTGCTTTACATAAGTCAATGCGCGGCAGTGATGCTGATGCTGCTCTGTATTGGCTGGGACGGATGCTGGAAGCCGGTGAAGACCCGCTTTATGTCGCTCGACGGTTGGTGCGCTTTGCCGCTGAAGATGTCGGCTTGGCCAATTCTCGCGCTTTGGAGCAGGCGGTGGCCGGTTATCAGGCCTGTAGTTTTATTGGTTTGCCCGAATGTAATGTGATATTGGCTCAAGTGGTGGTTTATTTGGCCAAGGGTCCCAAAAGTAACGAGCTTTATCGCGCTTACGGCCAAGTTCAAAAAGATGTTAAAGAAACTATGGACCAGCCGGTGCCGCTTCATCTGCGCAATGCCCCGACCAAATTAATGAAGGACTTGGGTTATGGCAAGGATTATAAATACAGTCCAGATTATGATTATCAGGAAGAGCAGGACTATCTGCCGGAGAAGCTTAAAGGCAGAAAATATTTGCAGTAAAATTGCAAATCACAAATAGCAAATCATAAATTTCAAATAAATTTGAAATTTAAACTTAAATATTTAAAATTTAAACACATGCCTCAAGACCCAATGAAACTTTTTATCGACAAATTAATGGCCGAAGCGGGCTTGGATAACTTGCCCGAGGACTATCGGCAGGAATACGAGAATAAATTGCGCCAGCAGGTTGATCAGCGTATCGGTCTGATTGCTATGGGCGCTTTGGACGAACAGGGAATGAAGGATTTTGAAAAGTTGGCGGACAGCCGGCCCGATTCCCAGGCGCTCAAAGATTTTTTTGCCAAAAAAATTCCCAATTTCGGGGAAAAGGTCAGAATTGGATTGGCAGAATTCGCTCAAGAGTTTATTGCCGCCGCTAAAAAATAATTTTTTTTGTTATGGCTAGTGAAAATATTCCTAATAACCAACCAGTAGATGAATCATCTGAACCATTTGAAATTGTGCCTGATGGCTGGAAACCTAAAGATTCTTTTCGGAACCGACGGGAACCCTCCCCAGAATTAGATGACGATGATGATTTATTTGAAGATGGTGATGATGAACCGCTTAGCCTTTTTGATCATCCTTTGAAATTAGGCGAATCAACAGATCAAGGTCGATCTAGTAACCAGCCCAAGGAAGTGTCAGTTAGGGAGAGAAAAGGTTCTAAAAAAATTTCAGATGAATCTATTGAATCGCTTACTTTAAAAGAATTAAAAGATAAATTAATTGGGTTGACGGGCAGACAAATGTGGATAAGAAGGACTAGTGGCAGTTGGCAAAAGGCACGACTTGATGAGGTTTATAATAATTTATTTGTTAAAATGGTTTGGGATGATTGGTCAAGTGGAGAAGAAATGAAAAAAAATCTTTCCGGAGTTAAGCTTTTGCAATGGCAGGAGGAGAGACAAGATGAAATAAAAAAAGCCAAAGAATCTGAAGTCGCAGGAGGATATGTGGAACCAGTAGAAGCATCAGTTAGCGATCCAAATCAAAGCAATAATACTGCCGAAGGGGGAAAGGAAAAAGAAAAGGAAGAAGAATCAAAGGGGCCTACTTTTGATATTGAGCTCGAGGATCCTGAGGATAAAGAAGCTGATGAGGGGCTGGATTTATCAGAGTCAATTAAAGAAGATGAAAACAACTGGAGGAATAAAATTACTTCCGGTCAACCTCCAACTATTAGATACAGCCGGTTCAGTCCTAATAGAAGAGAAAGTGAGTCTCCAGAGAGTCCGGCTAATAGCATCCCTAAAACTTTGACTCAATTACTTAATGAGGCAAAATGTTTGAAAATTTTAGAAAGCGGGGACGTTTCAAGTCAGCCAAATAACCAAGAGCGTCTGCAGAAGGCGGTAGCCGAAGCAAGGTGGGCGGAAATTGCCAAGTTGAAGAGCAATGAAACAGTAGAAGAAAAAATTAAGCAATTAATTGATTTTTTAAGTGAAACAGGAGAAACAGACCGAGCTGAGGAGCAATCAGTAGCAGCTGAACAAGGAGCTGATAGTTCAACTCAATCAAAAGAAGCGGTATTTGAAGAGTTGAGTGAGCTTTTAGGGCTCGATCGTGAAACAATTGAGGAAATTTTTAAGAGCCAAGAAATTTTTATTAAAGAAAGAGCTAAACAGGAAGAAGTGAAGAGTAGAAGCATTAAAAAACGATTAGGTTATGCAGCGGCACGATTGGGATTATATAGCGCTTTGGGAATTGGTGGTGTTGCAACTGGTGGTTTGGGCGGTTTTGGCGCTGGCTTAATTATTGGATCGGTTAGATTTTTTGACCGCTATGCTAGTGGAAAGCTTTTACACAAGAAAATTACTAAGCAGGAGAATGAACTTAAGACGTCTATTAAAAATGAGGATGAGCCAAAGAGGCAAGAGATTATAGATAATTTTTTAGCCAGATTAGCTTTGGCCAAACAGGAGAAAATTGACCAAGATTTTGCCCAACTCGTATCAGCCGAGGAGGAAAATGAGAGTTTTTCGCAGCTTTCTGGTTTGACGATTGACCATTATTTGGCTTTGAATGCTGATATTAAGCAGGAACAAAAAGATTGTATTAAGTCTTCTTTGTCAGCCTTGGCTGAAATTGATCATAACAACCAGGGACTAGCCGAGCAAGTATCTGCCAGGTCGGGTTTTAGGGCGATTTTAGACCATAAATATTTCAAGGGTTTTGCTGCTCTATTAACCGGCAAAGAGGAGAGCAGTAAGGAAAAATTGCTTAGCGCGGCTATATTTGGCGTGGCTGGTGCGGCCGCGCGGGAAGTGCCGTTGGTTCGGCGGGCATTATTGGCTTTGGCCGGCGCCAGAGCCGGTGAATTAGCGGGCAATATGTATCTAAAGCAAGTCAAGGGATTTAAAGAAATTACTGCTGACGAACTTAAAAAAGAACCTGATAAATTATTTTATCGGGCGCGACGTCAGTTGCTTTCAGCGGAGTTCAAGAAAAAATCAAAGCAGTATTATGCTTTAAAAAAGCAAGTGGAAAAAATGATTGAAGAGAGGGTTGGAGCAGAAATCGAAAGAGCCGAAGAAGCTACTAAAGTAATAACAAAGGATAATAAGCAACTGTTTAAAGATATTAAATTCAGTCGAAAAGCTTTAATGGCTTCGCGGATTTTGGGCGCGGTCGGCGGAGTTTTATTGGGTGAAGCCATAAATAGCTGGTTGTCTGGCAGAGCCGAAGAGCCAATCCCCGAGGAAGCGGCACCGTCAGCCGCGCCAGAAGTATCAGTAGCGGAAAGTGTTGGCGGTGGTGATAGTGGAGAAAGCTTCAATAGAGCCATAGAAAAAGGTCTGGCCGCCAAAAGGGAAGAATTATTAAAAGACTTTGTCGCCGAACATCGGTTATTGGAACAGACGGGCGCGGAAATAAATGTTTCGCCAAACGGCGCGGCTAAAGTGGTTTATGAAATTGGTCGGGGCAAGGATTTTTCGGCTTTGGATCAGGCATTAAGGCGGCTAGTGGTTCAAGAATTTGATGTCGGCATTGACAATCAGTTTGACGCGGTGGAAGCGGCCCGGGCGGAAAATGTCTTGGCCAATCTGCGGGTATTGTTGGGCGGCAACAAGATTGCCGGTTTGGAACCCGAGCAATTGGAGGGAATTGTTAGTTTTAGCGACAATCATTTGGAAATTAGCAATTATGGTCGGTTTGAAGAAGAAATTTTAAAGCCGTTGTTTAGTCGAGCCGACAGTAATATCCAAACGCCGGACAATGTAATGGAATATGTCAATCGCACTTCTTTGGCCCGCTGGCAAGAGATGTTCAATGAGCGTCAAGCGGCTGATTCTTCGGTTAAAGTGGATTTTTCCGCCTGGCAGGCAAAGCAGTCGCCAGTTGGCGCGGCAAGCAGCGCCACGGTCGCGCCGGAGGGGGCGGTAAAAGTCGTCGAAGCAACTCCGGTATCGCCAACGGCTGAATTTAAATTTGCTTGGCAGCCAATAGAAAATAGTTCAACTGTCCGGCTGGCTGATTTTACTGCTCAAGTCGGAGAACTGTCTCCTGATTTTGACCAATTAAACAACTCTTTGGTTCATTCAGTTGGGGAATTTGAAGTTTTTTTAAAGGATATTAATGGCGATGGCCGGCCTGACGCTTGGTTGCTTAAAGTTGGCGGGCATAGTTTGGAGATGAAAATAGCAAACTTTGATCCTTCGGCGGTCGCCCGCGATGTGGCGGCGACCGGTAATAATATTGATAATGTTGCCGCAAACTTGCTCTATTCTAATCGAGGGGAAGCGCTGGACTTTTTGAGCCAAGCCAAAGCAGCCGGAATTGAAGGCATTAATTATCAAAATTTTGAACCCGGCAGCCAATTTGAAAATTTACTTAACAGCTTTAAGGGCGAGCGGCTAGCTTTATTGAAGAATAGTCATAACCAATTTGACCCGAGTCATTTTGAGATTTTTAGCCGGCTATTTAATACAGCTCAATCAGGTCAAATAGAGCGGTCGTTACGATTGGTTAAAAATTTGGATTGGAATAAAGACCAGGAAACGGCTTTTGGAGTGCTTTTAGCCGAACCCAATCAACTGGCTGCTCGAGACTTAATGGCCAAAATTTTTGGCTGGGAATTAATTACTCCTCAGGCGCGATTGGACAAAATCTCTGACCATAGTGTTGTTTTCAAGCGCTTGGGCGGCTTGGGCGGCAAGGTGGAACTTGATTTTATCAAGAAAAAAATAATTGTCGGCAGTCAGGTTTTATCCGGTGAAATAAAAAGTTTCAAACTCAATGAACTGGCGCAAGTAATTGACTATTTAACCAATAAGCAAAAATAATGATCAGAGAAAAATCAGCCGGAGTGATTGTTTTCCGCTTTAATCCGAGAGACGGGTTGCAATATTTAGTCTTGTATCATCGTGGCAGTTACTGGAATTTTCCCAAGGGCAAAATTGATGCCGGCGAGAGCGAAGAGGTGGCTGCCCAGCGGGAATTGGCGGAAGAGGCCGGTATTAAAAAGGTGGAATTGATTGACGGTTGGCGGCAGGAGACCGATTTCTTTTTTAAAGAGAAGCGGGCCGACCAAACAGAATTAATTAAGAAAAAGATGGTCTTGTTTCTGGCTAAATTACCAGCCGGCGCTAAAATTGATTTGTCAAATGAACATAATGGCTATGCTTGGTTGGATTCTAAAACAGCGGCCAAATATTTAAAATTTAAAAATTTGAAGGAAATTTTAGTTGAGGCCGATTCTTATGTCAATAATAAAATAAAAGAGTATCGAGCCGGGCGTGGTCGAGCAGGCTCGGCGAACAAAAAATATTATGGCCGAAAAACAAATCGGTAAAATCACTCATTATTTTGATAAAATTGGCGTGGGGGTGATTGAATTGACTGACGGTAGTCTGACTAAGGGGGATAAAATCAGAATTCAGGGACACGATAGTGATTTTGAGCAGGTGGTAATGTCAATGCAGATTGACCGGGAAGAGGTCAATGAAGCAACGGCCGGTCAAACAGTCGGTTTTAAGGCCGACCAGCCGGTTAGAGGGCATGATATTGTTTACAAGATAGAAGAGTGATTTTATGAAACAAAAATTATTGCTCCATACATGTTGCGCTACATGTAGCGTTTTTTTGGCGGAAAAATTGTCAGCCGATTATCAGGTGACTGTTTTCTTTGATAATTCAAATATTTATCCAAAGTCTGAATATGACAAGAGGCTGAAAGAGGCGAAAAATTATTTTGAACAACAGGGCATTGAGTTTGTGGAATCGTCTTATGATCACCAAGATTGGCTAATGGCGATTGCAGAATTGGAAAGCGAGCCGGAAAGAGGAAAGAGGTGTCTTGTCTGTTATCGTAAAAGATTACTGAATACGGCTTTATATGCGAAGAAAAATGATTTTGATTTTTTTGCTTCCACTTTGTCAATAAGTCCCCACAAAGACGCCCAAAATATCAATAATATAGGAGAGGAAATCGCTGAGGAAATCGGATTGAATTTTCTGGCGGGGGATTGGAAAAAGAATGACGGATTTAAAAAAGCTATGGAGGTAAGCCGGCAATGCGATTTTTATCGCCAAAATTATTGCGGTTGTGAATTTTCCTTGAGAACCGAAGCTTAGCTCGGTTTTTGGCGTTGAATATGTTATCGTTGACGGTTGGTTTTTTCTGGTTTGATTTTTTATTTGGTTCTATGGTATAATTTAAACAAAGTTATAAACTAATTTTATGTCGCCAGAAAAATGGGAACAAATCAAAGGGCAAATTCAAGACGTTTTTGGCGATGGCGTTGAGCAAACTCAAGAAGTCCTGGCTGAGCCGGAAGTAGGGGAAAAAGAAACGATTATTTTTAACGGTCCTTTGGGCCGGATGAAATTGGAATATTATACCCGGCCGATAGTCTTGGACAAGCGCACCCATGGTTCCCGCCGGATCGGTTCTCAGACCGCGGTAGAATATATTTATTCTGCCGATCAATTTAGCCATAGCCTCAAAGTTTATCAATGGGATGATAGCCAGGACAATTGGGTGGAGGCCGAATTAAGTTCAGGCGTTTTTTCTATTTAAAAAATAAATTATTAACAGCTATGTTGAGGAGGAAAAAAACCGACCGGCAAGCGCTGGTCAAAAAAGGCATCTCAGCCGGCTTGGTTGAGATAGCGGTGATTATATTAATCGCTTTTTTCTTTATTGCTTCCGAGACTTTAATGCCGGCCAAGTCCGGCAGTTTGGTTTTGGGCATTGCCGCCGTTTTGGTGTTACTGGTTATTGGCGCGGCTATTGCCGGCATACTGGTTTTTGGCTGGCCGCTTTATTTGGCATTGCAAAAAAAATATTATGAAGCGGTGCTGGTTTTTTGTTGCACCCTGGCGACGCTGTTGGCTTTTTTTCTGTTGATTGTTTTGGCGGAAATATTGATTTTTTAACAATAATTTGAAGATTAATTTATTTAACAGCTATGGATATTATTATTTTGTTAATTATTATTATTTTTGTGCTGATAGCGGTCAGCTTGCGTCAAATCAACGAATATGAACGGGGAGTTAAGTTTCAGTTGGGCCGGTTTTGCTTGATAATGAATCCCGGTTGGCACTTGGTTTGGCCGGTTATTCAGACAATGCAAAAAATTGATGTTCGGGTCAGGGCAGTGGACGTGCCCGACCAGGAAGCGATTACCAAGGATAATATTTCCGTTCGAATTAATGCGGTTATTTATTATAAAATCAGTGACGCCGCTAAGGCGGTGATTGAGGTGGAAAATTTCGCTTATGCCGTTTCTCAATTGGCCCAAACGACGATGCGCAACGCTACCGGGGAAGTCAGTCTGGATGAATTATTGAGCAATCGCGAAGAGATTTCTTCCCGGATTCAAAAAATCGTTGATCAAGCCTCTGATCCCTGGGGCATAAAAGTCATCAATGTTGAACTAAAGGATATCCAATTGCCGGAAGAAATGAAACGGACCATTGCCAAACAGGCCGAGGCCGAGCGAGAAAAGCGAGCTGTGATTATTAAAGCGGAAGGTGAGGTGATCGCCGCTGAAAATATGGCCAAAGCGGCCGAGACCTTGAGTCGTTCCAATGGCGCGCTCCATTTACGCACCCTGCAATCGATTAATGATTTGTCTTCAGACCAATCTAATACGGTTATTTTTGCCCTCCCCCTGGAGGTGCTCCGGGCTTTTGAGGGTTGGAATAAAATTAAAAACAACCACGATGAAAGAAATCAATAAAACCATTAATAACTCAATTGCCCAACAAATTGTTCTGGCCGTGATTGTTATTTTTATTTTTTTGGCCGGCTTGGTGACATTATTGGGTCGTTATTATCAATCAGTGGAGGAAGTTGATCACCAAATTGTTCAAAGTATGCAGCCGGTTGCTTCGACGGTGGATGCGGATAAATTGACCGCGACTTATCAGTCGCAGTATCGCGGTTTGATTGGTGATTATTTGGGGCGGCTTGATCAGGACCTGGGCGGCGAGGAATTATTGTCGGCTACCCGACAAACCAAGCAGTCACTGTTGAATTTAAAGGTGACAGCGGCGTTTAAAGACACTCATTTGGCGACAGTGCTGTTATTAGACAATTTGGAAGCGGCCTTTGGCCAGGCTGACAATAAAGTTATTCAAACGGATGTTTCGCAACTGGAACAATTGTTGGATAATTTTTCCGCCAATTAATTATGATATTTCTTTTTCTTAGGCTATTTCCTCTTTTATTGCCATTAATTCAGTTGTTGATTTTGGTTGCCTTGTCTTACGCGGTTAATTATTGGCTCTGGCTGTTGCTGACATTATTGGCGGCAAACACTTTTTATTTTTTATTATTGTATGCCAGGTTAAGGAAGAAAAAAGTTTTTATTATTTGGTGGCATTCGTTGGTGATGATTGTAGCCGGCTTCGTGTTTATTTTGTTTGTGAGTGATCGTCTCTCGGTCTTATTATTGGCAATCACTTATGGTTTGATTTATTTTTTTTATCTTGAGTCGGTTTTTCATTATTTTTATCAAACCGGCAAGGCGACTTTGCTCAGTTTGGAGAACGTTATTAATTATGTCAATTTATTGACGGTATTTTTGGGGGTTGCCGCTCTTATTAATTTCTATATCTTTATCAATTTTTATTGGCTCTGGCTGTTGGTCATTGCTTTTGCTGCTTTTTTAATTTTATTTTACAGTCGGTTTCTGTTCCTTGAGCTAAATTCCAAGGAGCATTTAATTTTATCATTGATTTGCACTTTGTTATTGTTGGAATTTTTGGGCGGAATTATTTTTTTGCCAACCAGCTTATATAGTTTAGCCGCTGCGGTGGCGTTGGGCTATTATTTTATCAGTTTGGTCTTATTGGCTCAATTTAATGGCGAGTTGACTCGGAGGACCTTGATACGTTATAGTGTCTTTACCTTAGTTGCTTTATTTGTTGTCTTTTTTACTGCCCTAATCACTTATTAATCATGAAAAAAATCAGATTAGAATTGGTATTAATTATTTTGAGCTCGATTATTTTCGGCTTCTTAGCCGGTATTTTGGGCTATTCTTTATCTAGTAGCCAGGGTTTTACGATTCCTTTCTGGCACAGCATAGATTTTTCCAGTGAAAATTTGGGCCAGGTATTGATTGATCAGCCGCGCAATGTGGTGGTTAGCCAAGATTTGCGCCTGAAACAAATTGAACACGAGTTGTTTCCGTCATTGGTGAATATTTATCCGGCCCAAACTGGCGGCACCCCGCTCAATCAAATTTACCTGCCCGAGGAATTATTGGCACAGGGTTTTGTTTTGACTACTGACGGTTGGATAGTGACTGCCGCTAGTGGGTTTAATAATGCCAAGATTAAGTATCAGGCCGTTGATCATCAGCTCAAGGAATACGGATTAGGTGATTTTATTTATGATTCAGCAACGGAAATTGTTTTGGCCAAGATGCCGGCCGATGGTCTGGCGGTGGCTAAAATTGGCAGCTCTAATGATTTGGCGGTCGGCCAAACAGTGGTCTTGGCGTTTAATAGAAATAATGTCATTCCGGTTAATATTCGCGATATCGGTTATGATTTTTCTGTACCCTCTGGCGCAGTCCTTTCTTCGGAAAAATTGGTTAAAGAGATTTTTTTGGATTATCAATTAGACGAGTCTCTTAATGGCGCGGTGGTAGTCAATTTAAAAGCGGAGATAATCGGTTTAGTGGTCGACGGCCGGGTTGTTCCGGTTGATTATTTTAAAAATATTTTCAATCAGGTGCTAAGTGCGGGCAAGATTAGTCGGCCAATTTTGGGGATTAAATATATTGATTTGGCTCAAGTTGAGGGGTTGAGCGATTATGATACTAAGGGCGCTTTGGTGTATGGCGCACTCGATCGGACCAGCCCGGCTTATGGTCAGCTGCGGGAGGGGGATATTATAAAAAAAGTAAATGACATTGAGCTTAATGTTTATCGGGGTTTGGCGGAAATAATCGCTGGCGCCAAGCCGGGCGAGGAAGTGGATTTATTAATCGTCAGAAACAATCAAGAACAAACAGTAATTATTAAATTAAAATAATTTTTTACATCTAGCGTTAGTCATTATAAGCGAGAGGAGGGGCGTTAGATGTTTAACTTCAATCGGGAAGCAGACGAACATTTGTATTTGACCATTAGGCAGCTTGTTGATTTAGTGCTCCAGAAAGGAGGCAATTTCGCTTTGGCTTTGGAGCTATTGAAAAAAATGGATTGCGGCCGGCCCTGTCCCAGCAGCAAGAAAAATCCCGCCGGTTGGCAGAATGTGCCTTTGACTAAAATGACGAAACAAGACTTGGTTGCCCTGTTAAACGGACCGCCCAAACAAGGAGTGAGAATTGGCGGTCACCTTAAATGTTTTTTTGGCCAATGGGTTTTCGCTGATGACTTGGTCTATCGACGAGTGGTCGATAAGGTCTTTAGGTCGTGGTGGTATTGGCTGTTTTGAAGATTGGGCCCAGAGTAGCTTCTGGGCTTTTAATTTGCTTTGGCGGGCTGATTATTTTATAATAATAAAAAGGGACTTCAATAAATTGGGAGCGGTAATTTATTGAAGTTTTTCTATTTTTGAAGTTAATTTTATGTCTTTTGTCCACTTACACACTCACTCGCATTATTCGCTTTTGGACGGTTTGGGGAAAATAGACGAGCTGGTCCGGCAAGCGGTTGATTTTGGCATGCCGGCGTTAGCCTTGACCGATCACGGGGTAATGTATGGGGCGGTAGAATTTTTTCAGAAGGCGACTAAGGCGGGAATAAAGCCGATTATCGGCCTAGAAGCTTATGTCGCCAGAAATGGCCACTTGAACAAACGGGCCAAGATTGATGAAAAACCATATCATCTCGTTTTATTGGCTCAAAATGAACAGGGTTATCGGAATTTGGTTAAATTGACTACCATTGCTCATTTGGCCGGTTTTTATTATCGGCCGCGAATTGATTGGGAACTGTTGACCCAACATCATGAAGGGTTGATTTGCCTGACTGCTTGCTTGGCCGGAGAGTTGGCGACCAATATTATCAATAATGATCTGGATTCGGCGCGGGAGATGGTTGGGCGTTATCGGGATTTGTTCGGCGCTGATAATTTTTATTTGGAAGTTCAACATCATCCTCATTTGGCGCATCAACAGCTGGTTAATGATCATATTTATAAATTCAGCGAAGAATTGGCGGTTCCAGTGGTGGCCACTAATGATGTCCATTATTTAGACAAGGAAGATGCTGAGTTTCAGGATATTTTATTGTGCATTCAGATAAAAAAAACTTTAGCCGATACGGACAGACTGTCTATGCTGGGCGATGATTTTTCTTTTCGTTCGGCCGAGCAAATGGCGGAAGATTTTAAAGACCATCCTCAGGCGCTTGCCAATACGCTGAAAATCGCCGAGCAGTGTGATTTTAAGCTGACTTTAGGTCGGGCAGTATTGCCGAATTTTCCCTTGCCGGCCCAGCAGACCGCTGAATCTTATTTGGCTGATTTGTGCCGGCAGGGGCTTAAAAAAAAATATCCGATTGGTTGTGATGCGGTTATTAATGAGCGGATGGCTTATGAACTGGAAATAATCAGCAAGACCGGTTATGCCGGATATTTTTTGATTGTGGCTGATTTTATCAATTGGGCCCGAGATAACGGCATTATCGTCGGTCCCGGCCGGGGTAGCGCCGCCGGATCCTTGGTCTCTTATTTGATTGGCATTACCAATATTGATCCGGTTAAGTATGATTTGGTGTTTGAGCGTTTCTTGAATCCGGAGCGAATTTCTATGCCGGATATTGATACCGATTTTGCCGATAGCCGGCGTGATGATGTGTTGCGTTATGTCACCGAAAAATATGGCCAGGAAAAAGTGGCTCAGATTATTACTTTCGGCACGATGGCCGCTCGAGCGGCCATTCGTGATGTGGGCCGGGTAATGAGTTTGCCTTATAATTATTGCGATCGGGTGGCCAAACTGGTGCCAATGTTTACCAAACTCCAAGAGGCGATTGATACGGTGCCAGAGCTTAAGGAAGTAATGGCTGAGGAACAGGGGCGGAAACTGTTGGCGGCCGCTCAACATTTGGAGGGGGTAGTGCGCCATGCTTCCACTCACGCTTGCGGGGTGGTGATTACGCCCGAATCATTGGATAATTATTGTCCGCGTCAATATGGCAGCCAGGGAGACAATTCAATTATAGTGCAATATGAAGGCAAATCAGTGGAAAGTCTCGGCTTATTGAAGATGGATTTTTTGGGTTTGTCCAATTTGACCATTATTGAGCAGGCCTTAGAAATTATTAATAAAATTCATGGCCATAAAATTGATATTGGGGCTATTCCTCTGGACAATCAAAAAGCTTTTGAATTGTTTCAGCAGGGGCGGACGACCGGTGTGTTTCAATTGGAGTCAGCCGGAATGAAGCGCTATCTTCGTCAATTAATGCCGACTGATTTGGAAGATATTATTGCAATGGTGGCCCTGTATCGCCCCGGTCCGATGGAATATATTCCCGATTATATTGCCGGCAAACATGGCCGGCGCAAACCCAATTACCTCCATCCCAAACTGGAGCCGATTTTGAAAAAAACTTATGGAGTGGCGGTTTATCAGGAGCAGTTGTTGCAAATTGCCAGAAATTTGGCCGGCTTTAGCTATGGCGAGGCTGATATTTTGCGGAAAGCGGTTGGCAAGAAGATCAAGGAATTGCTGGATGAACAAGAAACAAAAATGATTGCCGGAATGGTTAAAAACGGCATTGAAACTAAAATTGCCAGAAAAATCTGGGAATTTATTTTGCCCTTTGCTTCCTACGGCTTTAATCGTTCTCACGCCGCTTGTTATGCTTTGATTGCTTATCAGACGGCTTATTTAAAAGCCAATTATCCGGCTGAATTTATGGCGGCGCTCCTAACCTCTGATCAAGGCAATTCCGATCGAGTGGCGATTGAAGTGGATGAATGCCGACAAATGGGCATTGAGGTTTTACCGCCGGATATTAATGAAAGTTTTTCCACTTTTACGGTCGTGGCGGATAGTTTAAAAACCAACACCCCGCGGATTCGGTTTGGCTTATTAGCTATTAAGGGCTTGGGCGAAAATATTGTTAGGGCCATCATTAAGGAACGTAAAGCCAACGGCAAGTTTCAGAATTTGGAAGATTTTTTGAGCCGGGTTAAAAGTAAGGACCTAAATAAACGATCGTTGGAATCAATGATAAAGTCCGGCTGTTTGGACAGTTTGGGCGATCGCAATCAATTATTGACCAACCTTGAGAAAATATTGAGGTTTGTTCAGGAGATTAATAAAAATGGCGATAATGGTCAAAATAGCTTATTTGATGATGCCCCGCAGATAAAATTAAGCAATCTTACCTTGGCTCAGGCGGAGCCATTGGATAAAAAACAACGGCTTAATTGGGAAAGGGAGTATCTGGGTTTATATGTATCGGAGCATCCCATGTTTGAATTTAGTCAAAAAATTTCTCGTTTTGTTATCAGTTGCTCTACTCTAAAAAACTGCGCTCCCGGGGCGGAAGTGCGGTTGGCTGGCATCATTACCAGTGTCAAAAGGATTTACACCAAAAAAGGTGAACCAATGGTTTTTGCCACTATTGAAGACTCGAGTGGTCAGGTGGAGCTATTGGTTTTTCCCAAAATTTTGGAACAGAATCCCCATTTGTGGCAAGTGGATTCCATTATTGCTTGCGCCGGCAAGATTTCCGACAAAGATGATGAAGTTAAAATATTGTGTGATCGGGTCTCAGTGTTGGAATTGGATAATATTGAGGAAGTGTTTGACCGGATTTTAAAAGGCTCGGCGGCCAGAAACGGGGCAGAAACTAATCAGCTTCCATCCGCCGAACCGGAAATCTCCATCACCATTAATGAGCCGATTGACTATCAATTATCAAAACAGCTCAGGGATTTATTTTATCAAAATCCGGGTAATCACCGAATTCAATTATTGATTAATCGTCGCTCTGGCGTTAAACAGAAAATTAAAACCAGTTTTAAGGTTAGCCAACGGGATGCCTTAATTAAGCAGATTAAGCAATTATTAGGTTATTGATTTGCAGTGGCCGATTTTGAGTATTTTTTATTGCTTTTTAAGGCTATTAATTTATGCTATAATAAAATCAAGCTGACGGGGGTTTAATTATGGGCAATATTTTCTCAAATTTTTCTTTTATTTATTTATTTTTATCATTGGCTTTATTGATGGCGCCAGCGATGATTTGGTATTTTCGTTTTGTCAGTAAATCTAACGCCACGGCTTATTTTGGTATTTTATCCAAATATTTGAGGGATTTGACTGCTTTAGTATGACTCAAAAAACTGGATTCGGTGATTGGCCCGGTGGTGATTTTTCCGCAAGCCATTAAAGTTTCAATTATTTTAACCAAAAAAATCAAGAACCGCGCTTATCCCGATAAGTCGATTGATGCTTTGGACGAGGCGGCCAGTAGTGTTCAGTTGAAGAATATTTCCGGGCCCAATCAGAGCCGACCCAAGGTGACCGCCAAGGACATTAGGGGGGGGTTATTCGCCAATGGTATTAAGCATAAAAAATAAATATTAAATTCAACATGACGGAAGAATTCTCAACTCTCTCAACACCCAAAATCGGCTTATATCGCAACATTTCCATTTTTTTTATTGTCATGGCGGTCATTTTATTGGTGGTAGTATTTTTGTTTTTTTACAATCAGGCCACCATTATTATTACTTCGGAAAAACGAGATATTAATTTGAGTTTTAATTTGGAAATTAAAACTGAACCGACGGCTGATGAGCTCAGGGAAAAGGATATTATTGCCGGCTCTTTGGTTAATCAGGAGTTGGATGTGGAAGGAGTTTTTGATGTTACCGTCACCAAGACGGTCTCCTCCGGTTTGGTTGGCCGAGTTAAGCTGGTTAATGGATTATCCAAAGATCAGCCGCTTTTAAAAACCACCCAGCTTCAGGCGGCTAATGGTGTAATTGTTCGGACCAATGAATATGTGGTGGTGCCGGCCGGCGGTAGTGTGATGGTTGATGTTTATCCTAAGGATCCGGAAGAATTTATTGATATTGAGCCGGGCGATTTGACGGTTATCAAGCTTAATCCGGCTAGTCAAGCAAAAGTTTATGGGGTGGCCGAGACGGTTTTGACCGCCAAGCCGCGGCAAATTAAAATTTTGTCCGAGGCCGATATCAATCAGGCCAAGCAACAACTATTGGAGCAAGCCGAGAAAAAATTGCGCCAAGAGTGGCAACTGCCGGAACAACAAAAAGTCACTGTCCAGGTCGTAGAAGCCAAAACAGACAAAACCATTGGTGAAGAAACCGAGCAATTTAGCTTAACATTGAAGGTTATCGGTAAATATTTGACAGTCAACAATGACCAATTGGCCAGCTTAATTGCTAGAAAAGTCGAGAATTTGAATTTAGCTGGCGTTCAGGTCAATAATATTAATTTTAATGATTTGGAGTATACGATTACTGATGAGGACTTAAAGGGGAGTGTTTTAGCCAAGGTTAATTACGCCTTAGAAGCCTTAATTGACAAAAACAATCCAATTTTAGACCCGGCCAATTTGGTCGGCAAAGAAGCCACCGAGGCTGAGACCTATCTTTTGAATTATGATTTGATTAAAGAGGTGGATGTTATCATTAGTCCGGGTTGGAATAAAAAAATTCCCAAAAATGAAGACAGAATAAAGATTATTATCAGATATGAATAAGAAAAAATTAGCCACCAAAACCAAGACAGGCCTGAATCTGCAGGGAGTGTCTCAGGCCACCAGTCTCTTGTTGGGCGTCAGTATTTTGGTTGGTACGATAATGTGGCTGATCTTTGTGCTTGGCAAGAATTAAGATTGATTGCTCGGTCAGCCCTTGGCAAAATGGGGCTGATTTTGTTATATTAGTAAAACCTATGAATAAAACATATTATCTCTGGACTTTGGGTTGCCAGATGAACAAATCCGACGCGGAAAGAATAGCCGCTATTTTAAATGATTTGGGTTATCGGTCTTCGTCTTTTGAGGCGGCGGCTGATTTGATAGTAGTGGTCGCTTGTTCGGTTCGGCAAAGCGCCATTGATCGGATTTATGGTCGGTCGCGCCAGTGGCAGGCGAGACGGCAGCAGGGCCGATTAGTTACTATTTTGACCGGTTGTGTTTTAGCCTCGGATCAGGAAAAATTAAAGCATAAATTTGATTTACTGTTGCCGATCAAAAATATTGTTCAATTGCCAAAATTATTAGCCGATTTAAAGCCACTAGCAACGAAAGATTATTTTCAGCTTGAGCCGGCTGCCAGTCGGTCTTATTCGGCCCTGGTGCCGATTATGACTGGCTGTAATAATTTCTGTGCTTATTGCGTGGTGCCTTATAGTCGCGGCCGCGAAATCTCGCGGCCGGCCCAAGAAGTTATTGACGAGTGTCGGCAGCTTATTAAGCGAGGCGTTAAAGAAATAGTTCTATTGGGGCAGAATGTTAATTCTTACCATTCATCGTTCGCCGGGCAACAATATGATTTTTCCGAGCTATTAAAAGCGATTGACGCTATTAATGGCGATTATTGGCTTCGTTTTATTACCAGTCATCCCAAGGACCTATCGGATCAACTGATTGCGGTTATGGCTGACAGCCGGCACCTTACGCCTTATTTGCATTTGGCTTTGCAATCGGGTGATGATGCAATATTAAAAGCAATGAATCGCCAATATACGGCCCCACACTATTGGGAATTGGTCAAGCGGGCCCGACAAGCCATTCCTCGATTGATGATCTCCACTGATATCATTGTCGGTTTTCCCGGCGAAACCAGAAGTCAATTCAACCAGACTGCCAAACTAATGAAGAAAATCGGTTTTGATATGGCTTATATTGCCAAATATTCGGCTCGGCCCGGGACTGCCGCTGCCCAATTGAAAGATAATGTCAGTCTGGAAGAAAAAAAACGGCGCGCCAAAGAATTGACCGATATTCTCAAACAATCGGCCGAGACCGCTAACCGAAAATTAATCGGTGCCACCACCAGGGTCTTGGTGGAGCGCTGTGTCAATGGCCGCTGTCAGGGTAAAAATGAACAGTTTAAAACAGTGGTTTTTTCCGGACCGCGTCGTTTGGTCGGTCAGTTTGTCGAGGTGGTAATCGAAGAGGCGGACAGTTGGGGTCTTCGCGGCGCAGTGGTTGCCCCCCGGGTGGTGGTGGTTTTGGGGCCGACCGCTTGCGGCAAGACCAGATTGGCGGTTAGGTTGGCCAGTCAGTTTAATGGTGAAATAATTTCCGCCGATAGTCGTCAGGTTTACCGCGGTATGGATATTGGGACGGGCAAAGATTTGGCCGATTATCAGCTCGGCGATCATACTATCCCGTATCACTTAATTGATGTAGTTGGTCCCCAAACTGATTTTAATGTCGCCAAATATCAAAAATTGGCTTATCGTCAGATAGCGGAAGTTTTGGCGCGAGGCAAGACGCCGTTTTTGGTGGGGGGCAGCGGGTTGTATTTGGACGCGGTGATTGACGGTTATCAATTGCCTCAATTGGCTAAAAATAGCGCCAAGATCAGAGAGGCACTTAATCAAAGGTCATTACCCCAATTAGTTGCCGACTTAAAAAAAGTTGATTTGGCGAGCTATCGTCAGATTGATAAAAAAAATCGTCGCCGGGTTCAGCGGGCCCTGGAAATATATTATCAAACCGGTCAACCCAAGTCCGGCCAGATCAATAAAGTAAAGCCCGATTACCAGTGGCTGGTTATTGGAATCAAATTCCCGTTGGAAGAAATTTATCGTCGCATTGCCAGGCGGTTGCGAGTCCGCTTAAAACAGGGGATGATTGAAGAAGTTAGTCAGCTCAAGGCCAATGGTCTCAGCTGGAAACGGCTGGATGATTTTGGTTTGGAATATCGTTGGATTGCTCGCTACTTGAGAGGGCTGATTGATTATCCGACGATGTTGGCTGAATTGGAAAAAGCCATTCGTCATTTTGCCAAGCGCCAGCTGACCTGGTTCAAAAGAAGAGACGATATCCATTGGGTGACCAATTTTAGGCAGGCGAAGAAATTAACTCAAATTTTCTTGAATAAAAAATAAACTGGAACAATTGTTCCGGCTTATTTTTTATTCTGATTTTATCGCTCGGCTTTTTCCTGGCTATAATCCCGTTCGTTGCTTTCTCCGCGACTGCGGTTTTCCCGATAACTTTCTTTAATTTCTTGTTGGCTGTGGCCAAAAGTTTTTTTCAGCCATTGGTCTGTTAATTCATCGGCCGTCGGTTCAGCGTTGGCATCTAAGCCGGTGGCAAAGGTGATTTTTTCTCGACTCATATTTAAAAGTTTAATTTTGGTTTTTGCCTGGTTGACGACTGACTGGCCGAACCGGTCGCTGAATTTTTGCCGCCCAACAAATCTTCCGACCAGGCTTCTTGACGCCGTTCTCTCATCACGCGGTTGATATTTCTTTTCTTGATCATTTCGTGACGAACATAACTGTTAACAATTTTTTTGGCATCATAATCAAAACCGCTGACCCCGCTATTTTTTAAGGCGCCAATCGCTTTTTCAATTTGTTTGGGCGGCAAGGCGGCGTTTTGGCGAACCAGTTGATTGATTTGTTTGTCGGAATAGCCGGCCTGCTTGAGACTGGTGGTAATTTTTTTCTGGTTGCTGGCGCTTAGGCCGGCGTAATTGGTCCGGTGTTTGTAAACATCGGAGAACTTAATTGTTTTCGGCCGGAATTGATTGAGTGGATTTTGATTCCAGAGGCCCATATGGTTAAGTTAATTTTTTCTTGAAAATTTCGTTTAGGGTTTGGGGGTTGGCTTTGCCCTGAGTGTTTTTCATTGCTTGGCCGATTAGGAATTTTAAGGCATTTTCTTTGCCGGCTCGATAATCGTCGACCACCTTGGGATTAGCGGCGATGATTTGATCAATAATTGTTTCAATCGTGTTATCGTCTTCCAGTTGGCCCAAATCTTTTGCGGTCATAATATCCGAGGGGTCGTCGCCGGTTTTAAACATTTCCGCCAAAATTTTTTGGGCCGCTAGATTATTAACTTTATGGTGATAAACCAAGGTAATAAATTCGGCAAAATTTTCCGGGGTAATTTTACATTCATTGACTTTAATTTTGGCCAAATTTAGGTGGTTGGCGAGTCGGTTAATCAACCAGTTGCTGATCAGTTTAATTAGTTTGGCCCCCTCTTGTTGCCAGATTTCTTCTGCGGTGCCCTCAGTTTCCGGCAGGGCCACCAACCAGCCGATCAGCTCGGAGATGACTTGTTCGGTGTAAGCAGCCAGATTTTTGTCACTGACAAGAATTTTGGCGTCTGCTTCGCTAAAGCCGTATTGGCGAATGAAACGGTTAAGTTTTTTTTGCGGTAATTCCGGCAGGGTCGCTTGCAATTGTTCAATTAGCTGCTCTGAGATCGCCAACGGTGGCAAATCCGGCTCGGGAAAATAGCGGTAATCAGCCGCCGTTTCTTTGGTTCGTTGAGCAAAGGTGACTTGGTTGTTTTCATCCCAACCGCGCGTTTCCTGGCTGATTGAACTGCCTTGGCTCAGTAATTTTTCTTGCCGTTTAATTTCGTATTCAATCGCTTTTTCTACCGCTCGAAAAGAATTGATGTTTTTCAGCTCCACCTTTGGGTTTAAGTGGTAGCCGGCGATTGGTTTGACTTCAGCGCCAGCAATGGTAAATTTGTCCTCTTCCTGCAAAGAAACATTGGCTTCGCAGCGCATTTGGCCCCTTTCCATATCGGCATCGGAGATTTCCAGATAACGTAATATTTGTTGGTATCTTTGGCAAAATTCTTTGGCTTGCTGGGCTGATTCAATGCAGGGGTCGGTGACCAACTCGATTAGCGGGGTGCTGGAGCGGCTTAAATCAATTAATGAGCCGGCCTGGCTGTGCAAGAGTTTGCCAGTATCTTCTTCCAGATGGACCCGGGTGATACTAATGTCTTTGTCGCCAATACTGAGCTTGCCCTGGTAAGCGAGCGGCAAATCAGCTTGGGAAATTTGATAACCCTTGGGCAGGTCAGGATAGAAATAATTTTTTCGGTCAAATTTGGTTTGAAGATTGATTTTGGCTTCCAGCGCCAAGCCGACCAAAATCGTCCATTCCACTGCCTGGCGGTTAAGAGTTGGCAGGGCGCCGGGCTGGCCGGAGCAGATCGGGCAAATATTTTCATTGGGCTTATCCTTTAACTCATAACCATTGGCACAAGAGCAGAACATCTTAGTTTTAGTTTTTAACTCGGCGTGAATTTCCAGACCGATAACCGGCACATATTTGGGCATATTGGTTGAAAAAATAATCAGATTAATACTTTTTAATACTTTTTTAGTTTAGCTGAAATATGAGAAAAAATCAAATAAAATAGCCCGGTCTTTTTAAAAAAAGCCGGGCCAGTGCTTGTTTAAAATGCTTAAATCAAGCGCGTAATTGGCCGGTTTTTAACCGGTCAATGATTGTTTTGATGGTGCTTTGTTTTTCAGGCGGAAATCGCCACTCCGTGATTTTTTCCGGGGTGAGCAGTTCTTCCAGTTGGGGAATTACTTCCAGATCGCGAGCCACTTCGCTGGCCAGCGAACGATTGACAAACGCCTCATCAGTGGGAAAGGCGTCAAAGAAACTGGCCAAGCCTTTGGCTTGGTCGCCGCCGACTAGGCCGAAGTCTTGGCCGTAAATATGGAGCGAACAGGAAAAATCAGCGTAACTGCCCAGTTTGACTGGTCGGCCGCTAATGGCGGCAATTTCTTGAGCCACTATTTGCAGCCAGAAGGTGATTGCGATCACATTATCGCTCCAAGCTTTATACAGATCGCGGGAGCGCCACATGGTGGTGGCGTTCAAATTGAGCGAGCCGTCTTCATTTTCAACGCAACGCAGTTGCAATTCCCTGAGGCAGGGCATATCTTCGGTCAAAAAGGGATCCAAATTGGGGACAGCCGTGGTGCAGATGGCCCGCCGGGTGTAAGGGATTTGGGCGACCAATTCAATCGCTCTGGCCAGTTGGTTAAAACTGCCGCCGCTGCTTTCCGGATGGGCGACTAAGCGCTGGTGATAAGTATAGGGCCACTGCTTAGCTTCCAGTTCTTTGCCATCAATCACTTGGCGCAGAATGCTGGTTGGCACCACTAAATGGTCTTTGGCGCCCATAATCTCGGCAATATAAGCGCCGCGTTCGCAAAAAGAAATTGGCGAATAACGCGGGTCGCTAAACGGGTCTTTGACTTCAATCAGCACCCGAGCATCGCGGCTGGGCGGGTCAATATATTGACCCGCCTCGTTCTGGCGGTCATACTGAGTGCGCATTGGCAGCCCATCGGTCCAAACCGTTTTAATGGCGCGCCAGAGCGCTTGGGGAATGTTTTCGGCCACAATATGACGAGTCGGCAGGTTGCTATTGGTCATAGCTAGACTCCTTTACTGTTAATCCTCAGTGTATCTGGAAAGCAAGCGGATTTCTGTGGCGTGGACTATTTGGGCGTTAATTTTATTGATGTCTTTGGCGCCGTCAATAACAACCACCCGCTCCGGCGCTTCTTGGGCGATAGTCAGATATTCTTGACGGACTCGCTCAAAAAAACTTTTGTTGCAAGTGCGCTCAAAAAAAGCGTCTCCGCCGCGCTTGCTTTGTTGGCGTTGAATCATTTCCGCCACGCTGATATTCAAGAAAAAAGTGATGTCCGGATTTAGGCCGGGGCTGGCCAAGCGGTTCATTTGGCTGATCAAAGATATTTTATCCGGATGGCTGTAAAAACGCCCGCCGCCCTGATAGGCGCGAGTGCTATCAAGAAACCGATCCAGAATGACAATTTTGCCTTGGGCCAACTTGGGTCGGACAAAACTGTTGACAAATTCGGCTCGGGCCGCCAAAAACATGAATAATTCGCATTCGCTGCTGCGGCTGAACTCGTAGGGGAGCAATTTTAAATCAGGAAAATCTTCATGGCCCCTGAGTTCGCGCCAAATAGCCGGCAGGGTTAATTCCGGATGCTTGAGGAGCGCCCTTAAGGCCTCGCCATAAGGCACTCCGCCCGGTTCGCGACTTAGGATGGCCGGGTATTGTTTGTTGATTAGCGCCTGTAACAAGAGTTGGGCTTGGGTGCCCTTGCCAGAACACTCGATTCCCTCAAAGGTGATTAACACAACCAAGCCTCCTTTAGTTGTTTAGGTGCGAAAAACTGGGTTTAAATTAACAAAAAATAGCCGGAAGTCAATCTTAAAAAATCGATCCCATTTGAGCTTTAAAGATTTATTTGGGGCGGGGGCTTTTATTATGCTGATTTTACAAGTTGCTTACCTCCCTTATAATTTCCTCAAAAACTTCTTTTTCCGGTTTTTCGCCGTCAATCACTTTAATACCCGGGTATTTTTTGGAGAGTAGTTCATAAGCGCGCCAGACTTTTTGCAGTTTTTCTGCTTGTTCAAACAATTCCAGGCTTTGGCGATTATCCTTGATTCTAGTTAGACAGACCTTAGGTGATACTTTTAATAAGATAGTCAAATCCGGCAGGATAAATTGGCTATTAATATTATAAAGCCAGTCATCATCGTTAATATCCAAAGAGCCATAGGCCAGTGACGACAAAAAATAACGGTCGGTAATAACCGTCAGGCCTTTGGCCAGGCGGGGGATGATGTCCTTAGTCAGATGATTGGCGCGGTCGGCAGCAAACAATAGTTGCAGGGAATAAGGATTGACCATTTTCCAGTCGCCGGTCAGAGAACTTTTAATAATGCCGCCAATAACGCTACTGGTCGGTTCTTGAGTCGTCCAAAAAGATTTTTTGCCGGTTTTGAAATGGTCGGCAATTCTGGCGGTCTGAGTGGAAGCGCCTGAGCCGTCTAAGCCCTCAATGGCGATAAATTTGCCCGGATACTTGTTTTTGAACATAGCAGCTTTTTTATAAAGAATTAAAGTAAATTACCGGATATCAAACCGATAAAATCTTTCAGTAAATCCCAAATTCAAAATTTCAAGTTCCAAAGTAATTTTTTATAATTTTGGATTTGAAATTTATTTGTTATTTATAATTTTTAATTTGGGATTTTATTCCCTTCATCATCTCATCAATTTGTTTTTTCAAATTGGCGGCCGAGCCGTTATTGTCCAGACGCCAACTGGCTTGTTTGGCTAATTTTCTGATTTTTGTTTCGGTCGGTAACTGGGCATCGCGCAGAAATTGGGCCCAGGTTTTTGTTTGGTCATCCGGATTTTGGGTTCGCTTAATTAGCCGCTTATAGCGGATTTCCGGTTCGGTATCAACATGAATCAGCCAAAAGCCGGGCAAGGTTTTTAGCTGAGTAATATCTTGGGGCAGGCGGACATTCGGCAGGCAGACAATTGGCGCGGTTGCTTTTTCGACTTGATTGGTGATGGCTTTTGCCAGGATATCCTGGCCGAACCGCCGGCGTAAATCATTGCCCAGCCAGGCCATATTTTTTCGAGTTTGCGGCAAATTGATGACAGTGAGAATATCTCTCAGCGGTTGAGAAAAACTGATCGTCCGGGAATGGTATTTTTTTTCCAGATAAGCAGCGACCGTATCTTTGCCGCTGGCGATTTCTCCCACTAGACCGAGGATGATTTTGGGGGTCACGGGGCGCTTATTGGTGGTCATATTGCTCGATTAAGGGATTAATAATCATTAATTCCACTCCCGCTTGTTTGAAAATTTCCTTGGACAAATCTCCGGCATGGTAGTCTTTTTCGCAAACTACTCGTTTAATCCCGACATTAATGACCATTTTAGCGCAAACATAGCAGGGAGTCATTTTGCAGTAAAGAGTGGCGCCATCTAAGGCAATACCCAGTTTGGCGGCCTGGCAAATGGCATTTTGTTCGGCATGGGTGGTCCGGATACAGTGCTGGGAAACATGGCCGTCCTCATAAGTGACGCTGTGCAGCTGGTGGCCAATTTGGTCGCAATGGGCCAGGCCAATCGGCGAGCCAACATAGCCGGTGGCCAAAATTTGCTTGTTTTTGGCAATCACACAGCCGCTACGGCCGCGGTCGCAAGTCGCTCGACTGGCCACTTGGCTGGCAATATTCATAAAATATTCGTCCCAGCTGGGACGAATATATTTTTCAGTTTGGGGATTAGTATTTTCCATAAGATTATTTTATCATAACAATTATTGTAAAACAAAACCCCGCCCTTGGTAAAGGGTGGGGTTTAACGAGAAGGATGGGTATTTTAAGATTAGAGCGCTACCTTAATGCCCGGACCCATAGTGCTATTAAGACTGATATTTTTGATATAAGTGCCTTTGGCGCCGGTGGGCTTGGCCTTACTAATGCTGTCTAAGAGCGCCTGAAAATTTTCTACCAATTTTGTCTGGTCAAATGAAGCTTTGCCGATAATCACATGGAGATTGCCAGAGTCGTCATTTTTATAGTTGATTTGGCCCTTTTTCAGATTTTTAACCGCCTCGGCGATATTATTGGTAACCGTGCCATCCTTGGGATTAGGCATTAAACCGCGCGGGCCGAGCACTTTGGCCACTGGTCCCAGTAGTTTCATTGTGTCTGGCGCGGCCACCAGTACATCAAAATCAATTTTGCCCTTTTTGATTTCTTCCAATAAGTCGGCTTCGCCAACCAGATCAGCGCCGGCTGCTTTGGCGTTTTTTTGTTGCTCGCCATTACCTGTCAAAACGGCAATTCTGATATTCTGGCCGCTGCCATTTGGCAAAATGACCGAGTGGCGGACCTGCTGGTCGCTTTTTTTCGGATCAATACTGAGGTTAAAATGGGCTTCAATGGTGGCGTCAAATTTGACTTGAGCGGTTTTTTTTGCCAAATCAATCGCTTCCTCAATTGGATAGGCCTTTTTCGGGTCAACCATTTTTTCCAAATCTTTAAATCGTTTGGATTTCGGGTGGTCTACTTTTTTCATAATTATTTTAATTTGGTGGTGTTAGCGGCAACCGGACTAAGGCGCCTCCCACATTATTTTTATAAAACTTATTTTTCCAGTTCAATACCCATCTGGCGAGCGGTGCCGGCAATAATCTTACAAGCGGCATCCAGGTCAGTGGTATTTAGGTCAGGCATCTTGATTTTGGCGATTTCTTCCAGTTGGGCGCGAGTGATTTTGCCCACTTTTTCTTTGAGTGGTTTGCCCGAGCCTTTTTTAACGCCGGTGATTTTTTTAATCAGTTCGGCGGCCGGCGGGGTTTTCAAGATAAAATCATAGCTTCTGTCCTCATAAACGGTGATTTCCGCCGGAATAATGTCGCCCTGCTTATCTTTGGTCTTGTCATTGAATTTTTGGCAGAATTCGGCGATATTAAGACCGTGCTGGCCTAAAGCCGGACCGACGGGCGGCGCCGGGTTGGCTTGGCCGCCGGGGATCTGCAATTTTATGATTGTTTTTATTTTTTTTGCCATAGAATTTATTGTTATATTATTAAATTGTTATATTGTTTTTGTGCCATATCACAAGGCCATCTTAATGATAAATATTACAATATAACAATTTGACAATTTGTAATTATTATTTATTTTCCAGCGCGTTATCGTTATAACGCGAGAAGCCCTGGATTTATATATTAAATTTTCTTTATCTGTAAAAAGTCCAATTCTACTGGCGTCTCGCGGCCAAACATTGATATCAATACTTTAATCTTGCCCCGGCTTTCATCAATTTCAGTCACTTTGCCTTCCATATTCTTGAAGGGGCCGTCAGTAATTTTTACCGGATCGTTTTTGACGACATCAATTTGGTATTCTGGCTCGTCTACTCCCATCCGTTTTTGCAGAGATTTGATTTCTTCTTCTGATATCGGTGTCGGCGTATTGCCCGAGCCAACAAAACCGGTGACATGGGGCGTATTTCTGACCACATACCAGGAATCGTCAGTCACCATCATTTCCACTAAAACATAGCCGGGATAGATTTTTTCCTCAACGATTTTTCGTTTGCCGTTCTTGATACGAATCTTTTTTTCCTTGGGAATAAGGACACCGAAGATTTTGTCTTCCATGTCCATTGATTCGATACGCTGTTTGAGGTTGTGCTCAACCGCCTCCTCCAATCCGGAATAGGTATGCAGGACATACCATCTTTTGCCCAAGTTGAGTGTTTGTTTAGCCATAGAATTAGCTGGTTAGCTTTTTAGCTTATTAGCGGATTAGGTTTGTTATTAAATGATTCGTCCCAAGGCCACGGTCAAAAGATAATCAACAATTCCCAAAAAGGCGGCCACTCCCAGAGAAATGCCAATAACCAAAATGGTGTGTTGCTTGACCTCTTTTTTGGTTGGCCAGGTAACTTTTTTCAATTCGTTTTTGGAGTCTTTGACATATTGGGCCAAAGCATTGATTTTTGCCATATTTTTGTATTTTAAAATCCCCGCCCGGGGATTAAATTAAACTATGATTATTATAAATTATTTTAAGAAAAAAATCAAGTTTATTTTATTGGCTGGTTTTTTAACAGACGGGGTCGGTCCTGTCTTTATTGAAAAGTAGCTGGCGCTCTTGGTTTAATATGGTTTTCCTGCTATTTTATTGTCTAAATTTAGATAAAATTATAGATTTAGTTGGTCATCATCGCCGGAGTGGCGGGAATCGGTTTAACTTGGGGTAGATCCTTTGGCAAAGAGCTGGTCGTCTGCTCGTAGCGGTCCAAAATTTCTTTAATTAAGGGCACGACAAGATTTTTTTGGAAATAAGAGGTGTTTTCCGGTATTTTGGTCACTGGAAATACCAAGGCCGGGATGATTAATTCTTCGTTTTCTTTGGTGTTGTCATTAAAGCGGTAGATTTTGACCAGACCGATTTCCGGAGTTCCGATTTCCGCTTCCAAGACTTTTTCCGATGTTCCGCCGGGCAAGGCGTGATTGCCGGCGTTGCCAGTTGTTGCTATTTCCAGCAGGCGGCTGACATTTTGTTCCACCGGGTAGCGAGAAGCCTGATAATTATTGGTGCTGTGGTTCCACAAACCAATGACTTTGTTTTCGCGGATATTAATGCCCACTCGCATGCCGAATAGATTACCGGATTCATCCAGGACGGTTTTGTTGTCAATTAGTAGCGGATAAATCACATTGATTATATCCGGCACATTGCTGCTATCTGTTTCGTAGAATTGCCGCCAGCTGTCTTCCACTTGGGGTTGGCCATACGGCGAGAGGTCAATGGCGTATTTATTGACAAAGTCATTAGCTTGGCTGATTAAGTCACTATCATTTGACACATCGTCTATAGAGAGTGGCTGGTCAATGCATCTTTCGCCGGCAGCACAACGAGAAACTGCCGTTTCCCCCTGGGTGTAATTTTGGCTGACAGAGACATTATTTTCTTGAAAATCAATGGTGACAAGATAGCCGTAGTCGCGATCCTCCATTAGGCCAAGGCTCTGCATTTTAGGGTTGGATAATTTGGACAAATCAATCAGGTCGAATTTCAGCCGACTGATCAAATTGGCAATCATTGAAGCGTTGGCGCTGGTTTTGATGCGCTTAAACACATTCATTTCCGCATCGTCGATTGTGAAATTGTCTCCGGTATAAACGAATTTGTAGCCGACTATTTCCGGTATGCCGATATAATTGGTGGCTAGGCCGCTCCCGTCGCCGGCGCCGCGTCCGTCGGCCAGAATTTCTTGGCTCGGTGTTGCGACCAAGCTGCCGAAAGCCTGATTGGCGAGGCTATTGATGCCCACTTTGGCGTCAAACTCCAAGGACAGTCCATTGCTGCCGCTCATTTGGCTCTGGCTCCAGAAAAATGTCGGAAGAGCGATAATTATTACAATTATTGCGCCCAAGCCGGCATAAGCCAGCTTATTAAAAGACAGTGCCAGCCAAGACGCGGTCTTTTTAATTTTTTTATTGGCGCTCAACTCTTCAATTTTCGCCAATAATTCTTGGCGCAGGCGGTTTTTGAACTCTTCGTCAAATTCCGTGTCCGGCCGGACTTTAATCAGCCGGTCGATGATTTTGACCAGCTGTTTTTCATATTGTTTGAAATCTTGGTCGATTTGATATAAGTCATTGAGAATAGTTTGGATGCGTTGGTCCATATTTTTGAAAGTTATCAATTAATTGGGAAAGTTGCCGGCCAGTAAAGCCAACATCATAATTACAGCCAAATCTTGGCGCAGCCTGCCGGCCACTCGGGAGAACATCATTTTGCAACTGGCTTCGCTTTTGCCCATGATTTCGGCGATTTCCTGGTAGGACAGTTCATCCCACAGCCGCATCATGACAACATCCTTTTGTTCAGGACTAAGCCGCTCCAAGTATTGTTCCACTCGCGTCAATTCCTGCCGGTCGCTTAACTCTTGTTCAAGGTTGTCGTTGGCGCTAATGCCCCAGGCTCGCTCAATATCGCTGGTCGGCCGCTGCTGTCGGTAATGGTCGATAACATTGTTGCGGGCGATCCGGTACAGCCAGGAGGAAAACGAGCCTTTATTAAAGTGATAAGTGTTGATTTTTTCGAGCGCTTTGAAAAATGTCTGGCTGGTCAGGTCTTCGGCCGTGTCTTTGTCGCTTATTCGCCAATAAATATAATTGTAGATTTTTTTGATGTAGCGGTCATAAAGCAGGCCAAAGTCGGCTAAATCTCCTTTTTGGCATTTTTCAATGATTTGGGATTCGCTGATTTCCATGTTTGCCCGTCGGTTAAAATTAAATAATAGGCCCGCTCGCTGGCTTGGTCCAACTGGTCGACGCTTATGTTTAATTGCCGATTTATTTTCTTTAAATATAGCATATTGGCTTTATTTTGTTTACTTTGTTATATATAACGCTTAAAAGCGGGAAAAAGTAACAAAAAACTGGCTCAATAGCCGGTTATCAAACATTGGTAAAAATGGTTATAAAAAAGCGCTACCTGATGGAAAGAAAAATATTTGTGATGGTTATATCTTTAGAAAAATTTGTTTTTTGGCGCTAAAAATGTTAATCTGTGATTAAAGCATAAACGGTTTTGAAAACCCATCATTGGAAAATTAATTAAAGAAGGGCTGATTAGCAGGGGGGGTGTTTTAGTTCCCCCTTGGTTGTTTTGGTGGCGATCTTGATTGTCAGAGCTAAAAAAATTCTAGCTTGATTACAAGGAGGGACTAAGAATGGATTTTAAGGCGATCAAAGTCGGCTTGCGGGTCAAAATAACCCGTCTGAGCGACGAGGTTTGGCTGGCCAAAGTCAATCCTCGCTATCTGGTTAATCGGCGTCTGGGGGTGAGCGGCGTCATTGTCGGGTCGCTTCCCGTCTCCATTTTCGGGTCGCTTCCCGGCGAGAATCGCCGGGCCTGGTGGGTGGAGCAGGAGGGTGAAAAAACCGCTGTTTATTTGTCTGATGAGTTGGAACCGGCTTGAGTTCAAGCCGCGCCCGCTATTAAATTAGGCCCTGGTCGCTTGATGCCGCCGGGGCTTTTTTGGGGGTCTAGTGCCGGCCTTGGGCGCCGGCTTTAATGAACATACCTTGGTATGTTCAGTGGTATGTTCATTGGTATGTTCAGCGGTTTTTTTAAAAAGGTGGTGTAAAGGACCAAAAAATTGACTATTCAAATAAAAAATTAATCACCACAAATAAAATATATAAAGCTAATAGGACAAGACCTTCGCGGCGGTCCATTTTTTTGTGGCTTTTATAAAACCAGGCAAAGCAAATCAAGACTAGGGCCATAAATATCGCCGTCAGCCAGTAAGTAGCGTCAATATTAAAATTGATTGGCCTTAGGAAAGCCAAGACGCCCAAAATTAAAGTATTAGTGAAGGACGAGCTTAATAAGTGGCTAAGCGACAATTCTGAAGATTTTTTGCGCCAAGAGGTCAGGGCAATGCTGATTTCCGGCAGGTTGGTGCCAAGAGAAAAAACAATCAGACCCATCGTCAGTTTGCTAATGGTGATGTATTCCAATAATTGGACGGTAATTACCACAATATAATGGGAAACAATTAGGATACCGATAGTGCCGCTAATCGCCAGAATAATTGATTGCCCCGGCCGGTCGCTGATGGCGGTATGAAGGCTGGTTTGGTGGTCCAACCGGTTGAGGCGATACAAATAAGCGACTAAGCCAAGGTAAAGTCCGATCATAATCAGGCCGTCGGTAGCGCCATAATAGCCGTTGAGGCCGAAAAAAATCGGCGTCATTGTTACCAGTAGGGCGGGAATGACGCCGGCTAAGCGGCCGTCGGTTTTGATTTTGCGATTAAGTAGAATACTGACACCCAAAATCAGTCCCAGCATCACCATAACGCCGCCAATAATATTGCCGACCGACAAGGGGGCAACTTGATTAATAGTGGCGTTGATGCCTAGTGATAATTCCGGCAGGCTGGTGATGATGCCCAATAACAGGCCAAAAACAAACAGCCGGATTTTTAAAATGGCGCCTAAGCGCTTGATGTGATTGACTGTCAGTTCGGCCAGCCAACCCAAAGCGACAAATAGTATCAGTAGCAATACGGAATTAATTAGAATCAGCATAATCAATTTTATTAACCGTAATTAAAAAAGTTTTTCAGTTTGGATTAATTATAGCACAAAAAACCGCGCCAATTAATTATTGAGGCGCGGTTGGAGAGGAGGTTGGACGAGGTGGTTTATTGTTTGAGGGTTTATTGGCGTGGTCATTTTTTTCTTGGGAGCTGATGGTTTTCGGGTTGGGGGAGTAGAGCTTGTTTTTGATTTTCCATTTGTCCACATATTGGCCAATACCGTCGCGGTTGAATTTGTTGAGCGTTTTAACTCGCGATTGTGACCATTTGAGCAAACTTTCAAAATTGATTTTATAGACCCCGCGGACGACAATATAAAGCACCTCCTGGTCCTTGATGGCTCGGCGAATGGTTTTCTCGCTGATGCCGAACAGGTTGGCTGCTTGGGAAATCGTCACGCGAATCGGTTGTTTTTGTTCAGAGGGCATTTTTGCGGTATTGAATTTTTCGGACTGATAAATTTAGAAATTTAAAATTTTAAATTAGAAATTATTGTATTATCCACACCAGTAATAAGCCCTTAAAACAACCACGCCCAAAACCCCATTTTTACTAAGATTTGTCTAGACATGTCTAGACAAATCTTACAATTTTTAATCTTTTTAGTCAAGTTCGCAAGCTGATTAAAAAGTAGTAAAACTATTGCCAGAAAATAATTTTTATATTATAATTACTTTTGTCTAAGATAAATTGGTGTAACAAATATTCAATTATTTCGTCTCATCTAATGAAGAATCCTTTGAGTCAGCAGATTCTTTTTTTGAAAGTCAAAAACCAGGACCCGGAAGCCTATGGCCAATTTTACGATTTATACGTTAAGCGTATTTATCGTTTTATTTATTTTAAGGTCAATTCCGTCTCCGATGCTCAAGATATCACTTCAGAAGTTTTTTTAAAGCTGTGGCAATATCTTAGAGAAGGCAAAGAAATAAAAAATTTAAACGCCTTCATTTATATTGTCGCTCGCAATCTGGTGGTGGATTTTTATCGTCAGCGTCGCCAAGAGGCGCTCTCCATCAATGCTGACAAGGCGCCGGAGATTATTGACGGCCGGAGTGACATTCTTAAAGAGCAAATGGTTGATTCGGATTTGCAAGCGACCATTAAGGGGATGGACCGGCTGAAAGATGAATATAAAGAAGCGATTATTCTGAAATATTTTGACGAATTGTCCATCAGCGAGATAGCGGAAATTTTAAATAAGTCCAAAGGGGCAGTCAGAGTGTTGCTCCATCGGGCGTTAAAAGCCCTCAAAGACAATATCAATGAATAAGGAACTGATCAAAAATTTAAAGCGCATTAGCGAATTTGAGGCCGGCGGTCGGCCGCAAGAAGATTGGCTTATCTCCAATCGTGATATTTTAATGAGCCAAATCAGGCCGGCGACCAACCAGCGGGAGACCGAACACCAATTTGCCGAGCGCAATTATTATTTTCAGTATGTAAATGATATTTTCCGCCAACGGATAATGAAGCCGGCTTTGGCGGTTGTTGTGTTGTTTGGCTTGACGCTTGGCTACAGCGCGACAGTTAGCGTGGCCAACTCCAGCCTGGAAGGGGATATTCTCTATCCGGTCAAAACTGCTCAAGAACGAGTTCAGTTGGCTTTGACTTTTTCAGAGGAGCGGGAGGCTCAGTTGCATATTGATTTTGCCGAGCGGCGTTTGGACGAGCTCAACCGGCTCAGCCAACAGAGCGGCGATAGTCAAAAAAAAGTGAAAAAAATCACCAAAACTGCGGCCAATTTGTCCAAGGAAGTCAGTTCGGCCAGAGATAAATTGAATCAAGTTAGTATTGCTTCGGTTGACACGGCTTTATTGATTGTCAAGGAAATTGACAGTACCACCTTGGATTTGGAGCAGAAGATTACGGAAGTTAAAGACAGCTTGCCGGCCGAAGTTAAGAATCAGGTCGGCGATACCTTGACCCAGGCAATTAGCACTACCAAGGATACGGGCAGTAGCGCTTTGGGGGTAATGGTGGACAAATACACCAAAGGTGAAGCCGGCATTTCCGACCAAGAAATCATTACTCGTCTGACTGAACGGATTAAGAGCGCTGAGGAAGACTTAATTAAGGCTGCCTGGGAGGTGAATCAGGCGGTTGGCGCCGCGACCAGTACCCTGAGTCTGATGGACGCAACGGCCAGGGCGTCTTCCACTCTGTCGCTAACTTTAGTCTCCACTTCAACGATAGAAAATATTTCTTTATTGCCCCAGCAAGCCAAGGATACGCTGGAACAGGCCAAGAGCTTATTGGTGCAGGGTGAGTTAGCTTCGGCCCTGGCCAAAGTAGTGGAGAGTAAGGAAATTGTTTTAGGCGCCACTAGCGGCGCGCAGGCCATAGTCAATGATTTGCAGAATGTTGATATAATCAGTAATGTTAAAGGCACCAGTACCAGTATTAATCTTCAGTCAACCAGTACTGGTAGTACCAGCGAAAGCACTAGCCCGATAGTGGGCCAATAATTAATTTGATTAATTAGTTATTTATATAACTAATTAAGGGGTTCGTTAAATTCGGGGCGAAATAAAGCGCGGGTTCCCGTCCGTCAATGGGTCAAAGGTCGTCTTGCTTTTTGGCAAGGGGCGTTGCTCGGCGGGTTTAGGAAACCCTCTTGGTTGCAATTGGGTTTTAATTCGTTGCTTTATCCTGAAACTTAACGGCTCTTTAATAAAATAAATAAAAATAAAGGTTAATATGAGAAAATTGTTAACTTACAGTGTAGTAGTCGCGACGATTGTCTGGTCTCTTGGTTTGGCGGCGGTGGTGCCTTTGGCTACCGCGGCTTATTCGCCGTCAGCCGGCGATAAGATCAAGACTGCCAACAATCCGGCTGTCTATTACATTGACTCCGAAGGAAAGAGACACCTCTTTTCCAACGAAGTCACTTATTGGACTTGGTATAGCGGTACCTGGGCCAACCAAGGCATCAAGACCATCTCCCAAGATGATTTTGATAATTTGGGAATTGGTAACAATGTTACCGCCCGCCCCGGCGTCAGCTTGATCAAGTTTGAGAATAGCCCCAAGGCATATGCCGTCACTCCGGGCGCCATTATCCGGCACTTGGAAGATGAAGCGGCCGCTAAGGCGCTTTACGGCGATAATTGGTTGAAGAAAATTATTACCATTCAGAACGCTTTTGAAACCAATTATGTCAAGGGCGATGCTTTGACCGCCAGCTCGAATATGCCTGACGGTTCATTGGTCAAATACGAAGGCAGTGAAGACATTTATTACATTGAAGATGGCGAAAAGAGATTAGTCACTGACGATGCTTTTGTCGCCAATAACTTCAAGGATAGCGCCGTGGTGACTATTCCTACCACGATGACTTTTGACACCGGCTCTTCTATTACCGGTGAAGAAGCGGCAATCACCACCGTGGCCGGTCCGGAATCTTCCACTCCTAGCGTTCCATCCGGCACTTCTTTGTCAGTGTCTTTGGCTTCTGACACCCCGGCTTCCGGCTTGGCGATTCAGAGCGCCATTCGCGTGCCCTTCACCACTGTCAATTTGACTGCCTCGGCTGATGGCGACATTACCATTGATACTTTGACCGTGGAAAGAAAAGGCGCGGCTATTGACGCCAACTTTTCTTCAGTCGCTTTGATTGACGCCAACACCAATGTCCAAATCGGCTTGAATCAGAGCTTGAATTCCAGCTCCAAAGCCGTTTTCAGCAATGATATTGTCATTCCGGCCGGCACTACCAAGAAGATTATCTTGGCTGGTAATATGGCCGCTTATGGTACAGCTGTCGCCGGTCAAATTCCGCAGTTGGCTTTGTCTGCTATGGAATTGAAAGGTGGCGCTTCCGTGGTCGGCTCTT
>ERZ795031.516-NODE-516-length-47613-cov-16.902834_pt1 | contig 47613 bp, 30 predicted proteins | sample MGYA00375123_ERZ795031 | MGnify/ENA primary metagenome ERZ795031 (study PRJEB30166, sample SAMN05720159) | activated sludge metagenome | isolation source: anaerobic digester from wastewater treatment plant | place: USA | collected 2015-04-21 ...
CTTGATTTTGAGATGCAGGGCACCATCAAAGTATGCCCAAGGTACTGGCCTAAGCGCCTTTCTTTTAAATGGTCCGATTTTGAGGAAAAATCGCATGGAAAATAGCAGATTTACCCTGTTTTTAACGCTTAGCTTGCCAACGTTAACGATAAAGCCACTAACGGGTGCTTAAATTGAAAATAAATCCAGACGGCTGGACAATATAGGATCCGAGGAGCGTGACTTGAAGATCGTGGCCATAATTATCTCGCCTGGAGAGCTATATGGCGTTAAAGAATGTCTCATGCGCACGCGGCTATGCCTGTCCTTTTCGATTTCCCTCGCCGTTTTTCTCCATCTGCCGGGCGCAGCCTGCGCTGAGGGACCGTCCTCTGCGTCCGCCAAACTGCCCGAGGCGGCCGGCATTGAATACCTGGGCGACCGGATGGAGTTGATTTTTCAGGCCAGCCAGGCCTGGGGTGAGTTGGGGAAAAATGCTGCCGCGCATCCGCCCGGTGGAGCCGGCGCGCCGCTCCAAATCGCCGGGCAGACTTACGCCCGGGGCCTGGGACATCATGCTTTCGGGGCTATTACCATCCTGCTCGAAGGCCAATATGCCGCGTTTGATGCCGAGGTGGGACTGCAACCTTGCGGCGGCGGTGGCAGTGTCTGCTTCCGCGTTTTCGTGAACGGCCAGTTGCGGTTTGACAGCGGCATCTTGCGCGCGACCGATGCCGCCCGCCCGGTGCATGTCGAATTGAGCGGGGCGCAGGAATTGCGGCTTGAAGCCGGGGATGGCGGCGACGGCATCGCCTGCGACATGGCCAACTGGGCCAACGCGCGCCTGACCCGCAGCCACACCGCCGTCCGCCTGCCGCCGGAACCGGCGGTGGATATGGCGCCCTTTGCGCGGGTGGTGACGTGGGACCCGAATCGCCGGGAGGGCGCGCGGGCCAGCCGCATCGAAGAGTTCCGCGCTGAAGACCTTTTCCTCGAAACCGACCTGGCCGCGCGCCCGGACGGCGCTTACTGCGTGCCCGTCAGCACGAACGGCCTGGGCTGCATTGGCCTCCAGTGGCTCAACCGCCGCGCCCTCAAGGAATTGACGCTCGAATTCGCGGCTCCCGCGCAAGCCCCGGCCCCCAACTCTGTTCACGTGCAGGGCTGGCAGGGCGAGTCAATCTGGCAAGGCGCCTGGGAACCGCTCGCGGGCGAGTTGCAGGCCGATGGACGCCGGTGGGTCTTTCGTCTGCCGCCGGGCCCCGGCCTGGTCCAGACGCATAAAGTCCGCTGGATTTTTCCGGCGAGTGAGCCGGCCGTCGTCCGGCCGCCCGGCGCCTTTACCCGCACGCGCTGGCAGACGGTGCCCTTGCGGGTGCAGGCCGAAAAGCCGGTGAAAGGCGGCACCCTCACTGTGTACAACGGGGAAGTGCTTTCCGTGGCCGGGCGGGCGCCCGGGCGCGTCCAGGCTTCCCGGGAAAGCGAAGGCCTGGATGCGCGGGGATGCGCCCCCGCCACCCTCGCCTTGAACCTCGCCCGGCCGCTCCACCTGGCCGTTCGTTCCAGCCGGCCCTCGCTGCTCCATTCCGATCCCACCGTGCTCCAGTTCCGCCTGCCCACGGGATCGTTTGGGGTGGCGGTGGAAGATTTGCTCACCCATGACGGGGTCTATCTTCCCGACCACGGCCTTTACATCACGCGCGATCCGGCGCCCCTGACGCTGGCCGGCTATCGGCGCAAGATCGCCGCCCAAAAATCCATCCTCCCGCAAGTGCGCGAGCTGCCCGAGCAGACCCTCGCGCAAGCCATGGCCCGCACGCATCATTCCGCCCAGCGCGAAGGCCCGGTCATGCTCTCGCTCGCCTGCGACAATGCCAAGTTCGTTCTCGAACGCGAGGGCACCTTGCGCTTCCAAACCGGCCCGGCGCCGGACTCCGACTGGTTTGCCACCGCCGGAGAAATCCAACCGCAGTTCGGCGCCGGGCCGCCGGCGGCGCTCACGCGCCGCCGGGACGGAGGCTGGCTGCCGATTCCCGTCATCACCGTCTCCCACGCGGGCGTGCAGTACCGCGAGCGCGTCCTGGTGGCGCCCGCCGATGCGCCGGGAGACCACCCCGCCCGGTTGAACCGCCGCTCCGTCTGCGTCGCCGAATTCGTCCTCACCAACACGCTCGCCCAGCCGGCCCAGGCGTCGCTCCAGCTCAACTGCCTGAGCGCCGGCCGGCCGCGGAAAGCCGCCCGCCTGGCTCCCGGCCCCGGCGGTTACTATGCGGCCGACGAGGGCGGCCCGTTTGCGCTGGCGGCCACCGCGGCCGTGTCGCCGCTGGAAGTCTCGGCGTCGGACGGCCAGCTCCGGCTCGCCGGCACGCTGCCCGCGCACGCGGCGGTTTCCCTGGCCGTCCTGATCCCGGCCCAGCGCGCCGACCTCGCGGCGCGGCTGGATCCCGCCCGGCTGCGCGCGGACACCGCGGCCTACTGGGACGCCGTGCTCGCGCCCGCGATGCAGGTCCAGACGCCCGACCCGTTCCTGAATGAAGTGATTCGCGCCTCGCAGGTGCGGTGCCTGATCGCCGCCCGCAACGAAGCCGGCGGCGCGCGCATTGCGCCGTGGATTGCGGCCATGAGCTACGGCCCGCTCGAAAGCGAGGCCAACGCGGTCATCCGCGGCATGGATTTCATGGGGCACGGCGAGTTTGCCCGGCGCAGCCACGACTTCTTCATTCACCGCTACAACACCAACGGTTTTCTCACCACCGGCTACACCACCTTCGGAACCGCCTGGCAGCTTTGGACGCTCGGCGAGCATTACCAGCTTCACCGCGATGCCAACTGGCTCTCCCGGGTCGCTCCCGAAATCCTGCGCGTCACCGACTGGATTATCCGGCAGACGGAGAAGACCCGGCGCCCGGCGGCGGGTCCCGCCAGCCCCGGCGCGGCGGGGAATCCCGAATACGGCCTCATGCCGCCCGGCGTGATGGCGGATTGGAACAGCTTTGCCTGCCACTTCGCGATGAACGCTTACTATTATGCCGCCCTGCGCGAGGTCGGGCACGCCATTGCCGACCTTCCCGCCGACCGCGGCGGCCGGCGCAGCGCTTACCTGCTCGACCGCGCCGCCGAGCTCCGCGCCAACCTTCTCCGCGCCTATCGCTGGACCCAAGCGCAGTCGCCGGTGCTGCCCCTGCGCGACGGCACCTGGATTCCGCACTACCCTTCCCAGGTCCACAGCCCCGGCAAGCTCGCTGACTTCTTCCCGGGCCAGGACGCGGGCCGGAGCTGGTGCTACGACGTCGAGCTCGGCGCCCATCAACTCATCCCCACCGCGGTGCTGGATCCCCGCAGCCGGGAGGCCGGGCGCATGCTGGATCACATGGAGGACGTTCAATTCCTCGCCGAGGGCTGGTTCGACTACCCGGCCGCGCAGAACGCGCTGGACTGGTTCAACCTGGGCGGCTTCTCCAAGGTGCAGCCTTACTACACCCGTAATTGCGAAGTCTATGCTTTGCGCGACGATGTAAAGCCCTTCCTCCGCTCCTACTGCAACGCCCTTGCCTCCCTCCTCAACCCCGAGGTGCTGACCTTCTGGGAGCATTTCCACCACTCGGGCGCCTGGGATAAAACGCACGAGACCGGCTACTTCCTGCACCAGACGCGCACCTTGCTGGTGACCGAGCGCGGCCGGGAGCTGTGGCTCGCGCCGTTCACCCCCGCCCACTGGCTCGCGGATGGCCAGGCGCTGACCGTCCGCAACGCCCCCACCCGCTTCGGCCCCGTCAGCTACACCCTCCGCTCGCGGCTGGCCGACGGCTGGGTGCACGCGACCATCCAGCCCCCTGAACGCGAGGCGCCCCACCGGATCGTGCTGCGCCTGCGCACCCCGGACGGCAGCGCCATCCGCTCCGTCCGGGTCAATGGCCGGCGGCACCACGACTTCGCCCCGGCGGAAGGCCTGGTGCGGCTCCCGCCTTCCCGGGCGCCGCTCGACCTGGAAATCCGCCTCCGCTGAGCGCGCCGGCCCGCGGCGCGGCGTCAGCTCGCAAACAGGTGTTTCGAGGCGAACTCGGGCTGGCTGGTGGCGTTGAGGCCCAGCTTGCGCAGGCCCGTGGCGTCTCCGGGCGAGGGAATATGCGTGAGGTGGACGTTGCAGCCGTTGAGGTCTTTGAGGTGTTCGATGGCCGCCTCCGCCGCCGGGTTCATCAGGGCGCTGATGCTCAGCGCAATGAGGGTTTCCTCGAGGTCCAGGCTGGTGACTTTGCCTTTGAGGACGTTGGTTTTAAAATGGCTGAGCGAGCGGGTCACGTTGGGCGGCAGCAGGTGAATGGCCCGGGGGATGTCGGCCAGCAGCTTTACCGTGTTGAGCACCAGGCTCGAGGCGGCGTGCAGCAGCGGCGAGTTCGAGCCCGTGACCATTCGCCCATCCTTCAACTCGAGGGCGGCGCCGCAAAAGAAGCCGTGGCTGCCCTTGCCCCGGGCCTGCGCCTGGCGCGCCGCCTCCTGGGCCGGCTCCACCACGCGGCGATCCGTGGCGCGCAGCTCCAGGTTGCGCATAAGCAGTTCCACCCGCTCCACGGCATCGCGCTCCACCAGCCCCATCGCGTATTCGCAGGCGTAGTTGAAATAGCGCCGGATGATCTCCTGCCGCGCCGCCGCCCGGCAGACGGCATCGTCCACGATGCCGAACCCGACGCGGTTCACGCCCATGTCCGTCGGGGATTTATAACGCGACGGCTGGCCGCTGATGCGCTCGATGATGCGCCGCAGCAGCGGGAAGGCCTCGAGGTCGCGGTTGTAATTGACCGCCGTCTGGTTGTAGGCCTCGAGGTGGAAATGATCAATCAGGTTCACGTCCTTTAACTCCGCCGTGGCGGCCTCATACGCGACGTTGACCTCGTGATTCAAGGGCCGATCCCAGATGGGGAACGTTTCGAACTTCGCATAGCTGGCCGGCTGTCCCCGTTGATGCTCGTGGTAAAGCTGCGACAGGCAGGTGGCCAGCTTGCCGCTGCCCGGGCCGGGGCCGGTGACCACCACGATGGGCCGGTCGGTTTCGATGTATGGATTGGCACCATACCCCTCCGGGCTGACGATGGTCTCCACATCGGTGGGATAGCCCTTGGTGGCGCGGTGCGTATAGACGCGGATGCCGCGGCGCTCCAGCTTGTTCTTGAACGCCACCGCCGCGGGCTGGTTGTTGAACCGCGTGATGACCACCGCCCGCACCGCGATGTCCCACTCCCGCAGCTCGTCCATGGTCTTGAGCGCGTCCGTGTCGTAGGTGATCCCGAAATCGGCCCGCATCTTCTTCTTCTCGATATCCTCCGCGTAGATGCACAGCACCACTTCCGCCTGGTCCTTGAGCCGCTGCAGCAGCCGCACCTTGACCTCGGGCTGGAAGCCGGGCAGCACCCGCGCCGCGTGGCAGTCCTGCAGCAGTTTGCCGCCGAACTCCAGGTAAAGCTTCTGCCGGGCGTCCTGGACGCGTTCGAGGATCGCGGCGCTTTGCTGTTCGAGATAACGCTCGTTGTCGAATCCGATGGTTGCGGGCATGAATAGTCGTTTTGGTTAGCTCATCAGTGCCGCCAGCTTACAGCCGGGCCTCCGCGTTGGAAAGCGGCATCTTGAAGCCCGCCGAAGGGCGCGCCCCGGGTTCCCGCCTTTTTCCCCCGCCCCCGGCCCCGGCGCGGGCGAAGGCGGCCGTCCATTGCCGCATGGACAACGGGGCCGCGAAAGGTTAGGCTGGGGCCTGATGATTGCGCGCCGAAATCTCAAAACAACTCCTCCTTCCTGATTGATATGAAAGCCATTTCCCTGCTCCTGATCAGCACCGGCCTCAGCCTGACGCTTCCCGCGGCGGCCCCGCCACTGCCCGGAAATCCCCTGGCGGGGCTGGAGCGGCTCAAAGACTTTGGCACCCGGCGCGTTTCCTCGTCCGACCCCAACTGGCGCAACGGCAACGACGACCGGCGGGGCATTGCCGTCGGCGCGACGCTGACGCTGGCGGAACTGGAGGGGCCGGGGCTCATCGCCCACATCTGGTTCACCATCGCCCACCGGACGCCGTACTATTCCCGCTTGCTGACGCTGCGGATTTACTGGGACGGCGAGGAACACCCGAGCGTCGAATGCCCGGTGGGCGACTTCTTCGGTATCGGCCACGGGGTGGACAAATCTTTTGTCTCCCTCCCGATTCGCGTTTCGTCCGAGGGCCGCGGGCGCAACTGCTACTGGCCCATGCCCTTCCGCAAGTCCGCCCGCATCACCGTCACCAACGAAAGCAAGGTCCCGTGCGCCTCCATTTACTACTACATTGACTGGCAGAAACATTCCACGCTGCCGGACGACACCGCGTATTTCCATGCCTGCTACCGCCAGGAGCATCCCTGCGTGATGGGACGCAATTACCTGCTGGCGGACATCGCGGGCCGCGGCCATTACGTCGGCACGATCCAGAGCGTGTACGCCATGTCCGCCGCCTGGTATGGCGAGGGGGACGACTTCTTCTTCATTGACGGCGAGGCCGAGCCCAGCCTGCGCGGGACGGGCACGGAGGATTACTTCTGCGACGGCTGGGGCTTCCGCGAGCAGGATGGCCCCTTCTATGGCACGCCGCTGTGGGAAGGCCGCAAAGCCGGCGACCGCTGCACCGCCTACCGCTTCCACCTGACCGACCCGGTGGTGTTCAACCAGTCGCTGCGGGTCGAAATCGAGCATAAGGGCCAGCAGATATTCCCCGACGGCACGCGCACCGTCTTCATCGAGCGCGATGATCTCATGTCCTCCGTGGCGTTCTGGTACCAGGTCGAGCCGCATAAACCCTGGCCCCCGCTGCCCCCCGGCCCGGAGCGGCTGCCCTTCACCGAGCGGCACCTGGTCATCGGTGGAAAATCGCTCGCCAAGGCGCGAACGGCCCACGGCCAATTAAGCCTCCAGGAACTGCGCGGCAAGGTCATGGACGACAAGTTTCTCGTTTTCCAACCGGACAAAGACCAGGGATGGGTGGAACTGCGCTTCACGACCGGCCAGACCCAGGTGGTGGACCTGGTCGGAAACATGGTGCATGGGCGCGATTGCGGCAAATACCGCGCGCTGCTTGACGGCCAGGTGCTGGAGGTGATGAACCTGCACGCCCCCGAACCGACCGCCACGCCGCATCGCTGGGGCATGCGCGAGCTGCCGGCGGGCGAGCATGTCCTGCGGTTTGAAGCCACGGGCAACCCCGGGGCTGATGATGGCTACCGCCTGGGCTTCGATTCGTTCATTGCGCGCGTGCCGGTGTATGCGCGGCCGCTCGATTTCGACCTCCGCCAGATTCAGAAATAACTTATGACTCCGCCGGCCCTGCCCCGCCGCCGTTTCCTGCAACTGATGGCCACCGCCGCCGCGAGCGCCCCGGCCTGGCCGCGGGGCGGCGGCGCGCGCGCGCAGCCGGCCGCCGCGGATGATCCTTCCCCGCTTCCCTTCGAGACCGCGCTGGCCGGCCCGGCACGCGGCCCCTGGCGCCGCCTGTTCCTGGACGCCTGGGCTGTCGAGGAGCAACAGGGCCTGACCCGGGTCTTTCACGCCGCCGAAAAGCATCCCGCCAACCCCGTGCTCAAAGGCGACCAGCCCTGGGAAAGCGTGCCCGCGGCCATTACCGGCCCCTACGTCTATGGCACCGCGGCCTGGGACGGCGGCAAGCTGCGCCTGTGGTACCAGATTCTCAACCGGGGCAACCACGTCGGCTACGCGGAGTCGGCCGACGGGATTCACTGGACCAAGCCCGCCCTGGGCCTCATCGAATTCAACGGCTCGAAAGCCAATAACCTTTGCGTCTCGGCGGCGCAGCCCGAGGTGACGGGCGGGGAATGTCATAACCCCGGCGTCCTCCGCTGTCCCGAGCCTGCGGCGCCCCACCAGCGCTACGCCCTGTTCGGCTTCGATCCCCGTGCCGGCCATGCCCGCGTCGCTTTCTCCCCCGACGGGCGGCGCTGGAAATACGTTCCCGAGACGGAGAAGAAACCCCTGTTCAGCTCCTCCGATGTCGTCAACTTCTTCTACGACCCCGGCCAGAAACGCTACACCGCAACCTGGAAAACCCACAGCCGCCGCGGCCGCGCCGTCGGCATCGCCTGGTCCCCGGACGGCCTGGCCTGGACCAAGCCCTACGACGGCCCGCTGTTCGCCGCCGACGACCTCGACCCGGATGCCACCCAGATTTACGGCATGCCCGTTTTCCCCTGCCAGGGCCTCTACATCGGCCTGCCCTGGATTTACCGCGCGCGCTACTTCAAGTCCGGGGCCTACTCCGTCCGCAAACTCCACGAGGCGCAGGAGGATTCCCCGCGCACCCTGGAGGTGCAGCTCGCCTGGAGCTGGGACCTGATTAACTGGACGCGCGCGCCGGGCCGCCCGCAGTTCATCCCGCTTGGCGCGCCCGGCCAGTGGGACCGCGGCATGATCGTCACCGCCCGCGCCCCGGTGCCCGTCGGCGACCGGCTCCATTTCTACTACGGCGGCTGCGACGGTTTGCACGATGACCCGCGCGTCAACGCCGCCATCGGGCTGGCGACGCTGCGCCTGGACGGCTTCTGCTCCTTCCGCGCCGGCGATACCGAGGGCTGGCTGATCAGCCGCCGCGAACCGTTCCGCCGCCCGGCGGTGACCCTCAACGCCCGCGTCGGAACGAACGGCTGCGTCGCGGCGGAAATCCTCGACCGGCACAACCGGGTGCTGCCGGGCTTTGCCAAAGCCGACTGCATCCCCTTCGAGGGCGACTCCGTCCGCCACGAACTGCGATGGCGGACGGCCGCGTTCGCCGCCGCGCCGGAGCGGCCGGACTACAAAATCCGTTTCTGGCTCCGGAATGCCGACCTTTTCTCCTACCTGCCCGCCGACCTCGACCCCGCGCAACCCGACGCCGACCGCCGGCCCGCCACCGGCCCCTGACCCCCGCCCATGCGCAACCTTCCCGACAAATTCCTCGGCGCCATGATCGCGGTCCTGCCGCTGCCCGGCGCGCCGCGCTACGGCGGCGACGACGCGCGGATTATCGCGCAAGCCCTGTCCGACGTGGCGCATTACCACGCCGCCGGGGTGGATGCCCTCGTGCTGGAAAACAGCCACGACCTGCCCTACATCAAACCGCCGCTCCCGCCGCGCGCCATCAAGGTGATGCAGCAGGTCGCCGACGCGGTGCGCCGCCAGTTCCCCGGCCCGATCGGCCTCCAGATGCTCGAAGCCGCCAACGAGACCGCGCTGGAAATCGCCGGCACGGCCGGCCTCGATTTCCTGCGCGTCGAGGGCTACGTCTTCGCCCACGTGGGCGGGGCGGGCCTGATCGAAGGCTGCGCGGGCCGCCTCCTGCGCCGGCGCCGGGAGCTGGGGGTCGAGCAGATCAAAATCTTCGGCGACGTGAAGAAGAAGCATTGTTCCCACGCGCTGACCGGCGACCTCGACATCCTCGATGAAGTCAAGCAGGCCGAGTTCTTCCTCGTGGATGGCGTGATCGTCACCGGCGCGCGCACGACCGAACCGCCCGCGCTGGCGGAATTGCAGCGCGTCCAGGAGCATGCGCGCGTCCCCGTGCTGATTGGCTCCGGCATCACGCCGGAGAACCTCGCCGCCTATTTCCCCCGGGCCGACGGCTTCATCGTCGGCTCGACCTTCCGGCAGGGGGGCCGCTTCCTGGGCGATCTCGAGCCGAAGCGGCTGGAGGCCTTCATGCGCGTATTCCGGCGGCTGCGCGCCGAGCACGAAAAAGGGAGCGGGACGGCCCGAAGCAAACCGGGAACCTGAGGGGAAAACCCGCGCCGGCGCGCGCGGCGGCGCCCGGGCAAACCCCGGCCCGGCCGCCGGTTAACGCGGCTCCGGCTGATAGGCGTCCCGCAGCACCTGGATGGTGTGGCGGATGGGAAGCTCGGCGCCGAGCCGGGCCAGGTGCGCGCGGAGCTGGGTGAGGCACCCGATGTTGCCGGAGGCCAGCACCTCCGCGCCGGAAGCCAGCACCGCCCGCGCCTTCTTCTCCCCCAGGGCGGCGGCAATGGCGGGCTGGTCAAGGTTATAGGAGCCGGCGCTGCCGCAGCAGAGATGCGTATCCGGCAATTCCAGCAGCTTCACTCCGGGGATGGCCCGCAGCAGATCGCGCGGCTCGCTCCGGATGTCCTGGGCCTGGGCCAGGTGGCAGGCGTCATGATAGGCAATCCGCTGCGGGCGGCCGGTGCCGGCGGGCTTCTCGCGCAGCCCGAGCCGGGTCAGAAAAACCGACACGTCCACCACCCGCCGGGCGAAGGCCTCGGCGCGGGCCTCGTCCGCCGTGCCGCGGAGGATCAGGGGGTATTCGTGCAGGGTGGATCCGCAACCGGCGGCGTTGGTGATGATGGCGTCCACATCGTCCGGGAAAGCGGCCAGGTTGCGGCGCGCGAAGTCGCGGGCGGCCGGCCAATCGCCGGTATGCCAGGCCAGCCCGCCACAGCAGCATTGGCGGCCGGGAATGAGGACCTCCACTCCGTTGCGGGCCAGCACCTCGAGCGTCGCGGTGTTGATGTCGGGATCCAGCACCTGCTGCGCGCAGCCGGTCAGCAGGGCCACGCGGGCCCGCCGCTCGCCGCGCGCGGGGGTGACGGCGGGCCAGGTCTGGGCCGGGGGCACGCAGCGCGGCGCCAGGTCGAGCATGGATTCCAGCGCGCGCGGCACCAGCGGACGCAGGGCGCGGCCCGCGCCCGCCGAGCGGACCGCCAGCCGGAAGCGCGCGGGATGCGGGATGGTCTTCGCCGCCAGCCAGCGGCGCAGGTGGTCGGCGCCGGAGCGATGGAACTTGCCGGCCGCCAGGGCGCGGAACGGGCTGATCAGCTCGCGGTAGGGCACGCCGCTCGGGCAGGCGGGTTCGCAGGCGAGGCAGCCCAGGCAGCGGTCAATGTGCGGCTGCGCCGCCTCCCAGGCGAGCGCGCCCTCCAGCACCAGCTTCATCAGCACGATGCGCCCGCGCGGGCTGTCCGCCTCCTCGCGCAGCTCGGCATACGTCGGGCACACCGAAAGGCAGAAGCCGCAATGCACGCAGGCCTGTACCGCGCGCGTCATCGCCTCGCCGAAAGGCGCGTATCGCTCGGGTTGAATGGAGTGCAGCATCAGTCCTCCGTGGGGGGAAACCGGTTGTCGGGGTCCAGCGCCTGCTTGACGGCCCCGGCGATGGCCGGAATCGTGTGCCGGCCCGGCCAGAGCGGCGCGCCGCCGCGCAGGGTCAGGCCGGCCAGGCCCAGCGCGCGCAGCCGTTCCGGAAGGGCCGTCAACGCCACCGCGGGAGGCAGCGAGACAAAGGCCAGGTTGCCGCCGGCGCTGAAGTGGAGGCGCGCGCCCTTGAGCGAGCGGACGGCGGCATCCAGGGCGGGCATGGCCGCGGGCGTGAGCGCCACTTTGGCCAGCACCCCGTCCGCATGCGCCCAGCGGAACTCGCGCACCTCCGCCCACAGGGCCTCCGCCCGGTCCGGCGCCAGCGCCTGGCCGGGCCAGCGCGCCAGTATCTCGCGGGAGACCGCCTCGATGGCCGGCGCCGGCCCGGCCAGGCGCAGGCAGACGGTCTGCCCGTCGGGCAGCAAATCCAGCGCCTCGCATTCCCAGCGCGCGCCGGCGGCTTCGGTGAACACGCGCGCGGCGGCCTCGGCGCCCTCCGTGGGCAACTGCAGGGTCAGGCGCGCGGCGGGAAGGGGGAAGACTTTGAACGAAAGCTCGGCCAGCGCGCCGTAGCGCCCGAGGCCGCCCACCATGAACTTGGGCAGGTCAAACCCGGCGCAGTTCTTCACCACCTTGCCCCCCATGCGCAGCAACCGCCCCATGCCATCCACAAAACGGATGCCCAGGATGAAATCGCGCACGCCGCCAAAGCGAAACCGTCCCGGCCCGCTGAGGCCCGCGGCCACAGTGCCGCCCAGCGTGGCCCCGGCGTCAAGCCACAGGGGATCGAACGGCAGGTATTGCCCCCGGGCGGCCAGCTCCCGCTCAATCTCGCGCACGGGCGTGCCCGCCCGGGCGGTAAAGGTGAACTCATCCGGCTCGTATTCGACCATGCCGCGCAGGGCGCGCGTGGAGATCAGCGTCACCTCGGCGGGCATCCGGGAAAGGCGCGGCTTGGTGCGCGCGCCGATCGCCAGCACCCGCGGATGCGCGCGGACGGCTTCGGCCAGCGCCTCGGGCGTTGCGGGTGTCAACGGCTCGTTCATGGGCCTCACTCGCGGGAAATCACCCCCGCCCGCTCCAGGGGATGCAGCCCGCGCTGCGACAGGGCGGGCGCGCCGGCGCGCGGGAACTTCTTGCCGGGGTTGGCAATGCCCAGCGGATCAAAGGCGGCGCGCAGGCGCATCATGCAGTCCAGCTCGTCCGCATTATACATCGCCGGGAGGTATTCGAGTTTTTCCACCCCCACGCCATGCTCGCCCGTGATGGAGCCGCCCATTTCGACGCAGCGCTTGAGGATGCGGCCGGCCAGGGCCTCGGCGCGTTCCAGCGCCCCCGCCTCGCGGCCGTCAAAGAGAATCAGCGGATGAAGATTGCCATCGCCGGCGTGGAAGACATTGGCGACGCGCAAGCCCGCCGCGCGCGCCAGCTCGCCATTGTGGCGGAGAGCCTCGCCCAGCCGCCGCCGCGGCACCACGCCGTCCTGGACAATGAAATCGGGCGACAGCCGGCCCACCGCGCTGAAGGCGCTTTTGCGCCCCTTCCAGATCGCCAGCCGCTCCTCCGCATCGCGCGCGGGGCGCATCTCGATCGGCTGGCTGCCGGCAATAATGGCCTCGAGCCGGCCCCGGTCCGCGGCGACGGCCTCGCGCGTGCCCTCGAGTTCGACGATCAGCACCGCCTCGGCGCCGGGGGGATACTCGGCATGCACCGCGGCGGTGGCGGCTTCGAGGGCCAGCGCATCCATGATTTCGAGCGCGCCGGGCAGCAGGCCGCTGGCCACCACCGCCGACACCGCGTCGCCCGCCTGCTCCAGCGTCCGGTAGCCCGCCAGCACGGTGTAAAAACACTCGGCCCGCGGCAGCAGTTGCAGGGTGATCTCCAGCGCGATGCCGAAAAGCCCCTCGCTGCCATTGAACAATCCGCACCAATCGGGCCCAATGTGCTCGCGGCTGGCGCCGCCCCACTCGACAACCTCGCCCGTGGGCAGGACCGCTTTGAGGCCCAGGATATGGTTGGCCGTCATGCCATACTTGAGGCAATGGGCGCCGCCGGAATTAAAGGCCACATTGCCCCCAATGGTGCAAATCAGGGCGCTGGACGGATCGGGCGCATAATGCAGCCGATGCGCCGCCGCCGCCACCGACACCTGCGTATTGACCACTCCCGGCTCGACAACGGCAATCCGTTGGGCCGGGTCAAGCCGCAGAATCCGGGTCAGGCGGTTAAGCGCGATGACGATGCCATCGGCGACGGGAAGCGACCCGCCGGAGAGGCTGGTGCCGCTGCCGCGCGCGACAAAAGGCAGCTTTTCCTGGTGGCAGAACCTGACCAGCGCCACCACCTCGTCCGTCGTCTCCGGAATCGCAACGGCCAGCGGGCGCGTGCGATAGGCCGTCAAACCGTCGCTCTCGTAAGCCGCCAACTGCGCCGGCCCGGTCAGCAACCGGTCCGCCGGAAGCAACGCAGCCAAACGATGGAGAACGTCAGACATAAAGCACAGCGGCTTGCTCCTGTTTCACTACCGCCCCCCTGCTGGAAAGGCAAGGGTATTTATTGCGCGAACCTCACGCCCGGCAGCGCACCCACTGGAAGAAAACCAGCTCGTGCCGCCCCGAAAGGGCCTCCTTTCGCAAGCGGCAAACCGCGCCGGAATAGCCATTTCCAACCCGCCTACCCCCGGCACCTTGACGGGCGCATCCCGGCAGGGTATCCGCCGGGATTCTCAAAAATGAGAAAATGCCCCTGCCCCCTCCCCCGCCCGCCGCCGCGCCTCCCGCCGACCTTTCCTCCTCCCATATCCCCATTTCCGCCAATTTCCCCCTCCTTTCCCGCCGTGTACAAGGGGTGTACAAGGGATGCTCACCGGAAGTACATCGTTTTTTCCTATGTTCACCCGGTGGGCATCCCTTGTACACCCCTTGTACACGACGGGAAAGGAGCCCGGGAGAGGGGGGATAGGGCGGTTTTGGAGCAGGATTGGGGGGTGGCCGTAAGGGAAGACTGCCCCGCCTTGGATCGGGTTTGGGCTGGCTGGGGGGCTTAGCCCGGCGGTTTACCCGGTTTGGACGGTTTCCTGGCGGAGGGAGGGGGCGCCGGTTCTTTGAGCCGGGGGAATACCAGGCAAACGAGCAATAAGACGGTGACGGCCAGCGCCGTCAGGCTGACGTATAGGATGCCCGTCGGGGGGGCGAAGCGGAACTCGACTGTATGGCTGCCTGGGGGCAGGTAAACGCCGCGCATGAGGTAATTGCAACGGAGCAGTTTCCCGGCTTTGCCATCCACGGATACCTGCCAATTAGGGTCGTATTTGTCATTGAGCAGCAAGACCGCGGGCGTTTCGGCTTTGGCTTGCAGCACGATCTGTTTGGGGGCGTAGCTGGCAAACTCGACCGTGCCGGGGTTCGGGTTGGTCGCATTGAGGGGGTCGGGGGCGGGCAGCGGGTCGGCCAGGAGCACCTGTTGGGCGGGGTCAAACTCGGCGCTGCCCAGCGTGGTGAGGGTGGCCTGGTCGTTGGTGCTGACTTGCCAGTTTGCGTAGAGCTTCGCCCGTGGCAGGACGCCGGTAAATTCAAAGACGGCATAGGGGCCGTCGGGCTTGATCACCGCGGTCAGGGTCTCCAGGGTGGTGGCCCGGTCTATGCCGGGTTTCGTTTCAATATCGAACCGGGTGGCGATGCGGAAGCGGTTCTGGGCCGGGTCCAGTTCCCGGTTGAGCGCGCTGAGATAGCTCGCCGCGCCGAGCAGGTAGCGGGTGTTGGTAAGCTGCCAGCGGCGCGCCACCCGATGCCGCGTGCCGGGGGTGCCGTCGGAGCCCAGGGCGGATTCATAGGCGAGGAACTCGACCGGCGCGCGCGGCATCATGACGATGTCCAGCGACTGGATATTGTAGTAGGGGAAGAGCTGCTGCTTCCACTCGATTTCGTAAAGCTGGTGGAACAGGGCATATTCCCGGGGCGTGACAAACGGCAGCACCGCGACCCGGTGCTCGTAAGGTTTGTCGCGCAAGAGGTCAATCACCGGGTTGGTGGCGTATTTTTGTTGCCAGTTCCAGGAGATGACCCAGGGCATGTTGGCCCAGCCCAGGTCGGCGACCAGCAGGACGCCCAGCAGGATTCCGCCCAGCCGCGCCCGCCGTCCGCTGAAGTAGCCGCTGACGACCGCGAGCATCAGGCCCAAAGCGAGCGTGAACAGGACCAGGAACACGCCGGCCTGGCGGATGCTGAAGCCGGCGATCTCGCGGGCCATGCCCGCGTCAAACTGAACTTCCTGCAAATAGGTTTCCAGGGACGGGCGCGATTGGGCGTAGATCAGCCAGGCGAGCCCGGCGGCGGCCAGGGCGAGGGCGGAGCCCCGGGCCCAGTTTTTCTCGAAGCGGCCGGCCCGGGCCCACCAAGTGCGCAATTGCGCGGGCAGCTCGCGCAAGGCTGCGCCGGGGGCATCCAGGAACGACCGGCTGAGGCCATGCAGGCCGCAGGCGAACAGGATGACCAGGGCCCAGTCCACGACGTGGAAAAACTTGGCGGGGTTGCGGATGGTGGAGGCGAACGGCAGGGCGTAAAAGAATTGGTAGAAAGGCGCGAAGCGGCCCAGGCCAACCAGGAAGGCGATGACCGTCACGCCGCTCCAGAACCCGATGAACTTTCGCTCCCGCCGCGAGAACACCGATTGCTCGCGCCGCAGCGCCTGCAGCATTGTCCACAGCGCAACCAGCACCACCAGCGTTCCCGCATACACGCCGCCGCCGCCATAGCGAATGAAGCCGGAGGGCGGGGGCCCCGGTTTGCCGGCGGCGAAGTAGCGGTCCCACTCCGGGTGGCGTCCGCCGGCGCCCCAGTAGCAGCCTCCCAGGTAATAGTTTTGCAGGCCCTCCGGCAGGTTCATGGGGGTATCCATGCGGTAGCCAAACAAGCCGGGCACAAACAGGCTGAGCGTTTCGCGTTTGGGCATGCTCCACTGGGTGGCGGCATCCCAGCGCTGGGCTTTGCTGGCCTGGTCCTGGCCCATGCCGGCCACGCCCTTGATCTGGGTGCCGACCAGGGTGCTGACGGCCGATGCGGCGACGAATGCCGCGAACGCGGCCACCACCGCCAGCCGCCCCACGCCCCGGGCCGCGCGCTGCGCCCGCGTGCCTTCGCCGGCCCACGCCTGCCAGAGCACAAAGCCCGCAATGACCAGGCTGAAAATGGCCCCGATGTCAAAGGCTTCCATCACGCCCAGGCCGACGGCCAGGCCGGCCAGAGCGGCGCGGAGCCAGCGCCGGGGCGAGGAGAGGTCGGCCAGCGCCGCCAGGGCCAGGAAGTCCAGCCCGAAGCTCAGGGGTTGCGCGGCCACGCCCCAGCAGGCGGTGGAAAAGAAGTCCGAGTTCAGCGCCACGGCGAGGCTGCCCAGGAAACAGGCCCGGGGGGAGAACTTCCACTGGCGGAAGCACAGCCAGGCGCTCAGGCCGAGAAACAGCAGCGTGAACGGCGCGTAGATTTTCGAAAAGAGCAGCGGCCCGGCCAGCAGCGCCAGCCCTTGCGAGATGTCCGGCGAAGCGCTGGGCCCCGTGCCGCCGAGCCAGTTGAGGTCGCCCCAGTAGCCGAAGAAGCCCGCGGGCAACCGGGCGCTCTGCGAGCTGATGGCGCCGAGCGGGCCGTCGTTGGAAAAGACCGTGTGGCCCGGGCGCAGGCCATCCCGGAAGAGCACGGCCAGCAACACGGCCAGGCAGAGCGCGATCCACAGGAACTGCCGTGCGGCCGAAGGCGGAACGCCGGCCCCGCTTTTCGATTGATTCATAGCGCCGAAGTGTTCTTCATTTCCGGGTGAAAGAAAATAGAAATCCGCCCCGATGAACAAGCCGCAAGCAGCCGGGCCCGGGGGGGGAGTCTTTCGGAGCGGGTGGTTTTGGGCGGCCAGCCTCTTCCTGGCTGGCCTGGGAGCGCGGCTGTGGCTCATTGACCGGTTTGGGACGGCGCTGCCGTTTTGGGATCAATGGGAGGAGGCGCGCGTGGTGTATGTGCCGTTCCTGGCCGGGAAATTGTCCCTGGCGGACTTGTTTTCCGCGCATAACGAGCACCGGATACTGTTCACCCGGCTTTATGGGCTGGCGCTGCTGCTGTTGAACGGGCAGTGGGACGGGCGGCTGCAAATGGTCGGCAACGCCCTGATCCACAGCGCCACGCTGGCCGGGTTGGGGGGGCTGATGTTCCGCTGGCTGGAGCGGAAATACTGGGTGTGGGTGTGGCTGCCGCTGGCGCTGGTGCTGGCGCTGCCTTTTGGGTGGGAGAACTCGCTGGCCGGGTTTCAATCGCAGTTCTACTTTCTGGTGCTGTTCTCGCTGCTCACGTTGTGGCTGCTGGGGCTGCATCCGCCCGGCTCGGCGCCCTGGTGGTGCGGCGCGGCTGCGGCCCAGATGGCCCTGTTCACGGTTGCCTCGGGGTTTCTGGCGGCGGCGGCGGTGTTCGCGCTGGTGCTGTTGCGCCTCGGGCGGCAGCGGGAGGGCTGGAAGCGGGAGGCGGTGACCTTGCTGTTTTGCGCGGGCGTGTCGCTGGCCGGGCTGGCGCTGAAGACGGACGTGCGGCATCACCAGGCGTTGCAGGCCCATTCCCTCGGCGACTTCGTGGCCGCGCTCGGCGCCAACCTGGCGTGGCCGTGGATAGTGGTTCCTCCCTTTGCCGTGCTGAACCTGCTGCCGCTCGTGGCGCTTGGCGGGTTTTACCTGGGGGCGCGGCGGGCGCGGCACCCGGCGGAGGAAATGACCCTGGCGCTCGGGCTTTGGACGGTGCTGCAGGGCCTGGCCACGGCGTATGCCCGGGGCGCGGAAGGGAAGCCGCCGGGCTGGCGGTATATGGATTCGAGCTGTTTTATTTTGGTGGCGGGTTGTTTTAGCATCGCCATCCTGTTGAGCCATTACCTGGCGGCGGCGCGGGCGCGGCGGGCCGGGCAGGTGATCTTCGGCCTTTGGGGCATTGGCTGCGCGGCGGGGTTGGTCCTGTTGACGAAGCGCGCCTGGCAGGTTGATATCCCGGAGCGGCAATTCTACTTCCGCTGCCAGCTTCTGAATACGCGCGCTTTCCTGGCCACGCGGGACCTTCGGGTTTTGGACCACAAACCGAACCCGCAGCTTGCGCTCTACGAGGGAGATCCCTACGCGCCCCGCCCGGCGCATGCGGGCGAAAAGTTGGCGGCATACCTCGATTACCCGGGCGTCCGCGGCTTTCTGCCGGCGTGCGTGCGCGACCCGTTAACGCTCGTTCCCCTGCATAACCACGGCTTTGCGACCAATGGCGCGACGCGCGCCCGGCCGCGCATCCCGGGAGAGGTCTCCTGGGGCTCCGACACGGAGGCGGGCGCGGCGGCGACGGGGAGTTTCGAGAGCGCGCCGATCCCCGCCAGCAAGCGGCCTTTCCTCGAATTCAGGGTGGCCGGCGACCTGGGGAAACCGGGCTTGTCCCTGGCCGTCGTCGAGCTGAGCTCCGGCCAGGCCCGGGCCGTGCAGCCGCGCCCGGCGCCGGGGAACACCTGGCGAACCTGCCAGGTGCGGGCCCCCCGCGGGGCGTTCAAGGTGGTGGCGCGCGATGCGAGCGCGGACGGGTGGTTCGCCTTTCAGGCGCCGCGGGAAGTGGGCGGGTTATCGTGGGCGGCGGCGCGGCTGGCCGCCCTGGGCGGCGGGTTGTTCTTTGCCGGCCTGGGCTTGGGCCTGCTGGGGATCGTGGGAGGCGGGCGTTTTCGTCCGGGCGCGGATTCTTCCCGGCGGGCGGCGGGCGACGGACCGCCGCCCCAGGCGGCTGTTTGAAGGGCGGCGTGGACATCCGGCGGGAGAGTCCGGCTCGCGCGGCCGCCGGCATTTCCGCGGCGGTCGCGACGCCGCGGGTTCAGCGCGGTTTGCGGTAATCGCCGCGGCTGAAATACTTTTCGAGCCAGACGTAGAGGCAGATGAACAGGTAGCGGCTGCCCATCTCCCGCAGCTTCAGCTTGGCCACCCCGGTGCGGCGGTTGCGCCAGGTGATGGGGATGACCGTCCAGGAATATCCCCGGACGATCGCCTTGAGCGGCAACTCCACGGTCAGGTTGAAATGCGGGGAGATGAGCGGCCGGCATCCGTCTATGACTTCGCGCCGGTAGGCTTTGAAGGCGTTGGTGGTGTCGTTGAGGCGGATGCCAAAGAGCATTTTCAGGAACAGGTTGGCCATCCGGTTGATAAGCAGCTTGATTTTGGGGTAGTCCACCACGCCGCCGCCCTTCATAAAACGGCTGCCAAACACACAATCCCAACCCTGGTTCAACTCCTGCCAGTAGCGCACCACGTCGCGGCAATCGTCCGATTCATCCGCCATCATGATTACCACGGCATCGCCCTGGAGGTGGTCAAGCCCGCGGATTACGGCCCGCCCAAAACCGTGCAAACCTTCATTCCGGAGCGGTTTCAGCTCCGGCAGCCGTGCCTGCAGGTCGCACAGCAGCTTCCAGGTTCCATCGGTGCTGCCGTCGTCCACCACCACGATTTCATGCGGAATGTTGCGCAAGCGCAGCTCCAGGTGGAGGTGTTCCACGGTCGAGCCAAGGCAGCCCTCTTCATCGCGCGCGGGAATGACCACCGAGAGCAGCGACAGCGGGCGCGGCGGGCGTGGAGCGGGAGTGCTCATGCCGGGCGGGAAAACCGGCTGGCCGGCGGCCCGTCCGGACGCGCGCGCCCGCCGGCTCGGGCGGATCGGCGGGAGGGGCCGCAGCCTGGGATGATCATCATTTTCGCCATGCGAAACGCTGGCCGGAAGTGTAATCCGGAAGCCCTGCGGGACAAGCTCATTCCGCCGCCGGAGCTTTCTGTTTGCGGCCGGCCCGGGCGGAAGGGGCCTTGGGGATTCGGGTCAAAGGGGCTTGACCTGGGGCGGGCAGGCTGTCTTGATGGAGCCGCATGAGCAAAGCGTGTCTGGTCACAGGTTCGTCCGGCTTGATCGGATCGGAAGTCGCCGCCTTTTTCCATGCGCGGGGCTTTGGGGTTCACGGCGTGGACAACAACCAGCGGGAGGCGTTCTTCGGCCCGCAAGGCAACACGCGCTGGAACCAGGAGCGGCTGCAACGGACCCTGGCCGGGTTCACCCATCACGAGGTGGATATTCGGGATCGCGCCGCCGTGCTGGAGTTGGTCAAGACGCTTCAGCCCGCCGTCATCATCCACACCGCGGCCCAGCCGTCGCATGATTTGGCCGCCCGGATTCCGTTTGATGATTTTGATGTTAACGCCACCGGCACCCTGAATCTGCTCGAAGCGGCGCGGCGGTATTGCCCGGAATCGCCCTTTATTCACATGTCCACCAACAAGGTGTATGGCGACCGGCCCAATACCCTTGCGCTCCAGGAACGGGAGACGCGCTGGGACTATGCCGACCCGCAGTTTGCGCAGGGGATACCGGAGAGCTTTCCCATTGACCAGTCCAAGCACTCGCTGTTTGGCGCGTCCAAGGTCGCCGCCGACGTGATGGTGCAGGAGTATGGGCGCTACTTCGGGCTGCCCACCTGCTGCCTGCGCGGCGGGTGCCTGACCGGCCCGAACCATGCCGGGGTGGAGCTGCACGGGTTTCTGAGCTACCTGGTGAAATGCAATCTCGAGGGCCGCGAATACCGGATTTACGGCTACCAGGGCAAGCAGGTGCGCGATAATATCCATTCGGTGGATGTGGCGGGGTTCATGTTCGAGTTTTACCAGGCGCCCCGGGCGGGCGAGGTCTATAACCTCGGCGGCGGCAAGGACAACTCCTGCTCGATCCGGGAAGCCTTTGCGATGGCGGAGGCCTGCACCGGCCGGAAGCAAGTCCACACCTACGTGGAGCAGGCCCGCAGCGGCGACCATATCTGCTACTACAGCGATCTGCGCAAGATGCGGGCGCACTATCCCCGCTGGCAACTGACCCGCAGCCTGCCGCGGATCTTCGAGGAGATCGTCGCCGCCTGGCAGCAGCGAATCCCCGCTCCCTAGAAATGCGCGTTCTCCTCACCGGCATTTGCGGTTTTGTGGGCAGCACGCTCGCCCGCGGGCTGCGGGAAGGGTGGCCGGACTGGGAGATCCTCGGCCTGGACAACTTCGCGCGCGCCGGCAGCGAGACCAACCGCCGGGCGTTGCGCGGGCTGGGCGTCCGGCTGTTTCATGGCGATGTCCGCGTCCCCAGCGACCTCGAAACCCTGCCCCGCTGCGACTGGATTATCGAGGCGGCCGCCAATCCGAGCGTGCTGGCCGGTGTGGACGGCCGGACCAGCAGCCGCCAGTTGCTCGAGCATAATCTTGTGGGCACGATCAACGTGCTGGAGCTGCAAAAGCAGTGGCGTTGTGGCTTTACCCTGCTCAGCACCAGCCGGGTCTATTCGATTCGCGCGCTCGCGGCCATTCCGGTGGACGCGCAGGGCGACCGGTTTGTGCCGCGCGCCGACACGCCGATTTCGGGGTTCGGGGCCCGGGGCGTCACGGAGGAGTTCTCCACCGAGCCGCCGCTGTCGCTCTACGGCAGTTCCAAACGCGCTTCGGAACTCCTGGCTTGCGAGTATGCCGAGAGCTTCAATTTGCCGGTGTTCATTCTCCGGTGCGGGGTGCTGGCCGGCGCGGGCCAGTTTGGCAGGATTGACCAGGGCATCTTTTCTTATTGGATTCACAGCTATTGCCGGCGGCGGCCGCTGAAGTATATCGGGTTTGATGGCGCCGGGCGCCAGGTGCGCGATTGCCTTCACGCGCGTGATTTGCTGCCGCTGATCACGCAGCAGATAGCCGGGCCGCACGCCGCCGAGTCGCGGGTGCTGAATGCGAGCGGCGGCCTGGGGCAAAGCGCTTCGCTGCGGCAGTTGAGCGCGTGGTGCGCGCAGCGGTTTGGGGAGCACCCGGTTGCGGCCGAACCCCGGAACCGCCCGTTTGATGTCCCCTGGCTGGTCCTGGATTCCGGCCGGGCCGCCCAAGTTTGGGGCTGGAAACCGCAAACCTCGTTGGAGGCCATTTGGACCGAAATAGCCCAGCACGCCGAGACGAACGCAGACTGGCTCGAAGCCACCGCCGATTGAGGGGAAGCCCAGGTTCCTCCCGGGCGGCGGCCGGTGGCATTTCAGCGGCGTTCATCGTTCTCCTGCTCCTTTGGCTGGCGCTGGCCGGCGCCCTGGCAGTGCCAGCGCCGGGCGGAGGCGGCAAAGGGGCCGGCCCGCGCCGGGAGCCGATTACGGTGGTGGAGGTGGCCCTCCCCAGCCGGGCCGCCCTGGACCCGTTGGTGCAAGCCGGCTACGACGTGGCCAGCGTCCGGCCCGACCGTGCGGTTGTGTATGCGGACGACGAGGAGTTGGCGAACCTGCAGGCTGCGGGATGGGCGTTGAAGGTTCTCGTTCCTCCCGCGAGTTCGGCGGCAAAGGCGCTCGGGGATTACCATGGCTACACGAACATGACGGCCATGCTGGACGGCTACGCGGCGGCTTACCACGCGCTCTGCCGCAAGCTGAGCCTGGGCAAGTCGGTGCAGAACCGCGATCTTTGGGCGCTGAAAATCACCACGGATCCGGACTTGCCCCAGGATAAACCCCGGTTCCGCTACCTTGCCGCCATGCACGGCAACGAAGCGGTCGGCACCGAACTGTGCCTTTACCTCATAGATCTGCTCCTTAAAGGCTACGGCAGCAATGATACGCGCATCGTCAATCTCGTCCGCAACGTCGAAATCTGGATCGTGCCGCTGGTTAATCCAGATGGCCGGGAGAGCAAAAATCCGCGGCGCTACAATGCGAACAACTACGACTTGAACCGTTCGTTTCCGGAGGGGTCAGGCACAAACCTCGGCAACGGGCTTTACGGCCCGTCCATAAACACCAATGGCCTCCAGCCGGAGGTGCGCGCCCTCATGGCCTGGACCACCAATCACAATTTTTCGCTCGGCGCCAACTTGCATACCGGCACCGTGGTTGTGAACTACCCTTACGACAACGACAACCTGGGCAGCGTATTCAGTCCTCCCCCAGACGTGACGTTGTTCCAGGCCATGGCGCGCAGCTATGCGTCCAATAACCCGCCGATGTGGGCCAATAACATTCCTCCCTTCACCAACGGCATCGTCAATGGCGCGGACTGGTATGCCATTGACGGCGGCCTGCAGGACTGGAGCTATCGTTATGCCTCCTCGCTCGAGGTGACCATCGAACTCTCGGACTACCAATGGCCGAACCCGCCCGCCAGCACACTGCCGACCTACTGGGCGCAGAACCGGGAATCCATGCTGGCTTACATGGAGTGGGCGCTGCGCGGCGTGCGGGGCATCATTCGCGATGCGCAGACCGGCCAGCCCATCCGGGGCGCGGTGCGCACGGAAGGGGTTCATCACCTCGTGTTTTCTGATGCCAGCGTGGGCGATTATCACCGCATCCTGCTGCCGGGTAATTATACGCTGTGGTTTTACGCGCCGGGGTATGCGCCGCAACGGGTGACGAATGTCATGGTCAGCGCCGGCGCCGCCACCCGGCTCGACGTCGCCTTGCAGCCGGTCAGCGCCCGGTTTGCCGCCAAAATCAATTTTCAGCCGCCCGCGGCCATCGTGCCGGAGGGTTATCGCGCCGACGCGGGAGCGGCGTTTGGCTTGCGCGCGGGCGGGTATAGTTATGGCTGGGAAACCGCGCTGGCCGGCGGGAATCTCATCGAGCGCAAGGCTGGCCGTTCCCGGGACCTGCGTTATGATACCCATTGCCAAATGCAGGCTGGCGGGAGCCACACGTGGGAAATTGCGGTGCCCAACGGCCCCTACTCGGTCCTCGTCGCCGTCGGCGATCCCGCCTACGCCACCGGCGCTTATCGGATCCTGGCGGAGAACCTTCTGCTACTCAGCGGCACGCCCTCCGCCGCCAACCGGTGGGTCGAAGCGCATGGCACCGTTATCGTGACGGATGGAAGGCTCACTTTAAGCAACGGCCCCGGGGCGGTCAGCAACCGCCTCGCCTTTGTGGAAATCAACGCCCTCGAACCTGCCACGATCGAGCAGTGGCGCGCCTGGTGGTTTGGAACCACCAATAATTCCGGTGTGGCGGCTGATGCGAATGACGCCGATCATGACGATTTGCCCAACTTTCTGGAATATGCTTTCGGTTTGAACCCGACCCTCCCCGAATCCGGTTGGCAATTGTCGCCCCGAGTGCTCCACACCAACGGCACCGCCTGGCTGGCCTGCTCCTTCCTCCGCAATACCAATGCGACCGACCTGGCCTTTTTCTTGCAGGCCGCCGCTGAATTGCCGGCGCCTTCCTGGTCTAATCTCGCTAGCTGGACCCATGCCGATGGGTGGGTTGGTTCGGCGGCTGTTTCCGAGACGAACGCAGGGCCAGGGCGCGTGCGCGTGATGCTAACCGACCCACAGCCAATCGGGGGGGTGCCGCGCCGCTACCTGCGCCTGGCTGTGGATCGCCTCTGATCATGCCCGCCCGCGAGGCCAGAAAGCTCCCATGACCACTCGACCCATAACACCGCTGCGCGGATGGGTGGTGGTGGGTGCGGCATTGGGCATCAACTTGATCCTGGGCGTGCTGTATGCCTGGAGCGTCATGGGCAAGGCGCTGGTCCTGCAATGGCATTGGACTGCGGCCCAGGCCTCGCTGCCCTTTACCATTTCCGCCGCTTCCTTTTCGCTGATGATGGTTGTCGCGGGCCGCTGGCAGGACAAGATCGGCCCGCGCTGCGTGGCTTCGCTCGGCGGCATTTTGCTCGGGTTGGGGCTGATCGGTTCGCGCTTCGCCACGACTCCGGGACTAATGCTTGTCACCTTTGGGCTGCTCGGCGGCGTTGGCATCGGGTTGGGCTACTCAGCCACAACCCCGCCGGCCATTAAGTGGTTTCCTCCGGGCCGAAAAGGGCGGATCACCGGCATCGTCGTGAGCGGGGTGGGGTTGGCGGCGGTTTATATCGCGCCCCTGACGGAGTATTTGTTAAGCGTCACCACCATCCCAAACACCTTCCTGATTCTCGGTCTGGGAACGATGGTGCTGGTGACGCTCCTGTCCCAAATGCTTGCCAATCCGCCCGCCGATTATGTGGCAACGCCCGGTGGCGACGCGGGCGCAGGGGCGGCCAAAGCCCCAGCGGCGCGCCCCAACCTCGATTGGCATGAAATGCTGCGGACCCGGCAATTTTATCTGCTCTGGCTGATGTTCGTCATGGCGGCGTCGGCGGGACTCATGATCATTTCACAGGTGGCCCTGATTGCCAAAGACCAGGCCCACATGGATAAGTGGGGTTTTGCGCCCGTGGCTACGCTGGCGATCTTCAACACGATTGGGCGGGTGATCAGCGGATTCCTCTCCGACCGCATGGGCCGAACCAATACGCTGATCCTCGCCTTCGTGCTGCAGGCAGCAAATTTGTTCGCCTTTAGCCACTATACCACGCCCGGCCTGCTGATCTTCGGCTCGGCTTTTACCGGCCTTTGCTACGGCACCCTCTTCACTTTGTTCCCCGCCGCCACGGCAGATTTCTACGGCATGGATAACCTGGGAGTTAACTATGGGCTGGTTTTCACCGCGTTCGGCGCGGCTGGGGTGATCGGTCCCATGCTTGCCGGCCGGATTCACGATGCGTACGGCACCTGTCACTACGCCTACCTTATCTCGGCCATCATGCTCCTGCTCGGCGCAGGCTTGGCGATAATCGTCAAAACGCGCAGCCCGCGCGCGGCACCGCCGTTTGCCGGTCCAGACCAGCGCTCCCGGGTGGCATAACTCAATTGCGTCAGCCCGGCAGCCCAGGCGTTGAAGCGTGTCGCCAACTCAGCTAACCAGACTCCAGATTTGGGTGACGCAGGTCGCTTCGCGATTTATTAAGGCGCTTCGGCCCAGACTACGAAAAAGGCCGGGTTTATTGCCCCGGCCCGGAAACCGAGAGGCTTCGTTTAGAAAGCGAACGGTTATTATTCGCTTTGGATAATATAGAATGCGGACGCCGCCGCGCCCACCGGCGGAACCGTGAAAACTCCCGGGGTAACGGTGTTGGTCGCTTCTCTTGTCCAGTTGGCAAGCGGCGCTGTCGGATCGGCGGACTGCAAGAGGACAAACTGTGTTCCGGAACCGCCTGTATAGTTGAGGGAGGTGCCGCTGAGGCTGATAATGGTTGCCGGGGTTGGCGCTGTGGACGTAATGGTGATCGTCATCGAATCGCTCACCGCCTCGCACGGCCCGGCGGGATCATCCGTCGTCAGGGTCACTGTGGCGGTGCCGGCCGCAATTTCTGCCGCCGTTGGCGTATAAACCGCGTCCAGGGTTGTGGCATCCGGAGCAAAGCTGCCGGCCCCGCTCCACATCGCACTGGTCGCCGCGCCGCCTATGGAGCCGGCCAGCGTCGTCGCGGGATTGTCCGCCGAGACGATCTGATCCGGACCCGCATTAACTGTGGCGGCTGGCATAATCGTGATTGTCATCGTATCACTGGCCGCACCACAGGGCCCGGCCGGATCATCAGTCGTCAGCATCACCGTAGCAACGCCCGCCGCAACCTCTGCGGGGGTGGGGATATAAACTGCGTCCAGGGTTGCGGCATCCGGGATAAAGGTGCCGGCCCCACTCCATGTCGCACTGGTCGCCGCGCCGCCTATGGAGCCGGCCAGCGTCGTCGCGGGACTGCTGGCGCAAACCGTTTGATCCAAACCGGCCTCGGCTATGGGGGGCGCGCTAACTGTCAGTATGGCCGGCGGCGCGGAGGTTGCCGGTGGACTGAAGGCGCCGCTGACTATGACTTGATATTGATAGCCATCGTCGGCTGCCGTGGTAATTAGATTGGTGTAGCTCGCGTTGGTTGCGGTGCTGCTGAGGTTGGTAAACGTGATGCCGCCGTCGCCGCTTCCCTGCCATTGATAGGTCACGTCCAAACCCGACGCTTCCACCGTGAAAACGGCCGGAGACCCGGCACAAACAGCCAGGCTGGTTGGGGGGGTGATAATCGTCAAAACCCCTTGGAGGGTCAGCAGGGCATTTGAACTGAGGACGCTGCCCGCCATGTTGGTGATGGTAACGGCGTAATTGCCGGCATCGGCTGGCTGCGCGCTATAGCGAGTGTAGCTGCTGGCCGTTGCGCCGGGGATGTTCGTGCCATTAAACGACCACTGATACCACAATGGCGATGTGCCCGTCGCGCTCACCGAGAAACTGGCGTCCTGGCCGACCGTAATGGTCTGGTCCTGTGGCTGCGCGGTGATGGTGGGGGGAGAACACAGCCTGAATAACGTGCCATACACGTTATTGGTTGCATATACCCCCCCCAAATAAGTGGAACCATAAAGCGCACCATCGCTTCCCAGTAAGAGCGGCGCCAGTGGTTGATGCCCATCTTCGGTCGCAGGGACAAATCGGTGCAAAACAGTATACCCGGTCCCATCAGAATTAATGCGGAATATGATGCCCCCGTCCGAAATGCCGCCATAACGCGCCGTGCCGTACAAGACTTGGTTGTCTCCCATCGTCAAACTCGTAAACGGCTGAAGCCCCTCGGAGTCCAACTGGAAGCTGTGCAGCACGGCATAATTGCCGCCGTTGGTATTAACGGTGAAAATCGTGCCGACATTGGCGGTGCCGCCATAGTAAGTCGTGCCAAACAACCGCCCATTGCTTGCTTGCACTAAACCGCCATAACCCCAGCGGCCATCCTGCGTGCCGCCGTTGAAATGACGCAGGATGGTGTAGCCAGAGCCGTTGGTGCTGACCTTAAAAACGATTCCTTCATTCTTGCTGCCTCCCATGAGCGTTGTTCCGTAAAGCGCGCCGTCCAAGCCTTGACAAACCCCGGAAAAAGGAGAACTGCCATCCGCACCACCGCTGCTGCCTGTAAAGTGATGCAAAACCGCATAACCGCTCCCATCGGTATTCAGGGCAAAAACGGTTCCCAGGTTGGAGACCCCGCCGGAATAAGTTGTCCCATAAAGGATGCCATCATGCCCCTTAATCAAGGTACAGTTAGGCACTGTTCCATCCCCAGCACCGCCGGGAAAGACGTGCAGGATTGAGAAATCGCTGCCGTCTTTATTGCATTTGAACACCGTCCCATAGTGATTGGAACCACCGTATGAAGTGGTGCCGCACAGCGACCCATCATTCGCTTCCACCAGGCCTCCCTGGGGACGATCGCTGTTGGTGAAGGCATAGATTTGCGAGAAACCGGCTCCGTCTTTGCCAACTCTAAAAATGGTGCCCGCATTGCTGATTCCCCCCGAAAAGGTTGTGCCATAGAGCCACCCATCGCTTCCTTCCATGAGTTTTGCCCGCGGCTGATTGCCCGACAGAGCCGTAGGGCCAAAAGACAGGAGTTGCTGATAATTGGTTTGTGCCTGGCCGGTGGCCAGGAACGCGCTGAAAATAGCGCCGGAAATAAGGCTTAATCCCAAGCGAAACCTCTTCCTCCAGATAACTGCCTGGCTGGCAGCCATGAGCAATCGGCCGGGCGAGGCTCGCCCAGCACTGTCACGCCAGGGGCAATGGCAAATTGAGGATACCTTTAGCGCTGAACTCTTTATCATACGTGGCATTCGATTTATCGTAATTTCAAAACCACTCTAATTCACAATTGAATTCCCGCAACTGGTGGCTTCCCGGAAGATGCTCCCAGAGAATGAGCGAAAGCCAAGCCCGGGGATTCCCCGGGACTAAACCGGGAGATGGCGGCGTGAGCGCGTACTATAAAGGACTTTGCCAAGGGGAGCACGTTTCCACCATGAGCAACCGAAAACGCCAAGCCTTCGTGCGGCTATTGCGCCGGCAGGGCGGGCAGGAAGAGGCTCGTGTCCGCCGATTGCGGGCTTTGGGGGAACTTCGGCGGGGGCAATATAGAAAGGCGACCCGGGCTATGGCTTCCCGGGTCGCCCCAACCCAACTCACTATGAAACGCAGGGCGGCGGTTGTGTCCGCCGACCCGCTGGGGCAGGTCCACCAGTCTGCCCGTACGTTTTTCAAAGCATGATTTATGCCAGCAATTGGGTTTAATCCAAACGCCACCCAGAGTTTCGGGCACCGGGAATGCGGATGCCGGAAAAGGCTGAAACGATGAGATGGGATTGAGGGCGAGTAGTAAATGATTGAAAAACAGTTAATTGTGAACTTGAGGCGGGTGGGGAGCGGTTTTTCGAGGGAGGTGGGCCCTTGAGCACCTTCTGATTTCGCGGATGGCTTACTTGAAACGATTCAGTTGGTCAGTCCAGTCGTGCGCCCTCGTTATTTAGGAGCCTGAGTAGGCAGAGCATCCCGGAGCGCAGTCTCTCCGAATCGTTTAGCAGGTGGCTTCACCGTTCTGGCCGTTGAAGCTCGAGTGCCTTTGCCGGTAAAATCGGGAGGCCAGGCGTACCGGGAAATCAGGAGGGAGGGGGAACCGGGATTATCCCGGCTAAGGCTTTACCTGAAGGGTGGAGACCACTTCGCGCACGCCGTCGGTTTCCATGGCGATCAGAATGGCTTTGCCGACTTGCTCCGGGGAAGAGACCGCGCCTGACAAGGTGACGACCCCGGCGGTGGTGTTGACCGAAAGGTTGAATGCGGGCAGGTCGCGGCTGGTGACGAGCCTGGCTTTGATGGCGGCGGTGATGCGGGCGTCGGCGGTGGCATCGGCGATTGCGTGGCCGGCCTGGCGCACTTCGCGGCGGATGATCTGGCCGGTGCGCGCCAGCTCGTCTTTGAGGTCTTCGGGACGCAGGCGGAAGTCGCGGAGTTTGTCCTGCGCGGCGTCGCGGGCGCTTTGGGCGGCTTCTTCAACCTTCTTTCCGGCGGATTGCCAGCGTGGATCATGGCGGCCGGTGGTGAAGAACCAGACCGCCGCCGCGCCGAGGGCGATGCCAAGGGCCAGGGTCACGAGGGTTTTCATACGCAGAGGGGGCTATTCGTTGTGGGGGATTTTGATGGTGCTGCCGCCGATAAATTCGCGAATGACGGCGTCCCCGGGAATAATCTCGCGGCTGGCGGCCTGTTCGCGGGTCAAGCCCGCGACGGATTCGAGCAGGTGCTTGATGCGCTCGTAGCGGATGCGGGCGTCCAGGAAGCCGGTGTAGGACGCGAAATCTTCGGGGCGCGGCAGGTAGCCATCCGGGCCGGCAAAGAACGGTTTCAGCGCCGGGAGGTCGAAGGGGAATCCGCCGTTGACGACATGATCGGCCAGGCCGCTCAGGGGGATGATGCTGAACAGTTCGCCGGAGCGGACGTAGTGCCAGTGCAGGATGGTCAGCAGCGGGCTGTGGTTGCGGTGCTGGACATCGCGCAGCATGCGCCGCAGCAGGCGCACGTCGGTGAACTGGGTGCGGCGGCCATTGCTTCCGTCGCCTTCGGCCAGCACGTTTTGCGTTTCGATGTAGAGGCGGAATTGCGCGGCGGCGGGGATGCCTTCCGTGATCGGCGGGTAAAGGCCGTGGAGGCAATCGAGCAGGAGAATCTGGCCGGGTTCAAGCCTGATGTGTTTGCTCGCGACGCGGCGGCCTTCTTTGAAGCTGTAGATGGGTTTTTCGATGGTTTCGCCGGCCAGCAGGCTGGTGAGGTGGCCGTTGAGCAACTGGATATCCAGCGCTTCGGGGGTCTCGTAGTTGCGGTCGTTGATCCAGTCGGTCGGATGCTCGACCAGCGACCAGAAATAGTCATCGAGGTTGAGCATGAGGAACCGCAGTCCCCGTTTCTGGAGCCGTTCGGTCAGTTTGACGGTGGTGGTGGTTTTGCCGGAGGAGCTGGGGCCGCTGACCCACATCATGCGGAGCTGGTCGCCGCTGGCCAGGCGCCGCATGACTTTTTCGGCCGCTTCGTCGAGCGATTGCTCGTAAAGGGCGAGGGATTCCTCCACCAGGGCCTTGATTTTGCCGCGTCGGACGATTTCGTTGAGGCCGGCCACGGTGTCGCAGCCGCGCTGCCGATTCCACGCCAGCGTCTGCTCCATCCGCGCCCGCGGGAAGCCGTTGCCGGCGAACTTGTCCGGCGTGATGGCGCCTTCCCGCAGCCAGTGACGGCCCCACCGGTAGCATTCGTAGGCGTCGGCGGTGTTTTGGAAGCCGTAGCTGCGCAGCGCGTGGAGGACTTCGTCCTGGATGATTTCGATGGTGGGCGGGAAATTGGAGATCAGGTGGTGCGGGTCGGAGTTCAGGCACACGACCACCGCGTCGGCCAGAAACCCGGCGATGGCATCCTCGCTGCGGTACGCCGCAAAGAGGGTTTCATTGACGCCGGGGACGCGATCCTGTTCGAAGCCGCCGATGGATCGGGCGGCGTTGAGGATCGCCCGCCGGATGCGGGTGTCGTCGAACTTTACCAGGGCGCGGTTGCGCTTTTGGACTTTAACAATGCGGTTCTGGACGGCCATGTATTTTGACTATACATCAGCCCCGGTGGCTGACAATGCCGTTCCTGCCCCGGTTCCGGCTTGACGGCGGGGGGCGCGCGTTTCCCCGCCCGTGCGGGCGACGGCAGGGAGTTTCCGCGGCGATTTCTGATTGTATTCTCCGTTACTCCGGCTATTATCCAGCTATGAGCGGTGCCTGTTTTCATCGTATTGGCATTGGCCGGGGGCAGGGCTTGCGCGCACGGGTGGCGGGGGTCATGGCCGTTTGGCTGGCGGTGGCGGGAGGGGCGGGGGAATTCCGCGGGCTCTGGGTGGATAGCTGGAGTCCGGGTCTGTATAACGCCGCGCAAATTTCGCAACTGGTAAGCGATGCGCGGGCAGGCCATTTCAATGCGCTGGCGGTGGAGGTCCGGCGGCGGGCGGACGCGTTCTACAACTCTAATTTTGAGCCCAAAGCGGTTGGGGTGGCGGAGGACTTCGATCCCCTGGCGGATTTGATTGCCAAGGCGCACAACACGAACGACGGTCCCCGGCTGGAGGTTCATTGCTGGATCGTGGCCTACCCGGCCTGGCTGGGGAGCAGTCCGCCGCCCCAGCCCAGCCATCCGCTGAATCTCCATCCGGATTGGCGGAACCGGACCAGCACGGGCGCGTTCTGCACCGATGGGCAGAACCATTACTTCGATCCCGCGCACCCGGAGGTGCAAAAGCATATTTTCAAGGTGGCCATGGATATTGTTTCGCGCTACGACGTGGACGGGTTGAACTGGGACTATATCCGTTATCCCGGGGTCCTGTGGGGTTACGGTGAGGTCGCCTTGGCGCGGTTCAATTCGCGATTCCACCGCACGGGCTGGCCCGCCGCCAGCGACCCGGACTGGACGGCGTTCCGCCGCGACCAGGTCACCGCCCTGGTGCGCAAGGTGTATCTTTCCGCCATCGCCTGCAAACCCCAGGTGGTGCTTTCGGCCGCGGTGTTCACGGGCTCGCCGGGCATAACCAACACGGCGGATTTTCCGAGCACGAGCGCCTACAGCAGCGTGCTGCAAAATTGGCTGGCGTGGATGCAGGAGGGCATCCTGGATTTGAACATGCCCATGACCTATTTTGATCATTCCGTTTCGGCGGCGGCCTACGCGCGGTGGAACAACTTTATCAAGGACCATCGCTACCACCGGCAGGCCGTGGTGGGACCGGCGATCGGCCAGAACACGATTTCCAACAGCCTCGTCCAGATCCGCCTGACACGCCAAACGACGCCCGCGGGCAATCGCGGCGACGGGGTATCCTGTTATAGCTACGCCAGCAACAACAGTGGGCGGCTGCCCATTGCGGCGTTTCTGGAAGCGCTCACGCAGCCGACGGCCCACGATCCCCTCACGCCGCCGGTGTTCAGCGAGCTGGATGTGCCGCCGGACCGGCCATGGAAAAATTCTCCGGTGCGCGGGCACTTGAAGGGCTTTGTTTATGACGATCTGGGCCAGGAGCTGGACGGCGCCACCATCGCGCTCAGCGGGCCGGCGATCCGGGTGCTGACGAACGATGCCACCGGCTTTTACGGGGCTGTGGACCTGGAGCCGGGTCTGTACACCGCCTGCGCTTCGTTTCCCGGCCATGCCCCGGCAACGCAGACGGTGGCGGTCGTGGCGGGAACGGTGGCGGACCTGGATTTTTCGCTGACGCCGACGGGGGCGGTGATTGTCCTCCAGCCGCAGGATCAATCCGCGCTGGTGGGGAGCAATGCGGTGCTGCGCGCGCGCGCGGCGGGGGTCCGGCCGCTGGGTTATCAATGGCTGCAGAACGGGGTCGCGCTCGCCGGGGAAACGGCCGCCAGCCTGACCCTGGCCCATGTTCAGCTCACGAATGCGGGGGCGTACCGTCTGGTGGTGTCAAACGCCTCGGGGGCGGTCACCTCGCTGGTCGCCACGCTGACCACGCTGCTCCCGGTCAGGGTTTCCTCCGCGGGAAACGGCACCGTGAGCCTGGCTCCCAACGCGGCGGGGCACGCGCTGAACAGCTTCGTGACGGTGGCCGGCGTCCCGGAGGCGGGCTTTGGCTTCAGCCATTGGTCGGGCGACCTTGCCAGCACCTTGAACCCGCTTACTTTTCAAGTGACGAACAGCCTGACGATCACGGGCAATTTCGCCCCCTCCCCGGACGACCTGATCCTGGACAATCCGCAAGCTTCATACACGGGCAGTTGGACGGTGAACCAAACGGCGGAGGGGCGGTATGGGCTGAATTACCACTACGCCACAACGACGGATGGCCCGGCCACAGCGACCGCGACGTACCGGCCGCTCATCAGCCGGGCCGGAGCCTACGACGTCTATCTCTGGTACCCGGCGGGCGGCAACCGCGCGACCAACGCGCCCTGGGTGGTTTCGTATGCGGGAGGATCGGTGACCTCGCTGGTGAACCAAACGACCGACGGCGGGAAGTGGGTCCAGATTGCCGGGGGGAAATACTTTGCGGCGGGAACGAACGGCAGCGTGCAACTGGCAAACAATACCGGCGCCCGCGGCAAGGTGGTGATGGCGGATGCGGTTCGGTTCGTCCGGGCGCGCGGGCAACAATATGTTCCAATCCGCCTTGCGCCGGGCAGCCGGGATGTGGCATCCGGTTTCGCGCTGGCGGTGCATGGCAACCCGGATCAAACCTGCCTGGTCGAAGCCAGTGCGAACCTCCGGCAGTGGGCGCCGTTATCCCGCGTGCGGTTGGGCAGCCAACTCGCGCAACTGGTGGACGCGGATTCCGACGCTTACCCGCACCGCTTTTACCGCGCGCGCCAGGTCAACGTGTACTCTCTGGCGGATTTCGAGAACTATGCCAACGGCGTCCGGGTGTTGTTCAGCACCCCGGCGTCCTCCGGCAGCACCCATGAATTTGTGGATTCGGCCGCCCCGAATTTCTGCCGGGTGACCAACTCTTTTCCCGCGGGCAATGCGAGTGCGAAGGTCTTGCATATTGGCTGGAGTTTTGTGGCCGGGAGCAGCGGCCAAAGCCCCTGGCTGCGGCTGGCGACATGGGACGCCCCGGGCCTGCCGAATCCGATCGTGAGCTTCCAGCAGGGCATCGGCTTTGCCGTTCGCACCGACCGCGAAATTTACCTGGCTGTGGGCTTGCGCGAGACGTCTTCGACGGGCCCCATTGGGTCGAATGGGGGAACGGTGGGGACCTTGGAATGGATCGGCGGCACTTCGGATAATACGACTGACCCGCCCCGGGGCCGCCGGATCTGCGCCGGCCAATGGATATGGGTGAGTTTTTGCATCCCCGCCGAACCGGTGCGCGCCTTTGTCGGCAGCGGCAACGGCGTGCTCGAATCCAGCACGGGCAAAGGCGTCTTCGATGAGTTGGTCATTGTCCCGGCCGATGGTCTCGGCCCCTACAATCTTTACCTCGACAATTTCCAGTTCATCACCTTCGAGCCCTGACCCGCGCGGGACGGCGGGCCGGTTTGTGCGGCATGAAATCACGCCCTTTCAGGGCTTGGCGAGGTGTGGGATTCTTTCCCAGGGCGTTGCCCTGGGCTATCACATGGCGCCCCGTTGGGGCGGGGGCGCAAGACGGAACGGGTGCGCCAACGAGACCGGAGTTGGCCGCAACACGGCAAGAGGAGATAGCCCAGGGCAACGCCCTGGGAATAGCGTCCCCCAATCAACCCAGCCCTGAAAGGGCGAAACATGGATCAATCCCACACATAACGCCCCGTTGGGGCGGGGTGGCGGCCCCGTTTGTTGGGACGTTGTCCTGGCTATTGCATAACGCTCCGTTGGGGGCGGGCAGCTTGGGCATCTTCCACGGCGGGCTTGAAGGTGACGACGAGCACGCGCTTGGCCCCGAGCTTTTTGGCGAAATGGTGTAGTTCTTGATGTTGGCGGTCTTGAGTTGCTCGGCACGCGCTGCTTCACGCCGCGCGGAGTCTGCCCTATCTTGGGCAATCCCGCATGCGCCGGGTCGCCAATCGCGTAAGCATAAATACACGGGCGAGTTTCCGGTTTCGGGGCAAGGATTTCTTCGAGGATCTTACGCATCGCTCTCTCCCACCGGGCGAATAGTGGACTCAATGAACTCGATTTCGTCGGGAGTCAGCCGATATCTTTTGTAGAGTGCCTTATCGGGCCACGACTTTGAGAAGTCTTGGGCCGGGACAAAAACGAATGACCCGCGAGTGATGTTTTGGGTAAGCAGAATGGCAGAAACAAGGAATCGCACAAATCGCGTGCGCAGATATTCAGCAACGTGCTCCGCCTCCCGTTCTGATTTGAACGGCCCTATAATTAAATATGACTCCGTCGCAACTGAATTTGGGGACATGACCTCAATTCTTGACAGCACGCGTTTCCGGCCCGACTTATCAGGCTGGCCTGCATGCTCGCTCGATGTTTTCGAGAGTAGAACTTTCCATTTCCCGATGAGTTCTGTCCCCTTAATAACATCTTTCCGATCAATCCGACAGTCGCCACTGCTGGTATATAAATATAGCTCGCCCGTTTTATTTCCCGCTTGGGCCGCAGCGATTCCGAATGGCCTTCTTGCAGAGACGAGGGTTGAAAACTCTCGCTCGCCTCGTGCTTTCACCTTCTTCACGATGCCGCGCACACGATTATCCCGGACGAAAACCTCATATTCGTTCAGGGATCTCTCCGCTATAACACTTTGGCCATTGGCGCGAGTCTCCACCATGCAAGTGCCGGGGTTGTCCCGATCCCAAAGGAAATACATAACGCCACCGGCAACATCCACCCCACTGAATGCGTCTCTTGAGTTCGGATAATCAATTAAATGCCTGATGCGCTGGTCCGAGAGCATCTTAGCGCGAAACTCGTCCAATCCTTTGCCTCCTGAGAACCATTTCGATGGCACGATCATTGACAAAAATCTTGGTTCGAGCGAGAGCGCTTGCTCGATGAAACGATGATAGAGCGGTATGGCGCTTGAGCCGTCGCCTCCACCGTCATTAAGCTGATACGGCGGGTTTCCAATGATGACGTCGAATTGCATGTTGCCTCCAAAAATCTCGGCGAGCCGAGTCTTGATGTTGCTGTGGGAATGAATGCGCAGGCGTGAGTTTCAAGTCCCGCCGCCCGGTCGAAAACGGATTTGCCCGCGCCGCAATAGAGGCACTGGTTGCCTTCTCAAGAGTGTTTGATGCACTGGAACCAGATGTTCCCATCGTCGTTGGAGAGGTTGGTGATGCAGGTCAGCATGTCGGGGTTGCACCCGCGGAGTGCAAAGTTGGTTTGGGCAATCATTAGGCGGCCTCCAGCATGGCGCCCCACACCCGAATGCGGCAAGACGAAATGGGTGCGCCAATGGCCCGGTTTGGCCGCAACGAGGCAAGGCGGAACGGGTACGGCAACGGGCCCCCGCGCCCCAACGGGGCATCATGCGATAGCCTAGGCAACGCCCTGGGAACAGCGCCCCCCAACCAATCCAGCCCTGAAAGGGCGAAACACGAACCAATCCCACACATAACGCCCCGTTGGGGCGGGGGGGGGGGGCGGCCCCGTTTGTTGGGGCGTTGGCCCGAGGTCCGCATTATGCCTCGTTGAAAACCAGGGGCGCGAGGATTCAAGCAAGGAACCGCATCTTGAAATCTCGCCCTTTCAGGGCTTGGCGACGTTGCGGGGCTCTTTCCCGGGGCGTTGCCCCGGGCTATCACCGGGCGCCCCGTTGGGGCGAGAGTGATTCGGCGATTATTATGCGCCCCCGGTGTGGTGGCATGCGCCCGAATGCGGCAAGACGAAATGGGTGCGCCAATGGCCCCCCCGCCCCAACGGGGCGTCACGCGATAGCCCAGGGCAACGCCCTGGGAACAACGCCCCCAAACCAATCCAGCCCTGAAAGGGCGAAACATGGGTCAATCCCACACATAACGTTCGTCATACGCAACGTTGTATTTTTTCAGCCAACGCCGGTATTCCTCCTGAAACGTCATCGCGCGGTGATGCTCGGCTTGCTCGCCAATGTATTTCGCATGCGCCGCGCGGTGGGATGGACTGAGCGAGAAAATGCCATAGCCACTTTGCCAATGAAAGCGGGCATAGCGAAGCCCCTTCGTTTTCAGCCATTTGGATGTGCCGGTCTTGATCTCCTGGACCAAGTCGGCCGGCGCGCACGTACGGGGCATGGCGATCAGCAGATGAATATGGTCGGCGACGGAGCCCGCCTTGAGCAGTGTGCCCTGTTGGTTCGCCACGATGCCCCCACAGTACGCGTGGAGTTCATCCCGGATGTCGTCGGCCAGCACCGCCTCCCGGTTCTTCGTGGAGAAGACCAGGTGCGCGAGGATTTGGGCAAGGGATTGAGGCATGAAATCACGCCCTTTCAGGGCTTGGCGAGGTTGTGGGGCTCTTTCCCAGGGCGTTGCCCTGGGCTATCCCATGGCGCCCCGTTGGGGCGAGGGTGGCCCCGTTTGTTGGGGATTGCCCCGTTTATTGAGGGTGGCCCAGTTTGTCGGAGGTTGCTCCGGACTATCGCATGACACCTCGTTGGGGCGCGGGGGGCCGGGCGTGATTGGGGGGCTTTTTCCCGGACATTGCCCTGGGATATCGCAATATGCGCCCGGGCAGGAGTTGGCGGATTTATAGTGTTGCCTGCGGCGTCCTGGCGATCAGCTCACTCACAGTCATCGGGGGGTAGGTTTTGGTGGGCGTGAAAATCTCGTGCTTGCCGAGTTGGGCAAAGAGCGAGTCCTGAGCACTGAACGCCGAGGACAAAGTCAGGCTTTGCAGGCTAAAGTCGCGCCGCTGGTAACGTCCTTTCCAAAGATAAGCCCACTCGGCGAAGGTGATGGGCAAATTGTCCCAGGTGCGCATTTTCATGGCGTCGCCGTGGATGAGGTTGACCGACAGCACGCAGACGGCGGCGCGATAGAAATCATCGGAAGGTTCGAGATTCAAATACTCGGCGAAGATTTCCAGCAGATTGGCGCGGCAATCGGCAATGTTGTCCGGCAACAACTCGATGCCATAAACGCACATCAGCGCGAGCAGTGCGTAGTGCCGCCGCTCGAAATCGGATTTGCCGTATTTGAGTTCCACAGCGGCGAGTTTGCGCCTGAGGATCTGGACAAGGAAGTTGCCGTTGCCGCACGCCGGTTCCAGAAAGCGCGAGTCAATGCGCTTGGTTTCGCCCTTCACGAGGTCGAGCATGGCCTCGACCATCCACGCGGGGGTGAAAACCTCCCCGTGGTCGGCGACGCGTTGTTTGGACTTCACCAGCGCCATTTTACTTTTCCAGAGTCGAACCAGGTCAAAGCCGGGCTAGAGCGCAGCAGCCTGGCTTCCGCGAACAAACGGCAGACTGCAGCTTCATAATGCGGCAGAAGGCGGCTTTTTCGCAACGAAATAACGATGCCGTATTTCTCCCCGCACCGGCGGGCATGCTCCGGCTCCGGGGCGGCCATTTCGCCGCGGCTCCAAATCCCGTCCGCTCTCCCAAGCCAATCGCCTGGAGCTGAGGTTGGGGGAAAGCCCGGGGCCACGGTTGCCGCAATGGTTCAGGGGGATGAAAATGGTCGGGGCGGTGAGATTCGAACTCACGACCTCTTGTACCCGAAACAAGCGCGCTAGCCAGGCTACGCTACGCCCCGATCCAATGTCGCCCGAATTTAACCCTTTCCGCCGCCGTTATGCAACTCTGAAAATGCGGCGGCGGCGGAGCGCGTTGCCGGCGGCTGGCTCCGGTTGGCCGGGCGCCATGTTCGGCGCTTACTTTTCCCGGGCTGCCGGGGCGGCGACGGCTTCGTCCACGGCTTCGCTGAGCACCGCCAGCCCTTCGCGCAGGGCATCCTCGCGGATCGTCAGGGGAGGGGCTATTTTCACGGTTTGCCCCCAGGCGCCCACCGGCGCGAAGAACAGCAGCCCTTTATGGAAACAGCGCTCGATGATGTCGTGCGCCAGGTCGTGGTTCGGCTCCTTGCGCCCCGGCTGGGTGATTTGCAATCCGCCGACCAGGCCGCGGCAACTGTAATGGCCGATGACCTGCGCGTGCCGCTGCTGGATGGCCCGCAGGCCCGCGGCGAGGATTTCGCCCAGGCGCGCGGCGTTGGCGGTGAGGTTTTCGGCCACGATCTTTCTCACGCTGGCCAGCGCCGCGGCGCAGCATACCGGGTTGCCGGTGTGGGTGCTGGTCATCGAGCCCGGCCCGAATTGATCCATAATCTCACTCCGGCCAATGACCGCCGAGAGCGGCAGCGAACTGCTGATGCCTTTGCCGCAGCAGATCAGGTCCGGCGTGACGCCGTAATGCTCGAAGGCCCAGAACCGGCCCGTGCGGCCAAAGCCGGCTTGGACTTCATCGAAGATCAGCAGGACCTCATGCGCCCGGCACCATTGGGCAAGCTGGCGAATGTAATCCACCGGCGCGAAGTCCGGCCCCACGCCCTGGTAGGTTTCAAAGATCACGCCGGCGACATTCTCCGGCACCAGTCCTTTCCGGGCCAGCGTTGCCAGGAAAAGCTCGAAGCGGGTGTCCTCGGTCCAGTAGCCGTCCGGGAAGGGAACCTGCACGATCGCCGGGTCCTCGTTGACGATCCAGCTCTTTTGCCCGGGAATGCCGCCGGCTTGCTGCGCGCCCAGCGTTCGCCCGTGGAAGCCGCGTTCCGCGCCCACGAGGCCGATCTTCCGGGGGCCGCCTTTGCGGATGCCATGGGCGCGGGCCAGTTTGAGGGCGCACTCCGTCGCTTCCGAACCGGTTGTCAGCAAAAAGACTTTCTCCAGCCCCGGCGGGGCGACCTGGATCAACTGTTCCACGAGCGCGGCGCGGACTTCGCTGGGAAACACGTAGTTATGCAGCAGGCCGTGGTTGACCTGGGCGAGAATCGCCTGGCGCACCTCGGGCGCGCAATGCCCCGCGTTGGTCACGAGCACGCCGCTGCTCCAGTCCAGCCAGCGGTTGCCGTAGGCGTCGTAAACGAACACGTCTTCCGCCCGGTCCCAGACCAGCGGCGGCTGCCCGCGCATGGATTGCGGCTCGAACTGGCGCAGCTTCTCCAGCGTGGGCACCGAATCCGGGTGCGGCAGGGGCGTGACGATGCGGCGATGCCGGGTTTCGACCCGCGCAACGTGGCGCGGCGTGATGCTAAACTCTTTGCCCATAATTGATGCGCCCCATACAACCCGCATTGACGCCAATTGGAAAGCCGGAAGTGCGCGGAAGAAACTCCGCGCTGCCGCCGGGCGCCGGCGAAAGACCGCCCCCGCGGGCCGGCGCCTGAACGTCCCGCTTCTCCCGGCGCGGGATTCCGGAGAGCGTTCACTCCGGGAGATGCCCGCCAAAAGTAATTTCAGTCGGCGGGCAATCGTATTAGGATGGCCGGGATGAAGACCGCGCAACAGCGAATCAAACTGGCCCGAATGGATCCGGAACAGGTGGCGGATGAGATCGGGGGCTTTATCGTGGAAGCCGTCCGCCGGCTGCGCAAGACCGGCGCGGTGCTGGGGCTGTCCGGCGGGGTGGATAGCACCTGCGTGGCGGCCCTGGCGAAACGGGCCTTTGATCGGCATAACGCGCAGTCCCCCGATCAGCCGCTGGAGCTGGCCGGTTACATTTTGCCCTCGCGCACCAGTGAGGCCAGGGACGTGGAGGACGCCCGCCAGGTCGCGACCCGGCTGGGGCTGCGGCATGAAGTCCAGAGCATCGAGCCCATCGTGGAAGCCTTCCAGACCACCAACCCCGAAGCGCTGCGCCATGCGTATCATCGCGGCAACCTGACTTCGGAGATTCGGGCGGTGATTCTGCATGCCAAGGCGGCCACGGAAAACAAGAGCGTGATTGGCACCGGCAACCGGGATGAGGACTACGGAGTTGGCTATTATACGTTATTCGGCGACGGAGCGGTGCACCTGAGCCCGATCGGCAACCTGCCCAAGCGCCTGGTCCGGGAGATGGCGGCGCATCTCGGGTTCCAGGACCTGGCGGGCCGGGTTTCCTCGGCCGGCCTGGAGCCGGGGCAGACTTCGTTTAAGGATCTGGGCTGTGATTACGAATTTGCCGAGGTGATTCTAAACGGCCTGGACCAGGGCCTGCGGGCGGAGGAGCTTTCCGTGCATCCCCAGGTCGTGCCCTATGCCCGGCAGCAAATCGAGAAATACACGCAGTGGTATGGAGCGCCCAAATTTGCGTCCGTTCCGGAACTGGTGGCCGAGGTGTTGCGGCGGCATGAGCTCGCCCGGCTGAAAGTCCGGCTGGTCCAGCCCGACATCGCCCCGATCACCCTGACCCTGGAGTGAGGGCGTCCCGCACGGGCGCGGTTCCCCCGGAGGACATCCGTCAGTCCGAGGAGATCAGCTTTTCCCAGAGCGTCTCGTTCAGCAGCACCTTTTGCAGGAAGCTTTCTTCGGTTTGCGGGGATGCGGCCCGGTTCGGATCGAGCGGCAACCGCAGCCGGAACGTGGTTCCGCGCCCGGGCTCGCTCCGGGCGTCAATCCATCCCCCGTGATGGTGCACGATGAAATAGCAAGCCATCAGGTGGATGCCATATTCGGCCGGACTGTCGCTGCGCAGCACAAACGGGTCGAACACCAGCCGCAGCGCCTCCTGGGGCAGCCCCGGTCCGTCGTCGTTCAGCTCGACCAGCACCTCGGGCTGGCCCGGCGGCCCGGCATCCAGCAGCTTGGCGGTCAGGGTGACCCGGTTGCCGGCGGACAGGCTGACGAGCTCATCCCGGAGCAGCAGATCAAACAGCCGCGTGAACTTCGGCAGGTCCACGTTGAGCGCCGGCAGGGAGTCGGGGATGTGGTTCTCCACCACGATCTGCTTGCCGGCAAACGCATCCTTCAAGCTGGCGATGACGCCCGCCACCACTTCATGCAGATGCGCGCGGTTGGCAAACTCATAGGTGGGCTTTTCCGAAGCGGTCCACAGATCCTTGAGCAGGTGGCTGATCTTTTCGATTTGCCCCTGGACGTTCTGGTAATACTCCTTCCAGAAATCCGGGTTGCGCAAACTCTCCATGTCCAGCTTCTCCTCGGCCATCTTGGAGGGCGCCAGGTCCAGGAACGTCTTGACCGCCACCAGCGCGTTGCGGATGTGGTGGCTCAGGCCGGCGGCCAGCAGGCCAAGGCTCACAATCCGGTCGGCAATCATCATATTGTGCAGCACGGACATTTTCTCCTTCAGCAACTGGTCGCGCTCGCGCTGCACCATGAAAAACTCCAGCCCGCGCTGCAGGGTGTTTTCCAGTTGCGGCACATCCCAGGGTTTGGTCACGTATTTGTAAATGGCGCCAGTGTTGACGGCGGCAATGGCCACCTCCATATCGCTGTAGGCGGTCGCCAGAATGCGAATGATGCGCGGGCGAAGCTGGCGCGCCTTTTCCAGCAGCCAGATGCCCTTCTCGCCGGGCATCCGCTGATCGGTCATCAGCAGCCCGATTTCGTCTTTGTGCGCCTCCAGCAGCTTCAGCCCCTCTTGCGCATTAGGCGCGGTAAAGATGCGGAACTGATCCCGGAACGCCCGGGTAAAATACTTCAGGGACAGCTCTTCGTCGTCAACGTAGAGGATCGCAAATCTCTGGTAGTCGTAAAGATTCTGCATAGCCGTTGTCTGATCGTTTCATTTATGGCGTTCCCGGGGCGGGAAACTCCAGCGTAATCTCACAAAACTGGCCGGGCTCCGACCGCGCCGAAATCCGGCCGCCGCAATTCTGCATGATCGTGTGGCACGTCGCCAGGCCCAGCCCCATGCCCTGGCCGACATCCTTGGTGGTGAAAAACGGGTCGAAGATCTTGTCCAGGTGCTCCGCCCCGATGCCGGGGCCGTTGTCCCGCACCCGCAGGATGCTCTTGCCCGGTTCGAGGCATCCCTCGATTTGAATGGCCGGGGGCTCGCCCGCGAAGGTCTTGGTCTTGAGCGCATCCAGCGAATTGGTCAGCAGGTTGAGCAGTGCCTGCGTCAGCAGGTTCTTGTTGGCCCAGACCGTTTGCCGCTCCGCCAGCTTCGACTCGATCCGCACCTTGCCTTTCCATTCGTTGCTCAGGAACCGCAGCGCCGCGGTGACCACTTCGGCCACCTCCACCGCGTCCCGGCTTTCGGTCTCGGGATGGGTGAACGTGCGCAAGCTGGATACAATATCCTTCACCCGCTGGACCCCATCCTCCACGTCCTTCAGCACATCCGCGTATTCCTCCTGCTCCGCGGGCGGCAGGTGCCGGCTCTTCTTGCGCAGCGTGAACAGCCCCGTCGCGGTGAAGTTCAGCGGATTGTTAATCTCGTGAATGATGCCCGCGCTCAGGCGGCCGAGCGACGCCAGCTTCTCGGATTGCACCAGTTGCAGCTCGGTTTCTTTGAGCTGCTGGATCGTGGCTTCCAGAATCCGGTTCTGCCGGTCCAACTGGTAGCGAAAGGCAAATTCCCCAAAGCGGATCTTGCTGTGAAAATAGCTGCCCGTGGCCACGATGATTCCCGTCAGCCCCAGGAAATAGACGTTGTTGACAAAAAGATGCCAGGCCACGGGACCCTGATTAAAGAAGACCGCGGCCAGGTAGAGGCCCAGCACCAGCACGGCGGCGCACAGGCTCTCGCGAAACGTCCAATGCAGCACAAACGCCAGCACCAGCAGCACCAGGTTCAGGCCGGCGTAGTAGGGCGAGGCCGCGCCATCCGGGCTGACCTTGATCATGTAGGCCATGCAGGAGGTGGGCAGCATGAACAGCGTGATGCCCAGGAACCGGTAATACTTGTGCCCCAGCGGCGTGAGCAGCAGGGCCAGGAAGGCGCCGATCAACACCGCGTTCTCCAGCCGCAATTTGAGGAATTGCGCCGCCAGCGCGGGATAAACCGCGTGGTCAATAATGACCCCGGCCGGCATCAGCACCATGCCAATCACGCAGGCCACCTTGAAGTTGCTGATCGTCTGCCGGCGATCATACTCCGCAAACGCCGCCTCGATCTCGCGGTTATGGGGCGCGCCGTCAGCCATGCTCCGGTTTCCTCGCTTCCACAAAAACATTCACCTCCGTCGGGTCCTTGAGGACGCGCGTCCGGGCGGCGGAAAGCCCCGGCGGCAGCAGCGCCGCGCTCTGCGCGGGGTTGCGGTAGAACAGGTGCCAGTCCAGCACAAATTCCAGCATGTGGCGGAAAGGCTTGCAGTCCTCCACGTTGGTGGCCGCCAGCCGCCCGCCCGGCGCCAGCCAATCGTAAAGCCCCGCCATCACCTGCTCGGCGATCCGGTCCGACAGGTAATCCAGCAGGCCGGCGCAATAGATGAAATCATATTCCCGAACCGGCGCCGGCGCCGCCCGGGCGCCCTCTTTAATCACCTGCTGCACCGATTGCCGCCGGATGTCCAGCTCCACGCGCCGCCCATGGCGCCGCCGGCAATCCTCCAGCACCCGCTGAACGTGCCGCGTCGTTTCCTCGTTGAAATCCCACAGCTCGAAGCGCGCCGGGTGGCCCAAGGCGTCCTCGGCCAGGAACTCCTGGATTTCCCGCGCCGGGCCGCACCCCAGGCTCAACACGCGCAGCGGCTGCCCCCGGGCCGCCCGGCGGCGCGCCTCCTCCCGCAGCAGCCCCTTCAAATACTGAATGCGATTGCGGTGCGCCCGCGCCGGCCATTGGCTCAGGAACCACCGGTTTACCACCTTCGCAAACAGCGAGCCGCCCTCATGCGGGTCGCGCAAAATCATGTTCACCATCTCGTAGTCGCCCGCGTAGCCCAGCGGCTTGTGGTAGGTGCGATGCGCAAACGGCGCGCACAGGACCAGCGGATGCAACAGGCGCTGCGCGAAAACCTGGTGCACCGGCCGCAGCTCCGGCTCGAGGTCCGCCGCGATGCTCTCCAGGCGCTCATGCATCGCGTCGAACGCCGGCACCATGTCCCGTCCGATTTCGCGCGCGGCGGCTTCCTCCCGCTCCGCCCGCGCGCCGGGCCGGGCGGCGCGAATCTCCACCTCCGTCTGCTCCAGCCAGAGCCGCAGGTCGCTCAGAAAGGTCTGCATGTCGGCCACCACCACCTTGAAGGCGGGCCGCACGCGGTAGAGCTTCTGCCAATGGCCCAGGAACGCCTGAAACCCCTCGTGCAAGGGCGCGGGATCCTCGCCCGGGGAAAAGGAAGACAATCGAAAGCTCCCCTCATCCAGCCGGACTTCGCCGATCAGCATCGTGCCCGCGTTGATCAGCGCGGTGACCACCGCCCGCCCCTCATAAATTACCCGCCCTTGAAGAATGATCTGGAAGCCCTCGAGCACCTCCGAAAGCTGCAGCACCAGGCCGGGCTGGTAAATCTCCAGCACCGCCGAATACCGGGTAAGCCGCCGCAACCGGGCGCGCAGCTCCCCCGCCTGGCGGCTTGCGCCAAGAACCAGGTTCTCTGTGGACGCGCCGTTTTTCATGATCCGCGGGACCGCGGCCGTGAGCGTGTCGCAAGCGGGCGGGCGAAGCAACCCCTTAGCGGCCGCCCCGCTCGCGCTCGACTCCGTCCGTGGTCTTTTCATGCAATCTTCACGCGCCGGCGGACGTTTGCAACCCGCGCTTCCCGCCGCGCCCCGCCTCAGGCCGGAGGGCCGCCGCGGCCGCCGCCCGCCGCCCGCCACCCGCGCAGCAGCTTTCGCAGCATTCCCCAGCAGCCGTCCGCAATCCCCGCCGAGGCAAACGCCAGGTACACATCGGCGCACGGCAGCCAGCCGTTGGACGCAAAGTAAAGCGGCCGCTCGGCGCCGCGGTATTTCGATTTGTGAAACGACAGGCCCTGAAAATTATACAGGCCATTGCCAAAACGGGCGCTCCACCGGAACAACTGCCGGGCCGCCCAGTCGTCGTTGAACGCCCCGCACTCCAGCTTCCCAAAGGGCGCCAGCAGCAAATTGAGCACCTCCACCCCCTCCGCCCGGAATGTTTCCATGGCTACCATGTGCAGGGCCGTGGCCAGCCGCCCAAACCGCCGCTCGTCGCAGCGCACGATGTTCGCCGAATAGCCAAACACCCGTCCGCCGCGATACATCGGATCATAAAACGCAAACCCCGCCACCCGGCGCTCCGGGTCGTAGGCGACAAACTTGCGCACGCCTTCCTCCGGCTCGAAAACCGGGCGGCGCGCATAAAGCCAAATCTCCCGGTCATTGATCTTCCGGGAGCGAACCCAACGGGCCGAGAAGGCTTTCAATTCCCGCCGCCGCTGCTTCAGGCTCATCCCGCTTTCCTCGCGGATGGTCAGCCCCTCACGCCGCGCCTCATTGCGGGCGCGCTTGATCAAGTCCAATTCCTTCCAGTTGCCTTCCGTGTTGTAGGTCTGAACCGCCATGAGCGGCTCATACCCGATGCAATTCACTTTGAAGCCCAACGGCCGCAGCGCCCGGGCGCACGCCTCGGAAATGACGCCGAAGGCCGCGTGCCGGTCTTGCGCCAAAAAGCTGCCCACCAGGGCCGGAACGTCCTCCGGCGCGCAGATCGGGTCGGAAAAAACAATGCGCCGGGGCCGGCGCGCCCAGAGCGGGTGCCGGGCTCGCGTATAGGCAATATAACCACTCGGGCCGATAAAATACTCCATCCCCGACTGCAGCGTCGCGTAGGCGATGCCCTCCCGCCCATGCTGCCGCAGAAACGGCGAAAGCAAATCCCATTTCTGCCGGGAATCCAACGCCCGGGCGCTTTCTCCTTCCAGAACGCGTATGCCGGCGCCTTGCGCCGGGCTGGCAGCCTCCGCCCCTCGCACCCCGGCCTTCGGCGCCCGCCGGATCCAGCCATCCGCCCGCTCCCGCCTCGCTACGGGGATAAAACTGGCCGGCTGGGCATCGGCGCCGGCAAGCAATGCCGCATCCGAATCCAAAACTGTGCCCTGACCGGAGTGGTGCATGGACCACGGCAGCGCAGAACTAGACGGCCAATTCATCTCTTAAGCCCCAATTACAGCGTTCCCGGTGCCAACCGTGCGCCACAGGCAGGAAAAATGCAAAAATCTCGCCTTTTCAGGGACTTTACGCGCGAAGGGCACCGCAAATCGCCCAATTTCACCGGAAACCCCTGAACCGGCGCAAATCGTCCAGAACGCATTTGTGACATGGCCACCCTGGACAATCCCATCCCCCTCCGGGTTTAACCCCCTCCGCGGGCGCGCCAGGCCGCTTTTTCGCCCATTCTACAAGCGCTGGCGACCCCACGGCATGGCCCTCGCCAGTTCTAAGCCGTCACGATTCAGTTGGGCAACTCAACTGCCAGCCCCCATTCCATCAGAATCAGGACAGCCCTGATCGCCCCGGCCACAGCCTTGGCGA
>ERZ795031.519-NODE-519-length-47325-cov-21.631246_pt1 | contig 47325 bp, 34 predicted proteins | sample MGYA00375123_ERZ795031 | MGnify/ENA primary metagenome ERZ795031 (study PRJEB30166, sample SAMN05720159) | activated sludge metagenome | isolation source: anaerobic digester from wastewater treatment plant | place: USA | collected 2015-04-21 ...
CGTGTTCCTCATGCGGTTATTTGGCGGGGGGGACGTCGGTGTAGAGGTTGAGGCCGAACCAGCGCTGGCTGCCTTCGCCCCTGGATTCGACGGCAAAGGTGCAGGGCTTGCCCGGCGTGAGGTGGCGCGCCGGGACCACCACGAAGAAGATGCCCGCGGTGTCCTCGGGGAGCCGGCGCCGGGGCATGAAGACCAGGGAGATGCCCGAAGCGCCGTCCTGCCACTGGCGGGCCTGATCCGTGATGTCGAAGTCGAGAATGCGCTTTCCATTGACGCGGAAGGCGAACCCGGGGGTTTCGGGCTGGGTCCGCCATCCGAGCCCGCCGGCGAACACGAAGGTGGCGTGGTCGCTGTCGAACGTCTCGGGGACGGGGGCGGTGATCCATTCGAGGCGGTTGGCAGTATCGGTCTGGCGCAGGATGTAGTAGGGCGCATGCTCCTCGCGGTAGCTCACGTAGGACTGGATCTGGCCGGCCGTGGACGAGGCGAACCCGGCCACAAACGGCCCGGTCACCGGGGGAGTGTCCATGGCCCGTTCCTCGAAATAGGCCGCCGGCCACTCGGCGGCCGGACGCGGCAGCGAGGCGGCGTATTCCAGGAGCCGCGCTTTCAGCCACTCCTTCTCGGGGGCGGGGGGGTCATCCCGTTCGAGGTTCAGGCCGCAGGCGATCACCGAGCCCTTTCCCACGCGCATCTGGAAGAGGAGGACCCGGTCGCGGCAGAACCGGTGGCCGTCGATGCCGCGCACCAGAACATCGGGCCGCACGGGCGCGCCGTCGAGCAGGTAGGAGGACGCGTTTTCGAGGAGGCGGTACCAGCCGCCGTCGCACCAGCCTTCGGGCGCCATGCCCTGCGTGACCGGATGGTCGTAGACGACCGTGCCCACGTTGCTGTCGTGCGGGCTTCCGAGCCACCACGTGGTCTTGAACCGGTTGTTGACGGCGGAGAACACCCCGTCCGGTTTCAGGAGGAGCAGGCACGCGCCGTCGTTCACCGCCTGGACCAGCGTCCGCGAAAGGGTCGAGGCGACGTAGGCGGCCTGCGGGGGGAACGCGCCGTCTTCGGGCACCGGCTGGACGCCGAACGGGGCAAGCTCATCGCTCCACTCGACGGTGGCGTATACCGGGTGTTCGAGGACCGGTGCGGTCTCGCGCGGATACACCCGCGTGGTCCAGGCGTTTTCGACCGTGCGCGACGGGGTTGTGAGTTGAAGCCGGATGGTCAACGGAAGGGGTTCCGCGGCCTCGGGACAGGCAAACCGGCATTCGCGCACGGGGGTCACGGACCCCTGCGGGGGCGGCGCGATGGCCCGGGAATCTTCGAGCAGGGTTTGTCCGCCGCATTCGATGCGGCACGTGAGCGTCGTGTCGGCGAGCGGGGCCTCGGCGTAGTTTGACACGAGGAAGGCCGTTTCTACGGTGTCGCCCGCGCGGTACGCCCAGGCCAGCCCGTCCTCGAGCAGGACCACGTCATTGACGAACTGCCGCACTTCTTCGGGCTTGATGTGTTCCTTCGGGCGGAAATAGGACTCGACGATCCCGTTCGAACCGGTCCAGTAATCCTGGAACAGCCACCAGTGGTGCCCCGAGAGGTAGGGGTTCTTGCGGATATCCTCGATGTTGAGTTTGTGGCAGAGGTAATAGAGGCGCTGGGAGTTGCGCGCCCAGATCGGCGCCTCGTCGAGCAGGCCCAGCGCCGCCACTTTCTCCCGCGCCGAGATGAACCAGAAGGGTTTGATGTTGTGTTCAAACAGCTCAATCTGGTCCAGCAGGGGAAACGTGCCGAAGTTGCCGGTTTCGTGCGAGATCACGGGCTTGGGCGGCTCGGCGGGGAAAGCGTAGAGCCCGGGCAGGTCCTGCGGGAGATTGAACACGTCGAACTGGAACGCAAAGTAGTCGAGCGTGGGCCGGTCGCGCTCTCCGGAAAGCCAGTTTTTCATCATGAGACCGTCGGAATCGATGACCATGCGCTGGGGGTCGAGTTCCTTCGCGATGCGGTACAGCTCTTCGCCAATGGCGATGCCGTCGTACAGCTCGTTGCCCATGCACCACCCGAAGACCGAGGGATGGTTCCGGAGCCGCGTGATGACCGCGGCCCATTCGGTCTTGTAGAGTTCGAGCGCGGGACCCTGGGCGCGCTCATAAAACGGCCGGTACACGATGGGAAGTTCGGGCTGCACGAGAATGCCCATTTCGTCGCAGGCGTCGTAGTATTCCGGCGGCAGGAAATGGCTGTGGTGCCGCACGCCGTTGAATCCATACGATTTGATCACCTTCAACCGGTCGAGATAGAACGCCTTGTCCGCGGGCGGGACCATCGTCGCCGGGTAGATCGCGTCATCGCCGTACCCCCGCAGGAAGAACGGCGCGCCGTTGAGGTAAAACTGCGACCCGCGCGGCTCGAGGGTTCGCATGCCAAACCGCACCGTGGCGGAATCCAGCGCGCCCGTGGCGTCGGCCAACACGAGCTCCGCCGTGTAGAGATGCGGATGGTCGGTCGACCAGAGTTTTGCGTCTGCGAGCCGCGTGACGCCTTCCAGAACCCCGCCCTCGATACGGACCGCGCCGGGCGCGATCTCGCCGGCCGGTTCGCCCGCCGCGTCGCGGAAGATCACGTGCGCCGCATCGCCTTCGCGCGGTTCCCCCGCGATTCCCGCCGTCACCCGCACGGTGCCGGTGGCGTCCGATTGCACGAAGAGGTTGTCGAGCCAGGTCCGCGCGCGCGCTTCGAGGCCGATGTGCCCCCAGAACCCGCCCCAGGGCGCATCCATCTCATCCATGAAATCGATACAGCCGGCCAGGCAGTCCACGTCCCAGCGCTGTTTCGAATCGACGGCAATCACGATGCGCGCGGGCTGCCCCGGCGTCACATGCTCCGTGATCTCATACTCGAAGGGGGAAAGGTAGCCGATGTGCTCGCCCAGGTACGCGCCGTTGACCCACGTCTTGGCGTAGCGGTGCACATTGGCAATGCAGAGAAACAGCCGCCGCCCGGCCCAGTCGGCGGGGATGTCCACCACCCGGCGGTACCAGCCCGTGCCAATGAACTGGTGGCGCAGTTTGTCGGTCTCCTCGCCGAAACCCTGGGCGTCCCACGCGCCGGGAACGGCGAGCCGGCCGCTGAACGCCTGCTCCCCGGCGCCCCAGCCGGCCGCCTCCCCGCCATTCTCGCGATCGAGCTGGAACTCCCATTCGCCGTCGAGCGACAGCGCCGCGCGTCCGGACGCGGCCTGCGCCATGCCGGCCGACGCCAGCGCGAGACACACCACGAACCAGACACGCGTGAATGAATGGATAGTCATGATCTCCCCTTTCCCCGAGTCGAGCGATACCCGTTCACCGGAAAACGCCATTATAGACCCCCGGCGGCGTGTTTCCCCATCGCCAGCTCCCGCCCCGTCATTCGTCCGGCCACACGGCGGGATCCCGGTACCAGTTGACATCCATGGCGGCGAGGCGTTCGCCATGGCCGCGGAGCCGCGCGGCAAAGTCCGCCCAGTCCCGCCCCTCCCTGGGCGACCACCCCACCTCGGACAGCGCAATCATACGCGGGAACACCTGGTGGAAGATGCCCGAAGGAGGCAGGATCTCGCCCGTGGCTTCCAGATGCCGGCGGGACACGTTGCCCAGCCACATACAGCACTCGACGCCGAGAATGTGCGCCGTTTTCGCGGGATCCAGTCCCGCCGGAATGGGTTCAAACGCATACGTCTTGTTTACCGGCGTGGTCTCGTAACTGTAATCGAGGTAACAATGGCTTGTCGGCGACATGACCACGTCGTGTCCCTGGCTGGCCGCGGCAAGGCCCCCTTCCATCCCGCGCCACGACTGCACCGTGGCGCGCGGCGCCAGACCGCCCTCGAGGATCTCGTCCCATCCGATGAGGCGGCGGCCGTGGTTCTCGAGCATCGCCTCGACGCGGCGCACGAAATAGCTCTGCAACTCCTCTTCGGAGGCCAGTCCTTCGGCCTTCATGCGCGCCTGGCACTTCGGGCAGGCCTTCCACCGGGTTTTCGGGCACTCGTCCCCGCCGATGTGAATCCACGGCGACGGAAACACCTCCACGACCTCCGCCAGGACCGCCTCGATGAAGGCGAAGGTCGCGTCATTTCCCGGGCAGAACACGTCGGGGTAGATCCATTCGTCGCCCAGGACCGCGGGCTGGCCGGTGCACGACAGCTCGGGATAGGCCATGAGCGCGGCCAGGCAGTGGCCCGGCATTTCGATTTCCGGGACGATCGTGACGCCGCGCGCGGCGGCGTACGCGACGATTTCGCGCAGGTCGCCCTGCGTATGGCAGCCGCCGTACCGGTCACCGGGCTCCTTGGGAAGGTAATTCAGGCGGGCGTTGGCGTTTGGCCGCCACGCGCTGATCTCCGCGAGTTTCGGACGGGCGGCAATCTCGACCCGCCAGCCCTGGTCGTCCGCCAGGTGCCAATGCAGCCGGTTCATCTTGTAGTAGGCGAGCAGATCGATGAAGCGCTTCACAAACGCCTTGTCCTGGAAATGCCGGGCGCTGTCGAGCATGCAGCCCCGCCACCCGAACCGGGGCGCATCCTCGATCCGGACGCAGGGAACCGTCCAGGCCACGTCGCGCACCGGCTCGTCCGATTCAATGTGCGGCGGGAGGAGCTGGCGCAGGGTCTGGCAGGCGTGGATCAGGCCCGCGGGCGCCGGCGCAGCGAGTGTGACGCCCGCGGGCGCCGTCTCAAGCCGGTAACCCTCGCTGCCCAGGTGTTCCAGCGCGGGGTCGATGCGCAGCGCGATGGCTTGCCGGCTTTCCGCCGGGGCCGCCGTGGGGAAGGGGAATCCCGTAGCCGGACCAAGCAGCGCCTGGAGATACGCACAGGGTTCACGGAGCGCGGCGTCCGCAACAATGACCGTCTCCGCGGTAAGCACAAACCGGCCGTCCGCGCGGTCGACCCGGAGCGGTTGGGGGATCAGCGGCAGCGGACTTTCCTGCGCGGCGGCACAGACCGCTTCAATCAGAAAAAACAGGGTGAATGTCACTCTCATGATTCCTCCTCTGGTCACGCGAAACGCGGACACCGCGCGTCATTCCGGAGCCGTCAGGCCCAGCGAGGCATACGCGGCGTCCATGGTGCGATGGACTTCCACGTCCCAGACCACCCCCTCCAGCTCGCCCAGAAGCTGGTACATCCGGGAGAGTCCGTACGCGTCCGAAGACGTTGCGACCAGCGCGGTCCTGCTGCCGGGAATACGCTCCGAACTCTTGGAAAGGCCGATCATGGACAGGGTGCGGATCCCTTCCCCGCTGAGACGCGATTCGGTCACCTCGCGAAAATCGTACAGCTCCAGCCGGGTGGGCCCGGCTTTCGAATACGCGTCAAACACCCCGAAAAAATCGTCCACGGTGAGCACGCCGCTTCCGGTGAACAGCGTGAAATCTCGCGTGCGGTCAATGGTGAATTCTATGGGCATACCGTCTTCCCCGCTCACTTAACCCCGCGTGTCATGGCGGGGGGAGTATATATCACATCCCGCGGTGAGAAGAAGCCGGCGCGCCGGAGAGCCACGATCCGCACCGGCCTCCCGCCCAACAGAGCCGCTCCGCCCCGGGGAGTGGACACAGTGGACGTGGTGGACGGCTCTGCCAGCGCGACTTCGCTGAGGTCAACGCCGCGGACGGCGCCTGTCCCGAATGACCCTCCCTGGCGACTTGGTGTGCGACGGTCTGCCGCATCGCATTTCACACCAGGACACAACGCCACAGAGATTTTCGTGTTGCCGGGCACCGCCCCGGCACAGGGGCGCATCCGGACCGGGTGTGGGACCGGTGCCCTCCGTGGCGGTTCTCTTGTCAATGAAGATCGCCGGGGGCCCTTCAGCGACCTTGGTCCGAACCATGCCTCGCCGGCATTTCGGGATCCAAACGCCTTGACAGATCTTCAGTGGTTCGGTAAAATGCTGAAAAAGAATTCAGACCGCGCGAGGGAGAACGGGAGAACGTAAGGAGGTCGTATGGCGAAAGGACTGACGCGCCGCCAGGCGGAGATCTTGAGTTTCATCGTCACGTGCATCCGCGACAACGGGATGCCGCCCACCATCGACGAGATCGGCCGCCGGTTCAACATCTCCTCGACCAACGGCGTCAACGATCACCTCGTGGCCCTCACCCGCAAAGGCTACATCGAACGGTCGTCCAAGGCGCGGTCCATCCGGGTCACCGAGAAGGGCGCGGCCGGCCTGTACGGCGCGGGTGCAACCATGGTGCCCCTCGTCGGCCGCATCGCCGCGGGATTCCCCATCCTCGCGGAAGAGCATATCGACGATACCATCCCCGTGTCGCCCGCCCTCGGCCTGGAAGACGGCTATTCGCTTCGCGTACAGGGAGACAGCATGATCGAGGACGGCATCCTCGACGGCGACATCCTCCTGGTCGATCCGAAGCGCCGCCCGCGCAAAGGGGACATCGTCGTCGCGCTGGTGCAGGACGAGGCGACCGTCAAGCGCTTCTATCCCCAGGGCGAGATGGTGGAGTTGCGGCCGGCGAACGCGGCCATGCAGACGCTGATATTCCCGGCGCGCGACGTGCAGATTCAGGGCATCGTGGTCGGGCTCCAGCGCACGTTCGGCTGAACAAAAACGGCACGCGGCAGGCCGCCGAAACGGCCTGCCGCGGATGTTTCCTGCCGGAACAACCGGGCTTACTTGCCTTTGAGCTCGACGACCGCGCCGACGGCCTCGACCTTCTGCTTGATTTCTTTGGCTTCTTCTTCGGTGCAGTCTTCCTTGATCGGCTTCGGAGCGCCGTCAACGAGTTCCTTGGCTTCTTTCAGGCCGAGACCGGTGATCGCGCGCACTTCTTTGATCACCTGGATCTTCTGGGAACCGACTTCCTTCAGGATCGCGTCATACGCGCTGGGACCTTCGTCGGCGGCGGCTTCGGCGCCACCGGCAGCCGGCATCATCCCCGCCATCATCATGGGGGCGGCGGCCGTCACGCCGAATTTCTCTTCGAGGGCTTTGACCAGTTCGCTCAGTTCGAGCACCGACAGCCCCGCGATTTCTTCGATAATCGCATTCAGTTTGTCAGCCATTTCGTCGTAACTCCTGTCACGTTCACGCCGCGGAAAGGTCAGGCGGCGGCTTCTCCATTGGTTTCTTTCTGCTTACGGATCTGATCAAGCACATTGACCAGGTTGCGGGGTACGGCGTTCAGCACGCCCACGAAATTGCGCAACGGCGCGGCGATGGTGCCCACTACCTGCGCGAGCAGGGCATCGCGCGGCGGCAAGTCGGCAAGCGCCTTCAACTGCTCGAGCGTAACGACGTTGCCCTCGAGAATGCCGCCGCTCATCTGAACTACCGGCACCTCTTTCCCGAAGTCCGCGAGGACTTTGGCGGGCGTAACGGGGTCGTCCGAGAACGCCCACGCGATCGGACCGTCCAGGAACTGGGCGGCGTCCGACAGGTTCAGTTCGTCCAGCGCGCGTTTCGCCAGGGTGTTTTTGTACACCTTGAACTTCACGCTGGCTGCGCGCAATTTCGCGCGGAGCTGGGTCGCCTGGGCGGCGTTCATGCCGATGTATTTCGTCATGACGACGATCTGGCTGGCTTCAATCCGTTCCTTGATCTCGCCCACGGCATCGATTTTTTCCTGCTTAGCCAAAAACAGTCACCTCCCTTCCCTCGCCTCATAAAAAAATCCCGCACGGTCGAAGACGGTGCGGGACAGAAATCACTCGGGCTTCCGTCGTGCTCCGCGGTCTCGGCAGGCGAATTTTAAGGCCAACATGGCCGCCGGCTGTCTTCGATGCGTTCCTACACGAGGCGATCGTTTGTTTGAGACGCCCAAGTTTAGCAAAGGCCGGCCAGGCAAGTCAAACCGGCCGCACGAAGCGCCCCCGGGCGCACCGAACGCCAGCGCGGCACGGTTCGAGAACCCGCGGGGCGCGCCGGCGCCGGACGATTCCCGGAATGCCCGGAATTCGCATAAACCGGGAAAATCCCCGATAAAGTTGACAGAGCGCCGGCATTCTGGCAAGCTGACGCACTCTCCCCGGGTTTCGGCAAGGCGCGTTGAGGGGGACTCAGTCGAACCGGCTTGGCGGTTCTGCAACTAGGGAGGTGCACCATGAAAAGGGCGGTACTCATTGCAGTGGGATTATGCGCGGCGCTGGGCGCTGTCTCCATCGAAGCGGGGGCTGCGGACGCCAAACCCATCCGGATCGGCGCCCTCTTTTCCGTAACAGGCCCGGCATCGTTTCTGGGGGCGCCCGAGGAAAAGACCGTCCGCATGCTTGCGGATAAGCTCAACGCGGAGGGCGGCATTCTGGGACGCAAGGTCGAAGTCATCGTCAAAGACACCCAGGGAAGCCCCGAAAAGGCGGTCTCGTTTGCCAAACAATTGATCGAAGAGGAGCGGGTTCTGGCGATCATCGGGCCGTCCACAACCGGCGAGACCATGCAGATCAAAGGCCTGTGTGAAGAAAACCAGATGATCCTGGTCTCGTGCGCCGCGGCCGAGGCCATCACGAATCCCGTGGCCCGCTACGTTTTCAAGACCCCGCAAAAGGACAGCCAGGCGGTCACGTGGATCTATAACACGATGAAGGACCTGGGCATCAGCAAGATCGCGGTCGTCACCAGCAACGACGGCTTCGGCAACCAGGGCAAATTGCAGCTCGAGGCCCTCGCCCCGGAACACGGCATCCAGATTCTGCTCAATGAAGTCTACGACAAACAGGCCACGGACCTGACCGACATCATGACCAAGGTCAAGAGCGCGGCGGGCGTGCAGGCCGTCGTCAACTGGTCCATCGTGCCCGCCCAGTCCATCGTGGCCAAGAACATGAAACAAATCGGGCTCGACGTGCCGCTGTTCCAGAGCCATGGGTTCGGCAACCCGAAGTACGTGGAACAGGCGGGCGTGGCCGCGGAAGGCACCCTGTTCGTGGCGGGCCGTCTCCTCGTGGTCGACGAACTGCCGGACGACCACCCGCAGAAGGCCCTGCTCGCCGCCTACAAGAAAGAGTACGAGGCGAAGTACAACGAGCCCGTAAGCACCTTCGGCGGACATGCCTACGACGCCTTCACGATCGTGATCGAGGGCATCCGGAAAGCCGGGTCGACCGACCGCGACAAGGTCCGCGACGCCATCGAGAACCTGAAGGGGTTCGCGGGCACGGCGGGGATCTTCAATTTCTCGCCGGAAGACCACACCGGGCTGAGCCTCGAGGCCTTCACGATGCAGACGGTAAAAGACGGCACGTTCCGCCTGTATATGAAGTAGGTCCGGCCGTCACGGACGCCACGTGACGCCAGAGGGGGAATGACAGGCCCGTCCCGGCGGGGCGAAGCCGGGGTGTCGTGCCGCACGGAAACACGATGGGACAAAGCGACCTCATACTGCAGTATTTTCTGTCCGGCATCACCAAAGGCAGCATTTATGCGGTCGTGGCGATCGGGTTTAACCTGATCTACAGCGCGACGGGCATCCTCAACTTTGCCCAGGGCGAATTTGTGATGCTGGGCGGCATGGTGGCGGTCAGCCTGGCCTTCTTCCTGCCGCTGCCGGTGGCGGTGGCGGCCGCGGTCGTGTTCGTTGCCCTGCTGGGCGGACTGCTCGAACTGGTGTTTTTCCGGCGGCTGCGCCGGCATTCGATCCTGCATCTGGTCATCATCACCATCGGGCTGTCCATCATCATCCAGGAAGCCGCCCTGCACGTCTGGGATGAAAAGGTCCGGTCGCTGCCCTATTTTACCGGCAACGAGATTTCGTCGATGCACCTGTTCGGGGCGGCGGTGTCGCCGCAGGTGCTGTGGGTGCTGGGCACGGTCGCCGTCATCGTGGTGTTCCTGCACGTGTTCCTGAAATACACCATGCGCGGCCGCGCGATGCGCGCCTGCTCCTCAAATCCGGACGCGGCCCTGCTCGCCGGGATCAACATCGCCAACATGCGGACGTTGTCGTTCGTGCTCAGCGCCGGGCTCGGCGCCATGGCCGGTTGCGTGATCTCGCCCATCACCCTGACCCATTACGAAATGGGCAGCGGCCTGGCGATCAAGGGGTTTTCGGCGGCCATCCTGGGCGGACTGGGCAATCCGATGGCCGCGGTGCTGGGCGGGTTGCTGGTCGGCGTGCTCGAGGCCTTCAGCGTGAGCGTGTTGCCCGCGGCCTACACCGACGTGACCGCGTTCGCCATCCTGCTGCTCGTGTTATTCGTGCGGCCGCACGGCCTGCTGGGCACGCCCGCGGGCGAAAGCGTCAGGGAATTCTAACGTGAAACTCAGGCCCGCCATCGGAATCGTCGCGCTCGTCATCGCGCTGGTCGCGGCGCAGCTTGTCCTCCGCGCAATGGACAAGGAATACTGCCTGACGCAGCTCACGATGGCCATCTACTACGCGATCGTCGTCATCGGGCTCTGTTTCATCATGGGCTATGCGGGACAGGTCTCGCTCGGCCACGGCGCCTTCTTCGCCATCGGCGGGTACACCACGGCCGTGCTGACCACCTACGACTTCTCGCGCTTCGAAACGGCCGCCTGGGGCCGCGCGCTGAAACAGGCCCATGTCTTCGTCGTACGGCAGGACATGTACGGCAGTGACGTGCTCAACGCGGCGCCCTGGGCGGCGTTTGTGACGGCCATGGCCGCCACGCTCGTCATCGCCGTCCTCATCGGCTATCCGGCCCTTCGGCTTAAAGGCCACTACCTGACGATGGCGACGCTCGGGTTCGGCCTGATCGTCTACAAGATCATCCTGGGCAGCACCCTTACCGGAACGACGGACGGGATCGTCGGCGTGCCGGCGTGGTCGTTCGGCACCGTCGCGGCCATCTCGGGCAAAAGCGCGGCTCGCGTCCAGAACTACTACATCGCCTGCGGGATCGCCCTGCTGGTGCTCGTCCTCCTGCGCAACCTGGTGCGGTCGCGGGTGGGCCGCGCGCTGCGGGCCATCCACGACCACGAAACCGCCGCGAACGCCATGGGCATCAACACCGCCCGCTACAAGCTCAAGGCGTTCGTGGCCAGCGCGCTGCTGGCCGCGCTGGCCGGGGTGCTGCTGACGCACTATACCGGCGGCGTCAATCCCTCCGAGGCCGGGGCCATGAAGTCGGTGCGCTATGTCGCGCTGGCCGCGGCCGGCGGCACAACGAACCTCTGGGGCGCCGCCGTGGTGAGCATCGTGCTGAATTTCCTTTCCCTGCGCGGCTGGTTCGGCTCCTACGACAACGCGGTGTTCGGCGCGCTGCTCATTGCGATCGTCTCGCTGGCGCCCGAAGGGCCGCTCAAACCCCTGGGCCTGTTGCTCCGCCGTTTTTCCGGACGCTGGCTCGCGGGTGGAAGGAGCAACGATGGCGCTGCTTGAAGTCGATACCGTGCGCCGTTCCTTCGGCGGGGTGGTGGCGGTGGACCGCGTCTCGTTCAGCGTGGACCAGGGCCAGATCAAGGCCATCATCGGCCCCAATGGCGCCGGAAAGACTTCGTTGTTTAACATCATCTCCGGCCTGCTCAAACCGGAATCGGGCCGGGTCCGGTTCAAGGGACAGGACATCGGCGGCCGTAAACCCTACCAGATCGCGCGGGCGGGATTGGCGCGCACGTTTCAGAATCCCAGCCTCTTCCTGCAAATCAGCGTGCTCGAAAACGTCATGGTCGGGCAACACTGCCGCACCCGGAGCGAGTTCGCGGGATGCTGCCTTAAAACGCCGGGCCAACGCAGAGAGGAACGCGCCATGCGCGACTCGGCCCTGGCCCGGATCGATTATGTCGGCCTCGCCGACCGCGCCGCCGCACCCGCCGGCGCGCTCGCCTTTGGACAGCGCCGCATGGTCGAGCTGGCCCGCGCCCTGGCCACCGAACCCGACCTCCTGCTGCTCGACGAACCGGCCAGCGGGCTCAACATGAGCGAGACCGACGAACTCGGTCAGCTTATCGAGAAGATCCGCGATTCGGGAGTTACCGTTCTCCTCGTCGAACACGACATGTCGCTGGTGATGAACATCTCGGACGAAATCCTCGTGCTGGACAACGGCGCCACGATCGCCGAGGGCTCGCCCCTGGCCATTCAGAACGATCCCAACGTGATCGCGGTGTATTTAGGCAGCGATTTCAAACATGCTTCTGCAAGTCAAAAATCTTAGGTGCGGCTACGGCAGCCTCGAGGTGGTGCATGGCATCAGCCTCCATGTGTGCCCCGGCGAAATTGTCGGCCTGCTCGGCGGCAACGGGGCCGGAAAGACCACCCTGCTCAAAGCGCTCGTGGGCCTGCTGCGCCCCTGGCGCGGCGAGATCCTGGTCAACGGGCGCCCGGTGCACAACCAGCCCGCCTGGCGCTGCGTGAGCAACGCCGTTGCGCTCGTCCCGGAAGGCCGCCAGATCTTCGCCGACATGACCGTGCGCGAGAACCTGCTTATCGGCGGCTACCACAACGCGTACCGCCGCATGGACGTCGAGATGGTGCTCGAACGCTTTCCGCGGCTGGCCGAACGCATCCACCAGCTCGGCGGCACGCTCTCCGGCGGAGAGCAGCAGATGCTGGCGCTCGGACGCGCCCTGATGGCGCGCCCGAAGATGCTGCTGCTCGATGAACCATCCATGGGGCTGGCCCCCATGATGGCCAAAGAGGTCTTTGCGGAGATCGTAAAACTTAAAGATCTCGGCGTCACCGTCTTCCTGGTCGAGCAGAACGCCGCCGCCACGCTCGCCATCGCCGATCGCGCCTATGTCATGGAAACGGGCGAGATCATTCTCGAGGGCGAGGCCGCCGAACTCATGCACAACGCGGCCGTCAAGCGGGCCTACCTCGGCAAAGGGTATAAGGAGATCTGGGAATGAAGGTCTTGGACCGGCGCTACGAGATGATGCCCCGCGATGAGCTCGAACAGCTCCAGCTCGAACGTCTGCAGGCGCTCCTCGCCCGCCTCAAACGCAACGTCCGCCGCTATCGCGAGCTCCTGGGCGACACCCGCATCGAGTCGCTCGCGGACATCGCCCGCTTGCCCTGCACCACCCCCGAAAACCTGGCCGAGGCGTTTCCCTACGGCATGTTCGCGCTGCCCCTGCGCGAAGTGGTCCGGCTTCATCCCGCGCTGGGGTTCCGGGGCACGCCCCTCGTCACCGGCTACACGCGCACCGACCTTGCCCAGTGGGGCCGCCTGGTCGCCCGCCAGCTGGTCGCCAGCGGCGTCACCGCCAATGATGTCGTGCAGGTCTGCCTGGGCAGCGGGGTGTATCGCGGCGCGTCGGGATATGTCATGGGCGCCGAAACCGTCGAGGCCTCCGTCATCGCCGAGGAGCCGTTTCACATCGATTCACAGCTGGCCATGCTCCAAAGCTACCGCCCCACCATGCTTGTCACCACCCCGGACAACGCCCGCGAACTCATGAAAACGCTCCAACACCGCCGGATCGATCCGCCGTCGCTCCATCTGCGCACCGTCCTTCTGTCGCGCCCCGTCTCGCGCGAAACGCGCCAGGCGCTCGAAGCCGGATTGCTGGTCGCCGTGCGGTGCAATTGCGGCGTCGACGAAATTCTCGACTCCGGCTTCTGTGTCGAGTGCGACGCGGGCCATTTCCACGTCAACGAAGACCAGTTCCTCGTCGAGGTGCAGGACGGCGAACTCGGGGTGACCACCCTCTTGCGCGAAGCCGTGCCGCTCTTGCGCTACCGCACGCGGATTGCCGCGACTCTCCGCCGGGAAAAGTGCCCGTGCGGACGTACCGGCGCCATCCTCGAACCCGGCCCGCGGCTCGATGGCCGCCTGCGTGTGCGCGAGTCGCCCTTGTACGAATGCCAGATCGCCGAGGTGCTGGCGCAGACCCGCGCCGCCGGACACCGCTTCCATGTCGAAGTCGCCGAACGCCACGTCATCATCGCCATCGAAATGAGCAGCGCCCTCTTCTCGGACGTCATGTGGATGCTCACCGACCTCCAGAACGAGATCCAGAACGAGTTCAAGACCCGGCTCGGCCTCGACACCGACATCCGCCTGATCACGCCCCGAGACGCGGGCTGAGCGCAGCCCCCGCCGGAAATGCCCGGCCCGCGCCGGGCGTTTCACCCGGTACGGCTACCCTTGCCGGGTTTCTTCGTGTACCATACAAGGATAGCCCAGTCGGGGCCTATCCAGGCCAGGTAAAGGAACGCATCTCAATGCCATCAGACACGCCCGCCTTTCAGGCGCTCCACGAAGCCATCGCGGCCATTCCGCTGATCGACACCCACGAACACATCAAGCCGGAAGCCACGCTCGCCGGACGCACCTGGAGTCTGTTCGACTTCCTGGAGCATTACGTCTCGTCGGATCTCGTCTCGGCGGGCATGTCGCGCGAGGCCCTCGAGAAACTGCGCCAACCCGACAACGGCCTGTCGCTCGAAGAACGCTGGAACCTCATGGCGCCCTATTGGCCGTTCGCCAAAACCACCGGCTACGGCCGCGCCATGACCGCCTACATGCGCGACCTCTTCGGCATCGACGACATCAACGAGACCACCTGGGCCGAGCTGTCGCGCCGCATCAACGACGCCCGCAGCCGGCCGGGCTGGTACCGCACCGTGCTCAAAGACAAGGCCAACATCGATTGCAGTCTCGTGATCACCTGGCCCGGCGAACCCGTGGCGGTCGATCGCGCCTTTTTCCGCGCCGTGCCCATCCTCGACCACTACGCGATTCCCGGCACGCGCGCCGAACTCGAACAGCTCGAGAAGGAAGCCGCGTGCAGCATCCAGACCCTCGACCAGCTCCTTACCGCCCAGGAGACCATGCTCGACGCCTTCACCCGGCAGGGCATTGCCGCCGTCAAGATCTTCCTCGCCTATCGCCGGACGCTCCGCTTCGACCGCGTCAGCAAAACCGAGGCCGCCCGCGTGTTCGACCGCATCTGGCTCAGCCAGACCCAGGACCTCGCGTTTGACGACCTCAAACCGCTCCAGGATTTCATGACCCGCACCCTCATCGGCCGGGCCGCCGAGCGCGGCCTTCCCATCCAGATTCACACGGGCTTGCAGGAAGGCAACGGCAACTACCTCGCCAACAGCAACCCCACGCTCCTCACCAATGTCATCATGGAATTCAGCGACGCCCGCTTCGACCTGTTCCATGCCGGATACCCCTTCACGGGGGAGCTGGCCGCCATGGCCAAGTATTTCCCCAACGTCTCCGCCGATCTCTGCTGGGTCCAGGCCATTTCGCCCCACGTCTTCAAACGCACCCTGCACGAATGGCTCGACACCATCCCCGCCAACAAGATCTTCGCGGGGGGAGGCGACTCCAACTACGTCGAGGGCGCCCACGGCCATTGCACGCTCGCGCGGCGGCTCGTCGCGGAGGTCCTGGCGGAACGCGTGGAACAGGGGGCCATGGACCGCGCCGGGGCGCTCTGGTACGCCGGCCGCATCCTGCGCGAAAACGCCCGGGAGTTCTTCCCGCTGTAAGACCTGGACGCCGCGCGCCGCCGGCGGCTCAACCGCTGCCGGCTTCGTGTTTGTCGATGTCGTGCTTCTTGAGGCGGTATTGCAGGGTTTTGTACGACAGGCCCAGAAGTTCCGCCGCTTCCTTGATCCGGCCGCCCGAGCGGGCCAGCGCCTGCCGGATCAGGTCCTGCTCGACTTCCTCGAGGATCAGCCCGCCGGACGGCAGCTGCACTTCGCCCGTCTGGGGTTCGCGTGTCTTGAACTTCTCCGGCAGATCATCAACCCCGATGGAGTCGCGATCGCACAGGATAAACACCTGCTCCAACGTGTTTTCGAGTTCGCGGACGTTGCCCGGCCAGCGGTAGCGCTTCATCGCGTCGAGGGCCGCCGCGCTGACCGTGGGAGCCGGCCGGCCGAGCCGTTTGGCCAGCTTCTGCCGGAAATGGTCGATCAGCAGGGTCAGGTCTTCGATCCGTTCCCGCAGCGGGGGAATCCGGATCGGCAGCACCTCGAGCCGGAAATACAGGTCTTCCCGAAACTGCCCGTCGGCCACCACGGATTTCAGGTCGCGGTTCGTGGCCGCCAGCACGCGCACGTCCACCTGGCGCGACTGCGACGACCCCACGCGCTCGACCACGCCGTCCTGGAGCACCCGGAGGAGTTTCGCCTGGCTTTCGATCTGCATATCGCCGATTTCGTCCAGAAAAATGGTGCCGCCGTTGGCGATCTCGAATTTGCCCTGGCGGCTTGTTTCCGCGCCCGTGAACGCCCCTTTTTCGTGCCCGAACAACTCGCTTTCCACCAGGGTGTCGGGAATCGCCGCGCAATTGACCACGATAAACGGCCGGGCTTTCCGCGGCCCGTTGAAATGGATGTGCCGGGCGACCATCTCCTTGCCGGTGCCCGATTCGCCCTGGATCAGCACCGTGCTCGAAACGCGCGTCGCGCGGCGGACCGTATCGAAGACCTTCTGCATGGCCGGGCTTTGCCCAACGAGGTTGCCGAGGGCCGTGGTGTCGCTGATCAGTTCGCGCAACTGGCGGTTTTCGCGGCGCAACTCGGCCTGCTCGAGCGCCTTGCCCACCACCACCAGCAACTCGTCCTTGTCGAACGGTTTTGCCAGATAGTCGCAGGCGCCCTCTTTCATCGCGGTGACCGCCGTCTGAACGGTGGCGTACGCGGTCATGACCACGACCGAAAGCTCGGGACGGAGCCGTAACGCCTCACGCAGCAGGTCCAGGCCGTCCATCTCGGGCATGCGCAGGTCGGTCAACAGCAGGTCGCAGGTGGTTTTCTGGAGCGCGGAAACGGCCTCGCGCGGCGAGCCGAACGCGTCCACCGTGTACCCCGCGTCGCGCAGGATGTCGTGGATGATCTCGCGCTGGACCGCGTCGTCTTCGGCGATCAGGATCCGGAGTGTGTTCATGGCTGCAAATTCCGTAAGGGCAGGGTGATGAGCACCTGGCATCCCGCCTGTTCCCGGGTCGTGATCTGGATGGCGCCGCCGTGCTCCTCGACAATGCCCCGCGTGATGGACAGGCCCAGGCCCGTCCCGGTCTGCTTGGTCGTGAAATAGGGATCGAACGCGCGCTCGGCCACGTCCGGCGGCATCCCCGGACCGTCGTCGCGCACCTCCACCTCGCACGAGGCGTCCGTGACCCGCGAAAAGACCCGCACGCGCCCGCCCCGCGGCGTGGCTTCCAGCGCATTCAGCAGCACGTTGATCACCGCCCGCTTCCACTGCTTCGGATCCAGCATCAACTCGGTATCGCCCGCCCGGAGCTCCTGCGTGAGCCGTACCCCCCGCTGTTCGGCGTCTTTGCGAATCAACTGGACGCACTCGTCGAGCAGCGCGTCCACCTTGTTCGGCGAAGGATTCAGCTCCTGTTCCCGGGCCATCGAGAGAAACCCGGTCACGATCTCCTCCAGCCGGTCCACTTCCTGCCGGATCGTGCGCAACTGTTTCACGGCCCGTTCGCGGTGCTCTTCCTGCTCGAGGTTGTCGCTGACATGGCTCGACAGCAGCTTGATCGAATTCAGCGGGTTCCGGATGTCGTGCGCCACGCCCGCCGCCAGCGAACCCAGCGCGGAAAGGCGCTGCGCCTGGCGGAGATTCGCTTCCATGAGTTCCTTTTCTTTCAGCGCGTTGACCATCCCGTTGAACGTGTGCTCCAGCGCCAGAATTTCGCCCGCGTTCTTGCGGATCTCGACATTCTCGAGATGGCCCTGCGAAATCCGGCTGCACCGCTGCGTGAGTTCGCGCAGGGGACGCAACGTCTTGGCGATGAAATACACCATCAGCCCGATCGTCAGCAGAAAGCCCAGCGTCAGCGTGATCAGGTACTTGTTCTGAAACGCCTTGACGATCTCCGTCTGCGGCTGCAGGTTCAGGCGCACCGTCAGCAACGCCTTGCGCCCATCGGGCAACGGCAGCGTGGAATAGGCCACCTTGTACATCTGCCCCAGTTCATCGTGCTCGATGGTCACCATGGTCTGCATGGCTTCGCCTTCGAGAAACTGAATGTCCGCCCCTTCCCGCGACAGTTCCGCCTTGAGATCCTCCAGCGGCGCCACGGGATTCTCCTCGTAATACAGCGACACGATGTCCGCGATCTTGTCCGTCTGCTCGCGCATTTCCTCCACCACCTGCGCGAAATAGAAACGGGTCGCCACATACACCGCCCCGAGCAGGCAAATCACCAGCAGCGCGCACAGAATGATCACCCGCACAATGAGCGACTGGCGCCAGCGGACCCGGGGATATGTGGACGGAACCCCTCCCATACCGCCGTCAGCCGGACAGATCCCGGCCGCCTGCCGGACCGCCGGAGTTCGGACGGGGCGTGATCTCGCCATTCAATACCCGGATGACCTCCTTGATGTCATCCCAAACCTTGCGCTTGTCGGCGGCGTGGCGGTCGGGCTCGTGCTCCGAACGCACAATATAGGAAGGATGGTAGGTCACCCGCACCGGTATGCCCTGGTAAAAGTGCCATTTGCCCCGAAGCTGGCCCACCGACCCCTCCGTCTTGAGCAGCATCTTCGCCGCATGGGACCCGAGCGCGCAAATGACCTTCGGTTTGATCACCGCGAGTTGACGCACCAGATACGGTTCGCAGGCCTCTTTCTCGTTCGGCTGCGGATCGCGGTTCCCCGGAGGACGGCATTTCAGGACGTTGCAGATGAACACGTCCTCCCGGGTCATTTTCAGCCCCTTCTCGATGACATCGGTCAGAAAACCGCCCGCCCGGCCCACAAACGGCACGCCCTGCAGATCTTCGTGTTCGCCGGGCGCCTCGCCCACGAACACCAGGTCGGCGTGGGGATTGCCCGCGCCGAACACCGTCTGGGTCCGCGATTCCGCCAGACCGCACTTCCGGCACCCCGCCACCTCCCCCCGCAACGTCTCCAAATCCGCCACGTCCTCCAGACCGGCCCTCTCCGGCACGGGAGGCGCCGCCGCCGCGGACCCCACCACTCGCTCAAGCAGCGCCGCCACTTCCGGCGATAGCGCCAGCGTCCGTTTCCGCGCACGCGCCGCCTGCTCCACGAGTTCTCCCGCCTCGCGCACAAGCTCCGCAAACGCCGCCGCCCTATCCGATGTCATGTCCTTCATGACCCCCATGATACCACCCCCTTCGAGACGTTTTATAATTTCGGGGACACAATACTAAATTATCGGCCTGCGCCCGGGATGCGGAGACGTTCCTGTCAAGAAACTAATTAAGTATTGTGTCCCCGAAATTAGAGGCCCGCTTTCTCTGCAACGGAGGGCAGGAATACCTTCAGTTCGTGGTCCAGCAGGGCCAGTTTCTTGCGCATCAAGTCGGTCGACGGCGCGAGCGCTGCGCCGTCTCGGGTGTTGTGGACATCCAGGCGCGAGTCCTTTTTCACAATGGAGATTGCGGTTTTTGTATTCTCCCGCTCATCTTCCAACACGGCGCGCCAACGGTCGTACTTGGTCTTGGCATCAGCGATCTCTTCGGGGGTCTTGGCACCACCCTTGGCAAATGTCACCAGGAAATCCCGGAGCAGGCAGGATTCGTAGAAGTTCGCGTGGGTACGCGCCGTGTGATAGAACCAGCGAGTGGGCAAGTTCTCCGCCTCAAAAACGCCGCGGCATCGTCGAGGGATGTCGGGCGCTGCCGCGTCCAGTTCGTTCACCGCTTCCAGGAGCGCATGGTCCATGTTTCGATAGAAGCGGCCAATCAGTTCCGGATTACCGCGCGCCTCAGTCAGGAAGTGGGCGGCAAATTCACTGCTTGCCTTAAAACAGGCCGGTATCTCACCCTCGGGATCTGCGAACATGGGATGGCTCGGGCCGAGGTAGTACGGGCCCAGGAAATACGGCGGCAGTTCCGGGGACCACGGGATGGCTTCCGAAACATGGGCCCATGCGCGGCGCAGATGCGTTGCGGCCTCTTCGGAACCCGCGATGCGTTTCGCGAGCTTCTTCAGCACGGTTTCACGGTCCGGCGTGGGGCTCCACGACGCGTACTTGTACACTTCTGCGCTGGTGGTTCCCTGGTTTGGCCGGAACCATGCGAGCACCCACGCCCCGTCGGCGCCGGATGCCGCCAACGCGTCGGCCCGGTCAAACCAGCGGTCCATGCACGGAATGTAGGGCAGGCCGGGCGCTTCAAACGCCAGTTCCGGCTCGCTCTTCAGGTACACCTCGACGCCGGCGGCTCGACATGCCGCGATCTGCCGTCTGGCGCGGCCGGTGGGACCGATCAGGTCAATGCTGTAGTCCCAGATGGCCTTTTTCACGCCGCCTTCCTTTTCGACGGTTTCATCCTTTTCGATCTCGGTAAGCAGGGCTGTTCCCGGCTTCAATTCCTGTATGAAGGCTATCTGGTCATCGTCCGCGGACCAGAAGTACTTGGCGCTGTACGGCCATGCCACGATAACCGCCTCGGGATTCGCCTGTCGTGCGGCCTGGGCCAGGCCATTGCACACATTGGCCACGACGGTTTCCGCACCCAGCTGTTCACAGCGGGCACAATTTGTGTGTTTGGGCTCGACCCCCGAGGGGCGCATAAAGCAGTGTTGAAATTCCTCTCCGCCAACGATGATCAGCACGCCATCCAACGGAATGGACTCGAAAAGGCCCTTGATTGATTCAGCAAGATAGCGGCGCATCAGCGGGTCCTCGGTACACAACAGATGCCCGGCGGGGGGCCGGTCCATATGCTTGAACGCTTCCGCGCCGCGCAGCCCGGGATGCTCTGTGAAGATCGGCGCGTTGGCAGGATAGAAGTCCCACATGGAAAGAGAAACAAAGGTCTTGAGTCCGTAGCGGCGGGCACCGCGCGCCTTTTCGGCCAGCTTCTGCACCAGCGCCGGCTCGCAGTACTGCGCGAGTTCCGGTATGGCTCTGCTCTCCGACACGGATGTGAGGCGCGTGGTGGAAGCGCTGTCGGTGGGACTGATGATCACCCCGTTGTATCCTAGAAATACCAGGTCGCGGTACGTTCCCATTCGGGGAATCGTACCCATTCTCAATGCAAGGCGCGGGCACAGTGTTTCTTCGCCGATCTGGAGTATGGGAGCCGCACGAAAGCCCATTCGATCCACGAGTTGCACTACGCCGTCGCGCAGACCCGCGGCGTTCTGTCCCCGGACGGCAACCGCATCTCTTCCGACGTCAATCGTGTACGAACCGGCCGTTGACGGGTCGCCGCCACCGTGGTCAGTGAGGACGATTGTGTGTGTGCGCGCAGCTTCTGCGTCTGTTTCTTTGCGAACCGTCACGTCGACACCCATGCGCTGCTTCAAAAACGCGGCCAGGTCTCCCGCCATTACGCCAACCAGCGGGTCGGTATCGGCGCCCACAAGGATGGACCAGTCCGTTCCGATTGTGATTTCATCGGTTGACGCCACAGCGCATGGATCCCGCGACAAACGGGCAAAGTAGTCTCGTGAAAGGAACGCGAACGGGTTCTTCCGGTAGACCGCATCCAGATCCCGAGACAAGTCGGCATATGCGCATCCCAGCAGACACGCCATAAGGACTGCCCAGATGGGCACCATGCGACTGTGGGATTTCAGGGCATGCATCCGTTATTTCCTCCGCCGCTCAGGAATAGCGCGATCCGCTCTTCGCTGTACCGCTTTCCCTTTATCTGAGAGACCTCCCCGGCTCCACAGCTTGCGATTTCTCTCACACAACCTGATAACGATTTCCGGGGAGAGGCAAACCTGTTTTCTCCGCGCGACGACTTCTTGTTCGTTCAAGACAAATCCTCCCGAACGGCAGACCTGCAAATGGCCGCCTGGAGCCGATTGCTGACCTCTCGGCGCAGACGGGTGGACTCCGCGGCATCCCGTGGTTTGCCGGTCATGACAAACACGTAAGCCAGTTGCCGGGCGGGATCGCCATCGCCATAGATGGTGTCGACCCCGGCATGACCAAAGAGGGTGGGAGACTGTGAGTCGCCGAAGCCGAACCAATGGGCGGCCGGACATTTCGGGGCGGTTCCGCGAACGAGCCATCCCAACCCCCACGACTCGTGCGCCGGCGGTTGTCCCTTGGCGACTGCCTCGGCAATCTGCGCGGCATATTGGACCGTCAGCATCTCCTTCAGGGCTTTGGGTTTCAAGAGCTGCTTGCCCTGCCATGAGCCGCCACTCGCAATCAGGTTCAGCACGCGCAGCATGTCGTCCACCGTGCCAAAACCGCCGCCCGCCGGATGCCCGCCCAATCCGAACGTGTTCATGCTCGTGAAATACCCGGGCACCGACGACGCCGGACGCGTGGTTGCGGGTTCCGCAAAGGTCAACGTCTGCGCGCCGATGGCGTCGAACAGCCGTTCCCGGCAGATGTCGTTCCAGGGTTTCATGCCCGAAACGCGCCGTATGGCTTCCGCCACGACGAACATCCCGGACACGCCATGGTAGGCGGTTCGGCTTCCCACAGGCCATTCAATCGTTGCCGCGCAAAGCGTCTTCAAGAATGCCCGCCACTCCTCTTCTGTAAACGCCGGGCCTGCTCCCGCCGACGGAATGCCCGCCGAATGCGTGAGCAAGTGACGCAGCGTAATGGCTTCTTTGCCGCCGCCCGTAAACTCGGGCACATAGGCGGAGACAGGCACGTCATAATCGAGCAGCCCGTCCTGATGCGCCATCACCGCGACCGTGGCGGAGATTCCCTTGGAGAATGAGAAGAGCGGATTCGCCACGGACCCGTTGAAGGGGCGCTCGCTCCCATCCAGATCGCGATACACGCCGCAATAGTGTTCCACAAACTTCTTGCCGTGCCGTGTGGCTACAAGGGCTGCGCCCGGAATGGAACCGCCCTGCACTTCAGCGTCGATGAACGTAAGAGCCCTGGTGAGTTTCTGAGGGTCTACATCGACGAGTGAAGGCTCAACAACCGGAAACACCTCCCGCTCAGAAGAGGGGAAACTGCTGGCTCGAGTAACGCATCCCGACGCCGCCCCGCCGGCAGCCGCCATCGCAATCCGCCTCAGAAAGTTCCTTCGCTTAATTGCGGTCATCGTTGTTATCCCTGCGTGGCCGGCTCGACCACGACGGCAGCGTATACGTGCAACTTGTGCACGCGTACGGAGACCCTGCCGTTTGCCACCGTCGTGTCGGCTTCGGCCTGCCTGCACGTTACCTTCGCGGAGGCGTACGGGCTGTCAAATTCAAGAACGATATCGTTCACGGGGGCTACCTCGTGTATGCGGGGCATGTCGTGCGCCAAAGGCGTCCGGTTCGCGAGGTGAATAATGGTCCGTTTCGGGCTCTCCTGTTGCCACACGGTCACTTCCAGATGCCTTGGCGCACGCACGCGGATCTGGCGTGCCGGCAGGAGCCGGTCGATGCACCGCACCATGAGGTCGCGGGCGTGCGTCAGGTGGCGCATCGCGTAGTACCGGCCCAATCCGAACGCAACATATATGGCCTGTCCCGCGTCCGCGCGTTGTGTCACCACCACGGGCCAGTTGGTGGGCGTTGTCGGGAAAGGATCCACGTATCCCGCGACGGAGCCCGCGGGATCCGTGTCATAACGGCGGACCAGCGTCTCGCCAGCCGCGGCGATCTGTTGAAACACACCGTGAGCGGGTTCAAGCTCCTCTGGGCCATCCATGGCGAAGGGGCCTTCCACCGAGCCCTTCCGAGCGATTCCGAGAAGCCTACCCAGAGCGAAATCCTCACGGGAAAGTCCCTGCTGATTTCCGAGCGAGACTTCACCGCTGGCCAGCACGCGCCCGCCGGCACGCGTATAGGCGTCCACGGCCGCGCAAAACGCGTCACTGGTGAAGGCAAGGTTGGGAAGGACAACGAGGTCATACCGGCCGAGGTCGGCGGCCGAGGCCACCTGTTCCGCGACCACGATCTCAAAGGGAATGTGTTCTTCAAGCAATACGCGAGACCAGCCGTCCAGTTCTTGAGACCAGTCCATGCGCCCTTCGCGGAAGTATTTGCGCGTGGCCCAGGAGAAGACAAGCGCGACCTTGGCGGCGGGTGAGGCGTTTTCATGCAGGTCGGCATCCTCCATGAAAAATGCCAGCCCTTTCCGGACGGTATCGAGCAGGCGCTTTGAACTGGTGGTATCCGGATAGGCGCCCACACAGCACGGGCCCAGCACGTTACAGCCATTGGCCTTTGCGCTGGCCGCGCTGACTTGCCATGCCGTGAACGGCACGGAGAGGTGCGCGTGGTCGGGCGACGACGAGGTCAGGAGCTCACAAGATGGCTTGCCGATGGCGCGATGCCACCGCATGGTCAGGTCGGACGCATGCAGATCAAAGAAGATTTCCGATACGTACAGATCGAGGTGGGGCAGCCAGTTTTCGTCAAAGCCATAGATGGGCGAGAGCCACAGAGGGTTTTGACCGTTGTGGGCCGTGAAGACGCCATGTTCGCGCATGACGGCCGACAGCTCGGCGATGAGCGAAGAACTGCACTCGCTGCGCCAATCGATGAATTCGCGCCAATGCGCGTTGATGGCAGCCTGCGTGATTTCTGTCGTGCCGCAAATCTTCTCGAGCGTTGGCCGGCAATACTCGCATACGCACACGCCAGGGTTGAAGAACATGTCAAGGTGGAAACCGTCGGGATGGTATTGCTCGATGATCTCCCGCGCAACCGCGACCACTTGGGCCCGGCGCGGCGAGTTGATGCAGGCATAGCGCCACGAACCGCCCGGCACGCGCTGCACGCGCCAGTCCGGGTTGTCCGGCTGGGCCCAGGACGCCAACGGGAACTCGCTATCAGGCGTTCCTCCCAGGGGCGCCATGTACCATTCCGGATGCCGCGATTCCAGCCAGTTGATATAGGCGATCACTTTCTGGCCCTGGCGCTGTAAGCGCGATGATACTTCGCCGAAATAGTCGCGGCCCTTCAGGTTCGGGTGCATGGGCCAGATCGTGCTGGGATAGTACGCCACGCTGAATTGATTGGCCGCGTACACCGCCACGATATCGGCGCCGGTAGCCTTCAACTCCGACGCAATGCGGTCCGGGTCGTACTTCGAGAAAGCCGTCTCCTGATCGTTCAAGGCATACTGGTCGTACCAATAAATGCGCTGACGCTGGTTCAGCCAGCCGTGTGGCGATGCAACCGGAGAAGCCGTCTCAGCAGGTTTTGCAGGTTGCGCCTGCGCACGATTCATCGCGAATCCCATGGTTCCCAATGCTCCTATCCGCAAGAGGTTTCTACGCGTTATAGACACGTTCAATTCTCCTGTTTAGCCTATTCTCTTCGATCGATGCCTTTTTATCTTGTCAAAACACGGCAAGATGTTGAAGGAATCCGATGTCATGCACGGACGGCATAACTCAACGCCTCGTCGACCATCGCGAAGCAATTGCTCATCGTCGTGCCTTTCAGACGCTCAGCGCCAAGAGCAACGCGGTTCCCCCAGGGTAATCACGGTCAACCGAGCCCGTTGCTACAGGCATGGCATTATCGCACCGTTTGGCGGCCAAGCGCACTCACTATGAAGCGGGGGCACGGAAACAGCAAGCCCATCGGCAATCGCCTGCCGAATCAAGGATAGTCCCCGGACTTGCCCTCAAAATACAGCCCCATCGGAAGTGCATGATAGCTGCTCCACAGTACCTTTCCGCCGGTTTATACAACACATTGTCCGACGCTTTGTACGACACTCGTTGATCATCGGCGGCAGGCGCCGAGCCGTTCCCGGACTCCCGGGGTGGCAGTTGTCTTGTCTACACGTCACCCCGGCGCGCCGGGCGCGAAACCTTATGCCGAGCCGGCAGGCGGCGCTAACGCCGGGCTCCAGGCGCGTGGTACTCTGGCGTCAGGAGCACGCTACCCATGGCAGCAGACACAGCGGTGGTGCGGGTCGGCCCGGCGGGCTGGTCGTACGAAGACTGGCTGGGCATCGTCTATCCGCCGGGGATGCCGCGCCAGCTGCATCCCCTGGAATACCTGAGCCGGTACTTCGACACCGTCGAAGTGAACGCGTCGTACTACCGTCCGTTCCCGCCGGGCAACGCGGTGCATTGGGTCAGTCTCCTGGATGGAAATCCCGGGTTCAAATTCACGGCGAAACTCTACAAGGCGTTTACGCACGAGCGGGAATCCTGGCCGGGGCAGCCGGACATTGACGCGGTACGGGCCGGACTGGACGTGTTGATGGATGCGCAGCGTTTCGGGGCGCTGCTGGTGCAGTTTCCGTGGAGTTTCAAGCGCACGGTCGAGAACCGGCAATGGCTGGCGCGGGTGGTGGGGACGTTTTCGGAGTATCCCCTGGCGCTGGAGGTGCGCCATGTGTCGTGGAACTGTCCGGAGGTCTTTGACGAACTCGCGCAGCGGGGAATCGCGTTCTGCAATATCGACCAGCCGCTGTTTTCCGGGTCGCTGGGCCCGACGGCGCGGGTGACGGGACGGCTGGGCTACGTGCGCCTGCACGGCCGGAACGCCGAAGACTGGTTTCGCGAGGATGCGGGGCGCGATGAGCGCTACGACTACCTGTATACGCACGAGGAACTGAACGGGTGGCTGCAAAAGATTGAGCGCATCCGGGCGATGGCCGCCGAGGTCTACGCCATCACCAACAACCACTACCGGGGCCAGGCGGTGGTCAACGCCTTCGAGCTCCAGACCGGGCTGGGCATTCAGAAAGAGGCCCCACTGCCCGAATCGCTCCTCGAGACCTATCCGCGCCTCCGAACCATGCCGCGGGGGTAATCCACGCGTTTTCCGGGGAAATGCTCGCAAACGGTTGCGTCTCATGGTATTATGATGTTGGAACGAAGGCGGCCGTGCACCTTCCGCGAACCGGCGGGTCACGGACGGTTTTCCGTCCCATTCAATAGACGAAATGCCCGGGGTACAGGCGGTCTGGCAGCAGCCCATGCATTCACACAAGGTGATATGGACCATTACGGCGGCAATTGTCGTTGCGGCCATCGTTGTCGTCGCCACGCGCAAACCAGCGGCGCCGCAGGGATCGCCGCACGTGGTGGACCTGTCGCCCGCCCAGGTTAACCTGTTGGTAGAGAGCATGTTGGCGTGTCTGGAGGAGGATCCCCAGGCGCGACGCATCCGAACGCGGTATCTCGTGGAGGCGGTGGCCGCGCTGGCGGAAGAGGGGGGCATGGAGACCGCGGAGACCAGTTTTGCCCTGGGCGTGCTCCGTTACGGCCAACGATGGAAAAACGCGCCGCTCGCCAAATCGGAAGCGGCCTTCCGAAGAGCCATTGAACTGCGCCCGGACTGGCCCCTTCCCTATAACGGACTCGGCCTGACGCTGATGTACCTGGAACGGTACGAAGAGGCGGAGACCGCGTACCGCCATGCCATCCAGCTTGCCCCCAACTGGAGCCGTCCGCACAACGATCTCGCCGTGTTGCTCCGCCACACCAACCGCCTGGACGAAGCGGAAGCGGAGGCCCTGATCGCGCTGTCGCTCGAACCGGACAGCGTCGCCAACAACAACAACTACGGAAACGTCCTGCTGAAACGGGGGCGTGTGGAAGAGGCCGAGGCCCAGTATCGCAAAGCCATTGAGCTGGACCCGCAGGAGCCGGCGCCGTACTACAATCTGGCCTGCACCGCCGCGCGCCGGGGCGACCGCGACGCGATGCTGGCCCACCTCAACGTGGCCATCGTTCTCGGGGACGTGTTCCGCGAGGAAGCCGGCGAAGATGAAGAGTTTGCCGGATATCGCGAAGACCCGGACTTCCGCAAGCTCGTCTATCGCGACTAGGAAACCTCGCGAAAACTGCGAAATTCCTTTACGTTCCCGGGTTCCCCGCATATAATGACGAATACGAATCTTTTTCGGGGTGAGGGACTGATACAAGGGGATTATCATGGCAGGAATATCCGGAAGACACGACTTTGGCGACGAGCTCGTGCGGCAGGAAGTCCTGACGCGCGAGGAACTCGATGCCATCATGGAACAGGAAGCGGTCAGCGGCGTTCCATGGTACCGGCAACTCCTTCAAAAGGAGATCATCAGCGTAGGCGCGCTGGAAGACCTGTTCCGCTTCGAGTACCACTCCAAGGCGAAGCGGCAACTCGATGAATCGATCGGCGCAACCCTCGTGAAGATGGGGGAGATTTCGAAAGACAACCTGAAAGCGGCGCTGGCGGAACAGAAGCGCACGGGCCGGCTGCTGGGCAAGATCCTTCTCGACAGCGGAGTCGTGAAGCCCGAAGCCCTGGCGAAAGCGCTGGCCAAGCAGCATAAACTGGAATACGCCGCGCTGGACAAAACCGCAAGCACCGCCGAAGCGCTGGAGGCGGTTCCGGAAAGCGTCGCCAGGAAATACCGGTTTATCCCGGTCCGGATCGACGGCGACCGGCTGTCGGTGCTGATCAGCGATCCGCGGGTCCGGGATTCGCTCGAGGCGGCCGAGGTCTTTCTGGCCAAACGCATTCACCCGATCCTGACGCACGTCGAAGCCATTGAAGAGGAAACCAAAAAGCGGTACCGAAGCCGCAAGACGGCCCCGCTGAAGGAACCTCAGGCCACGCCCCCAAAACAGGCCAAGGCGCCGGCCCAGAAACCGGCCTCAAAAAAAACCACCGCTTCCAAAATCGCAACAGCAGACACGGAACAGAAGGACGAAGTTGTCATGGCTGAAGAAATCGTCGTTGAACGTGCAACCATGGATTTTGCGGAGATTGCGCGCCAGGCGTCGGGCGCTTCCGTGATGCAGTTGGTGACCAAGATGATCGAAGGCGCGGTCAATTCCGGCGCGACCGACATTCATCTTGATCCGCAAGAGCCGGAGATGCGCGTGCGGTACCGCATCGACGGCGTGCTGCATGATGTTATGAGCATCGATCACGAGATCGAAGCGGCGGTGGTATCGCGGGTCAAGATCATGGCCGACATGGATATCACGGAGACGCGGCGGCCGCAGGACGGACACATCACGTTTGATTTTGCCGACAACGAGTTCGACATTCGTGTCGCGACCTTGCCGTGTTTCCTGGGCGAGCGTGTCGTGCTGCGACTGCTCGATGCGTCGGCGGTGCTCCAGGGGATCAAGGATCTGGGTCTTGAAGCGGAGGATGTGAAGAAACTCAGCGCGCTGATCGAGCAGCCCTACGGGATGATCCTGGTTACGGGACCGACGGGCAGCGGCAAAACCACAACACTCTATGCGGCGCTGAATCAGAAGAATGTGCTTACCGAGAGTATCGTGACGCTCGAGGACCCGGTGGAATATCAGCTTTCAGGCATCAACCAGGTACAGATCGATCCGGACATTGACCTGAGCTTCGCCAATACGCTGCGCGCAGCGATGCGTCAGGACATCGACGTGCTGCTGGTGGGTGAAATACGCGATGCGGAGACGGCGCGCATCGCGATCCGTGCGGCGATGACGGGACACCTCGTGTTCAGCACGCTCCATACGAATGACGCGCCGGAAGCGATCAGCACCTTGCGGAATATGGATGTGCCGAGTTACCTGCTTGCCAGTTCGCTTACCGCCGTGGTCGCCCAACGGCTTGTGCGCAAGATCTGTCCGAAATGCAGAACGGCGTTTACGCCGGAAAAGGCGATGCTCAAATCGCTGAACCTGCCCGAAAGCACAAAGAAGCTATACCGCGGGCAAGGCTGCAATTTCTGTTATCACACGGGCACCAAGGGCCGGACAGGGATTTTCGAGCTCCTCGAGGTAACCCCACAGATCCGGCAGATGATCGCTGCAAATGAGCCGACCGATAAAATTGCCCGTGCCGCCAAACTCAAAACAATGGCGGAGCGGTGCCGCAATAAGGTGAAAGAGGGGATCATCCCGCCCGAAGAATTTCTTCGTGTTATCCGCACCTAGTGTTGCGGCAGCACGAATTTCAAACCCTGTATACTTCGCGGTGACTACAAAACAACTCGGGGTTTGCCTGACGTTGGCGTCAGGAACGATTTCTGTTAATGTGAATAAGTTGTGGAGAATTTGCATCTCTGTCGGGGGTATTCAGGGTCAAAGATCCGGGGACATAGCGAATAAAGCGTTATGTTTCAATGAATTACACGTGAATTAGAGGTTTTCCAGCATTTAATCCGTTTTTATAAAATGCTGTGAATAGATAGCTTAGAGATGGTTTAAATGGGGAACATACGAGTCGACGAGTATACGGGCCGGATGTTCCACGACGGCTGAGGCGTCTGCGAGGTGAACTTGGGATGCTTGCAGAATCGAGCTGGATGATATGGGGACAAGAATCATTCTGTGTGGAACATTGGGATGGGAAAAGAGTCCAGCGAAGTTGGGGATAGTTTTCTGGAAAGAGTTTAATAACGTGGGTGATCTTTACCCAATTCATCCACCGGCGCTGGCAAGGAATACGGGAATTCACCTGAACACAGACAAGCGTTGTGGAAACTGTGGATAGAACGGGACAGTTTGTCCAGATGGCGTTAACACGATAAGCTGCTCACACTCAAAGAGGTTACAACGTTGTTAACACTATTCAGTCCTCTATGACTTCGAATACTTGATCTTTAAATAACGAAAAGAGGATCATAAGACTGAAAAACAAATCCACACGCCGCGTGGACAACGGGGAGATGGAGGGAGATTCGGGAATGAAAATCACCATTGGGCGACAGGACTTGCTGGATGCCGTCAACAAGGTGAAGACGGTGGTATCGCCGAAGTCGGCTTTGCCTATACTTTCGCACATTCTGATGGAGACGGGGGAAAGCCAGGTTCGACTGACCGCCACGGATCTCAAGATCAGCATTGAGTGCTCGGTGGATTGCACGGTAGAAGAACCGGGATCGCTGACGGTATCTTCCCAGCGTCTTTCCTCCATTGTGTCGGAGTTGCCGGGGGGGGACATCCAACTCGCGCTGGCAGAGAGCAACGTGGTGACGCTCAAGGCGGGAAAGATCGAGACAAAGCTGTTCAGCATGTCTCCCGATGAATTTCCGCCGATGCGGAGTTTTGACCATGTGGAACCAATCATTTTTCAGCAGTCGATGCTGAAGGGACTTTTTTCGAAGACATCGTTCGCAATCTGTTCGGACCAGACACGCTACAACCTCACGGGCCTTCTCTTTGAGATCCAGGATGGCAGGGCGACCGTTGTGGCGACCGATGGCCGCCGCATGAGCCTGTGCATGGAGTCCGAGAACATCCCGCAAGGTCTTTCCATCAAAGTTATTATTCCCGGGAAGATGATCGCGGAGCTCGAACGGCTCCTGAGCGGGGACGGCGAGGTCAAACTCTTCTTCGACGAGACGCAGGCCGCGTTTGTGTTTGATTCCAATCGTCTGGTAAGCGCGCTGATCGAAGGCAGCTTTCCAAACTATGACATGGTTATCCCCAAGAAACACGATAAAGAAGCCTGCATGAACACCGCCGCGTTCATGGAAGCTATCCGGCGCACGCGCACCATGACCAACGACAAGTTCAATTCCGTCCGTTTCATGTTCGACAATGATCGATTGACGTTGCGTGTGGTTACTCCCGAGGTCGGTGAATACTTGGAAGAGATGCAAGCCGAATACAGCGGGGAGCCCATGGAGATCGCCTTCAACCCTGACTTTATTCTCGACGCACTTCGTCACATTGACACGCCGAAGACCTGTCTGGTCTTAAAAGACGGGATGAGCCCGGGATTGGTCAAACCCTTCGCGGATGGACCCGTCGACAATTATCTCAACATTGTGATGCCGATTCGCATCTAGCGCACCAGGTCCACCAGGGGCTTCAAGTCTTCACAGGGGCAACCGGCCGGGTTGCCCCTGTTGCTTTTTATTGGCTCTTGATCATTGACGCGGCCGGAAACTCGGACTGAGAATATTTGCTCTAGAATCCGTCTCTGGAGAGGTCATTTATCCTTTATATTGTGGTGTGGACAATCTGTTCTTTTCTGTGGAAGATGGCTGTGGATGACTTGTGGAAATCCCCCTCTGTGCAGTATTTCACAGGACCTTCGGACATTTGGCCATACTTTTTCTTTCACTTTTTCCTTAATCGTAAGATCTTATATTTAAAATAGTTATAGTAGGGGAAGAAGCCAGGGACTGAGGGAACTCAGCGGTTTGATCGTCTTTTCTGATGCTCCCTGTCACACCGGTGGAAAACTCTGTCTTTTTGAGACCACTGTCTCCCATATCTTGTGGTTCGCCATATCCGTTTCGTAATAGTTATATAGAAATAATATTCATTCACGAAAAACTATGGATATTGTTTCAGAGTTTGCTCCAGTTCGAGTGCATGCTATTCTTCGTGCTGCATCCTGAGCAGCAAGGGAGGCCTTAAGATTGGCGTGCGCGGTTGTAACGGGCGGTGCTGGGTTTATCGGAAGCAGCCTGGTCCGGGCCTTGCTGGAACAAGGCGACACGGTTCGGGTGGTGGATGATTTCTCGACAGGGTACCGCGCGAACCTGGGCACGATTTCGGACGAGGTGGAACTGCATGAGGTCAGTATCTGCGACACAGACGGGCTGGCTCCGGTGTTCAGGGGCGCCGATGTCTGTTACCACCAGGCGGCGCTTCCGTCGGTTCTACAGTCGGTGGTGGATCCGCTGGGAACCCATCAGGCGAATGTCGCGGGCACACTGAATGTGTTCATCGCCTGCCGCAACGCAGGTGTACACCGCGTTGTCTATGCGTCTTCTTCTTCGGTGTATGGCAATGCCACAGAGATGCCCGTTCATGAGGCCATGCCGTTGTGTCCCATCTCGCCCTATGCGGCGGGCAAAGCGAGCATTGAGCTTTACGCACGCACGTTTTCCGATCTGTACGATGTAGAACTGGTGGGGTTGCGATACTTCAACGTATTCGGTCCGCGCCAGGATCCCAATTCACACTACTCGGCGGTGATCCCGATCTTTGTGCGGTGTATGTTGAAGGGTGAACGGCCGGTCGTCTATGGAGACGGGCATCAATCGCGTGATTTCACGTATGTGGCGAATGCCGTGTCAGCAAACATTCTGGCAGGCAGTCATGCGGGACGGCTTTCGGGGGTGTTCAATGTAGCCTGTGGCCGAACGCTATCGCTGGTGGCGATGATCGGTCATTTGAACACGATCCTGGGCACGTCACTTGAGCCGGAATTTGCGCCCGCGAGGCCCTGTGATGTACAGAGGTCGCTCGCTGACATCTCGCGCGCACGGGACGCGTTTGGGTACGAGCCGGTGGTGCACATCGAGGAAGGTCTGCAACAAACACTCTTGTGGTATGCCGGGAACGCACGGTGAGATGCGCACCGTGAAGCACAGACAACCCTATTCCAGGTACGGCCTGTCGCGGGCCGGAGCACTCACTCAACAAGGTATGAATGGAATGACACGATATTGCACGATTCTTCGGGCGGGAGGTCTGTTGTACTGCTGCGGGGTTTTCGCGGTGGGAATATGCGGTTGTGCATCCCTGAGCGGACCGGGAAACGAGGCCCGTCTTGCGGGAACACTCTGGTGGCTGACGCCGGACGATCTGGCCCTGTCAGGGACCCGGTGGGAAGAGGAGCTGGATCATATTCAGGCCTTGGGGATGGACACGATCATTTTCAATGGTCCGTATGCCGGTCCCAAGGGTGGCGCGGCATTTGACGCGCTGCTGAACCGCCTGGACGCGCGCGGTCTCCATGTCTATCTGGACACGTTGGCCGCTCCGGACTGGTGGACGCTCGAGGAGGCCGGGGACGAGGTGCGGCGGGGAACCGAGCGGGCCGCGCTGCTTCAGCAGACCTACGGCCATCATGCGAGCTTCGCGGGTTTTTACATTCCGTATGAATGTTACGTGATGTGGGACCGCCAGGGAGCGATTGCGCGCGCTGTGTATGTGGGGGTGTCGCGGGGTTGCAAGGCGGCGGCGCCGGACAAACCGGTGATGATATCGCCTTTTTTCCGGCTCGATGAAGGGTGTTACCTCGGCGATTTCCGTTGGGCGACCCCGAAGGAGTATTCGGATTTCTGGAAGGACATTCTGAGCGCGGCGTCGATCGACATTGTGGCGTTGCAGGACAGCGGGGAACACCTTGCCTGTTTCACGCTGGCGCAGCGGCAGCCGTTTTTTGAGGCGATGAAGGCCGCATGCGCCGCCACGGACACGGCGTTCTGGGCCAACGTGGAAAGCGGAGAATTGAACGTGGCCAGCGTGGAGGACTACGTGGCCCGCTTCGGCCTGAAGACGCATGTGAACAGTCCGAAGACGGCGCCGTTCTGGCGTGCGGTGCCGGCGGATAAGTTCCGGGCGAAGCTGGGATTGGCGGGAGACTACACGGACACGGCGATTACGTGGGGGTACCGGGAATTCCTGCGGCCATCGCGCGATGCGACGGCCGCACAGGCCTATGAGGAGTATACGCGGGTCTTCGCCCGTTGAGGGAACTGCGACGGCTCTTCCGGGCCAGAGAAACTGGGTCAGCGGTTTACGATTTTCGAAGAACGGGGTACAATACCTGGGTGAGTTCAGTGGAGTCGGGGGAACATCTTGCGTAGCGCATGGCGACGGGGGAAACAAGCCGCATGACGTTGGACCGAGACCAGGAACAGGAGATCCGTATCTGTCCGCGCCACGGAGAGGATGCCGGGAAGGCGGAGCCGTGTACTGTCGGGCAGACGCTGGCGAGTCCACTTCGTAAGCGGGGACGCTTTGCAGCCGTGGAGACCAGCGGCCCGGGACATCCCGAATTCAGCGCCCAGTTGCAGACGTTGCTGGAAGTCCAGAACGCGCTGTCCAAGGCGCCGGGGCTGGACGAGTTGTGCCGAACCGCGGCGAGTCTGGCGGTTTCGCGGCTGGGTTTCGAGCGCATCGGGATCTGGTTCCGGGACGCCGAGCCGGGCTTTCTGCGCGGTTCGTACGGGGTGGGCGAGGACGGCGCTTTGCGCGACGAACGCCAGCGCAGGGTGCGGCTCACGGACGACGATGCAGACTTGCGGCGGGTCCTGAATCACGAGGTCAAGTTTGTGCTGCGCACGAACACGGATCTGCGTGATGCCGAGGCCCGGACGGTCGGCCAGGGAACCCACGTGACGGCGCCGTTGTGGGACGGAGAGGACGTCATTGGCTTCATCTGCACGGACAATCACCTGAGTCACCGGGAGATCACGGAAGACCAGTGCCGGATCCTTGCGCTGTTCGCGGCGTCGCTGGGCCATCTGTGCTCCTTGCACCGCCGGGCCGAGGAGTTGCGGCGCGGAGAGGAAGAGCGCCGGCAACTGGAAGCGGAAATGCAGCACGCGCAGAAGCTGGAAAGTCTGGGGGTGCTGGCGGGAGGCATTGCCCACGATTTCAACAATCTGCTGGGGGGCGTGCTGGGCAACGTCGAACTCGCGCAGGTCGAGCTGGACGCGCGTTCGCCGGTGCAACGGTATCTCCGGGAGATCGCGACGGCGGCCACGCGCGCGGCGGACCTGTGCCGGCAGATGCTGGCGTATTCGGGGAAGGGCCGGCTGATTCAGGAATTGGTGGATTTGAACGAGCTGGCGCGCGAGATGGCCGGGCTGATTGGCGTATCGATTTCGAAGAACACCCGGGTGGATTTCTGCCTGACCGATATGCTGCCGTTCGTGGAGGGGGACGCCACGCAGTTGCGGCAGGTGGTGATGAACCTGGTCACCAATGCCAGTGAGGCGCTCGAGGACCAGCCGGGCGTGGTGACGATCGCGACCGGCGTCGTGCAATGGACAGGGGAAGACGCGGAAGGGTTCCATGCCTGGGACGGCATGGCGCCGGGCGAATATGTGTCTCTGGAAGTGTCGGACACGGGGTGCGGCATGGACCGGCAGACGCTCGAGCATATTTTTGATCCCTTCTACTCGACCAAATTCGCGGGCCGCGGGCTGGGCCTGGCGGCCGTGCTCGGGATCATCCGGGGACACCACGGGGGCCTCCGCGTTGACAGTGTCCCCGGGAAAGGAACGACGTTCCGGGTGCTGTTGCCGCCGAAGATGGCGTTGGTTCCGGAGGCTTCCGCGAGCGAACCGCGCATGGAGGCGACGGGGTCGGGCACGGTGTTGATCATCGACGATGAACCGCAGGTGCGGGAACTGGGGGCCGCCATGCTCGGCATGGCCGGCTATCGGGTGTTTGTGGCGTCAGACGCCACGGACGGGCTGGCGCTGCTCGAACAGCACGCGGGTGCGATCGACGTGGTGCTGCTGGACATGGCCATGCCGGGGATGAACGGGCGCGACGCGTTTGACCGGATTCGCGAGAGTGACCCGGCGGTTCCGGTCGTATTGTGCAGCGGCTACGGCCGCGACGGCTCGACAGACCGGTTCCAGGACGGCGAACTGGCCGGGTTCCTCGCAAAACCGTTTCGGATGGCCGAGTTGCTCAGCGCCGTGAAGACCGTCGTGACCGTGTGAGAGGCGGACGGGTTCAGGGCAGGAGACTTGCGGCGGCCCGGGCAAAAAACGCGACGCGCGAATCGGGCGTGTTGTCGTCGATGTCGGCCATCACCACGTCACACGGCCCCAACTCGCACAGGATCCGGGCGAGGTCGTCGCGGAGTTGCTGTTCGGATTTGGCGGCGAGGTCGCGGGGGGTGTACATAACGGCGCGGCGCGCGTCGGGGCAGATGTCCCGGGCGCGCGGGAGGTCCGAGTCGAGGCCCATATCCACGTACGCGAGATTGGGGAAGGCGGCGTAGTCGTCGAGATAGGGGTTGACGTTCCAGGCGCAGTTGTGGATGCCAAAGAGGTCGAAGGCTTCGGCGATGCGTTGGTCATACGGCCGCAGGTGTTCGCGGTACTGGCCGGGGGAAACCATGTTGACGAGACAGTTGCTGACGGTCGCATGACGGACGCGGACGCCGGTGGCGCGCTGGCGTTCGTAGACGCGCCGCATGCCGGCGAGCATGGTCTGGGTGACGACATGGAACAAATGATGGGCGCGTCCCGGCTCGACCAGGAGATCGGTGAAGATCTCGGGTCCCCGGATGCGGTAGGCGCTGTTCAGGACGCCCTGCCAGTTGATATAGCCCTCGATCCGCCCCGCCTCGCGCTGGATGTCGTCCATCTGAGATTCGAGCTGTTCGAAAACGGGGTTGGTGGACAGGTTGGGGGGCGCGAGCCTGTCGATGGTTTCCGGGGGCACGAACTGGAGCCGTGCGGCGGGCCAGTTGTCGGGATAGTACTCGACGGGGATGCCGAAGAGGCGGGCGATGGTGAGTCCGCCGTGGATGCCGTCGAGATTGGGGATGGGCACGGCTTCGTTGGTGTGCCAGGGGAGGCCGGGAAAGGTCTGGCGAAGCACGGCGCGCATCTGGCGCACGGTCTGCGCGCGGTACTGGGGATCGAGGTGCCAGCGCGGTCCGAAATCGAGGCCGCACCGGGTGCGGTACCAGCGGGGGGTGAACCCGAACTCGATCCGCAGGGGCGCTTCGGACCCGTCGCAGGGGGCGCGGGTCGCGGGACAGCCGGGGGCGATGTAGCTGCGAAGTTGCTGTGGCGCCGTGGGGGCCGTCATGTCAGGGCGCCCGATCGGCGTTGCCGTCTGAAAGCAGCGGCAGAAGGCATTCGAGGAGCCGATCCGCGATAAACCGGTGCGCGGTGTCGTTGGGGTGCATGCCGTCAAGGAGCAGGTTCTCGATGCCGGCACGCTCGGCGAGTTGCATCAGACCGGCGCGGGTGTCGACGAGGGGGACGCGTTCCTCCGCGGCCACGCGGCGCATGGTCTCGGCGTACTGATCGAGCAGGAGGTTGAACCCGGCATGCGACGAGATGTCGTACGGCGGTTTGCCGTACATCTCGAGCAGCAGAGGCGTCCACGCGAGCGGATTCGGGGTAAACAACACGGGGACAGCGCCGGTTTTGCGCAGTTCGGCGATGAAATAGTGAAGATTGGCCTCGTATTGGTCGAGCGGAACGCGGGGCGAGGCGGCGCCTTTCGGGACGTCCACGGCCGAGTCGTTGATGCCGAACGAGAGCAGGACGAGGCCGGGGTTGTGGGCCAGGACATCGCTCTGGAACCGTTGGCGGGCCATGCCGGTGTCGTCGCCGGGGAGGCCGGCGTTGATCACGCGTACGGGGATGCCGCGCGCGGCCAGATCCGTTTGCAGCAGCGCGGGATAAACCAGCAGGGGGCCGCGCGGGGCGGTCGTGGAATCTCCCAGGGCCACGATGATGCGTTCGGTGGCGGGGGACTCGGGCCCGAGGTTGTTCGTGGCAGGGTCTGGCGCGGCGGACGGTTGCGCGAGAAGCCACGGCAGGCTGAACCGGGCCATGCGTACCGCCCGTCCGGCCGGGAAGTCCTGTTGCCAGACCGCGAGCAGGGCGCCGTCGGGAGTTTGCACGCAGGAGGGATACGACGCCTGGCCGCCGGGGTAGGGCTGGGCGATGTCGCGGGGACGGGTCCAGGTCACGCCGCCGTCAAAGGAGGCCGCCGCGGAGAGGGGCACGCGCTGGGTGGAATTGTTCCAGACGGCTACGATGCCTTTTCGGTCGCCGGCGGTGAATGGCGCGAGCGCGGCGGGGGCGTTGGAGCCGATGAGCGGGCTGGGTTTGACGTCGCGCCAGGTGAGCCCTTCGTCGCTGCTCCGGGCTTCGTAGAGATGGGAGGCGCCGGTGCGCATGAGCATGTAGAGGGAGCCGTCGTCGAACTGGACGAGGGCGGGTTCGTCGGTTCCGGAGACGGCGCCGTCGCTGACTTTTTCGAACGTGGCGTGGGTGTCGCCGCCGTTGGTCCAGGTATCGCCGTTGTCGGTCGAGCGCATGACGCCTGCGCGCAGATCCATCTGGCCTTCGGTCGACAGGACGCCGCTTTCCTCGAGATTCGTTTCCCAGGAATAGCCGAGCAGCAGCGCGCCGGACGCCAGGCGGAGACCGCGGTGTGTTTTGCCGCAGGTGTAGCGGTGGTTGAACGGTACGGCGTAGGGTTGGGTCCACGTTTCTCCATTGTCTTCGCTGCGCACGAACCACTGGGTCGAGGTGCTGATCCCGCCGCCCGGGACGGCGGTGCACGACACGAACACGCGGGGTCCCGACACGACGATGCTCGGATCGGCGTCGATGTATTCCGGAATGGCGATGAGTGAATTGGGGGGCGTCCAGGTGCAGCCGGAATCGCGCGAGACCGCGGCGACGATGGCGTCGTCGGGGGCGTTGGCGGCCCGCCGCGCCCACACGGCCAGGATGCGGCCATCGTCGAGCAGGGCCACGCACGGCCAGCAATTGGCGCTGCCGTCGGATTCATCCGCGATCCTGGCGTGGGTGATGAACGCGTACTGCATCGGATCGCCGCCGGGCGCGTGGAACGCGGCGGCGATTGCGAAGGCCGACATCGAGAGGAGCATGGATCCCGTGCCTTTCGTGTCAGGTGAGACGGTGTTCGTGGAGGAACTCGGCGAATTCAAAGGCTTTGACGCCTTCTTCGATGTCGCATGCGCTGGGACGGCCTTCGCGAACCGCGGCGATGAACTCCTGATTTTCCTGAAGGAATCCGTAGTAGGCGAAGAACTCGTCGCTGCCGGCGATGTGCTGGCCGTCAAGTTCGATGAGCTGGTTCTCGGCCGCGCCCTCGGCGGCGAGCGAGTAGGCGCCGCCACTGCCGTGGACGAGGATGCGCGCGCTGCACGAAGCCGTGCCGAACCCGAGATCGATGAAGGCGCTGGCCTGCGGACCATGGATCTCGACGATGTGGGTGCGGCCGCCGGTCATGTAATTGGCCTTGATAACGCCGATGACGCCGTTGTCGAACCGGACCACGGCATTCCACGCGTTGGGCACGACGTCGCCGAATTGCGACTGGATCATGGCGCCATCGGCGGGACGGGCGCCGGCAAGCCAGCAGACCAGATCGAGCACATGGATCGTGTCGGATTCGAACGCGCAGATGCTGCCGGAGCAGAAGGCGGCGGTGCCGTGTTTCATGAAATGGCCCACGACCTGGTTGATGGGGGTGAGGTCGCGCATGCGCCGGACGACGTCCTGCACGAGGGGAATGAACCGGCGATTGAAGGCCACCTGCAGGATGCGGTTGTGCTGGCGCGCCGCGCGCATGAGGGTGCGGGCCTGGAACAGCGTGAGGCCCGGGGGTTTTTCGAGCAGGACGTGTTTGCCCGCGGTAAGCGCGTCGAGCGCGGGCCGGAACTGCCGGTCGGGTTCGCAGAGGCAGAGGACCGCGTCGAGGTCTTCGTGTTCGAGCATCTGGTCGTGGATCGGGTAGACCTTCGGGATCGCATGTTTGGCGGCGGCGCTTGCGGCCCGCTCGGGCACGAGGTCGCAGATCGCGACGACCTGCGCTTCAGGGATGCGGTCCAGGGACGGCAGATGCACGGCGTGCGCCATGCCGCCCGCGCCAATCACCCCGACGCGGACCTTGTCTTTGGTGGTCATGAGGCAGTCCCCTCTCTGCATTCACCGGGCGGGAAAGCCGCGGGTTCAGGAGCGCTATTGTGGCACGGCGGGACCGGCGATTCCAGAGGGGACGTCGCAAACTCCCGGGCGCGGCAGGCAGATTTCGTGCCGGTGCTTTCTTTGACTGACAGGATTGTTTTATGGTTGTGTGCACGGGGAGCTGGACGGCCTTTGGCCAAGGAGAGGCTTTTGACGACACAACTGGTGGTCTGGACGGTTGTACTGGTTATCGCACTGGGGGTTCATTTGGCGGCGGAACGCAAGCGCTTTTTCGGGCGCGTGTTGTACAAGATGGTGGCCTCCACGGCATTTGTGGCGATTGCCCTTGCGGGCGGAGCGCGCGAGACGCCGTACGGCCGGTGGGTGCTCTTGGCGCTGGCGCTGTGCTGGATCGGCGACTGGCTGCTCGCGTATGAAGACCAGGTGTTGTTTTTGATTGGACTGTTTGGGTTTCTTGGGGCGCACGGAGCCTTGATGTACGCGTTCTGGCACACCGGCGTCAACCCGGTGTGGGCGGGGGCCGCGGCGTTGGCGGTGCTGATGCCGGCGGGGCTCGTGGCGCGCTGGCTGAAGCCGCACGTTTCGCGGGAGATGAGGGTGCCCGTGTTTGCGTATGTCGCGGGCATTTCGGTGATGGTGGTGCTTGCGGCGGGGGCGGTCGGGGCGGGGGGCCCGCCGATTCTGCTGCCGGGGGCGGTGCTGTTCTATGTGTCGGACATCTTTGTGGGGCGTCAGCGGTTTGTGTGCCCGGGATATGCGAACACGATCCTTGGCCTGCCCCTGTATTATTCGGCGGTCTGGTGTCTTGCGGTGAGCGTTTCCCGCTTTGTGCTGTAGCGGCAAGGAAGCGGCGGGATGACGAGGGCCCGTTCGTCTTGTGTGGTATGATGTCTGTGGTGTTGGGGGACCTGCGGGAGAGCGCACCAATGACCGAGTGGTCCACATGGCAAACAGGGATCCGGCAGCGCGAGAAAGCGATCCTTTCGGCGGCGCGGTCGGTATTGCTTGAACGGGGGTATTTCGGGCTGACCATGGATCGGGTCGCCACGGTGAGCGAGTGTCCGAAAGGCACGATGTACCAGCATTTCGGGTGCAAAGAAGATTTGCTGGTGGGGCTCGCGGTGGAGTACGCAGGCGCGCGCCTGGAGATGATGGAACGCGCCGCGGCGCAAGCCTGCCAGTCGCGGGAGCGCGTCGTGGCGCTGGGGGAATCGGTGGGCCTGTTTACGCGGCTTCACCCCGAGGATTCGCGCATCCTGCACATGGCGACGGGGCCCATCCGCGAGAAGGCGTCTCCGCAGCGGCTGAACGAGCTGGTGCAGATCGAGAACCGGGAAGTACGGCTCTTGTACGACATCCTGGAGGATGCGGTGCGGGAAGGCAGCCTGGTGCCGCGGCATGATCACGTGCTTGCGGAGATGGCGTTCGGGATCTGGGCGCTCGTGGACGGCGCGTTCACGCTGATCGAGAGCAACAGCCCGCGGCAGGTGCTGGGGATTGACAGCCCGTTCTCGAATCTGTTCCGGGTGTTTGGGATTCTGGCGGACGGGTACGGCTGGCGGCCGCTGTTTGCCGAGCTGGACTGGGAGGAGAGTCTGGCGCGGACGCGGAGAAGCGTGTTTCCGGTGGAGGCGCAGCAGTTGTATGGCGAAGGCAACTGGTACGGGGATCGCGCCTGAGGGCGCCGCGATCCGGGCTTGCGTGTGCGCCGGTCCCCGGGGAGTTTTACGAATGCAGGTTCATGGCATCTGGGTTGCGGTGCTGGTGCTGGCATGCGCGGCGGGTTCGGCCACGGCCGAAGGGCGGGCCGGCGTGTTGCGCGCGGGCGTGGCGAAGAGCGACATCACCACGAACGTCGAGGGCGTTCGGATTAATGATCCCCTGTATGCCAAGGCGCTGGTGCTGGACGACGGCACGACGCGGCTGGCGATCGTGGCGATGGACGTGACGGCCATTGGCGGCATCGGGGAGATCGGGGACGGTTTTCTGCCGGCCCTGCGGGCGCGAATCGAAAGCGAACTGGGAATCCCGGGGCCCCACGTGCTGGTGAACGCCTCGCACAACCACCCGCCGGTGCGCATGCTGTGCGACCCGCCCGAGCAACTGGAACGGACGTTTGATGCGGTACGGCGTGCCGCGGCGAGCCTGACCGAGGTGACGGTGGGGGCGGGCGCCGGGCATGAAGACCGGATATCGATGAACCGGACGCTGCGGTTGAAGGACGGCAAGGCATGGACGATCCGGCACACGAACCCGTGTCCGCCCGATGACGAGGTGGCGGGGGTCGGGCCCATGGATCCGGAGATCGGGGTGCTCCGGATTGACCGGGCGGGCGGACGGCCGCTGGCGGTGGTCTACAATTTCGCGTGCCACCCCTACCTGACCGTCCCGCGAGGCGGGGTGACGGCGGATTTCCCGGGGTTTGCGTCGGCAGTGATTGAAGAAAACGTGGGCGACGGGGCGATGGCGCTGTTTCTGCAGGGGGCGGGCGGCGACATCACGGAGATCTTCTACAAAGACGTTCACCGGCCGAGGGATTCGGAGCCGCTGGGTACGATGCTCGGACTGAGCACGCTGAAGGCCTGGCGCGGCATCCAAACCGCGCCCGGAGCGTTGAAGGTGGTCAACGAGACGATCCAGTTGCCGCGGCGGACCGATTTTGACGAGCGGATCGCGGAACTGGAGGCGGAGCAGGCGCAGTTGCTGAAATCGCTGCGGGGCACCAGCCTGAACATCAAGACGTTTGTGCCGCTGTACATCCAGTACCGCCTGGACCCGGAGCATCCGTCCTATTACTCGTACCGGTACCTGCAATCGGAGGCGCTGGGTACGGATGAGCTGTCCGAAATTGACGCCCAGAACCGCGCGCACCTGGACAAATACCTGCAGAACGTCCGGGCGATGGAGAAGATGGCGCGGATCCAGGACAAGATTGCCACGCTCGAAAAGCACCAGGCGTTTAATCTCGCCGCAGGCGAGCCGACCATTACCACCGAGGTGCAGGGGATCCGGATCGGGGAATTCGTGCTGATTACGACGGCGACCGAACTGGGGGTGGAGATCGGGCTGCATCTGAAGCAGGCTTCACCATTTGAATATACATTCGTAGCGGCGTATTCCAACGGGTACCTTCAGTATGGGCCGCCGGCGGCCGACTACCCCAGGGGCGGCTACGAGGTCACCGAGTGTTTCCTGGCGCCGGAGTGGCAGGCGCTCTATGAGGCGAAGGCCTTGGAGGTCCTCGGCAAACTCGAGTTTTGAGGCCAGGCGCCGTCCGCGGCGCGACGGCGTATCCCCGTTCGAACGCGGAGGTGTACGAGGCAGCCATGATCAATCGGCGCGAATTTCTGAAATACTGTGGTCTCGGGGCGCTGGCGCTGGCGCATCCGGGGACGTCGCCGGCCGTGCCGGGTGCGCGCCGGCCCAACGTGGTGTTCATCCTGGTGGACGACCTGGGCTGGTTTGACCTGGGCTGTTACGGCAGCCCGTTTTACGAGACGCCCTGCCTGGACCGCTTCGCGGCGACCGGCATGCGGTTTACGAACGCGTACTCGGCGTGTCCGGTGTGTTCGCCCACGCGCGCGGCCATCATGACGGGGAAATACCCGGCGCGGCTGAACATTACGGACTGGATCCCCGGGGGTGACCCGAAGGACCGGAAGCTGCTGGGGCCGCAGGACCGGCACGAGCTGCCGCTCGAAGAAGTCACGCTGGCGGAGGTGCTGCGCGCGGCGGGGTACCGGACCTTTTTCGCGGGCAAGTGGCATCTGGGCGGGGCCGGGTTCTATCCGGAAGACCAGGGCTTTGAGATCAACAAAGGGGGCCACGAGAAAGGGTCGCCGCCGGGCGGTTATTACTCGCCGTACGAGAATCCGAAGCTGGAGGATGGGCCGGAAGGCGAGTATCTGACGGACCGCCTGACCGGCGAGAGCCTCCGGTTTCTCGAGACGGCCCAAGACGCCCCGTTTTTATTGTATTTGTCGCTCTACACGGTACATGCTCCGATCGAGGCCTGCACACGGCACCTGGCGCATTTTACGGAGAAGGCCGCCGCTCTGCCCGAACCGGATGGCCCCGTGTTCCTCGAGGTGCCCGGCGGCGTGACCCGGTTGCGGCAGGACCGGCCGGATTATGCGTCGATGGTGCGGGCGATGGATGAGAATGTGGGGCGGCTACTGGACGCGCTGGACGCGCTCGGGCTCGCGGACACTACGATCGTGGTGTTTACTTCGGACAATGGCGGGTTGTCGACACTGGCGGAGCGGCGTGCGCCGACGTCCGTAGGGCCGCTGCGCGCGGGCAAGGGGTTCTGTTACGAGGGCGGAATCCGTGTTCCGCAGATCATCCGCGTGCCGGGGGTGACGGCGGCGGGCAGCGTCTGCGATGTGCCGGTGACGAGCACGGACTTTTACCCCACGCTGCTGGAACTGCTCGGGCTGGCTCTGCCAAACGACGAACCGCGCGACGGGGTGAGTTTCGCGGGCCTGCTTGGGGGCGGTCCGGCGCCGGCGCGCGAGGCGCTTTTCTGGCACTATCCGCATTACCACGGCACGTGGTGGCGTCCTGGCGCGGCGTTGCGCGCAGGCGACTGGAAGCTGATTGAGTTCTATGAGGATGAGCGGGTTGAGCTGTACAACCTGCGGGACGATCTGGGGGAGCGGCGGGACCTTTCCGCGGCCATGCCCGAGAAGACGCAGGAATTGCGCGCGATGCTGCATGCCTGGCAGCGGCGTGTCGGTGCGCAGAGGCCCGTTCCCAACCCGGCTTATGTCGACGCGGACGCGTGACCGCATTTCCGGCGGCCGGGCGGTTCACAATCACTCTACGAAGGGTCCAGTTACGGGGCGGGCGCCCGCGGGGCGCAGAATGTACTTGCACGGCAGGTTGGCAGGGGGCACAATAGCGTTTTCCGGGGGTCGCTGGAAGGATCCCTATCCCACCACGAATGAGAGGTACACGTTATGCATCGAGAAAGCACACTATTTCGGAAGACGCTGGGATTGTGCCTGGCGCTGCTGCTTGGGACGGTGGCGGTGTATGCCGCCGAGGAAGCGCATCAGAACCCGGCGGATCGCGTGGCGCCGCCCAGCGAGGCCAAGGTGGCCCGTCACAATGCGATGAAAGCGCGCCTGCTGGAAGGCAACGCGGACCTGCTGTTCATCGGAGACTCGATCACGGAGGGCTGGGAAGGCGCCGGGAAGGAAGTCTGGGATTATTACTACGCGGACCGGAACGCGGTGAACCTGGGCACGTCGGGGGACCGCACGTATCACGTGTTGTGGCGCCTGGACGACCTGGATTTCAGCAAGGTGTCGCCGAAACTCGCGGTGATCATGATCGGGACGAACAACCACGGGATCCACACAGCCGAGCAGATCGCAGAGGGTGTAACGGCGATTGTGCAGAGCGTGCGGGGGAAGCTGCCGCAGATCAAGGTATTGCTGCTGGGGATCTTCCCGCGTGAGACCGCGCCGGATGCCGAGAACCGGCAAAAACTGGCCGCGGCGAACGCGATCCTGTCGGGTCTGGACGATGGCCAGAACGTGTTTTTCCTGGATATCGGCGAAGAATTCCTCACCGACGAGGGCGTTCTGCCCGAGTCGATCATGCCGGACGCGCTCCACCCGAACACGCAGGGGTATTGGATCTGGGCGCGTGCGATGGAGCCGGCCGTGGCGCGGCTGCTGGGGACGATGTCGCCGGACAATCCGCCGAAGGGGTATGTGGCGCTGTTCAACGGGAAGGACCTGACGGGGTGGAAAGGCCTGCTGAAAGGGCCGCTGGACAATCCGGAGAAGCGCGCGGCGTTAACGCCGGACGAGCTGGCGGCGGCGCAGGCCGAGGCCAACGCGCTGATGAACGAACATTGGAGCGTGGTGGACGGCGTATTGAAGTATGACGGGAAGGGCACGAGCCTGTGCACGGCCCAGGATTACGCGGATTTTGAGATGATCGTGGATTGGAAAATCCTGGCCAAGGGAGACAGCGGGGTCTATCTGCGTGGCGCGCCCCAGGTGCAGATCTGGGATACGGCGGAATGGCCGGAAGGGTCGGGGGGCCTCTACAACAACCAGAATCACCCGAGCAAGCCGCTGGCCTGCGCGGACAATCCGATCGGCGACTGGAACACGTTCCACATCAAAATGGTGGGCGAGCGGGTGACGGTGTATTTGAACAACACGCTCGTGGTGAACAACGTGGTCATGGAGAACTACTGGAACCGGGAGATCCCGATTTATCCGTCGGGCCAGATCGAGTTGCAGCATCACGGTTCGGACCTGTGGTTCGCGAACGTCTACCTGCGGGAGATCCTGCCGGGCGAGGGGTGGCGTCCGTTGTTCAATGGAAAAGACCTGACCGGGTGGGAACAGATCGGAGGCAAGGAGCAGACCTGGGGCGCGGAGAACGGCATGCTCTACACCGATGCCGGCGAAGGCGGATGGCTCTCGACGACGGAACAGTTTGCCGATTTTGAACTGGCGCTGGAATTCCGGGTGCCGGCGGACGGCAACAGCGGGGTGTTCTGCCGCACGCCGCGGGAGGGCAATCCGGCCTACGAAGGATTTGAAGTGCAGGTGCTGGACGATTACGCGGCGCAGTATGCAACGCTCAAACCGTGGCAATACACAGGCAGCGTGTACGGGCTCGCCGCGCCGTCGCGGCGCGTGACGTTGCCCGCCGGGACCTGGCAGCGGATGTTTGTGCGGTCCGAAGGGCCGAAGATCACGGTATGGGTGAACGGGTTCCTGGTCACGGAAGCGGACATGAGCCAGCACCAGGACAAGATCCAGGAACATCCGGGCGTGGCTCGGACAAACGGGTACATCGGCCTGCAGAATCACGGTTCGCGCCTCGAGTACCGCAACATTCAGATCCGCGAATTGAACAAGTAGCGCGATCAGACGAACGGAAGTTCAGGACTCCCCCGGACGCGGGTTCGGGGGAGTTTTTTTTGGCGGGCGGTGGCTCTGGGAAGGGCAGGCGGGGATACAGTAGGAGATAACGACGAAAGTAGTCCGTAAATCGGATGCCGGCAAGTCGCCTTGATCCGCAGGAGCCCGGGCCGGTGGAACCGCTGCGGATCTGGCGCCAGGTCAAAGATGCGGCCCGGATGATGGCGGTACGGGGCAACGCAATCGCGCTGAATGCGCCCCGCATAAAGGGTCTTCGTGAGACGGGTCGTTTGTGACCCC
>ERZ795031.523-NODE-523-length-47036-cov-6.060705_pt1 | contig 47036 bp, 35 predicted proteins | sample MGYA00375123_ERZ795031 | MGnify/ENA primary metagenome ERZ795031 (study PRJEB30166, sample SAMN05720159) | activated sludge metagenome | isolation source: anaerobic digester from wastewater treatment plant | place: USA | collected 2015-04-21 ...
TAACTGAATTTGAAGATGATGAAGGATTGGAAAATGAGGATGACACTGAAATAGACGATTCTGATATGGATATGGATGAGGAAGATATAAACCTTTGCGGAACTGAAAATGCTGTCTGCAATTCGGGTGAAACAAAAGCTTGTGTTGAAATTGATTCAATAATGTTTTCCGATGGCACTGCCGAATGCAAAGCCGACTGCTCCGGATATGATCTGCTGACTTGCGAAAAACCGCCACAGACTCTTGCTGCGGGAGGTAACCACAACTGCTACATTTCCGGTGGCAAGCTCTTCTGTTGGGGCAACAATTTGAAGGGACAATTAGGCGACGGAACTAATATTGACAAGTATTCTCCTGTACAAATTGGAAATTACAGCGAATGGTCATTTATTTCTGCGGGTATTTCTGTTACTTGCGGGATAAAAAATGGAGAATTATTTTGCTGGGGTGACAATCAATATGGTCAAATTGGAGACGGAACGACAGAAAACAAAAATGTTCCTGTAAAAATTGGAACTGACAATGACTGGACAAGTGTGAGTTCAAGTTTTTATCACACATGCGGAATCAGAGGCGGAAAACTTTTCTGCTGGGGTCAGAATTCCTATGGGATTCTTGGCAACGGAACAACTGATGATTCCAGTATTCCGGTCCAGGCAGGAAAATCTGAAGACTGGCTTATTGTTGACACAGGGTTTGACAATACTTGCGGAATTAGAAATGGTGAACTTTACTGCTGGGGTGCGAATTGGCACGGTCAGTTGGAAAGCGATGATAATGCTCCATCTCACATTCCAAAAAGGATCGGTCTTTCCAGCGACTGGTCTTCTGTCAGTACCTCATTTCATATTTGCGGAATTAGAAACGGTGAACTTTACTGTTGGGGAAGCAATCAATATGGTCAGCTTGGAACAGGACTCATGGGAACCGACAGCAACACGCATTCTCCTGAAAAAATAAGCACTTACAGCGACTGGACAAAAATTTCGACTAATCTCAATGGGACTTGTGGAATAAGAGAAGAAAAAATCTATTGCTGGGGTAATAACAGTAATGGAAATTTTGGAGACGGAACAAATGTAGATAAATATATTCCGACAAATATTGATAATAGTGAAAGCTGGACAGATGTTGGTCTGGGGTTTATGCATTCATGTGGAAAAAAAGATAATAAAGTGTTTTGCTGGGGTGAATATTCCTACGGTCAGACAGGAGTTGGAAAAACATCTTTAAGAAATACTCCTGAATTGATCTATGGATCAACAGAGTCAGTTTCCTTTTTCACGGCAGGTATTTACAACACCTGTATTATAAAGGCAGGGGAGCTCTATTGCTGGGGAAATAATGATTACGGACAGATAGGCGATGGAACAACTGTTGATAAAGAAACCCCTGTCAAAATAGGAAATGATAATGACTGGTCAGCTGTTTCAACAGGACTGTTTAATACTTGTGGAATAAATAACGGTGAAATGTTCTGCTGGGGAGTGGATTTTTCCTTGAGTGATCTTTTTACAACTGTTATAAATTCAAGTCCTGTTAAAATCATTGGCTATAATGACTGGGAAAAAATTGCGACCTATTCCCAGCATTACTGCGGAATAAGGTCCGGCAAATTGTATTGCTGGGGAATTAACCGTGATGGACAGCTCGGAGACGATTCAACCTCGGATAAAGTACACCCTGTCCAGATAGGCACACAGGATGACTGGAGCATGGTTTCAATAGGGATTTCATATACTTGTGGAATAAGAAACGGTGAACTTTACTGTTGGGGTAAAAACGATACAGGACAAATCGGAGACGGCACTTATTACAGCCGTACTGCTCCTGCTCGAATCGGCACAGAATCCGATTGGACATGGGTATCAGCCAGTGATTCCGATACATGCGGCATCAGATCAGGAAAATTATTCTGCTGGGGGAAAAATGAAAGGGGTTTGATGGATGCCGGAGCAGCATCCGTGATGAAAACTCCGATTCAAATTGGTAATGAAAATGACTGGTCAGCTATTTCAAGAATGCGTTTATTCGCTTGTGGAATAAGAAACGGGAATCTTTACTGCTGGGGATTAAATATTTCAGGCCAGCTCGGGAACGGAACAAATGGATATGGAACAGACACATATACACCTGAAAAAATTGGTGAATTTTCGAATTGGTCAGCCGTTTCAGCAGGAGCGGGACACTCTTGCGGCATAAGGAACGGAGAGTTCTACTGCTGGGGAGCCAATTATGACGGTCAGCTCGGTAATGGCAAAGCGTGGGAACTGACTCCTGTGGAAGTTGTGGAACCGTGATGGAATTATTAGGGAGATGATGATGAAAAAAATGGTTTCTGAGACAGTTTTTGTGTTTTTAATTATTGTGGTTATGGTTTTGGCTGTGTCATGCAAAGAAGAGAAAGAGCAATCGCAACTGACTGTAAACATTGTTAATATTGATGAGGTCAGAGAAAAATATATAGGGTTGAACGGTGTGATTTTCATTGACAACAGGCCTAAATCCAAACATGAAAATGAAGGGCATATTGAGGGCTCGATCAATCTTCCTTATTTTGACAAAGGGGATGCGACCAATGTTATGACAAAAGAGCTTCTTGAAAAACATGCAAAGAAAACTGACACTATCGTTTTTTACTGCTCCGGAGCGATGAGAGCGCACAACGCAGCACTTGCCGCCATCGAATGGGGATATGATCCGCAGAAGATATTCTGGTACAAAGGGGGCTGGAGAGAATGGAAAAACCAGGGGAAATAAGAATCATAAAAATCTTCAAAATTTGATAAAAAACAATAAATTCCGATACTATATACCGTATTTTGAAATTCTGATGGAGGATACAATGGTTAAAAATTTTATTTTATGCCTGATTTTGATGCCGTTTTTTGTTTCATGCGGAAACGAAGTGAACAACTCAAATGATGAAAATGGTGTGAAAAACGATCAGGATATTTCAGAAACAGATAATCTCGATGATGACAGTTTGATTGATGAAAATGGTGACTCAGATATTCAGGAAAAAGAGGAATGTTTTACCGAAGTTTACGATAACTTCGTTTCTGGTATAGTTGGTGATGAATCGTGTGTCTATCCGGGAGAAAGATCGTTCCGGCTTGTTCATTTCGTGGGTCCTGAAGAACATGAACTTGGAATGAATTCAAGTATTAAGGTGTGTTCCATGACAATTGACAAAATAGAGTCCGGGGAAACGAATGATTTTTCAACACTTTACATATATGAATCTCCGTATTATTTTTCTTCAGAAAGCCAGAAATTTACAGATATTTCAGGAGTTTCTAAGGGCGAAAAATGTTTTGATGCAGACAGATACACTATTAGGTTCAGCGGGTTTGACAGGTCTTTTTTTAAAGATTCAATGATCGGGAAAACGATATTTCTGCATGTTTCAGGAAATTATAATGGAGGAACTCTCATAAAAATAATTACATATGAAGATGATACATGGCTTGTTCTGAACATAATGGGTTCGGGCGGATATTCATGGGATTCACTTTATCAGTCAGATCTTGCAAATATGACGCCGGCCTTGACAGCCACGCAGAAAGATTTACCGTCATGCCAAGAGATCTGCATAACTGAAGATTATTCAATCAAGAAGATAACAGATTATACTTTTCAACCACCAGTTGAATTCAGTATAGAAGGTGAAGAAGCGGTTCTCTTGAGGAATGGAGAAAGCAAAGTGGTTAATAACTTTGAATATTTTGCCGATTTCAGCGTGACGGTTTCTGAAAACGACCCAGATGGACAGTTTACAAACGGACAGGATGTGGATCCATGTCCATCTTCAAACGGACAGTTCTATTTCTCAGTTCTTAATATTGGTGCGCTGAAGTAATGAACAGACAGACAATTACAAAATTCCTGATATTCCTTCTTCTTTTTGCCGGGATAGTTGAAGCAGAGCCTGCCACAGAAGATGAAAAAGACAGCGCTATTACGGTTTTCGGGGCGTTCAACACATTTACGGTTTCCAGTTGCTCAACAACTGACAAGTACATTCAGGGAAGTGTGGGAGCAAAATACGATAGAAAACTTGATGAAAATGTCTCAATGCATGTTTCAGGAACGTACTCCAGATCAAAGAGAATAGCTCAGGAGTTTGATCCGGATGATGAAAATGATAAGCCCTCTGATCTTGAGAGGATATACAACAGCGGAATGGGTTCGCTTGGAGTTTCCTACAATGCAAAATATTTCAGAATGAGAACTGACTTTATGCTGAGCATGTGGAAAGAATATTTCAAGGAGGAACCTGACCAGTTTATATTTAAACCTATGGGTGGACTTCTTCTTGAAGCGGGCAAAATGGATTTTATGTGGATATCAACAGGAATCTTTCATCCGGAGTATCCTTTCGGTATGATCCAGATAGCATTCAATGTTAAGATAAAAAACGTGGAATTTGGTGGTGGACAGGCTGGTTGGCTCACAAATATAACTACCTGGAGAAAATATGAAGACAGCACATCTTTATTTCTCCGTGCCAGAGCAGAATTCGGTGATACATTTGCCCTGCGAGGCATTTTCAACCTCAAACCCGGTGCTGATTTGGATCAGATGTTTGAAGGTTCCCTCGGATTGGAGTTCAGTTTTTAATCAAAAGCACAATTTCGCGCGAATTTATGTCAAATTTCACACAATTTCGCGCGAATTTATGTTGACAGGCGCATAAATTCGACGATAATCCTTTTGTGTAAATTGATCATGAGGTGAAAAATGTATGTAAAAAGAGACATTGAAAAAGATTTAATTAATTTGCTTAACTCTTCTGTCTCAAGGATCATCCTGATAAGCGGAGCAAGGCAGACAGGCAAGACCACAATGCTTCAGAATTTCAAATACGATAAAGAAAAACTGATAATAAATCTGTGGGATGAAAACACGGAAGTCCAGTCACTGAAAAATGCAGATACTTTTGAAAAGTTCTCAAATTATCTTGTTCAGTTCTTTAATTTTAAGCCCGATGGAAAAAGAATTCTGATAATTGATGAGGCACAGGCATCAAAATCGCTTGGAAAATTCATAATGCAGATGCATCGTGAATGGACAGATCAGAAAGTGATTCTTTCCGGATCAATTCTTTCCAATCTTTTTGATGAAAATATGCCGATGCCTGTCGGAAGAGTTCTTGAAATTGTTATGAGGCCGATGAATTTCAGGGAATTCTTAAGATTTTCAAATAAGGAGAATTATTTTGATCTTCTTTTTGATTCATCAGGTGTTCTTGATGAAAATATTCATGAAATTCTAATGAGTCAGTATGAACAGTTCATTTTTGCAGGCGGGTTGCCCGGAATAGTCAGTGCATATATTGAAAAAGAACCGCTGCTGATCCATTTTGAATCACTTCTTAACAACTTTTACAGAGATGCTGACAGATATATTCACAATGATAGAGAAAACCGCACACATGCTGTCCAGTACGGAACTTTGATGGAACACTGCCTTAAAACCATCGGTCACAATGTTGCGTTTCCTACAACGAACAGCACAATTCTTTCAACAGATTCACCATCTTACAGAATAATACTACCGAAAGTACTGGAAGCGTTGAGATCGTGGCATATTGCTTATTATCTTAACAACGAAACCTTTCAGCAGACTTCAAAAAAAGGATACAGTTCAAAAAAATATGTTTTTGACACGGGAATAATGAATTTTCTTATAAACTCGATGATGCCGGTTTCTTTGAAAAACGGAAATGAAGTGTCTGCAAAACTGCTTGAAAATGTTGTCCTACAGGAACTTGTGACCTATGCAGGATCGCTGAGAATGATAACGACCTATAAAAAGAACAATAAGTCAAGGAACGAAGTTGATTTCATAGTCAGACACAATAACATGACAATCCCCGTTGAAGTCAAGCTCGCAGATAAGCCGTCATTAAAGCCCGTAAATCAGCTTCTTGAATTTATGAACGACATGAACGCTAAAAAAGGTTTTGTAATATATACCGGAAAACCGCATGTTGAAAATACCGGTGGCAAGGAAATTGAGTTCATTCCACCGTATCTGATACCTGAAATCTTCAAAATCGGATAATTTTCGTGCTTATATTAAAAAATATCGGATAATTTTATTGCAAAATGTGAAAAATATCGGATAATTTTCTTGTGAGTGTTTTGTTCCGGAGGAAAAAGCCATGAATTTCGAGCGATCTATTGTTGGTGAAATAAAGGAACACCTCAGCAGTGACTTGATACTTCTTATCACCGGTGCCCGTCAGGTTGGAAAGACAACCGCAATGAAGCAGGTAATGAAGCATCTTGAATCAGTTGGAGAGGTTTGTTATTATCTAACTCTTGAAGACATTGAATACAGGGTTCTGCTCAAGGAGTCACCCAAGAATCTGTTCAGGATTCTGCCGCATCCCGGTGAACGGAAAATGTTCGTTTTTATTGATGAAATACAATATCTTGATGATCCGGCATCATTTCTCAAATATCTTTACGATGAGCATAGAGAGAACATAAAATTGATAGTTTCCGGATCTTCATCTTTTTATATTGATAAGAAATTTAAGGATTCTTTAAGCGGAAGAAAAAAGATATTTGAACTGCTGCCTCTTTCTTTCAAGGAATTTCTTATTTTTAAAAATGCATCTGAACTTGTTAATGATCTAAATCATCCGACACCTTTGATAATCGCTGACAAACTCATCCCTTTTGTGATGGAGTTTCTCCTTTATGGCGGATACCCTGCCGTTGTTCTGGCTGATATTTCTGAAAAGAAGGAGATCTTAAGGGAAATTGCATATTCATACATTAAAAAGGATATAGGAGAGGCAGGTTTTGCAAATGATGAACTTTATTACAGAATGCTGAAAATATTTTCTTCGCAAAGTGGTAATCTGCTTAATGTCTCTGAAGTTTCACAGACTCTGAAAACGACAAGAAATTTAATAGAGCACGCATTGTATGTCATGCAGAAATCTTTTCACATAACTCTTATCTCACCTTTTTATTCAAATGTGAGGAAGGAATTGACAAAAATGCCTAAAATTTACATGAACGACACCGGATTGATGAACTTTTTCTTAAATTCGTTCCAGCCGATGGATATCAGAAACGATAAAGGTGCGGTTTTTGAAACTGCTGTGTTAAGAGCATTGCAGATTAATCACTATGCCGATGAAATCAAATACTGGAGAACCGCAGACGGAAAAGAAGTGGATTTTGTTGTCCCTGAGTCAAAGATCGTCTTCGAAGTAAAATATTCCACCGCATCATATAAAGAAAAAAAGTATGAAGCATTCATGAAAGAGTATCCAGATATTTCCTTGAAAGTTATTTCACTTGCCGGATCAAGAAACAAAGAGGAAGCTGATTCTTTCGCTTTGTGGAATTTGTAGTTGAGGTGATATATGAAAAAGTCAGGGATTTACATTCATATTCCGTTTTGTGTGAAAAGGTGCAGTTACTGTGATTTTTATAGCGAAGTGATAAAAGACCTCGAGATCATGAGAATTTACGGTGATAAGGTGATAAGTGAACTGATTGAGCGGTTTGATGAACTCATTGGGACTGAAATTGTTTCGCTTTATGTCGGTGGAGGAACCCCTTCAGTGATGGATGAAGAGTTCTTTTCAGATCTTTTAAACGCTGTCAGTGAGCTAGGTTGCAACATTAAAAAGATGGAGATCACAGTTGAGGTCAATCCTGCTGATATTAGTGATAAATGGCTTAAAAGTTTAAGGAATTCAGGGGTGAACAGAATAAGTGCAGGTGTCCAGTCATTTGATGATAATGTGCTTAAAGAGATGAATAGAAGGGTGAGTGTTGCTCAAATGAAAGAAGCACTTCCACTGATAAATGACAACTTTGACAACATTTCAATTGATTTGATCTATGGCATCGGCAAAGACCGCAATATTACAGAAGAACTTGAAAATGTTTTTAAACTTGTCAACCCCGTCCATGTTTCCGCTTATCAATATACTCCGCCTGAAAAAAAGAATGCTCCAATGTTGATCGATGAAGATGAAACGATGAAGCAGGAAGAAGCAATCGTGGAATTTTTGAAAAACAGAGGAATTGAAAAATATGAGATAAGCAACTATTCAAAAAAAGGGAAAGAATCAGTTCACAACATGCTTTACTGGAATTTTGATTCATGGCTTGGAATTGGTGCAGGGGCGAAATCGTTCATTGAAAATAAAAGAGAACACAGTTTTTATGTTGAAGATCTGGAATCTTTCATAAACGGTGACGGATTAAGCCGGTATTATCCTGACAAAAATGAGCTGATAATGGAATTTCTTCTCATGGGGCTTAGAGTAGTTAGTGGAATAAAACTCAATAAATTCAATGAGATATTTGAAAGATCATTTGAGCAGATGTTTGAAAAAAAAGTGGTTAAAGAACTTGTTGAGGAAGAGTTGATAGTGATTGATAAAAGTGTTATAAGGTGCTATGAGAAAGGACTGAATTTTTTAAATCATGTGCTTCTGAGATTGTTTGAAGGTATTAAGGAATGAACGGTTTAATTGGCGAAATCGACAGAAATTATCAGATCAAGGGCTTTTCAGTCATCGGAGTTGATGAAGCGGGAAGGGGACCTTTATGCGGACCGGTTGTAACTGCCGCGGTCTGTCTTTTCTGCGATATTGAGGGACTGAACGATTCAAAGAAACTCTCAGAAAAAAAGCGGCTTGAACTTCTTCCGCAAATTATAAAAAACAGTGTCTGGGCAGTCTATTCAGTTTCTCCAAAAATCATTGACGAACTTAATATTCTTCATGCGACAATGTTTGGAATGGCTAAGTGCATTGAAAGAGTTAAAAGAAAAGTTGAAGGAAAACAGATAGTTCTGATAGACGGAAACAGAGTGACAGGCAAATTTGATCTTGAAGAAGCAGTTGTCAAAGGAGACTCAAAAAGTGTCAACATTGCCGCCGCATCGATCCTTGCAAAAACGCAGAGAGACAGAATAATGAACCGGCTTGCACTCATTTATCCGGAGTATAAACTCGACCTCCACAAAGGTTATCCGACAAGCGAACATTACGAAATACTTGAAAAGATCGGACCCTGCGAAATATACCGCAAAAGTTTCAAACTCAAAGCAGACATTCATCACGAACAGATGAAACTCTTTTAGATAAAAATTGACACTTTTTTCATAAAATGCCATATTTCTACCGTTTTTAGTGTAAACGGAGGTTATCATGAATGCAATTACAAATAAAGACGCATACAAGAATATTCTTGATGTAGTAAAGGAGCTTATAAAATCGACTGATATTGATGATATGATAATAAAACTTAACACTTCTGTTCAGAGTTTTATGCCAGGAACAGTTGTTTATGCGGTGTTGTGGGATAAATATGAAGAGGAGTTACAGATATTTCCGACTGATCAGAATGTGGATAAAGATGTTATCAGTTTTTTCAGGTTTATGCTCAAAAATGAGAACTTGAGATTTTCAGGTAAGTTTGAAAATTCTGGACACAAAGAACGACTCAGGTTTTTTAGAGGATATCATCTTTTCTGGGACATGACAAGGCTTGAAAAAGGGATAAGAGGTGCAGTTCTCGGATTGCATACCACAAATGCAGACCTGAAAAAGACAACAAGTATCGCTGAAACCATCCTGCCTCAGTTCTGGAGCATCTTTTCAGAAAGATACAATAAAATGATCGCCGGTAAGGAATCTGAAATGCTTTGGAAAATGAAGGGAGCTCAATCGGAAGCACCTGATGGAAGTCACCTTAACAGCATAGAACTTAACAAGCTTCTTGAAAATCTGCTGGAACTTGCATTGAGAAAAATAAAGCTTAAATGCGGTTGTATCCTTTTGTTAAATGAAAAGACAGGCGAACTGGAGTTTGAGCCCAGAGCTGTAAAAGGAAAGTCGCTTTCCATCCTGCCTGAAAAAATAGCTACTGATGAAAAAAGTCTTGCATCAATAGCAATAAAGACAAACGAACCGTATATCTGCAACGACACAGAGAATGATCCGAACTATTATCCGCTTTTTCAGGGAATAAAATCATCTCTTGTCGTTCCGATAGAGTTTCAGAAAAGATCGATCGGTGTTATTGCGATAGAATCTGAGAATAAGGATGAATTCAGCGAAGAAGATGCGACACTTATAAAAGCGCTTGCAAAAGAAGCCACAATGTTCATAAGGCGTGCACAGCTTTTTGAAGAGACATCAAAAAGAGGTGATGCGATAATGATACTCGGACATTCCGAGGGCTGGAAGGATGTTGAAAAAAGGATAGAGAGAGCGTCCCGTACAGATGCGACAGTCATTCTTCGCGGAGAGAGCGGAACGGGAAAAGAGCTTCTGGCACATGCTATACATTTTAACAGTCCGAGAAAAGACAAACCCTTTATTACGCTTAATTGTGCCGCCATACCTTCAGAATTGCTTGAAAGTGAAATGTTCGGCCATGTCAAAGGTGCTTTCACCGGAGCGTATTACAACAAAACCGGTGAGTTTGAGAAGGCGGAAGGGGGAACGATCTTTCTGGATGAAATAGGTGATCTTCCGATCATGCTTCAGGTAAAACTGTTAAGAACCCTTCAGAGTGGAGAGGTAAGACCTGTCGGAAGCAGCAAGGTTGCAAGAAAGGTTGATGTCAGGGTCATTGCCGCCACAAGCCGTGATCTTGAATCAATGGTCAGTAACGGTGAGTTCAGGATGGATATGTATTACCGGCTTCATGTTGTGCCGATAAAAGTTCCACCGTTAAGGGATTATAAAGATGATATTCCCAACCTTATCGAGAATTTTATCAGGGAAGCCAATGCAAATTTTAAAACTTCTGTAAAAAGGGTTAACAAAAAAGCCCTTTCCGCACTTATGCAGTACGATTATCCGGGCAATGTAAGGCAGCTTAGAAATGTGATAAACCAGGCGGTCATAATGGCTGATGGAGACACTATAAAGCCGGAAGATATCCCGGCAGAGATCTTTTCAGTAAATAATGAGAATTCTGAAGCCGGAGATGTTATTCCTTGTCTTGAGAATGAAACCGGACTCAGAAGTTATCATGCAGAAAAAGAGAAGATGATGGAAAAATTCACAAGAGAGTATTTTTCAGCACTTCTCAGACATTCTGGCGGAAATATGGCTGCAACTGCAAAAACTGCAGGCATATCAAGAGTTGCGCTTTATAAAATATTTAAGAAATTCGGAATATCTGATGTTTAAATGAAATCTTCCCAGGAAGTTTTTCTGGTTTTGAGCATTTTCTTGAGTTTAAGCACTGCCTTTGCTTCTATCTGGCGGATCCTTTCTCTGGTAACACCCATTTCCTTGCCTATTTCCTCAAGCGTATAGGTTTCAGTTTCTCCGATGCCGAACCGCATCCGTATAACTTTTTCCTCTCTGGGCGTGAGACCGTTGAAAAGATCTCTGATTATTTCCGCCATGTTCTGTCTTGCGGTATAATCCTCGGGAGAAAGTGTCTTCGGATCTTCAACAAAATCCTGAAGCTGGCTGTCTTCGTCTTCACCGATCGGAGTTTCAAGTGAGATGGTCTCTCTTGCGCTTCTCCAAACCTTTCTTATCTTTTCTTCCGGAAGGTTCATGTGCTTTGCAACATCCGATATGCTCGGATCAAACCCCTGTTTGTTTGTGAGCTCTTTAATGGTCTTGTTGATCTTATTCATCATTTCGATCATGTGAACAGGTATCCTTATCGTCCTGCCCTGATCAGCAATTGCTCTTGTGATAGATTGACGGATCCACCAGGTGGCATAGGTCGAGAATTTGTATCCGCGGTAATATTCAAATTTGTCAACGGCTTTGATGAGACCGATGTTTCCTTCGCAGATGATGTCTTTGAAATCAAGACCGCGGTTGTTGTATTTCTTTGCGATACTTACAACAAGCCGCAAATTTGCCTGAATAAGCTGATTCTTTGCAAATCTCACAGCTTCTTCCGCATCTCTGAGCGCTTTGGAGTTTTTATTCAGTTCGTCTATGGAAAGAGCCGTTTCAGCTTCAAGTTTCTTGATGCTTCTTTTTGTCTGGTTGATAAGTGCATATTTTTCCGCTATGTGAGAATTTTTCTGGTCAATGAGAGGGAATTTGTCGGGTTTTGCAATGATCTGACCCATCTGTTCAAAAGTCATGTTCATTGTCTGTTCAATGTGGGATATGTTGTTCTGAAGCTGTTTCGCTTTTTCTTCATACTGACGGATCTTTTCGCAAAGAGAGTTGAGATAGATCTTGTTAAGACGCATCTCAAGGATTATACCGATCATTTTTTCCATGATCTTTCTTGCATTTTCCCTGTGTTTCTTTCTTGTTTCCTCTTTAATGGTCGTAGACTCCGCCATTTTAAGGAATTTGGTTCTTTCCCTGTTTGCGATCTTGAGCTGTTCAACTGCGGCATTTGTCATCTCTATGAGGGCAAGGTTTTTATCTGAAATGTTTGTGTCTTTTGTCGTTTCATCATTTTTCTTATCAGGAGATGCCTTTTCCTTTTCCTTTTTATCAGCATTATCTATATCATCATCATCGTCATCGATCGGGGTTTCCTCTTCATCCTCTTCTTCCAGATCGCTCACATCATCATCGATCTCTTCTTCAAGTTCACGCACTATTTCTTTAATATTAAGCTGTTCGTTCATAACTTTGTCAGGAATGCTGACTATTTCTTTGAAAGTAATGAAGAAATCAAGGAGTATTTTTATTATCTCCTTTTCACCGGACTCGATCCTTTTTGCAATTTCAACTTCACCGTCCTTTGTGAGAAGAGGAACAGCTCCAATCGTAAGCATATACATTCTTAAAGGATCTTTCCTTCCCCTCTCATGAGTTGTCGTCCCTTTCTTCATTATGGCGGTAACGGGTTCTACAACTGGAGAATCATCATCAGAAGAGGGCTCGATGGTTATGTCAACATTGAAATCATCAAGGATGTTGAAAAGCATTTCCATATCGTCTACGCCAAAGTCCGAATTCTCCGGGATCATGCCGTCAATATCCTGAATGGAAACATTGCCTTCAGAATTAAGCACCCCTTCGGCAATGTTTTTCAAAGAGACGCTTGGCTTTTTCCCTTCTTTCTGGAACTGTTCGATCTTGCTGGAGATTTTCTCATCCTGTTCATCATCTTTAGTTTTTTTACGCAGAACTCTGGAGTCGGTTTTCCTCGGAACAAGTTCTTTCTTTCTCATAAAAGGGGGTTTTCTCATTTAGCACTCCTCAGATTTATCAGGTTCTTTAATTTCATTGTCTGCAATTATTTCTTTTAATTTTCTGTTTTCAAGCGTAAGCTCCCATTTTTTAGCGTGGCTTTCAGGAGATTCATCTGATTGAAGGATCTTTATCAGTTCATTGTTCTTCTGAAATCTGACATATGAAAGTTCTCTACGGAAAGTTCTTTCAATAAAATTCAACTCCTTTTGTTCAAATTCAGAAGCAATAGTTCCTTCCGGATCGACCCTTAAAGAAATTTCTGCCGGATCCTCTCCTTCAAAATAACATTTAACGATCTGTTCATACACGATAGCCAGATCAGAGGAAAAGAATACATCCTTCACATTTTCAAGCGCAGGAATGAATTCATTGTGAAGAGCAGCCAGAACTGCAAGCCGTTTCAACCTTTCATTAAAGTCTTTTGATGAAAACTCATTTTTTGTCATCAGTCCGTTTTCAGCTTTTTTAAGCTGTCCTGCAATCCTTTTGTCCCTGTCATAGAAGATTTTTATTGAGTTGCCGCTGTTTTTGAGAATATATTGATGGTAAGTCCTTAATTTCCTTTGAGGAATGTTTTTAACGATCTCTCTTATTCTGTCCTCGACCTTTATTTTCTCTTCAAGGTTGTCAAGAGAGTTATAGATCTTAAGCTGTTCATCGATAAGTTCCTGAAAAAGCGGTCTGGACAGTTCTATAAGGTCTCTGACAAGGTTATCTCCATTGTCTTTCCGAAGAAGAGAGTCGGGATCTTCCCCTTCCTGTTTTATAAAAGCTGCGCGGAGATCGATCTTTTCCGGTATCTTGAGTTTGGCAATTCTTCTGGCAGCTTTCCTTCCGGCTTCATCTCCGTCCAGAAAGAGAACCACCGGCTTGTTGAATTTATCAAGTATTTCAAGGTGCGACTCTGTTATTGCAGTTCCGAGCGATGCCACAGCAGTACAGAATCCCCTGCGGTGCATTGCGATTACATCAAAATAACCTTCGCAAAGAACCACAAAAGGAAAACCTTTCAGCCCTTCTCTTACAAAATCTATTCCGAAGATGTTCTCTCCCTTGTTGAAAACGATCGTATCTGGAGAATTGAGATATTTAGGGCCGTTACCTGAAAATATTCTTCCGCCGAAACCGATGACATTCTTGTTGTGAATGATGGGGATGATGATCCTGTTGTAAAAGAAGCTGACCGGTCTGGAGTAGCTGTCGAGTCTTATCAGTCCTGCACGCATCATCGTGTTCATATCGACGCCCCGTTCTTTCATCAACTCAACGAACCGTTCTCCCGAACCGACAAAACCTATTCCGAACTTTTTCCGGATCTCGTTAGTTACAGCCCGCTCTTCAAGATATTTCAACGCTTCAGCATTTTCTTCAAGAAGCTCAATGAATATTTTTGCGGCAACCTTGTTTGCATTGAAAATAGCAGCTCTTTCTTTTTCAAGAGCGCTGTCTATTTCAGGATTTTCCTTTATTAATTCTGGAATATTGAACTCTTCACCGAGTTTCTTTATTGCATCGGAAAATGAATACCCGTCTTTGAGCATAAGAAATGTTATCGCATTTCCGGATACTCCGCAACCGAAACAGTAAAAGAAGTTTTCAACAGTGTTGACATAGAATGAAGGGGTTTTTTCGTTGTGAAAAGGGCAGAGTCCTTTGAATCCTTTTGAAGAGGGTTCCAGCTTCACATACTTCGAGATTATTTTGTCAAGAGGAATGCGCTCGGAAACGAGCCTGTTGACTTCTGAAAATGCCAACTCAGGAAAACCCCAAAAAATTTCTTGCGCAATGATACATAAAGATGGCTATAAATCAAACTTTTATTTAAATATAATGATGTTGATTTTTCCATTTGATTCGGGATAATGCCGTAAGAATGTTCCGGGAGATGTTATGGTTTTCAGCAGTCCGGTTTTTTTATACATTTTTTTTCCGCTTGTATGGCTGGTTCATTCGGTCATTCCTCAAAAAACGAAAAACGGTTTTTTAATGCTTGCAAGCATCTGCTTTTACTTTTACGGGGAAGGATTTTTTCTTGTTTTAATGATCTTTACGATATCGGTGACTTTCTTTGCCTCGCTTTTAATTACAAAACACCCTAAAACAGCTTTCTGGACGGCATTTGCAGGGATCGTGATAAACCTGAGCGTTCTTGCTGTATTCAAATATGCGAACTTCTTTACTGTCCAGATAAATCATCTGATCTCCGGCTTCAGTATCAGGATCCCTGAGGTCCGGCTTCATCTCCCGGTGGGCATCTCGTTCTTTACTTTCCAGGCGGTATCCTGCATAGTTGATATATATCGAAATCCGGACGCCGGAAAGCCCCGTTTCATTGATACGGCTCTTTATATTTCCTTCTTTCCGCAACTTATCGCAGGTCCGATACTGAGATATAACAATTTCATTCCTCAGCTTAAAAACAGGATGGTGCATTACAGATCACTGTTGTACGGTATTAAAAGGTTCATTTACGGTCTGGCGAAAAAAGTCCTTATTGCTAATACTTTAGCTGTTCCTGTGGATAAAATATTTATTGCTGGTCCTGGGTCGTTGGATGTTCTGACAGCATGGACAGGAGCATTTCTCTTTACACTGCAGATATATTTTGATTTTTCGGGATACTCCGATATGGCGATCGGACTTGGCAGAATGTTCGGGCTTAAGATCCCGGAAAACTTCAATTATCCGCTTATCTCAAGGTCAATAACTGAGTTCTGGAGAAGGTGGCATATTTCGCTTTCCACATGGTTCAGGGATTATCTTTACATTCCGATGGGCGGTAACAGAAAAGGGGTGTTCAGAATGTATCTGGCACTATGGACAGTTTTTTTTGTATGCGGACTCTGGCACGGTGCATCTTGGAATTTTGTGTTGTTCGGGCTTTTCCACGGATCGGCCATGATTCTGGAAAAAGGAGGAAGGTCGATAGGACTGGCACTGCCGGAGTTTATGAAAAGACCCGTCACTTTCTTTGTTGTAATGCTTATTTTTGTTGTGTTCAGGTCTGATTCTTTTTCTCATTTTTTGTCATTTGCCGAAGCAATGTTCAACCCTTCAGGATTTAATTTTCCGTTGTATGTAACTGAGATGAGAACAATGGCCGCCTGGACTGCAGGGATGCTGTTTATGTTTCCGCTGTACCGGATCTTTGAAAAAAAGTTGCGGAAAAATTCGTATGCAAACTATTTTGAAACAGTTTTTCTGGCAGTTATTTTTGCTCTTTCGATCTCACACAGTTCAATGATGTTTGCAGATCCTTTCATTTATTTCAGGTTCTGACATGAAAATAAAAAGAGTTGACAGGATCTTATCATTTAAAGGATTTTTAATATTCATGGCAATTTTTGTGATATATCTCCTTCTTTCTGAAACGGCTCTTCATGTTTTTGATACCAGAGATGTCCTGAATGATTTTGAATATTATGCTTCAAAAACCTTTGCTGAAGAACAATGGAGTGATGCTGAAAAATTCAGGCGTGACATTATCAGCATAGGTCAGAGAGGAGTTCTGATAAGAGACAGCATAGTGTACATCTATAAACCGGCAGAAAGCGAAACGGTTAATTTCAATTCTCTAGGTTTCAGGGGAAAAGAAGTTGAACCGAGGATCGAAGGTGAGATCAGAATAGCTGTTTTCGGTGCGTCAAGGATCTGGGGTAACTATCTCCCTGACGACAAAACGATCCCTGCTCTGATTGAAAAAAACATGAGCGGAAGTTTTCCAAACCGCAAGATCACTGTTTTCAATCTGGGAATTGAAGGAAGTGACCTTCAAAGGAGTATTGAAACGGCAAAGATGTTTCAGAAGGTGCTTGATCTTGACATAGCTGTTTTCTACTACGGTTTTTCGGATATGAACTATGCATATCTGCACGGCAACATAGACTGGATCCCGTTTAATTCCGACAGCCCTATGGATGAGGAAACTTTTAAGCGGCTTGTCGGTATCATGTTTCCGAAAGGATGGCTGCAGAACAGAAAGATATATAATCTGATCATTCATTCAGCAAAAGGGGAGTTGGCCGGCACATTGCTGGGAGAGAGTCGGGAATATGTCGATATTCCGGATCTGCAGAAAAAAACTGCGGAAGAGTTTCACAACATATTTTTTAACAGAATAGAAAATGCTGCGCAGCATTTAAAAGATAAGGGCGTTGAAACAATTCTTATACTTCCTCCTGTTCCTCAGACCAAAGAACCGCTAAGCGATCTGGAAAAAGAAATGACGCTTTATTATGAAGCCATGCTCCCGGGATATGACAGATATATTAAAAAGTGTACAGTGAATGTTCAAAAGATAATGAATGAGAAAAAGAAGAGCTTTCTTTTTGTTGATCAGTCCGATATTTTTGACGGCGATCATGAGACAGTTTTTTTTGACGGCATGCATTTAACACCGGATGCCTCGACAGCAACGGCCGCTGAAATTTCTGAAATTCTTGTCAGGTTTTTGGGCCAAAACATGGTCAGAGATTAAAAAAAAACCTTTAAGTAGCTAAAAATATTAAGGTTGAATCAATTTGCAAACAAGATGTTGTACCGCCAGTAACTATTTGAAATTGCTGATAAAAATGCTCGCCATGTCTGCCAAACCCTTTGCTGGCTTGGCTAAGGTTGAAAAAAAAGTTAAAAAAAACATCAAAAAGAGTTGACATTGCTTTTCAGTATCATAGAATAAGCGAGTCCCTTTTATGAACTTTTGAGAAAAGGAGTTTCGAATGGCAAAAAAGAAAAATTCACTCGTTGCAACAACAAAAACAAACTTCATCAAGACATTGAAGGAAAATGTTGCCGCAACACTTACCAATGACCAGGCAAAAGAGATCTACAATGTGTTCACATCAATTCTTAAGGACACAATTGCAGCAGAAAGAAAGATCAACCTTAACGGCGTTGGAACTTTTAAAGTTAACAACAGAAAAGCTCGCAAAGGTATCAATCCGAAAACTCGCCAGGCAATCAAGATCCCCGCTTCAAAGACAGTTGGATTCAAGCCGGCACCTTCTTTCAAGAAAGAACTGTAATAGTTATTTCCTGAAAATTTTTCAGACCCTTCCTCCGGGAAGGGTTTTTTTTTGCCTGTTGATGATGTTCAGTATTTTCTGAAAGATTTGCGGTATAGACGGGCTGGAGCTTTTTTGATATGCTGCTGTTCGATGACAGGTTCAGTTGCAACAAACGGATGATCGCTCACGACGGGGATCTTTCTGCCGATAAGTTTCTGAATATCTTTGAGCAGCATCCTCTCTTCAATGTCGCAGAATGATATCGCAATACCGCCTGCACCGGCTCTTCCTGTTCTTCCTATACGGTGGACATAGGTTTCAGGAATGTTCGGAAGGTCATAGTTCACAACAAGAGAAAGCTCTTCGATATCAATTCCCCGCGCGGCAATGTCAGTTGCGACAAGAACTCTTATCTTTCCCTGCTTGAAATCGTTAAGCGCTTTCTGTCTTATATTCTGAGTTTTGTTGCCATGTATTGCACTGGCCGGAATATTATACTGTTTCAGTTCTTTAACAACTCGGTCTGCACCGTGTTTTGTGCGGGTAAAGACAAGAGCCGATGTAACTTCAGCGTTTTTTAAAATGTGTGCAAGAAGAGGCCTTTTATTTATCTTGTCCACATAATAGACCGACTGCTCTATTATTTCAACGGTTGTCGCCTGAGGCGTTACTTCAACTTTTACCGGATCTTTCAACATTTTTTCCGCAAGTCGCAGAATTTCAGGAGGCATTGTTGCCGAGAAACAGACAGACTGTCTTTTTTCAGGAATTTCGTGAATGATCCTTTTTATGTCATGGATAAAACCCATGTCAAGCATACGGTCGGCTTCATCAAGAACAAATATCTGTAAGTGTTTCAGGTCTATAAAACCCTGATTGATGAGGTCAAGAAGTCTTCCCGGGGTTGCAATTAGAACATCGACGCCTCTCTCCAGTGCTCTGGTCTGAGGAAGTTGACCTACACCGCCAAATACCACTGCATTCCTGATTCCGGTGTGACGACCGTAAGCAGAAAAGCTTTCCCCGATCTGAACAGCAAGTTCACGGGTCGGAGTGCAGATGAGCGTTTTTATCACTCTGCGGTTGTTATGCTTGCTCTGTGAGTGGAGTATCTGTAATATGGGAATTGCAAAAGCGGCGGTTTTACCAGTGCCGGTCTGGGCTATTCCGAAAATGTCCTTTCCTTCAAGCATTAAGGGAATGGCTTCGGCCTGTATCGGTGTAGGAGTGGTGTATCCTTCATCGGAAAGGGCTTTTTTTATCTGCGGAATTAAATTTAAGCTGTCAAATGAGATCAGAGTCATCAAGCTCTCCAAACGGAAATTAATAATAATGTTTCGGTATTTTGCGGAGCAGACCAAATACGCACCGCTATGTATCACAATAATATTGAAAAATCAATCTTAATCTTGTCAAGGATCAGTTTTTGACTAAATTCAGCAAAGAGATTTTTACCGGTGATCGTTTTGAGAAGGTTTAAAAGGGTTTACATCGAAATTACAAATGTCTGCAATATGGATTGTTCTTTCTGTCCAAAGACCAATAGATTGAAAGAGTTCATGAATGAAGAGAAGTTTGTCCATATTCTTGATCAAATTCAGAGATATACAGAACATATCTATTTCCACATTATGGGGGAGCCGCTTCTCCATTCTGATCTGGCACGGTTCCTTGATCTATCAGATGAAAAAGGGTTCAAAGTTAATCTGACGACAAACGGGACTCTGATTGATAAATTGGCAGATATGCTTATTTCAAAGCCGGCAATAAGACTTGTGAGTATTTCTCTGCACAGTTTTGAAGGAGATAAACCGGCTCTTGACAGTTATCTTGATACGATATTTAAGTTTGTTTTAAAAGCTCAGGAAAAAAATATTCTCTGCGGACTTCGACTCTGGAACATCAAAGATTCAGTTAAAAATGGTGAAAACAGGCATATCATTAACAGGATTGAGAAAGAATTCAACACTCTATCTGTTCAATCAGAAACGGATTCAAGAGGTATTGAAGTTTCTAAAGGGGTCTATCTCAATTTTGCAAAACAGTTTGACTGGCCGGGACTTGAAAAAGATCGCATAAGCGAAAAAGGATTCTGCCACGGGCTTCGGGATCAGATCGGAGTTCTTGTAGATGGAACGGTTGTGCCGTGCTGTCTTGACTCAGAAGGGAGCATCGCTTTAGGTAATATCAATTCAGAAAATTTTGCAGACATAATCGCAAGTCAAAGGGCAACAGCTATTTACGAAGGTTTCAGTTCCCGAACTGCAGTTGAAGATCTTTGCAGAAAGTGCGGTTACCGGACAAGATTTGACACTAAACTTTCTGATCAAACACCTTTCCTGTCATAAATCCCTTTCAGCAGCGGCTCGATCATTTTCGTTTTTGACATGAAAAGAAGCGATGCCCCGATGCATAAAGATCCATTTATAAATAGTGTTGCAGGTGTTCCTATTTTCTGAGCGACTGAGCCGGCAAGCAGATTCCCGAAAGGAAGAAGTCCCATGAATGATAGTGTATAAATGCTCATCACTCTCCCTCTCATATTTTCATCAACGATACTCTGGATGACTGTATTTGATGAAGCCATTGTGGTCATCATGCCGAATCCGCCTGTCACAAGCAGGATCAAAGAGAGTTCGACACTTCTTGACATTGAAAAGCCGATCATTCCAAGACCGAAAATCAACGGAGCTATTGCAAGGTTTTTAAAAAGTCCGTGGGCGTTCTTTTTCGATGCGAGATACAGTGCTCCGGTCAGTGCTCCGACTCCGGCTCCTCCCATCAGAATTCCGAAAGTCTGTGAAGTTCCGTGAAGAACATCGCGTGCCATTACAGGAAGAAGAACGGTGTAAGGCATTCCGAAAATGCTAACAAAAGCGACCATCAGGAGTATTGCTTTTATCGGAACTGATCTGAATGCATAAATAAATCCGTCACGGATGTCATTTATTGCACTCTTGCTGGTTCCGGTATGTTCCAGAGGTTTTACTTTTATCATAAGCAGAGCAGCTATGACCATGATATAGCTCAATCCGTTGATGAGGAAACAGATTCCTTCATTTGCGACGGCAATTATGACTCCGGCAAGTGGCGGTCCGACAAGGCGGGAAGCATGAAAAGTGGTAGAATTAAGGGCGATTGCATTGCCGATATCATCTTTTCTGTCAACTATCTGAACAACGAAAGCATGTCTTGCCGGTGCATCGAAAGCCATGATTATGCCCTGGATCAAGCTAAGGATTATAATGGTTGTAACGCCTGCAATATCAAGCAGAACAAGTGCGGCAAGAACAAGTGCCTGCACCATGAAAAGGGACTGAGTGATTATCAGTATCTTATACCGGTCATATCTGTCAGCGGCTATTCCGGCAATTGGAGAAAGGATAAATGACGGGATCTGTGCAGAAAATCCTACAATACCCAGAAGAAAAGCTGAATTTGTGAGACGGTACACCAGCCACCCGAGAGCGACCTGCTGCATCCATGAACCGACCTGGGAAGTGATCTGCCCGAAAAAATAGATCTTATAGTTTTTATAGCTTAAAGCCCTGAAAATGTTTCTGATACCGCTAAAAGACATAGTTTTCTCCAAAAATCTTAAAAAAGTAATATCAGAAAAATTAATAAAAGCAAATAGAAACCCTTAAGAAAAATTGCATAATCCGCCGTCAATCTGTAAATTGTTTTGAAGGCGGATTCTTATCTTTTTATTGACATAATCCGCCGTATGTTTTAATATAGTTTTGAAGGCGGATTTTTTTAATGGAGGAAAAGCTCATGTTTTTCGGCAGGTTAAGTGAGCTCAAAAAATTAGAGAAAAATTTCCAGTCAAAGAAAAGTGAGCTCGTCGTCATGTATGGAAGACGGCGTGTCGGTAAAAGCACATTGATAAAACAATTTTTAAAAGACAAGCCATGCCATTTCATTTTTGAAGGTATTGAAGGAAGTAGTTCGGCTAAGCAAATGGAATATTTCAAAGATAGAATGGCTGAATTTACAAAAGATTCTCTTCTGGAAGACATGAAATTCTCCGGCTGGGAAAAAGTTTTCAAATATTTCACAGAAAAAATGGTTTCCCGTAAAAATAATAAAGAAAAAATGGTTGTTTTCTTTGACGAGATACAATGGATGGCTTCAGGAAGAAAGCAGTTGATAAGTATAATAAAGTATTTCTGGGATAATCACTGGAAAGATCAGAATGTCATGCTGATCTTATGCGGGTCGATTGCTTCATTTATGGTTGATAAGGTTATAAACTCCACCGCTCTTTACGGCAGAGTCACAGAAGAAATGCTGATAAAAGGGTTGAATCCCGATGAAATCGCCTCGTTTTTTAAAGGCAGAAGGGACAAAACAGAAATTCTAAATTATCAGATGATCTTCGGCGGAGTTCCAAAATATTTTGAAGAAATTGATATTTCTGCTTCATTTTATAAAAATATTAACCGTCTCTGCTTTTCTCCAAACAGTTTAATGCTTAATGAAGTCGAGAAAATATTTTACAAACAATATTCTAAAGCTGAAACATATCTTGATGTTGTCAATTTATTAAAGAACGGAGCTTTTTCATTTAAGGAAATTACTGAGAAAATTGCGAAAAAAAGTGGAGGCAGTCTTAAAAAAGTTCTTTTACAACTTGAAAAAGCTGAACTTATTGAATCATTTGTCCCTTTTGAGCAGGGCTGGAACACAAAATTCAGGAAATACCGTCTTGCAGATGAGTTTTTGAGGTTTTATTTCAAGTATATGGAACCGAATATGACGGCTATCCAAAATCAGAAAAACACAACTAAACTTTTTGAAAAGATTTCTGCCGACAGTCTTGATAAATGGTTCGGCTTTGCTTTTGAAAGATTCTGCTTGAAACATTCGTGGTATCTTGCTGAAATAATGGGTTTTGCAGATGAAACTCTGTATGCATCGCCATATTTTGGAAAGAATGACTCATCATTTCAAATAGATCTGCTGTATAAAAGAGCGGACAAAGTTATCACAGTTTGCGAAATAAAACATTACACCGGCAAAATAACTACAAAGATAATCCCTGAAGTTGAAAAAAAGTGTGCACTCTTAAAAATTCCGAATGGATACACACTCGAAAAAGCACTGATCAGTCTTTACGGACCAGATGAAGCCCTTAAAGACAGCGAATATTTCAATCATTTCGTAACACTTGAAGATATTTTCAGATAGAAATAGAGTCGAATCATCTTAAAGTTAAAAACACAAAAAGATTCCTGTATAAGTGAAACTTTTGCCAAAAACACAAAAAGATTCTTGTATAAGTGAAACTTTTTAGTAAAATGTGAAAAGATTCTTGTATGAGTGAAACTTTTGGAGGTGTTCATGTTTGAGAGAGAACAATATTTAAAAAAAATAGAACCTTTTATGGAAAAGCCGATCATAAAGGTTGTCTCGGGCTTGAGAAGGTGCGGTAAAAGCACTTTTTTAAAGATGTTGATCAACCGGATAATCCGGAACGGAGCTGCGGAAAAGAATATAGTTTATATAAGCATGGAACTTATGGAGTTCGAGTTTATAACTGATTACAGAGTGTTATATGAATATGTGAAAAAGAAAATACAAAAGAATAATAAGCAGAAATACCTTTTCATTGACGAGGTTCAGGATATTCCGGGATGGGAAAAAGCTGTCAACTCTATTCTTGCAGAAGGTGTTTTTGATATTTATCTGACTGGTTCAAATTCACGAATGTTTTCTTCCGAATTTGCCACTCTTTTGACTGGAAGATATATTGAAATTGAAATGTTTCCTTTAAGTTTTAAAGAATTTCTGCAATTTAGAGGGATGGAAGATCAAAGCAAAAATGAAATAGAATTCGAGACTTATCTTAAATATGGCGGGCTTCCAGGAATTCATAATCTTAAATTTGATGATGTTGTGGTCTTCCAATATATCAACTCGATCTACAACACGATTCTTTTAAAAGATATTGTTGCAAGATATGACATAAGGGACATTTCTCTTCTGGAAAAAATAACAGCTTTTGTTTTTGATAACTGCGGAAGTATTACAACCGCCAAAAAGATAGCTGATTATTTGAAATCGCAGCAGATCAATGCCGGTGTCGGGACAGTTTCTAATTATATCAACTACTTAAAAGATGCTTATCTTGCATATAAATCAGGGCGATATGACCTGAAAGGGAAAAAGCATCTTGAGCTTTACGAAAAATACTATATGAGTGATATCGGAATCCGTCACAGTGTTCTCGGTTATAAAAAAGGTGATATCGCAGGACTTCTGGAAAATATAGTTTATCTGGAGCTTTTAAGACGCGGATACAAAGTTTCAACTGGAAAATTTGATGATATGGAAATTGATTTTGTTGCCACGCGCAATGGGGAAAAGACTTATATTCAGGTGACATATCTTCTTGCTTCAAAGGAAACAGAAGAACGGGAATTTAAACCGCTTGAAAAAATAAATGATAACTATCCCAAAATGGTTCTTTCAATGGACAAAATCTGGGGAGATGACCGCAACGGAATAGTGCGAAAGAACATTATAGATTTCCTTCTTGAAAACTTGTCACCCGGAGAATAATAAGTGCAATCAAACTGTTCAAATAAAATAATGGTTTTCATTACCGTTTTTCTTTTTACATTAACGGCCCTGTCACTTGAAAAGAACAGTGACGAATTTCCTTTTGAGCTGACTGATGGGAAAGAGGCATTTATTTTCTCAGCGGGACTTGGACTGATGACATCTTTCATGTTCACTCCTTCGACAGATTTTGAAAAAAGTGAAATTCTTGCTCTGGATAAATATGATCTGAACGCTTTTGACAGGAGTGCTGTTTCAATGAATGACAGAAAAAGCGATATTGCAAGCGATGTTCTGACATATTCTCTTGCCTGTGCACCTTTACTTTTTTTTGCTGACAGGTCACTCAACCGCAGTTTGCCAAACAGTTTCACTTATCTTGTGATGTATGCGGAATCAGTGTTGATCGCAAACGGTATTTCAAGAACTGTAAAAACTGTTTTTCAGCGCAACAGACCTTATGTTTATAATGATTCACTTTCACTGAAAGACCGTACAACCAGCGACTGGAACCTCTCTTTTCCAAGCAATCACACTGTCAATGCATTTAATGCGGCAGTTTTTGTTTCAACCGTATTCACTTTTACATATCCCGATTCAAAATGGGTCCCTGTAGTCTGGAGCGTTTCTCTTTCAGCCGCAGCCGCCGCAGGAATACTCAGGATCACCGCAGGAGAGCATTATCCGACAGATGTAATTGCCGGAGCAGTTTTGGGCTCTCTCACTGGACTTTTCATCCCTCTTCTTCATAAAATCAAGAACAAAAATCTGAGCGTTATTCCTGTCGTGTCTTCTGAATATGGCGGATTACAGGCCGTTGTGAACTTTTAAAAAATCTACACCGATGCCTTTCTCGCGGCAAGGAATGTTGAAAAAAGTATTTTAATTGTGTATAAATGTATTCGGTTTTTGGCTGACATTATTATGGAGTTAAAGCATGAGAGTTTTTTTTGCATTTATTTTTATACTAATCTTCGCATCAGGGTGTAAATCAGAAATAATTAATAAAAACAACACTGATTCTGACAGCTTGCTTGTTGTTGATATAGACATTGTTGATGATAATTATGAATTATTCAACGATGATGAAGACGCAAAAATTGATGACATTCAAGATGAAAAACAGGATGAATATTTTGACGAACAGTTTGAAGAAGATATTTCTGAGAGTATTGATGAGCGGGATGAAGAAAACACAGATCTTGATGCAGATATTTTACCTGAATCAACAGGCAGGACTATTTGCACGGGTCAAATAAGTTGTTATAACAATACAGAGGAAATTCCATGTCCATTGTCTGGCGAGAATTTTTCCGGTCAGGATGCACAATACATAGAAAAATGTATTCCCAGAAGCTATGCTGTTTCAATCTCAGAAGGCGATGAAATTATTACCGACAATAATACTGGTCTGATGTGGCAGCGAACAATTCCCGAAACATATGCCGGGTGTGCTTTCGGAGATCCAGTCGGATCAATGTGTAGTTGGCAGGAAGCAATTAATTACTGCAATGACTTGGATTACGGAGGGTATGATGACTGGAGGTTGCCATCAAGAATTGAATTAGAAAGCATCACAGACTATGGAAAATCAAATCCTTCAATAGATACTGATTTATTTATAGACACACCTGTAAAATGGATATTGACCACTACTTCATTTGTAATGGATTCAAAACGCAAATGGAGTGTTAATCAAGGAGTTGGAACAGTAGGTACAAGAAATCAAACTGACGAAACTTATGTCCGGTGTGTGAGAGGGAATGCCATTTACCTCAGTAATTTTGTTGAGTTCGCAGTTGAATATAAAATTATTGTAAAAGATCTAAAAACGAACTTTGAATGGGCAAAAGAAGCTGTTTCAGGAGGAACATGGGAAACAGTTTTAAATTATTGTGATAATCTTGAGTATGCCGGATATTCGGACTGGAGAATCCCCAATGTCAACGAGCTCAGTACGCTCTTCTATGACAGAGCTTACCAGCCTGCGAGTAATTTTCCCGGAATTTATTCTGAATATTACTGGACAGCATCAACTGCAGTAAGTGCCAATTCTTCTGCCTGGCGGATAAATATGTTTGCCGGAGGTGTTGACTTAGGAATGAAGAGTGAAAAGCATTTTGCTATGTGTGTCCGCTAAAAACTTCATATTAGAAATTAATTTCTAAATCTAAACCGATGCCTTTCCTTGCGGAAAAGATGATAATTGACACGATGCTTAAGAATGTGTATTTTATACTAATCTAATCTTTGTTGTGAGGACAGATAATGAAAAGAAATTTTTTGATAGTCATTGTCGTTACATTTTTTTTAATGATGAGCATTTCATGTGAAAATGCTGAAAACTCAGGCAAAGTCGGAGATGACACGGATAATTCTGAGTATACCGACATGACTGATGAAAAATCTGATGATGCTGATTCGTATGATGTGGACAATGAAGATGAAGACGAAAACGAAAATGATGAAGAAATCGACGATGATAATGATAATAGTCTGTGGCTTAAGATAGAGGCAGGATATTATCACACTTGCGGTATACATTCTGAAAATAAAAGTCTTTACTGCTGGGGGGCCAACAGTTACGGGCAGCTTGGCGACGGAACAGACGGGTATGAGTGTATGAATCATAAGAACGAACCGGGAGAATGTTCGGACAAGACAGTTCCAATTAAAGTTGATAATGAGGAATGGCTTGAGATCGCAGCCGGTGCTTTTCATACTTGCGGAATAAAAAAGGATAAAAAACTGTACTGCTGGGGATCAAACAGGTTTGGTGAAATCGGTGACGGGAAGAAAACAACATCTGATGAAAATAACGACAGAAACATTCCGGTCAAAGTGAACGATGATGAATGGATTGCCGTGACGGCAGGATATTATCATACTTGTGCTATAAAAACAGACGATACTTTATATTGTTGGGGCTTAAATGTTTTTGGGCAACTTGGACTCGGAGATGAAATGACCGGGGATGCCTTGATTCCGGCTAAGCTAAATGATGATAAATGGATTTCAGTGACTGCGGGAGGTCTGCACACCTGCGGTATAAATAAAGATAACAATCTCTATTGCTGGGGAAAAAACAGTTTCGGTGAGGTTGGAGACGGAACAAATGAAAACAGGTTTATATCAACAAAAATCGGTAATGATAAGTGGAAATCGGTGTCTGCAGGTCATTCTCACTCCTGCGGCATAAACATCGATGGCAGAATATACTGCTGGGGTGACAACATATTAGCTAAAATCGGCGATGGAACAGAAACTGTATATGGTGAGGAGTTGACCATTTTATGGAATAATAATAAGAACATACCTGTAAAAATAAGTAATGAGTTTTGGGCTTCAGTTAACGCCGGCGGTTCACATACCTGTGGGATTCATGAAGACAAAAGTCTTTACTGCTGGGGAGGGAATAATGCGGGACAGGCGGGTGACGGGAAAAACGGATATGAAAGATATGTCCCTACAAAAATAAACGATGATAAATGGAATTTTATAACTACAGGAAGTGAACACACTTGCTGTGTAAAGTCTGACGGTAATCTGTACTGCTGGGGGCTGAACAGCAACGGTCAGATCGGTGACGGGGAGAATGATTTTAAAAAAACTGTTCCTGTGAAGGTGGATGATGATTCATGGGTTCAGGTAAATGCAGGGTTCTCAGACAATTGCGGAATAAGATCTGACAGTAAGCTTTATTGCTGGGGATTTAACAGTTATGGTCAGATAGGTGATGAAAGCAGTGATTATAATAAGCCTTTCCCGGTTAAAGTAGATGACAGTTCATGGAAAGTTGTGGAAAACGGATATTATCACAACTGTGCTTTAAAAACCGACAATAAACTGTACTGCTGGGGATATAACGGTAATGGTCAGATCGGAGATGATACGATCACAAAAGTAAGTGAATATGGAACTATTGAAGAGCAGAACAATAAAACTGTTCCTGTGAAAATTGGTGAAGATCTATGGAGTTCCGTATCGTGCGGAGTCTATCATACTTGCGGTATAAAAACTGACAAAAAACTTTATTGCTGGGGAGATAATTCATATGGAAGTCTCGGCGATGGAACAGAAGAAGGAAGAACTGTCCCGACGAATGTTGATGACAGTGAATGGATTTCGGTATTTGCCGGATATTATTATTCCTGCGGTATAAGGTCAGATAACACACTCTACTGCTGGGGTGAAAATGAGCTTATCCCTACTCAAATAGGCAAAGACAAATGGATTGCAATAACTGCTGGATATTTTCATAGCTGCGGTATAAAAACTGACAAAAAACTTTATTGCTGGGGAGAAAATAATTTCGGCGAGCTTGGAGATGGAACAGAAGAATACAAATCAGATCCAACAAAAGTAGGTGATGATGAATGGATAAAGGTTTCATGCGGCATGAATCATACTTGCGGCATAAAATCAGATAATAAACTTTATTGCTGGGGTGACAACCAGAACGGTCAGTTAGGCAATGAAGAAAATACAGCCAAAAATGTTCCGACAAAAGTAGGTGATGATGACTGGATTGAAATTACCGCTGGATTACTTCATAACTGTGGCATTAAAGCTGATAAAAAACTTTACTGCTGGGGGGACAACACTTACGGCAGTATAGGTGATGGTACAAGCGGAACTCAAAGCACTCCTGTTCTTGTAGAAAAATAGCAGAGACTTTCCTCAAAATTTTAAACCGATGCCTTTCTTGCAGCGAGAATTATGAGTATGGAGCCGATGATAAGGTATGGATTTAATTGAAGATCAAGGAATATGAGTTCATTCATTGTCGTGAAGAATATTGTGAAAAGGAAAAATATGCTTGCAGTTGAAGCACTGACATACCTCATGGCGAGATTGAGTGTGATGTAGGCAACTCCGCTCTGAAAGATCCCCATTTCGATAAGCCAGAACCATTCATCAAATTTTGAAGGGAGGTTTTGAGCTGAGATCACTAGGGGGAGCATCGGGATTGCCGCGATGAGAAATATTATCATTAAAAGTGACAGCATTTTATTGGGGTCGTCTTTGACCTTTGAGATGAGTTCTCCGGAAAAAAAATAATAAAATGCAAGTGTTATCCCAGCAAGTATCCCAAATATTATTCCGGGAAGTGAGTCAATTCCGTTGACGGACAGCTTATCTTTTCCTGCAACTATCACAATCATTCCGGCAAATGACAGAATGAGCGCAAGTATCTGATTTTTATTTGGTTTTGTCTTTGATATCGCCCAGATGAAAAAGATGACGAACACCGGACTCAGGTTTTCAATGACCATCACGAGCGTTCCCGATATCCACTTCAATGCAAGATGATAAAACAAAGTATTAAGGAAAAGCCCCACGATGCTTACTATCAGAATATCTTTAACATGCCCTTTTATTGAAAAAGTTATCCCTTTCCTTGCTGCAAGAAAGAGAAAAAGCACCGCCGCCCCCATCAGAAGCCGCATTCCTGCGACAAAATACATATCAACGCCACGCAGAGCGAGAAACCTTCCCGCCGGACCGTGAATTCCCCACAGAAATGCATTTATGAAAAGAAGAACTATCCCTTTCTGATGGTTGCTGAGTTTAAGAAAATCCATAAAACACCTCAAAATTGCAAGCAAAGGTTATTCATATTTGCAAAAGCGTAAAGAAAAAGTTACCATCTGACAGTTGTTTTTAAAGGTGGACGATGTTTATTCCTGCAACAGTTGAAGAACTTGAGAAGCTCGGCTGGGACGAGTGCGACATAATTCTTGTGACGGGTGATGCCTATATTGATTCGCCATATAGCGGCATTGCGATTATCGGACACATCCTGATTGCCAAGGGTTACAGGGTAGGGATTATCTCTCAGCCCGACATGAAAAGCGGTGAAGACATCATGCGTCTTGGAGAACCGCTCCTTTTCTGGGGTTTGACTTCCGGTTGTGTTGATTCGATGGTTTCAAATTATACAGCTCTTAAAAAAAGACGGAGTGATGATGATCTTACTCCGGGCGGTGTGAATGACCGTCGTCCGGATCGCGCTCTGATAGTTTATACCGGTCTCATCCGCAGATTCTTCAAAAATACTGTGCCGATCGTACTTGGAGGAATTGAAGCAAGTTTAAGGCGCATCGCCCATTATGATTACTGGGATGACGCTGTCAGAAGACCGCTTCTGTTTGATTCAAAGGCCGATATCCTTGTTTACGGAATGGGTGAAAAAGCGATTCTGGAGCTTGCAGATTCAATAAAAAACGAAAAAGATTATGATTCCATAAAAGGGTTATGCGTCATTTCAAAAGAGCCGGTTGAAGGATTTGTTCAGCTTCCGCCGTTTGAAAAAGTTGTTGAAAACAAAAAGACATTTTCAGATATGTTCATGACTGCATATCGCAATAACGACCCTTTGACTGCATCGGGAATGTGCCAGAAAGTAGGTGAACGGTGGTTGATACACAATCCGCCACAGCCCTTGCCGACTTCAATTGAGCTTGATTCAATCTATGAACTTGATTATGAATATGATGCCCATCCAAAATGTAGGGAAAGAGGTGAGATAAGGGCGCTTGAAACAATAAAATTTTCAGTGACAACACACCGCGGCTGTTACGGCGAATGTTCATTCTGTGCCATTGCAATGCATCAGGGGAGAACAGTTATTTCAAGAAGTGAAGATTCAATAGAGCGTGAGATTAAAAGGTTTCTTACAAAAAAGAAATTCACCGGAATTATTTATGATCTCGGCGGTCCTACTGCAAATATGTACGGTTTCGAATGTGAAAAAAAAATGAAAGAAGGTCCGTGCAGAAAGAAACGGTGCCTTCATCCGGAAATATGCCAGAATATGAAAATCGACCACAGTAGACAGATAAGACTGCTCAAAAGGATATCAAATATTCCCGGAGTGAAGAAAGTTTTTATCGCAAGCGGTGTGCGGCATGATCTTGTCCTTGCCGATAAAAAACATGGAACTGCTTATTTGAAGGAACTTGTTGAAAAACATATTTCAGGACAGATGAAAATTGCACCCGAACATATTGAGAACACAGTGCTTTCTCTTATGGGCAAGCCGTCTCAGAAGCACTTACGGAGATTCCGAGAGCTTTTCAATGAACTCAATAGAGCCGCAGATAAAAAGCAGTTTCTCACATATTATTTCATTGCCGCCCATCCGGGATGTACAAATAAGGACATGGAATCATTAAAAGATTTCTCAAGACGCGAACTCAAAATGAAACCTGAGCAAATTCAGATATTTACGCCGACTCCGTCAACCATATCAACGCTCATCTACCACACAGAAACTGATCCTTACACAGGACACAATGTCTTTGTCGAAAAGGATATCAACAGGAAAAAAATTCAGAAAAAGATTATGTCGTGAAAAAGGGGCGTGATAAATCCCGCCCTTACTTATCTTGTTTTTTCGAGTTCTTTGCGTAGGGTTTTTCCGTCAACAACATCTGATTTCATCCAGACGATCCTGCCTTCAGGGCTGATAAGATATGTCGAGGGGAGAGATCCTTCAAATCTGTATTCTTCAGACAGTCCTGCCGATGTCGGGTCTTCAGGTCCAAGAAGGTTGACAATGCCTGGGATTCTAATTCTGTCGATAAAGCTTTTTGCGGCATGTGCCGACTGTTCACCATCAAAAGCTACCGTCATAAACAATACATCCGGATATGATTTCAGAACTTCAGGGAAAACATGTTCAAGTTCCTCTCTGCAGGGGGCGCACCACGATGCCCAGAAATTCAGAAGCACCCACTTTCCGCTGAATGAAGAGAGCGAAACACTTTTTGCTCCGTCGATAGTTTTAAAAGTGAAATCTGTCCCCGTATTTTCCTTTTTTTCTTCAACGACATTTCCTGCCGGATTGAAAGATGCTATTCCGTTTTTCAGGAATTCAGCGAATTTATTTTCATCATTTGTCATGTCAGGATGCACAGCAAGAACTGTGTCTGTTGATGGGTCTATTATTGCATAGAAAGGGAGAGCCGCGGTGTTAAAACGGCTTATCTGGTAGAGCCGCTGTGCCTGATCAACTTCACTATCCCCATCGGTATATGCCTTGAGAAGTACCATTTTTAAAAGTTCTTCACGGATCAACGGTCTTGGGAACATGCCGCTTTCCATGAAACGGCAGTTTGTGCAGGTATATCCGGTAAAATCAATGAAAAGAGGTCTGTTCTCGGCTTTTGCCTTTTTCATCGCCCCGTCTATATCGTCTTTTATCCAGTTAAGTGTGTCGGTTGAAGCTGTTCTGTCAGTGTTTTCATGCAGATAATCTATCGGAGGAAGCCATCCGTCTATCCACCCTCCGAGACTTTTTGTTGTTCCTACAACTGAAGTGAGATAGGCCGCCGCACTTATTGCAAGAATTGCCCCGATCAATCTGAAAGGGCCTGTTATTTTATTTGATTCATCACTGAAAGGGAGATTGAAAAGGCGAAGCAGAAATAGCGCCATGATAACAAAAATGCCGACCCAGATAGTAATGACAAAAGATCTTGATATCATTTCCCATTTCCACACAAGGTCTACATTTGATATGAATTTGAAAGCTCCGGCAAGTTCAAGGAACCCGAGCACCGCCTTTATTGCGATCATCCAGTCACCGCCTTTTCCTTTTAATTTATCCGCCCAGCTCGGGAAAAGTGCCAGAAAGAAAAAAGGTGTTGAAAAGGCAAGAGAGAAACTGAACATTCCAAGGGCAGGATTGAACCAGTTCCCTTTTGCCGCCTCGGCAATGACGATTCCCACGAAACCGACTGTACAGCTGAAACTTATCAGAGTGAATGTCACAGCCATAAGGAAGACACCCATTATCTGGTGCATCAGCGATCCTTCATCAGATGAAAGTTTCTGTTCCTTTTTTGAAGCTCCTGTTATGAGCCATGAAGGTATCGATATTTCAAAGTATCCGAAAAGATTGAATGCAAAAACGATCAGAAGTACTGCAAGGAACAGGTTGAACCACGGACTTGAACTGAGTGCCTGCATTCCGACCGCTCCGAATATTGCTGAAACTGCTATGCCGATGAAAGTGAAAGTGGCTATTATAGAGCCGGCATACACTGATGCCATGAGCAGCGCCCGTCCCATTGAAACTTTTGAGAATTTTGAGAAAAATGAAACAGTTATAGGTATCATCGGGAAAACACACGGGGTGAGAAGTGCTCCGAGCCCTGCAAGAAATGCAAGAATCAGAAGAGAAATGATGCCGCCTTCAAAAGGGGACTGAGCTTTTTTATTAAGTTCAATGCCGTCAAATGGCGGGATCTTCATGAACTCCGCCCTTGGTTCACCGGAGTCAAATTTTAAATTCAGCGTAAGGTTTATCTTAAACGGAAGGCACCTTTTTTCATTGCATATCTGACCGGTTACGGTGATATCTGAGTTTTTTAAAGGTGCTGAAAGTTTCAATGCAGTTGAGAATTGAGCAGGACCGGCATAAAAAAGAACTTCTTTCTTAAAATTAGGATCATATTCATTCAAAGGTTTCCCGCCATACCAGAGATGATCTGTACCTGTTTCCAAAGGCATTGATATCTTTAAAGGTTTCGGTCCGTCAGACACAGGTTCCATCGCATAAAGATGGTATTTTTCAGGCGGAATTACAGTAACAGATATCTTGGCAAATTCCCCCGCTCTGACAGTTTCAGGATGAATTTTCGCAGTAGCCGTCACAACAGGATCCTGTGCAGAGATAACAAATGGAATTAATAAAAGGATCAGAAGAAAAAAACGATTCATCGGCCACCTCATAAAAAAATCTTATCGGAAGCATTTTATCAGAATTTATTCAGATAACAAATTACTTGTTGGCAACGATCTTCTTGACGAAATTGGGGAGGGCGAGGGCGCCTTTTAAAAGAAATTGTCATAAATCTGATATGTGATAATATAATAATCTGTGTTATTTCTGATTTTTGAGGAGAATTCGGTTGCTTTCAATTCTTGAGCAAAATAGGTTGAGAATATCAAAGAGCACTCCTTCAAAAAAGAAATCAGGAATGGGTCAGTTTTTCACTCCGGTTACAATTGCCAAGTTCATGACTGGACTTTTCAGTGATGATTCTTTAAAGGATTCCTGTCACTTACTTGATCCGGGTGCAGGAATAGGTTCTCTTTCATGTGCTTTTATGGATAGATGTGTTTCAGATGGTATTCTTTTTAAGGATTTCAATTTATCAGCTTTTGAGTTGGATGAATCATTGCATTCTGAAATGAAAGAGTCTTTTTCATATTACGCTTCACTTTTTCCTTTAAATTATGAGATTAAAGGTGGTGATTTTATTGAAAAATCAACAGATATGATCCACAAAGGTTACACAAAAGAGTTTACTCATGTGATAATGAATCCTCCATATAAGAAAATCGATGGAAAGACTCATCACCGGTATCTTCTGAGCAGTGTCGGAATCGAAACTGTAAATTTATATTCTGCTTTTGTATCGCTGGCTTTAGAAATGATGCGTCCAATGGGACAGCTTGTGGCGATAATTCCCCGCAGTTTCTGTAACGGTCCTTATTACCGTTCATTCAGAAATTTTCTGCTTAAACGGGCGACAATAAAACATATTCATCTTTTTGAATCCCGTAACAGTATGTTTAAAGATGACAGCGTGCTTCAGGAAAATGTAATAATTCTGCTTGAAAAAGGAAGTAAGCAGGATTTGGTTAAAATATCTTGTTCAACGGATGATTCTTTCAGTGATATTAAGGAGTTTGCCTGCTCTTTCAAAGAGATAGTTTCTCCGCTTGATAGCGAGAGATTTATAAATATTCCTGTTTTATCTGATTCAAATAATTCAAAAATCCTTGGTGAAGAATTGAAATTCAACAATTATTTGAAAGATATCGGGGTGGAAATATCAACCGGTCCTGTTGTTGATTTCAGGTTAAAAGAGCATTTAAGACAAATGCCGGAGCAAAACACAGTTCCGCTTTTATACCCGAATCACTTTCAGAAATCAGAGATTCAGTGGCCGCAGTTGGAATCTAAAAAGCCGAACGCAATTGTGCGTAATTCTGATACAGAAAGATGGCTTTTTCCAAAAGGTTGTTACTGTATTGTCAGAAGAATATCATCTAAAGAAGAGAAGCGCCGTATAGTTGCTAATTTTGTAAATCCTGACTATTTCAGCAATGTTGATGCTTACGGTTTTGAAAATCATCTGAATGTGTTTCATGAAAATAAACAGGGGCTTTCTGCGGCATTTGCAAAAGGGTTGACTGTTTACCTGAACTCAACTTTTGTTGATGATTTATTTAGAAAATTCAGCGGACATACTCAGGTTAATGCCACCGACTTAAGACAGCTGAAATATCCTTCAAGAACGGCACTGATTAAATTGGGAGAGAAGATAGACTCTATTCCTGCAGATCAAAGTGATATTGATAACTTGATTAAAGAGATGGAACTATGACAACTAAAAAACAACGGATTGAAGAAGTTGTAACGGTTTTAAAAGAAATTGGTATGCCAAAAGAGCAGATAAACGACCGGACGGGTTTGTGTTTGTTGGCTTTGCTTGATCTTACTTCTAATAAAAACTGAAAGGATGCTTCTGATCCTATGCTTGGCATTCGCAGAATTCTTGATTTTGCCCGTAATCAATTTAATGCAAGAATTCAAGAAAACACACGGGAGAGCTTTCGTGATGAAAGCGTGAAACCTCTTGTTATAGCAGGCGTTTTGTTACATAATCCGGATGATCTCGACCGTCCAACAAATAGTCCCAAAAATTGTTATCAAGTTACAGAACCAGCCCTATCGCTTTTTAAAAAATTCGGTTCAAAAGTGTGGAAAACAGCTCTAAAGGAATTTCTTACGAAGCAGGGAACTCTTGCTGCACAATATAAAAAAGAACGGGACATCAGGAAAATTCCAATACGGATGAAAGAAGGTGTTGAGATAACCATCAGTCCCGGAAAACACTCTGAACTTATCCGTTCAGTTATTCAAGATTTCGGTCCATATTTTGTTTCTGGCGGAGAACTTGTGTATGTCGGCGATACAGGAAAAAAATGGGGTTATTTTGATGAAAAACTTCTTTCTTCCCTTGGCGTTAAAGTTGAAGAACACGGGAAAATGCCAGATGTAGTGATTTATTACCGGAAAAAGAACTGGCTTGTTTTGGCGGAAGCTGTTTCCAGCAGCGGACCCGTTGACGGAATCAGACATGATGAACTCTCTAAACTGTTTGAAAAATCAACAGCCGGACTGGTTTATGTGACCGCATTTCCTGATCGCGGCGAAACATTCAGAAAATTCCTTTCTGTTGTTGCATGGGAAACGGAAGTGTGGTGTGCCAGTGACCCGACACATCTTATCCATTTCAACGGAACCAAGTTTTTAGGACCGTATTAATAAAAATTTTTTTAAGCAGTGAAGTTTTGATTAGGAAAGGGTTGTTGTGCAGCAGATTTTGCTTGAAAATATGTTAAGTGGTTAAAAACAAATAACTTGATGTTTTTTGTTAAATAAGTAATCTCAACTTGATTATAGTTAATAGAAAAGAGAAGTTAATAAGAAATGGCGATAATAATTAAAACTGATAAGCCAGAAGAGCTATTAAAGAAAATAAAAAAAGCTATTGATGATAAATCTATAGACACATGGGAATATGACAATGATGGAGATTTTACGCATTCCCCAGATCAGTGGAAAAACAGAGCGTGGTTCACGCCAAAAATTCATGGAGATGAACTGCAGTTCGGAATTATAGGTCAAAATAAAATTGAAATGACAAAATTAATATATGGGATTTATCATGGTCGCTTCATTGAGATGATGCTTGTCCATTTTGATCTTGATTTTAGTAAAGCATTTGCAACTGCTCTAACAGAAGAACCGGATAGAATTTAAAAATGAATGACAATTTGAACAGAACAGTCGAAAATATTTCAGATATAGCTCGTGAGATAGATTTGATCGCAAAAGTTGATTCATTTTACAATAGTGCATGGAATAAACTCATAATTGTTGGATCAGTAGCCTTTGCCATTGTTGGAGTTATTGTTCCATTTGTTATACAATGGTATCAAAAAAGAACCCTGAAGTTAAGTGAAGAAATAATGAAAAAAGAGTTTTCAGAACATAAAAAGATTTTAAAAGAAGAAATTTATAAAGAAGTTGCACATGAAATAGAGAATAAATTTGAAAAATATGAAAAAGAGTTGAGATTGGCTAATGCTTCTGCTAATGCAAAAATATTTTTCTCACAGGGTAAATTTAGCCTTGAGAAAAATTATTTTTCTGTAGCATTGAATGAATTTATTACAGCGGCTCATAGCTGTATGGATGGTAATGATTTTCAGACATTACAAAAGATATTGAAATCAATTCTAGAAGACTGTCTTCCGAACCTTTCTCGAGAAGAAATTGATGATTTGAGAATATCGGATAATAAAGATTTAAATTCACTTCTAGTCCTTTTATCTCAACACGACAACAGTGGGGTTTTTCAAGATGTTATTGGTAGTATAAAAGTGAAAATTACTAAATTGCCTAAAAACATTAAAGATAAGCCGTCAGAACAAACGAAGAAATGATAGATTCCTAAATAATTAAAAGAACCGAATTAAAAAGATGTATTTACCGCTTTCTTACGATCTTTTTAATAATTTTTATATTTCCGCTGACTTAATGGTTTTTGTAGTGTACAATGAAATCATTTTTATAAAGTTTCTACGGGGTTAAGTTGACATTTAACGGCTGTGTTGTAAATTCAACTATTATTAATCAAGCATCTATTGCTGTTTGATTAAGGAGTATTTTCAAGTGGTTGAAAACAAAAACATTAAAAAGATGAAAAAAGATATTAAGAACCTTGTTGAGCTGGTTCAATCTACGGATGTGAAAGAGGAGTCCGTTTTTAAGAAAATTGGTCAATTGGACAAGAAATATAAAGACAATAGCTGGTACTTTTTTAATATAGAAGGCTTGATTTGTAATGCTGGAATTGATTTAAGAAGCATTAATATTATCAAATATGCGGTTCAGCGTATCAGGGAAAAGTTGAAAAAGGAAACAGTAGAAGGTCAAAAAGATTTAAAAAATAAGCTTTTATATGATTTAGCTACAAGTTTGTATAGCTGTGTAGATATTCAATATCCATATCCTCAATCAATAGAAACGCTTGTTTCAATAAAAATGCATAATGAAGCTCGAAAAGAATTCTCAGTTGTTAATAGAGATGGATTTCATAGTCAAGAAATGGCATTAGTAAATTCAGTGTTGATAAAATTGCACATTTGACAGCATATTATTATGTGAAGGAAAAAGGTGTCTTGCCGAAAGATATATATTTTAACTGGTTACAAAGTGAAGATTTTAAGAAAATTGTTGTTGAAAACAATAGTTATCAACTTTTAGCACTTAGAAATTTATCTCTGGATTTTGAAAATGGCTATCAATATTATCATTTGAGATGTATAAGAAATAAGATTACACATTCATTCTTGGGAATTTACCAAGGTTGGAGTTCCAATGATGATAAATTTAAAGATTATAGAATTGAAGAAAATGAATTTATTGAGAGAACTTTTTTATTATTCTCAATAGTAAAGGCGGCTCTTATTTATTTTAAAATATCCGTTGATCAAACAAAGCCAGAAGGTGATCTGTTTTCTATGCCAACTAGTTTTGAGAAAGCTTATTTTTGATCAGTTACTTATTCTTTACGATCTTTTTAACGAAATTTGGGAGGGCGAGTGCCCCTTTATGGAGTTCGGGATTGTAATATTTGCAGGTCTTTGCGATTTCTGCGGATCTTTTTTCATCAAAATTGTGGAGAGAATGTGCGTCGCTTGCGGCTGTGATTGTCCAGAAGCCGCTTGGATAGAGTGTGACGAGTGCGATGTATGTTTCAACATGTTTGAAAACGCTTGACATTGCTGTAGTCATGCTGTTCATGGTGTCTTCAAAATACCACGGGCTTTCGCTTTGAGAGACCATTATTCCGTCGGGTTTAAGCGCTTTTTTAACGAGCCGGTAGTAATCTTCCTTAAAAAGTGCAACTCCGGGTCCGACAGGATCGCTTGAATCGGTGATGATGAGGTCAAAATAGTTCTCATATTTGTCAAGGAACTTAAAACCGTCTTCAAAGTGCATTTTCACTTTCGGGTTTTCAAGTTCGCATGAAACCGATGGAAAATATTTCTGACTTAATCTTGTGACCCTTTCATCAATTTCACATAACACCGCTTCTTTGATCGATGGGTGCTTAAGTATTTCTCTGATCGCTCCGCCGTCTCCGCCGCCTACTACAAGAACTCTCTCAGGGTTTTTCAGAGTGCAGAGCGGCATGTGGGTGATCATTTCGTGATAAACAAATTCGTCTTTTTCAGTAAGCATGACAAGCCCGTCAAGAGTAAGGAGATTTCCGAAAAACTCTGTTTCATAAATTTCTATTTTCTGGAAAGGGGACTGTTCTTCGTGAAGTTTCCGCTTTACTTTCAGCCCAAGACTTGCTTTTTCATCATAATTTTCAACAAACCACATTATTTTTCTCCTTTTAATTTGCTGTCCCAAAGAACTACCGCCGCAAAAGCTGTTGCAATGTTTACAACTTTGTGCTCAATACCTTTGCTTTTTATCGTGAAATTCTTTATTCCTCTCATTTCCATTGATTCAGCCGCCATTTCACGGACTTTTGCTTCGACATAGGAAAGAGGCGCGTGGTTATGGTGTTCCATGATGACTCCGTTTATGGACCTGTCGTCAGGAATTGCGATCGCAACAGCCGCAGAAATGGTTTCACCCGGTTCTGAACTGGTTATGTCTGCATAGGCAAGAGGAACAAAACTTCCAGGAGCGATGACAAAAGGTTCAACTTCAACTGACTTCGGAGGAAGAATACTCGACATTTTTATCAGGTTTGTATTGCCGACACCTGCGGCAAGAAGTGCACCGTCAAAAGAAGTTAGTTCAGTTCTGCCTTCACTTGCTCCAGCGCAGAAAAAGTGAATGTCGGGAATGTTTTTCAGATCGATCATGGTTGTTTCCTCCAAAAAAAAAGATCACAAATTAAAAGCTGATGATTTTATATGGCTTGTGTGTAATGTGTCAAGCATTTTTACAGCTTGTCGCTTAGCACCCGTTACTTCTTATCTTTCCCTGCACTTTTCACCTGATGGGCAAATGCCTCAAGCCGGTTGACATTGTGCGTTGATTTCAGCCCTTCATAAACAAGTGTGCAGAGAGGAATGTCATCCATGTCGTTACGGATGCTTTTTGTAAGAGATGCCGTGACAGTTCCGAGCATGCAGTTATGACACATGACATTTAAAATCCCGTCTGCTCCGCTCTGGTGAAACTCTTCAATTCTATTAAGATTTAATGCAAGCACTTTGTCAATGTAAAGATCTGCATATTTATTGGCCACTTTTTTGACTGCGTGAAAATCCCGTTCCTGCGGAGTTCTAATAGTTTCCGGGAAATTTCTGTCAACGATCCACCTTGCGATCTTTATTGCCGGGATCAGAGCTTTCGTGAAAAAGCCGGATATTTTTTTCCCTTTTCTGTAAAGTTCTTCATGAAGCTGTTCCATTCCGAGAAATGAAACATCGATCAGCGAACATGCCGGCCAGACCTCAAAACCCATGTCTTTAAGCCGGTCATAGAGATGGTTGTTGGAATGCTGATTGATCCTCGTATAGACATCGCCGACAACCCCGATCTTCGGTTTTGTTCCGTCTTTTTCTGTAAGATTTACATTCTTGAGGTTTTTTACACCATTTCTCAGAGCTTTGAAAAAACCACCTTGTATCAGCCCTGTTTCAAGATCTTCAATGATTTTCCGATAAACCCTGTTGACTTCACCGGGTGTTGCTTCATACGGTTCGATCTCTGTTTTCCATTTGAAAAAACGGTCTATCGTATAGGTTCCAAGGGCAAGCCGCACCATATACTGAGGACCAAGTTCCTTCATGTTTGTCGCATCTGTTATGTTCATTACTATCATTTCGCCAAGACCAATCCTGTCAAGTATCATGTGTGTTGCAATGATGTACTGCGGAAGAAGGCATGCACCAAAATATGAAGGGCCGAAATAGCACGCTTTCGATGGATCGAATCCCGGTTTCTGCGCTTCTTTTAATATGTCGCCGACAAATGAAATGAAAGGATGACATTCCCTGCCGTAAGCATATTTCGATCCGAGATTCCAGCTCTCTTCATCAGTCGGAGGCAGGAGAACCGTCTTACACCCGGAAGCTTTCAGTGCTCCGGTCATGGCATAGGCATGATCCATGAAAGAGGGAATATAGTATGTGTATTCATGCAGGGGCATTCTTGCTTTGCCGGGATCGCGGGCTGTTATCACTTTTGCAGGTTTATCATTGATAATGAAATTTCTTGAAAATGCTTCAAGACGGGTCACAAGTCCTGCTTCCGCCTGATGATCATCAAATTCAATGAGTATGTGCGGAGTATCTCTGAGTTCATATTCAAGATACTGATCAATGAACGAGTCGGGCCCGCAGCCGAAGTTTGTGACAATGACAGCTCCGAGATTTTTGTGTCTTTTAAGAATCCTTGCCGCCATGATAAGCTTTCTTCCATATCCCCACCGTACTCTGTCCCAGATAGGTGGAAGTTTTTCTTCGCCAAGCGGAAGAAAATCGAAAGGTATCGGTTCAATGTTCAGATCTTTCAGTTTTTTCACAAGATTAAGATTCACATGCCTGTCGGTCGTGTTGTATGGTCTGCCTATGATTACAGCACCTTTTCTGTTCTCGTCCGCAAGTTTTCTGATAATTTTTTTTCCTTCTTCAATACATTGCAAACCGAAATTGTTCTGAGCAGCAAATGCGGTTTTTAACGCTTTTTCAATGACATTTTTTCTCAAACCGAGCTTTCTGGAAGTTTCTGTTATCCAGTGTATTTCCTCTCCTTCAACTGGGAATTCAAGAGTGAGGATGTTTGCGTTTTCAGTCAGGTTCTCCCTGACAATGTAAGGAGCCGCCTGAGTGTAGGGGCATGCATATCGCAGCGTTTTTTCATTCGGTGCCGTAAATAGACGCAAGTGAGGTATGAAGATATTTTTATAACCTTTATCTATCAGGTTGTAAACATGACCGAACAGGACTTTCATCGGAAAACAGAACTCTGCCGGAACATGGATGAGCCCTTTTTCGACAACCGACCTTTTTGTTTTTTCTGAAAGTACGGGCGAATATCCGATACTAGAAAGAAAAGTGACCCAGAAAGGGATGTGATCTCTGATCGTCAGAGTGTCCGGAATTGCTATTTCACCAAGAGACGGTTCTGTTTTTGATCTAATTACTGACTTTTCCATTATCTCTTCACGGATTTTGAAGATGTCGTCAAATTCTACATGTGTTCGCGACATTTTTTCAAATCTTCCGCAGATGCTTCCAAAATATGCAAAAGATCCGTTTGCAACAGTTATTTTCCTTATCTCACAGATGTTTTCGCATAATTTGCATTCAAATGTCTCAGTTTCTGCTTCAACTTTCAGGTCATTGAGCTTTTTCAAAACTTTTGAAATACCCATCTCATATTCAGTCATTGCGGTCATTGCGGCCCCGATCGCTCCTGAAATTTCAGGATGAGGGTGGACAGATATTTTCTTATTCAGAAGTTTTTCAAAAACTGCTACGACGGCTCTATTTTTTGCAACTCCACCCTGGAAAACTATATTTTCTCCGACAGGGCTTGAACCGACAACTTTTTCAAGATAGTTTTCTCCGATCGAATAAGCCAGCCCCGCACAAAGATCTTCAGTTGAAGTTGCTCTTTGAAGATGGTGAACAAGGTCTGAATCCATGAAAACAGTGCATCTGCTTCCAAGCCGTACCGGATTTCTGGATTTTAATGCAAGGTCGGCGAACTCGTTTTTTATGCTGATCTTTAATCTGCCCGCCTGTTCTTCAAGAAATGAGCCGGTCCCTGCGGCACAGGCACGGTTCATTTTAAAAGTTTCGATGTTCCCGTTTTTTATCCTTACGAACTTTGAATCCTGTCCGCCGATTTCGATTATTGTGTCTGAATCGGGAAAGTAATGTGAACATGAAACCGACTGGGCGGATATTTCATCCATTGTCGCCCCGCCTGTTATTATGGAAGCGAGATGTCTTCCTGAGCCGGTTGAAACGATGTTTGATACAGATATTTCATTTTTTGATTCAGAGATCATTTTATTAATGAGGTTTTTCAGTGCCTCAACAGGTTTTCCGGCAGTTGGAACATAACCTGAAGCGATCAATCTTTTTTTTGAATCGATCACTGCCCCTTTTGTGCTTACGCTTCCAATGTCAATTCCAAGGAACAGCGGATGTCTGGGCGGTGTGTTGGTGATCTCATTTGGAATGTTATCTGCAACAAAAATGTCTGAAAGGGGATCTCTAAACTCTTCGTTTTCATGGATTATTGATCTGTTCTCAAGTTTGTTAATGAGTTCAACGATTGCCACCTGTTTTTCAAATGGGTTTTCTCTGGCGATTACGGCACTTCCTAAAGCACCCATAACATCAAAATTTGGAGGAACTATGAACTCACTCTCGTTCAAGCTGAGAATTTCCCTGAAAGCTTTTACCACTCCTGCATTTGCGGCAACTCCTCCCTGAAAAATGATAGGAGCTGGGGGAATTTTCCCTTTGCACAATGTCGCAAGATAGTTTCTGACAAGGGCAAAACAGAGTCCCGCGGCAATTTCATCCGTAGGAACAGCTTTCTGCTGAAGGTGTATCATGTCCGATTTTGCAAAAACAGAACATCTGCCTGCAACACTTGGAATATTTTGAGCTCTTGATGCAAGAGTACTGAGTTCAGAAATTGTGATGCCGAGCCGCTCTGCCTGCTGATCAAGGAAAGCTCCTGTTCCTGCCGCACAAAGTTCATTGAAGGCGTGGTCTTTCAAATAATGAGTGCCGTCATTTTTTCTGCCGATGGAGATGAATTTTGAATCCTGACCGCCTATTTCAAAAACAGTTTTAACATCAGGATACATCGTCCATGCCGCAGTTGCGTGGGCAACGATCTCGTTCACTGTTTTTATTCCGGTACTTTTGGTGATAAGCTCTTTCCCTGAACCGGCTATCACTGCTCCGGAAAATGATATGTCACCGGATTCATTCGCAATATCCTTGAAAAGCGACAAAGTTGCATCAACAGGAAGCCCCGAAGTCCGCACATATCTTTTGAAAATAATACTGCCGGACTCATCAGTAATAATGCAGTTTAAACTGACAGATCCGAGATCAAGACCAAGATAAAAATGACCATCCATAAAACCACCACCCCAAAAAACCCACATTCAGATATTAATAATTGAAGAGTTGTTGTCAATCTTAAAGAGTTTCCCCCGATTTATTGATAAAATGGATCATAAACGATAAGATATCTGCGGTCAGTTTTAAAAGAGGTTAACATGGATGCGTTTCAGAAAGTACTTTTTGTAGATACTTCAAACGGTTTTTACAAGATAAAACGGTATAAAGTTGGTGATTATTTCGGTCCGGTCGATCTGGGGATCCACATTTCAGACAATCACAGGTCGCTAAATATCGGGACTGGACTTTTTGCCGGCTCGATCTTTCCCGGCTCAAACCGGCTTATATTTACTGGACATTCTCCATGCTGGGGCGGTTTTTTCATTTCTTCGATGGGAGGAGCGGGGCTTGTTTTTGATAATCTCGGAATTAACATGGTGAGCATTGTCGGAAAAGCTCAGACACCTTCAATTCTCTATCTGAACAGAAATCACGGTGAAGAGATCGAGGTCGAAGTTCACCCTGTTGATGTCAGTAAAGTGTGGAACAGCGGCAGAAAAGGGGTCTATTCACTTTTTGATCACACGCTTGAAAAATTCGGTGACCGTTATGAGCTTGATCCGAGAATTCTTGCGACAGGTCCTTCCTCAGTCACAACCGATTTTGGAGGAATATGTTCAGTTCCGATAGTTAAAAAGAAACTCACTTTTGTTGACACCTGGGCAGGTCGCGGAGGGTTTGGTTCGAAAATGTTTCAGGAACACGGAATTGTCGCAATAATTTACGGCGGAACCACAGTTGATGAGGATTTCAGGGATAGAAATGTTGCTGATGAGTGGTTTGAACAGAAATATAAACAGAAACTGATTGCAAAAGATTTTGAAAGTACGACAAAATACCGGTTTGATCCAAAGCTCGGAACAGGCGGGACTTTCGGGGTAAATTTTGCAACAATTAAAGACCGTATTCTTGCGTTCAACTATAAAACTATCTTTGATTCGGATAAATCCAGACTGGAACTGACAGAAAAATTTATAACAGACCACTATCTTCTGCAGTTCAACGAAGAGACGATAGAAAAGAAACAGCAGGCGACATGCGGAGAACCCTGTCCTGCAGTATGCAAAAAGATGAACGGAGAATTCAAGAAAGATTACGAACCTTATCAGACAATGGGGCCATTGTGCGGTATTTTTGATCAGCGGGCGGCTGAAAAGCTCAATCATCACTGTGATGCGATGGGAATGGATGCGATAAGCGGCGGAGGAGTGCTTGCATGGCTTATGGAGCTTCTGGATAATGGAACACTTTCAAAAGAAGACCTCGGTGTTTCAAAAATGCCGAAATTCGATCTTGAAAACTTTGATGTTGTTAAAGATTCGCAAAACAACGCAGATCTCGGCATTGAGCTTATTGACGCAATCCTTAACAAATCAGGGATATTAGATCTGAGTGAAGGGGTCAGAAAATGGGCTAGAAAAGTTCATAGATCAACAGGAAAAAAGATAATAGACAGCTTTGTTTTTACAGCAAACGGCAGAAGAGGGTGGATGGTTCCAAATCAGTACTGGACACCGGGAGCGCTTGCCCCGATGGCTATAATGGGCAAATATTACATGTATTACGGAAATGAATTCCTTCCGCCAAGAACTCTCGGAGTTGCATGTGCCGACCGCCTGAAAAAGGAGCTGATCCTTGATAATGCCGGAATATGCAGGTTTCACAGGGGCTGGGCTGAAGAGATGATCCCGGAAATGATCGAATCGATTTATGATCTTAAGGAAAAATTCCTTTCATCCGTCAATTTTACGGCAGGAAGAATAAATTCAAGAAACGCCGCAGTTTTCCTTGAATCAGAAAGGAATATCGAGTTTATTTACACATTTCTTAAAAGAAAACGGGATGTCGACGGTGAAACAAGAGAAGATCTCAACTACTGGATAGAACAGTTCGAAAAAGATAAACATGAAGCCGCACTGAATTTCTGGTTTGAAATAAGAAAAGGAATTGACGAATCTTTGAGAGATTTCCAGTAAATACAATCACTTCCAGAACGATTT
>ERZ795031.534-NODE-534-length-46546-cov-33.768471_pt1 | contig 46546 bp, 39 predicted proteins | sample MGYA00375123_ERZ795031 | MGnify/ENA primary metagenome ERZ795031 (study PRJEB30166, sample SAMN05720159) | activated sludge metagenome | isolation source: anaerobic digester from wastewater treatment plant | place: USA | collected 2015-04-21 ...
ACAGGGCATCAATACCCCCTTCATGCTTACTGACACAAATATCTAGACATGACCGTGTCATGAGACGGCAGGAAAGCTTCTCGGGCGGATACTTCCTTTTCCTCGCCCGTGCATCTATATAACTGATAGATACCTCTGTGGGGGAGCATCGCATGTCAGACCATCTCATCGATATGTTCCTGTCCGGGCTTCAAACACATCTGAGGGCGGCCTTGAGCCGGCGTGATTTCATGAAGACGCATGCCCGGGGGGCGCTCATGCTCGCAGCAGCATCTTCCGGTCTTGTCGCCCCCAAGACGCTCTGTGCCGCCGCGGCCCCGCACATCGCGGTGGCAGTGGGGGATGCAGCGGCGGCGACGAGACGTGCCGTCGAGATCATGGGCGGGATGAAGGCCTTCGTGAATAAGGGCGACCGTGTGGTGGTCAAGCCCAATATGAGCTTCACCGGAGGTGTCATGGACGCCGTGAACACCCACCCCGAGGTGGTCCGCGAGATCGTCGCCATGTGCAGGGAGGCCGGGGCCTCGCGGGTGCGCGTGCTCGACCACCCGCTTCGGCCTTCCGAGCAGTGCATCGAGGGGGCACGGGACGCCTGTCGCATCTTCGGGGATGACGTGGTCCATGCACTCAACAACAAGGAATTCTACCGGGAGGTCGCCGTCAGGGAGGGAAAGAGCCTCAGGGAGACCGATGTGATGAAGGACGTCCTGGACTCCCAGGTGCTCATCGCGGCCCCGGTGGCGAAATCCCATGGCAGCACCGGGGTGAGCCTTTCAATGAAGGGCATGATGGGGCTCGTCTGGAACCGTTCCATCATGCACTGGAGGCACAATCTGCACGATGCGATCGTGGATCTGTGCACCGTCCTGAAGCCCTCCCTCGTCGTGGTGGATGCCACCAGGGTGCTCACTAGTGACGGCCCCGGCGGACCCGGCACGGTCATAACCCCCAGGACCGTCGTCGCTTCCCGCGACATGGTGGCGGCGGATGCCTACACGGTACAGGCCTTCGAATGGTACGGGCAGAAGCTCGGGCCCGACAAGGTGAGGCACATCAGGCTCGCCCATGAACGAGGGCTCGGCCGCATGGATGTACAGAGCCTGATCGTGAAGAAAGTCGTGATCTGATGCGTCTGACCAGGGGCATCCAGGCCATAAGTTTCACCGCCTTCATGCTGTTTCTGTGGTACGCGGCCTTCCCCCTCGTGCCGTCCATGCCCGTCGACCTCTTCCTGAGGATGGACCCGCTCGCCCTCGTGCTGGCAGGTACGGCCGGGAGGGCCTTCCTGGTGAAGATGATCCCTGCCGTGCTCGTTTTGATCCTGAGCATCTTCCTGGGGAGGTTCTTCTGTTCCATGGTCTGTCCCCTGGGGACATCCATCGATGTCTCGGACAGGCTCCTCCAGGGGAAAGATCCGCGACGCAGTCCCGGGAAATCGATGCCAAGGGAGATGAGGCTGGTCAAGTACTGTGTCCTCGCCTTCATGTTCTCCGGTGCAGTGTTCGGCTTCTCCCTGGCCGCGTACGGGTCACCCGTGGCCATTGCTACCCGGTTCTACGGCCTGCTGGTCTACCCGGTCGTCTCTCTGGCCGCCGATGCCGGGTTGTCCGTTCTGAGGCCCCTTGCGGACCGGACCGGTTTCACCGCACTCGCCTATGCCCATGTCCCTCCCAGGGGCTTCGCCCTCCAGTGGCTCTCCCTGGCCTTCATGGGTGGCATTGCCGCCTGCGCCCTCCTGATGCCCCGGTTCTGGTGCAGGTACCTGTGTCCGGCCGGGGCGATGTTCGCCCTGGTGTCCTCGAAACCCTTTGCCGTCAGGAGACGGGTGAGCGAGCAGTGCACCTCCTGCGGCCTGTGCAGGAAGGCGTGCCCCATGGGGGCCATCGGAGAAGACCCTCATGAGACGGACTTTTCCGAGTGCATCGTCTGTATGAAGTGTTCCTCAGTCTGCCCGGAGCGTGCGATCCGATTTTCCCCGGGTCCGGAGGCCACCGCCACGAGTGCGTCAGTGTTCTCAGGGCACCGCCGTGCCCTGATCCTGGCGGCCCTGGCAGGTGTCGGCGCGGCCCTGACGGCCGTCACGGGATTCAGCGCAGCCGGCCGCAATGGCGGTCAGGACAGGGCCATGGATCCACCGCTCATAAGACCACCCGGGTCTCTTCCCGAGCACGGGTTTCTCCGGACATGCGTGGGGTGCGGCGAGTGCATGAAGGCATGCCCCACCAACACGCTCCAGCCTGCAGGCCTTGCTGCAGGCTTCAGTGCCATGTTCAGCCCCGCGATGGTTCCCCGCAGGGGGCCCTGCGACACGACCTGCAATGCCTGCGGGCAGGTGTGTCCAACCGGGGCCATACGGGGGCTTCACCTCGACGAGAAGAGGCATGCCAAGGTGGGCACGGCGCAAGTCCTCAGGCACAGGTGCATTGCCTGGGAGTCCGGCAAGGCGTGCCTGGTGTGCGACGAGGTGTGCCCCTACGGGGCCGTGATCCTGCAGCGGGTGGCGGACGTACCGGTGGCCGTACCTGTGGTCGACGAGCGAAGATGTAACGGTTGCGGATTCTGCGAACATTACTGCCCGGTGGCCCCCGGCGCGGCCATCGTGGTGGACCCCATGGACGCACTGAGGCTGGAAGAGGGATCCTACCGCGACAGGAGCAGGGAGCTCGGCTTCACCTTCGAACAGCAAGGGCAGGGGGATACCGGCGGTCCGGTCGCCCCAGGCATTCCCGATCGAGGCCTCCCTCCCGGATTTTCCGATTGAACTGGGCAGGGCATGAGGGCTATATCCTGTATGTGAGAGATCACGGGACAATGCGCATGACGGATTCACGATGGCTGCCCTTCTTCTGGTGCATGCTCATGGCACTGCTCGTGTCCGGTTGCCCCCAGAAGGTTGTCGTCGATTACCACGGTTCGCCTGCCCTTGCCCCGGGGACCAGGCCCGAGATGAACACGGCGGGATTCTGGATCGGAAGACACGCCGAAGCGGACCGCCTTGTCATGACCCTCGACGAGATAGGTGCATTCAATGCGTACATCAAGGACAAGACCAGGGCCGTCTACGACGTGCCCCGGTTCTCTTCTACCCGCAACGGCACGACCCTGCAGGGCTCGATGAGAAGGATGCTGGCGTATGTGGCATCGAAGAACTACGTGGACGCCAGGGGCAGGCCGGCGGGAGAGAGCCTGGGGAGCCTGGAGGCCGTCATGGCCATCGATGCCATCCCCGCCACGGTGAGGGTGCACTGGGCCTACGTGGTACGCCCGTGCGACCAGCGGATCCTCCCGACAGAGGCCCCACTCTACAAGAGCGTCACGGACACGGCCATCGACAGGCTCCAGAACAATGCCCTCGACCTGGCCACCCCGGTGGTCGTGCTCCATGAAAGTGCAGATCAAGCCTGGTTCTACATCATCGCACCCTACAGCGACGGCTGGGTGAGGGCCGACTGTGTCGCCCTGTGCCCCCTGGAACAGATGGAGCGCTACGAGGCCTGCAATTCCATCGTGGTCGCCATCTCCGCCAGGGCAGACCTCTTCGGCGATCCACTGCTCAGGGATCACGTCACCTCGATGCAGATGGGCACGAGACTTCCCCTGCTCCAGGAGATGGGGGAAGACCGTGTACAGGTTCTCGTACCGACAAGGAGCGAAGGCGGGTGGTGCGTCTTCGACGCGGCTTACATTTCCGTTTCCCAGGTGCACCACGGGTACCTCCCGTACACGCCGCGCAATGCCATCACGCAGGCCTTCAGGCTCCTGAACACCCCATACGGATGGGGAGGCATGTACGGCGAGCAGGACTGTTCCAGGTTCATCCAGGAGATATTTGCCTGCTTCGGCATCCTCATGCCCAGGAACTCCTCGCAGCAGGGCAAGGTGGGCTCGCCCGTCGCATCCTTCGGCAGCACCCTCGACGAAGACCAGCGCAGGAAAGCCCTCGTATCCTCGGCACGGGGGGGAGTCACCACCCTGCAGTTCCCCGGGCACATCATGCTGTACCTTGGCAATATGGGCGGGGAGCCGTACGCCATTCATGACCTCTACGCCTATACCGAACCCATGAGCGACGACGAGCGGCTGATCTCAATCAACAGAGTGGCGGTGACGAGCCTTGCTCTCGGCGGGGGTACGAAAAAGGGATCGCTCCTCATGCGCCTCGTGAACGTCAGGGAGCTCTCGCCCGAACCCGCGGAGAAATGACGTATCATTCCTGCGCCAAGCATGCTATAATTACATGTTGTTAGCCCGTCGCATGAGCCGGTCACGAAGCGGTTCCTCCCGGAGCGCATCAGGCCGTCGTGCCGTGGGCCATGAAATGTCGAGGGGGGATCTGTTCCCATGGAAAGGCACCTGAGAAGGTTCAGCGACTTCATCATCAACCACAAGGTCCATGTCCTGGTGCTCATGCTCGCGATCACCGTCTTCTTCATCTACATGGGCACCAAGCTCACGGTGAACAACGACCACGACACCTGGCTTCCCCAGCACAACGAGGTGGCCAGACTCCTGCGGCAGGCGGACAGGGACTTTTCCTCGAACGTCATGCTCTTTGCCGTCATCGAGTTCAAGGATGGCGTGTTCACGCCAGAATCGCTGGCCCTCATGGACCGCATCACCAGGGAGCTCGAAGGCATCGACGAGCTCTTCAACGTGACGAGCATCACGAACATCATCGACATAAAGAAAACACAGGACGGCATAGAGGTGGGCGACCTCATCCCCGAAGCCCCTGCATCACCTGCAGATATTGATAAGCTCAGGGACTATGTCCTGTCCAAGGAGACCTACGTCGACACCATCGTCTCCTCGGACGAGAAGTACACGGCCATCATGACCAACATCGAGAGCACCGAGGACGAGGTGCTCGTGGCGGAGAGGATCTTCAAGATCGTGGACCGGCTGGCCGAAGGCCACACGCGCTACTACGGCGGCGACCCGTCCGTGAACTACTACCTGAACTACTACATGGTGGAGGATCTCAAGACCCTCCTTCCCATGGGCGTCGTCGTGGTTATGCTTGTCATCTTCTTCGGCATGCGGCGGATTTCAGGGGTGGTCCTGCCCATGTCGATCGTTTTTTTCGCCATTCTGTGGACCTTCGGACTCATGGCCATCTTCCGCTACCCGGTCAACATACTGAGCCCCGCGGTGATCGTTCTGCTCATCGCACTGGGCACGGACTATGCGGTGCACTACTACAACCACCATCTCAAGCGCGGTGATCCGACGACCTCCACCACGGAGATCTCGATACCCGTCACCATGAGCGCGCTGACCACCATAGTGAGCCTGCTCACCTTCGCCACTACCCGCATCGAGGTGTTCAAGAACTTCGGCATCGAACTCGCCTTCGGCCTTGCCGTGGCATGGATCCTGTCCATAGTGCTCATGGCCGTGTTCGTCTCTCTCTTCAAGGTCAAGCCCTCCCGTCACCTCGAACAGGACGATGTCCAGACCCGCTTCACCCGCCTGACCGACACCTTCGGAGCGTGGGTGCATGACCATGCCAAGGTCATGCTGGTCATGGTCGGCATCTTCACCGTCGGGATGGCCTTCGGCGTACCGGCCATAAAGACCAACGTCGATTTCATCGGCCAGCTCCCCGAGGACAGCCCGCCGCGGGAAGGCTGCAACATCCTCCAGGATCACTTCAGCGGCATGTATCCCTTCAACCTGTATGTCCGTGGCGACGTGGAGAACCCGGCAATCATGAACCGCATGCAGTATCTGGAGAACTGCATGCGCTCGGAGGAAAGCGCCTCGAGCTTCACCTCCATCAATGCGCTCATAGCCCAGGAGAACTGGCTCCTGAACGGGGTGTATGCCATCCCCGAAACGCCAGGTGGCGTTGCGAATCTCTGGTTCATGCTGGAAGGGCACGACATCCTCAAGACCTTTGTCACGGACGACCGGAAAAAAGGCCTGGTCAACTCCATCGTGAACAAGTCCGACACCGAGGAGATGCGCTTTCTCGCCGACCGGTTTGACACGATCATGGCCGAGAGGGTCTCGGGCGATGTCCTGACCATCGATCCCGCCGTGCTGACCGATGAGGGGCGGGGCGCCCTGGATGTGATGCGCGTGAGAGACGCCGCCATGCAGCTGGCGTGGCTTGCCGGCTACTACGACAGGACAGGGGCCTTCAGCGAGAGAGATTTTGTGGCGCGGTTGACAGCGGGCGTCGCGGCCTTGCCGGGATCCGTGGACATGGCCCCGGTGTGGGGTGAGCTGAGAGGATACCTTGAGAAGGAGACCGTGGAGGAGCTGCCTGAGCCGCTTGTAGCGGGGATCATGGGAAAACTCCAGGAGCGATGGGACAGCAGAGGCGGACAGGAGGCATCCCGGGAGCTCATCGACATGATCGGTGCGAGCGGCGTCATGGCCGAAGAGGATGCCCGAAGCACCGTGGCGGGACTCCTGAACAGGGCCGAGTCCTCGTTCCGACTCCAGAAGGCCGCATCGCTGGCTCTCGCGCTTGGCGATCTCGTAACCCCCACACTGTCCGCCAACGAGAACTTCACCAAACGGGCCGGGGGAGTACTCTGGGAGCTCTTCTCCCCGAGGCCTGTGTTCTTCGGCAGGCAGGTACAGGGGATCCCCGGCATCGAGGGTGCTGTAATCGGCCGTTCGGAGGTCCTCATTGACCAGGCCGGGATGCCGCCGACGGTGAGGCTCGTGCACGGCCTGCTCATCAACAGCCAGATCCAGAGTCTGTTCCTGGCCATCAGCGCGGTCCTCATTATCGTTGCCCTGACCTACCGGTCTCTGCGTCGGGGCATCACCTCCATGATGACCGTGTTCGTGCCACTCGTCTGCATACTGGGGTTCATGGGGCTCATCCATATCCCTCTGGACATCGGCACCGTGCTGTGCGGGTCGCTGATCGTGGGCCTCGGCATCGACGGGTCCGTCCACTTTCTCTACTACTATAACCGGCTCCACCTCGGAGGCATACCCAAGAAGCGCGCCCTGCAGATGACCATGGGACACGTGGGCAGGGCTGTCTGCACCGCGAACGGCACCACCTTCTGCGGGTTCTTGGTGTGTCTTCAGTCGGACGTGACCGCGGTGAAGAACTTTGCCACGCTCAACTCCATAGCCATCCTCCTGGTCACCCTCTCTGTCATGACCCTGCTGCCGGCCCTGGTGACCGTGCTCCACCTTGACAAGGCCGATGACCTGGAGGATGCTAAACCTCTCAGCACCTGGGCGCGGTTCACCAGGAGGAGGGCCTCGGCGGCGCCTGTGTCCACGCCTTCCGAGGAGAAGAAGAAGCGGGCCGCAGGAGGCATGTAGAGAAGGATCTGCATACTCGTCGCGAGAAACCTTTCAGGATGAGGAGGGGACGGTGACCCCTCCTCACCTGTGCCAAGCCATGCAGGCTAAGAGGCAGACGGGAACCATGGACCGATTTCTGAGGGCGTTCAGCACATTCGTCATCCGCAACAGGATCGCCCTTCTTGTCGTCATCATTCTCATAACCGCGTTTTTCGGGTGGCAGTGCACCAGGCTCACCGTGAACAACGACATGGACACCTGGCTCCCGGAAAGGGACAGGACGGCAGAGCTGATCCGGCAGGCTGACCGGGATTTCTCCTCCAACGACATCCTCTTCTGCATCGTCGAGTTCGACGAGGGGGTTTTCACCGCCGAGTCGCTGGGGCTCATACGGGAAATCACGCGGGGAATCGAGGGGGTCGGGGGTGTCTTCAATGTCACGAGCCTCACCAACATCATCGACATCAGGAAGACCGAAGACGGCATCGAGGTGGGCGAGCTTGTCCAGACCATCCCATCGAATCCCCGACAGATCGACGAGCTCAGGGAGTACGTCTTCTCCAAGGAGACATACCGCAACACCATCGTGTCGCCGGATTCTCGGTATACCGCTGTCCTGATCAACATAGAAAACTCGGTGGATGCGGTCAGGGTGGCCGAGAAGATCTTCCGTGTCGTGGAACAGCGTGCCCCGGATCACCCTCACTATTTCGGCGGCAACCCGGCGATCATCTTCTTCATGAACTTCTATATGATGGATGACACCAGGAGGCTCGTCCCCGTCATCCTGGTGGTGGTATCCATCGTCATGGCACTGGGGCTGCGGAGCGTCACCGGCATCGTGCTCCCGCTGTGCATGGTGGTCTTCTCCATCACTATCACCTTCGGACTCATGCCCCTGTTCGGGTTCTCGGCGAACATCCTGAGCCCCCCCGTGGCGGTCCTTCTCATCGCCCTGGGTACGGACTATGCCGTCCACTACTACAACCATTACCGCAAGCAGCAGGATGCCACCCGGTCCACATCGGAGATCACCGTACCGGTCACCATGAGCGCATTGACCACCATTGCCGGCCTCCTCACCTTCTCCACCACCAAGATCGAGGTGCTCAACAATTTCGGCCTCGAGCTCGCGTGGGGTCTGGGGGTCGCATGGGTCATGTCCCTGGTGCTCATGGCCATCATCGTGTCCTTCTTCAGGGTGAAGCCCGTGGAAGAGGAAGAGAAGAAGGCACGGACGTACCTCTTCACCAGGGCCATGGAGAAACTGGCAGCATGGATCCATGACCACGCGAAGCCGGTGCTGGCCGTCATCGGGATCGTGGTGGCATTCATGGCCTACGGCATCACCAGGATCACCACCGAGATCGACTTCATCGGCCAGCTGCCCGGGGACAGTCCCCCCCGCGTGGGCTGCAACATCCTCGTGGACCATTTCAGCGGCATGTACGCCTTCAATGCCTACCTGAGGGGCGACATCGCCGACCCGGCGGTCATGAACCGCATGAACTACCTGGAGAACTACCTCCGGTCGGAGAAAGATCTGGCCGGGTTCACCTCCATCAATGCGCTCGTCGCCCAGGAGAACTGGCTCCTGAACGGCGTGTATGCCATCCCCGAAACACGGCAGGGCGTGTCGAACCTCTGGTTTCTGCTGGAGGGCCAGGAGGTGCTCAAGACCTTCGTCACGCCGGAGAAGGACAAGGCCCTGGTGAACTCCCTGGCCCGGGAATCCGCCACGACCGGGTTGCGTGCCCTGGCCGGCCGGTTCGAGGAGTTCCTGGCTGCGAACGTCTCCGGTGAGATCCTCACCGTAGATCCCGCGCTGCTGGGGGACGAGGGAAAGAGGGCCCTTCAGGACATCCGCATCGGGGAAGCCGCGCGTCAGATCGCGTGGCTTGCCGGGTATTACGACCGGCAGGCTTCCATCGACGGTTCGCTCCTGGCAGGACGCCTGGCCGAGGGGATCGCGGGCCTGGACGAGAGGGTCGACATGGAGCGTGTCTGGCAGGACCTGCGGCAATACCTCGACGAGGAGACCGTCGAGGTGTTGCCCCCGCAGGCCGTTGACCGGATGCTTGCACTAGTCAGAGGGCACTGGGCGATGAGGCCCGGGCCCGACGTGCGGCCCGCTCTGGAACGTGCGGCGATCGAGAGCGGGGCCATGGGAGCCGAGGACGCGGCCGTAACCGCAGACGGCCTGATCGGGCGGTTCGACTCTTCATTGCGCCTGCAGCGGGCGACCGCCATGGCACGATCCTTCGACGACCTCCTCGGTCCTGCCCTGGAGAAGGACGAGGATTTCGGGAAGCGCTTCAGGGGGCTCCTCTGGGAGCTCCTCTCGGACAGGCCCGTGCTCTTCTCGAAACAGGCGGCATCGGTGGCGGGACTGGAAAGGGCCGTGGTGGCACGGTCCAAGGTCAAGGTCGACCAGGCGGGCATGCCGGAGACCATCCGTGTGGTTCACAGGCTTCTCATCAGGAGCCAGATCCAGAGCCTGGCCCTGGCCATCGGCATCGTGTTCCTCATGGTCTCGCTGGCCAACCGGTCATTGCGCAGGGGCCTGGCTTCCATGTTCACGGTGCTCGCGCCACTGATCTGCATCCTCGGGTTCATGGGGATCATGCACATACCCCTCGATATGGGCACGGTCCTGTGCGGGTCGCTGATCGTGGGCCTCGGCATCGACGGTTCCATCCATTTCGTCTACTACTACCACCGCATCCATGCGGGCGGCATCCCCAAGAAGAAGGCCCTGCAGCTGACCATGGCCCATGTGGGGAGGGCGGTGGTGACGGCCAACGGGACCACCCTGGCGGGGTTCATCGTGCTCCTGTTTTCGAACACCACGGCAGTGAAGAATTTCGCCAAGGTCAATTCCACCGCGCTCTTCCTGGTGACCCTGGCGGTACTGATCCTTCTGCCCGCCCTGGTCTCAGTGCTCCACCTGGACGGCGCCGGCGAGAGTGACCAAGGAGCGGGTGAGAGGAAAGAGGGACTCGCGGCATGAGGCTGCCGGCCGGGCCAGGGCATTGATTCCCTGCCGCGTGCCTTTTATATCATGAACATGAGGTGAGCGAAGGAGGTGCGGTATGAACCATCTTGTCATCTATGCACACCCCAACCCGGCAAGCTTCAATCATGCCATCTTGGAGGCCTATACGCGGGAGCTCGCCGCGGCGGGGCACGAGGTACGCATCCGTGACCTCTACGCGACGGGGTTCAATCCGGTCATCCTCCAGTCCGACTATGACATGATCAACCGGGGCACCCCCCCCGAAGACATCAGACAGGAGCAGGACCATATCCGCTGGGCCGGGGTCATGACCTTCATCTTCCCCGTCTTCTGGGCCGGTATGCCGGCCATGCTCAAGGGTTATATCGAGAAGGTCTTCTCCCTCGGGTTCGCCTATGTCTTCGAGGGAGACAGACCCAGGGGCATCCTCAAGGGCAGGAAGGTGGTGATCATCAGCACCACGGGAGGGGCCCTGAACTACTACCGGAAATCAAACATGCTCGACAACATCAGACAGACCATCGACGGCGCGGTCTTCAGGTTCTGCGGGTTCCAGGTCGTCGAGCACAAGTTCTTCGTCGGCGTTCCCATGGCAACACCGGCCGAGCGCTCCATCATGCTCGAAGAGGCCAGGGCCATCGCCCGGTCGCTCCCGTCGTGAGGACCGCCATGATCGACGGAGAACGCATCACCCCGCTCAATTCCCGTGCCCCCGTGAAAGGCGGCTACGTCCTGTACTGGATGCAGCAGGCCCAGCGCTTCGACTTCAACCACGCCCTGCAGTACGCAGTCCAGGAAGCCGACAGGCATGACCTGGGCGTCGTGGTCGCGTTCTGCCTCGTGGACGACTATCCGGGGGCGAATCTCCGCCATTACGCATTCATGATGGAGGGGCTCAGGGAAACCGTGCCGCGGTTCAGGGAGGCAGGCATGCAGTGTCTCATTGTCAGGGGGCGGCCCGAGGATGTCATCCCCCTGCTCTCCCGAGACGCCTGCCTGGTCGTGGTCGACCGCGGGTACCTGCGGCACCAGGTCCTCTGGAGGACCCGCGTCGCCGCCCGTATCGAGTGCCCCCTTGTCCAGGTCGAGAGCGACATCGTGGTCCCCGTGGAGACGGCCTCTCCCAAGGCCGAGTATGCCGCCAGGACCATCCGGCTGAAGATCCACCGCCACCGTGAACGTTTTCTCAGGCCGCTGGAGACACGGGTCCCCCGGAGGTCATCCCTGGGTTGCGTACCCGCTGGCATCGAAGAACTGCCGGGAGAGCGCTCCCCGGAGGCCCTGAACGTGGACAGGACGGCGGCCCCTGTCGGGGCTTTCTTCACGGGCGGGCCGACCCGGGGCCGCGTGCTCTTTCAGGCGTTCCTGCGCGACAAGCTGGGGAGCTACGTGCAGCACCACAACCAGCCCCAGACAGATGACTGCTCCTGCATGAGCATGTACCTCCACTTCGGCCAGGTCTCTCCGCTGGACCTCGCCCTCCAGGCCCTCGAGCTCGACGACGACCTGCCGGAGGACGTGGATGCCTTTCTCGAGGAGCTCATCGTGCGTAGGGAGCTGGCGATCAATTTCGTCAGGTACACCGGGGAGTACGACTCTTTCTCCTGCCTCCCGGCATGGGCCAGGAAGACCCTTGAACGCCACGGCGCCGACCGGCGGCCTCAGGTCTACTCCACCGAGGAACTCGACGGGGCGTCGACCCATGACACATATTGGAACGCGGCCATGACGGAAATGAAGGTGACGGGCTTCATGCACAACTACATGCGCATGTACTGGGGGAAAAAGATCCTCGAGTGGAGAAGGACACCGCAGGAGGCATGGGCGACCCTGCTCGAACTCAACAACAGGTATTTCCTCGACGGCAGGGACCCGAGCTCCTACGCGGGGGCGGGCTGGGTCTTCGGGCTCCATGACAGGCCCTGGGGAGAACGTGGCATCTACGGCACGGTTCGCACCATGACCGCTTCGGGGCTTGAGCGCAAGTGCGACATCAGGGCCTATGTGGAAAAGGTGAACGGCTCTGTCGACAGGGCGGGCCTCGGATGACCCGATACGGTCGCATGGCCATGTTATTCCAGGAAGATTCCGTGAGACCGATCCATTGACTCTGAACCGGAGTCTCTTATTACTCTCTGATAGAGATGGCAGTACGGGTGTGCCCTGACCCAGGCCCCGAGGAGGCGGGTTGTCCATGAGTTCTGAAAAACGCAGAACCATCGCGAACAGACAGATGAACGCCGCTGTACCGGCCGGAGGACCGGGGACGGCTCCGGACCCTTCCGGCAGACCGAGAAGACGCGCAAGATCGGGCGATAAGAGGGGGAAGAGCCTCGAGGAGGGTGGGGAGCTCTTCGAAGGCGTGTTCCGCACGATTCCCTTTGCCCTATCCATCTCCGAACCCGCCACCGGCATCCTTCTCCACGTGAACAGGGCATGCGAGGACCTGACGGGCTTCACGGCCAAGGAGCTCGTCGGCAGCAGGGCGGTTGACCTGAGCATCTGGGCTGATCCCGAGGACCATGACCGCTACGTGGGAGCACTGAAGTCCCGTCGGGGGATCGAGAGGTTTGAGACGAGGCTCAGGAAGAAGGACGGGACGATCCGGGACGTGGTCTTGTCGGCGAGCACGATCGAAGTCGGGGGGGAGAGCCGTCTCCTGACCGCGGTGCACGACCTCACGAACCGGAAAAGGATGGAAGAGGCCCTCAAGGAGAGCGAGGAGCGGTATCGCCGCATCACCTCCGCCATCACGGACTACATCTACACGGTCTTTCTGGAGGGAGGCGACGTGGTCCGCACCGTGCACAGCCCTGCCTGCGAGGCGGTGACGGGCTATGCGCCAGAGGACTTCGAACGGGACCCCTTCCTCTGGTATTCCATGATAGAAGAGGAGGACCGGGAGTTCGTGCGCGAACACTTCAGCCGCGTCACCTCCGGAGAGCGGGTACATCCCATTGAGCACCGCATCCGCCGCAAGGACGGCGCGCTGCGGTGGGTCAGCAACATGCCGGTCGTCCACCGTGATGCACAGGGGGTCATGATCTCCTATGACGGCGTGATCAGCGACATCACGGAGCGCAAACGTGCAGAAGAAGCGGTCCGCGAGAGTGAACGGAGGTATCGGGGGCTCGCCACCAACCTGCCGGGGGTGGTCTACCAGTTCTATGTCCGGAGCGACGGGTCCATGGGCATGTATTATGTCGGTGACCGCGCGGAAGAGATCCTCGGTCTGCACAGTGACCCGGAGGACTTCATCGAACGAGGACTGGCCTGCGTTCCGCCGGAATACAGGGAGTATATCCTTCGTTCCAGCCTCGAGGCAGCGCAGAAGGGCAGCAGGTGGGACATCGAGAGCCCCTTCACCAGACCTGACGGAAGGGAGCTGTACCTCAGGGGCATGTCGCAGCCCGAGCAGCGCGACGGAGAGATCGTGTTCAACGGGGTGCTCCTGGACGTCACGGACATCAGGAAAGCCGAGAAGGCGCTCAAGGAGAGTGAGGAAAGTTACCGGCTCATGGCCGAACTCACGGGCAAGATGGTCTATGACTACGATGTCGCGTCCGGGCGCATGACGTGGCACGGTGCCCTGTTCCGGCTCACCGGGTTTCTCCCCGGGGAGTTCTCTGCGGCGGACGTGAAGGTGTGGAACACCATGATTCACCCCGAAGACCGCAGCCGGACCATCATGACCCTCGAGGAGGCGCTGAAGGAGTGCGGACCCTACCAGGCCGAGTACCGCATCCGGAAGAAGGACGGTTCTTACATCTGCGTGGAGGACCACGGCGTGTTTCTCCCGGATGCCTCGGGGAACGCCTACCGCATGCTGGGCAGCATAGGCGACATCACGGAGCGCAAGAAGGCCGAGGAGGTCAGGCTCGAGATGGAGCGCCGGTTGCTCCATGCCCAGCGTCTCGAGAGCCTGGGCGTCATGGCGGGAGGCATCGCCCATGATTTCAACAACCTGCTCATGGCCATCCTGGGCAACCTCGATCTGGCGCGGATCGACCTCTCTCCGGTCTCCAGGTCGCGGCCCTTCATCGACCAGGCGCTCGTGGCGGTCCGCAGGGCGGCTGATCTCACGAACCAGATGCTGGCGTACTCCGGCAAGGGCAGGGTCGACCTGAAGATCTTCGACCTGAGCGAGCTTCTCGCCGAGATGTCCCACCTGTTCAGGGCATCGATATCCAAGACCGTAACCCTCAACCTCCAGCCGGCAAAGGGGCTCCACTCCATCAAGGCAGACCCCGGCCAGATCCAGCAGGTCATCATGAACCTCATCGTGAACGCGTCCGAGGCCATCGGTGATACCCCGGGCGTGGTCACCATATCGACAGGATCGACGGGGTGCACGGAAGATGACCTCATGCAGAGTCGGCTCAAGGAGAAACCCCAGCCCGGGGAGTATGTCTTCCTCGAGGTCAGCGACACGGGGTGCGGCATGGACGAGGAAACCATGGACCGCCTCTTCGACCCCTTCTTCACCACCAAGTTCACGGGGCGTGGCCTCGGCCTTGCCGCGGTGAGCGGCATCATGAACGGTCACCGGGGTGCGATAACCGTGGATTCGAAGCCCGGCACGGGTACCACCATACGGGTACTGCTGCCTGTGTCGACGGAACAGTGTCAAGGCGCGGTGAGAACGGGGGCACGGGCAGGCAGGAAGGTGGCTGGCGAGGGAAAGGAAGAACTCCCCAAGGGAACGGTGCTGGTGGTGGACGACGAGGAGATGGTCAGGAATCTGTGCAGATCCATGGTGGAGCGACTCGGATTCAACGTTGTGACCGCTTCAGACGGGGATGAAGCGGTGAGGGTCTTCCAGGAAAGGGGTCCAGGGATCGTCTGCGTCATTCTCGACCTCACCATGCCCAATAAGGACGGCATGGAAACCTTCGACGAGCTCAAGCGCATGGACGGAAAGGTCAGGGTCATCCTGTCGAGCGGTTTCAACGAGCAGGACGTCACCCGGCGTTTCCTCGGCAAGGGTCTGGCAGGATTCATCAAGAAGCCGTACCAGATGGAGCACCTCGGCAAGGAGCTACAAAGGGTCCTGGGTGGACGATGAACCAAGACCGGGGACCGTTGTCGTCGTGCAGCCGGCCCTGAGGATTTCTGCCTGACGCATTGACTGGGCCTGCATGGAGCTTATTATTGCCCCCAGGGGGAGCCGTTTCCCTTACAGCCCTTTCATCGCGTTTTTCACCAGGAAGGAGGGAGCGTGGATTTCGAGTTGAGAGAAGTCAAGGTCGCCGATCCCCAGCAGATCACCCTCGACCTCAAGGCCCTCTTCGCAAGCCAGGGTCTTGCCGTGCTGTCCACCCACGATCATGGCCAGCCCTACTGCAGCCTCGTCGCCTTCGCCTCGACCGAGGACCTCAAGAACCTGGTCTTTGCCACCACCAGGGCCACCAGGAAGTATGTCAACATCGACGAGGATTCCCGGGTTTCCATGCTCGTCGACAATCGCAGCAACCGTGTGGTGGACTTCCATGAGGCAGTGGCGGCCACCGCCACCGGCCATGCCCGGGAGGTCCTGGGGCCGGAAAAAGACGGCCTCCTGAAGGTCTACCTGGCAAAACATCCCCACCTCGAAGACTTCGTCATGTCGCCCACGTGCGCCCTCGTGCGGATCGAGGTGGCCAGGTACTATATCGTAAGCCGATTCCAGCACGTCATGGTGCTGGGGATGAAGGAATGAGCATCATCATCCCCCTTTCCGGCATCGTCGAGAGTGACCCTGCCGAAGTCGGCGGGAAGGCGTACGCGCTGGGAACCCTTGCCCGGCGCGGCATACGCGTCCCGCAGGCCCTGTGCGTAACGCGGGAGGCCTACGAGTCATATGTCCGCTCCACAGGCCTCATGGAGCGCATCTCGCTGGAGCTGAGCCGCAAGGATTTCCGGGACATGCGGTGGGAGGAGCTGTGGGACAGCTCGCTGCGCATCAGGGGCATGTTCCTGAACACCGCCATGCCCTCCTCGCTCGTGAAGAAGCTGCGGGAACCCATCGAGGAACTCTTCGGCGACAGGGCGGTGGCCGTACGCTCGTCCGCACCGGGGGAGGATTCCTCAGTCGCCTCGTTCGCGGGGCTCCATGAATCGTTCCTGAATGTACGGGGTATCTACGCCATCCTCGATCACATAAGGCTCGTGTGGGCCTCGCTGTGGTCCGATGCCGCGCTGCTCTACCGGAAGGAGCTGGGACTCGATGTTCACCACAGCACCATGGCGGTCATCATCCAGGAACTCGTGGTCGGGGTGAAGTCGGGTGTCGTCTTCGGGCGGAGCCCCCTGGATGACGGGGCGGCGGTCATCGAGGCCATCTACGGACTCAACCAGGGATTCGTGGATGGCATGGTGGAACCGGATCGCTGGGTTGTCCGGCGAGACAGCGGCAGCATCGTCTCCCACGAAGAGGCAGTGCGCGAGAAGCACATGACACCTTCGGGCTCAGGGGTATCCCTGGAGCCACTCGACCCGGGAATTCACACCACCCCGCCGCTGGACGATCACGAGGTCGGGGAGGTCTACCACCTGGCAATCTCCATTGAAAACCTCTTCGGCGCACCCCAGGATGTCGAATGGACCTATGCGGGCGACGGACTCTACGCCCTCCAGTCCCGGCCGATCACCGCGGGAAGGAAAAGAGAAACGAGCGACGAACGCTCATGGTACCGCAGCCTCGCCAGGAGCTTCGAACACCTCAAGATGCTCAAGATGCGCATCGAAGACGAGCTCATCCCGGCGATGGCGAAAGAGGCGGAGGCCCTGTCGTCGCTGGACCTCTCTGCCCTGGATGACCATGCGCTCGCCGGAGAGATCCATGACAGACTGACGACATACAGGGCCTGGGAGCGGGCATACTGGAAGTACTTCATTCCCTTCGCCCATGGCATGAGGCTCTTCGGCAGGGTGTACAACGACACCCTGAGGCCCCATGACCCCTACGAGTTCATGGACCTCCTCAAGTCATCCAACATGCTCAGCATGGAGAGGAATGCCTGGCTCGAGCGCCTCGCGGCACAGGTACGTCAATCTCCTGGTCTTGCCGCGGCGTTGCGGGAGGGGAAAGACACATCCGCCTTCACGTCCTTCGAGGGGGATCTGCAGGATTTCGTCAGGGCCTTCGGTGACCTGTCGTGTTACAGTGCCCGGTGTGCCGGCGACGACGAAGTGGTCCGGGAGATCGTGCTCAAGCTCGCGTTCAGACCGGTGAGTGACGACAGTCCGCGGGCGCAGCGCATGGAAGACCTCGAAGAGTACTACCTCTCCTTTTTCCCTGATGACCGGCAGCCCTTTGCCCGGGAGCTGCTGGACCTCGCCCGGGCGAGCTACCGCCTGAGGGATGACGACAACATCTACCTGGGCAGGATCCGCGGACACTGCGAAGTAGCACTGGATGAGGGCAGAAAGAGGCTCGGCGCTCACCCCGGAAGATTCGCCGATGAGGACATCCCGAAGGTGCTCAGGGATCGACATTTCGTCCCGTCGCCCCTTCCCGTCGAGTCGGCCGTGTCCGGCGGGGAGAAGCCCTCGATCCATGCCCGCCAGCTCGTGGGGCAGCCTGCGGGCAGTGGAATCGCCACCGGACCCGCACGGGTCATCGCGGGAAAGAAGGACCTGGCCGGGTTCATGCCCGGTGAGATCGTCGTGTGCGATGCACTGGACCCCAACATGACCTTCATCATCCCGCTGGCTGCAGGAATCGTGGAGCGAAGGGGCGGGATGCTGATCCATGGCGCCATCATAGCCCGCGAGTACGGGTTGCCCTGTGTCACAGGTATCCCCGGCGCGGTGGACCTCATAAGGACCGGGGATATCCTCACCGTGGACGGTTACCTGGGTATTGTAGTAATAAGTGATTGATCAGTGATGCTGCCCGTGCCAGGAGGTAGACTGTGGGCGAACCCCTCTTTCATGTTCATGGAGAAGACGGCCGCATTTCCCTTCGCGGCGTCATTTCGAGTCCGGTCTCCGGGGCCCTCGGAGACGCATACGCCTCTTCCGGGTCGGCCGCCGAGGTTGTCCTTGACTGTGCAGGCATCGAGCGCATGGATATCTTCGGACTCAACGAGCTCATCAAGCTCGGGTTACGGGCCAGGGTTCAGGGACGTTCCCTCCGGGCCGCCAATGTGAGTCCGGGGCTCGTGAACATCTTCAGGGCGACCCGCACCGATGAGGCCTTTGCCCCGCAACCCGGGACCGGGCCCTACTCCTATTCCAGAGCAGCGGCATCTGCATGGGCCGAGCCCATCGATTCCATCGTCCTGAGGGAGGTGCCCGACGGAGCGGTCAACCTCAACGTGGACGGCCTTGCCGTGGTTGGTCCGGTGCAGGGATTCGGCCAGCTCTGGGAAAAGACGTACCGGGTGCGTCTGAGCGGCTCGAGGGTCACCCCGAAAGAGGCTGTCGCCGCCCTGAAAACCCATTTCCCCAGCCTCCAGCCCCCCCAGAACCGCTTTTTCCCTACCAGCAGGGGTATCGCGCCGGGGGAGGTGGTGCTCATCAATGCCCATACGCCGGCAGGGCTCGTCAGTACCGGGGTCTGGGTGGTCCATGCCGACGATGACTCGTTCACCTTCATGACCCCGCAGGGACATCCCGAGTCGGGCTGGGTGAGCTTCACCGCCTTCGAGGAGCACGGCAACACCGTGGCGCAGGTCAAGGGCTTTGCCAGGGCCAACGATCCGATCTATGAACTGGGTTTCCGGCTCATAGGGTCAAGGGAGCAGGAGCGCATCTGGGTCCATGTGCTGGAATCGCTGGCGCAGCACTTCGGCGTGCCGGGATGGGTGCGGATGCACAAGACCTGCGTGGGCCCCGATCTCCAGTGGAACCAGGTGGCCAACGTCTGGTACAATGCCCAGATCAGGACCGTGCTGTCGTCCCTGAGAAGGGCGTTCTCCTCGTGAGTACGGGATGACCGGGAGCGTATATTCGGATGCGGCGGTCGTCGGCTCCGGTCCGAACGGCCTCGCTGCCGCCGTTACCCTGGCCCGGGCCGGGAGATCAGTGGTCGTCTACGAGGCCCGGGATACAGCGGGTGGTGCCCTGTGCTCGTCGGCGTTGACACTGCCCGGTTTCGTCCACGATGTAGGTGCAGCGGTCTTTCCCATGGCTGTGGACACGCCGTTCTTCAGGGACCTCCCCCTCAGGGAGCACGGCCTGGAACTCATCTCTCCCGAGGCATCCGTAGCCCATCCCTTTGATGACGGCAGCGCCGCAGTCATCTACAGGGACCTCGGCAGGGCCATCGAGGAACTGGGGGACGACGGGCCTCGCTACCGGTGGTTTCTCGAGCCCATCCTGCACCGCTGGGACCTGCTCGTAGAAGACCTGTTGTCGCCTATGCGCGTGCCGGTACACCCGGCGGCCCTGGCGGTGTTCGGTTTGCGCGTCGGCCTCCCGGTCACCGTGCTGGGCAGGGCGCTGTTCATGACCGAAAAGGCCAGAGGGCTGCTGGCCGGGCTCGCCTCGCACTCCATCCTGCCCCTGTGGCATCCCCTGAGCACCGCGTTCGCCGCCATCATGGCCGTCACCTGCCACCGGCCAGGATGGCCCATTGCGCGGGGCGGTGCGGGACGGTTGGCCATGGCGCTGTCGTCGTATCTCGTCTCCCTCGGCGGCGAGGTCATCACGTCCAGGACAGTACAGGGTCTCGGTGACATCGAGCCTGCCCAGGCTGTCTTCTTCGACGTGGCACCCAGCCACGCGGTCGCTATCGCCGGGGGGCGGCTCCGGGCTGGTTATGGTGCGAGGGTCAGGAGTTTTCGCCCGGGGCCGGGGGCGTTCAAGGTGGACTGGGCCCTCGACGGTCCCATCCCGTGGAAGGCACGGGAATGCCGGCTGGCCGCCACGGTCCACCTCGGCGGGGCCATGGACGAGATCGCCTCGGCCGAGGGCGACGTGTGGAGGGGTAGGTGCCCGGAAAAGCCCTTCGTGCTCCTGGTACAGCCGAGCCTGTTCGATCCGGCGCGCGCCCCTGAGGGGAAGCACACGGCCTGGGCCTACTGTCACGTTCCGAACGGTTCGGATATCGACATGACCGTGCGCATCGAGGCTCAGGTGGAGCGGTTCGCCCCCGGATTCCGGGACCTCGTCATCGGCAGGAACGTCATGGGTCCGAAAACCCTGGAGGACTTCGATGCGAACTGCATCGGTGGCGACATAGCGGGAGGCGCGAACACCCTGCGGCAGGTCTTCGGCAGGCCTGTCTTCAGCCTCAATCCCTATGCCATGGGCACGCCCGGGATGTTCCTGTGCTCGGCGTCCACCCCGCCGGGAGGGGGGGTGCACGGCCTGTGCGGGTACCATGCAGCCCGGGCGTTTCTGGAGGGCCGGTGATCCGTTTGTCGGAAAGGGCACGCACCGCTGCGTACGGCATCCTCGCCGCGTATCTGTTCATTTGTTCCGGGTTCGCGAGGGCAGCTGCCGGGCAGGAAACGCTCACCGTCGACACCGTGGCGTTCGTGAAGGCCATGAGGTTGATGGACACGGACTTCACCCTGGCAGGGGCGGGACTGCACCGCTACCGGATCGTCTTCAGGGGCTACGCTGCGGCGCTGTACCTGGGAACGGGGGAGATACCGGCCAGTGTCTTCAAGGACATACCCAAGCGCCTCGAGATCGAGTACTACCATGCCATCCCGGCGGCCGGCTTCATCGACGCCACCCGCGAGGGCATGAAGAGGAACGTCTCCAGGGGAGATCTCGGCCGGATGAGGCCCCGCATGGAAAGACTCTTTAGGGCGTACCACCCGGTGAGGCCCCAGGACCGGTATGCCTTCACCTACGTGCCGGGCAAGGGGTCCACGCTCACCCTCAACAACGTCCCGCTCGATGTCTTCGAGGGGCTCGACTTCGCCAACGCCTTCCTGTCCATCTGGATTGGCCCGGAACCCGCCGACGAAGGACTGAAGAGGGAGCTCCTCAAGGAGCCGTAGCACTATTTTTTACGCAACATTCACAGAATTCCGCCGGCCCCCCGTTGCCTGACCAGTGTCTGAAAACTATTACATAAATATGCTTCTCCAGCATTGAGAGGTTTTCCATGGAATCCAGACAGACCAGGAAGATAGCCGTGGTGGGCGGAGGCGTGGCGGGGATCGTGGCCTCGTACCTCCTGCAGCGGAGGTTCGAAGTGAGCCTCTTCGAGAAGAACGACTACATCGGCGGCCACACCCACACCGTTCTCATCGACGACGGCCCCGATGCAGGAACGCCGGTGGACACAGGGTTCATCGTGTTCAACGAGAAGACGTACCCGAATTTCATCCGGTTCCTCGCCCGGCTCGCAATCGAGAAGCAGAAGAGCAGCATGTCCTTCAGCTACTACGATGCACGGACCGGCATGATGTACGCCAGCACGAACGTGGACACCTTCCTCGCCCAGCGCAGGAACATGCTCAGACCGTCCTTCTGGATGATGGCCCTGGCAGTCCTGAGGTTCAACCAGATCACCCCGAAACACCTGGAAGAGGGCAAGCTCAGGGGGCTCACCCTGGGTGAATTCCTCGCCGGGCACCGCTTCAACCGGTACTTCGTGGAGCAGTACCTCATACCCATCTGTGCCTCGGTCTGGTCGGCGCCGGACGTGCGCATGCTGGATTTCCCCATGGAGACCTTCGCCCGCTTCTTCCTGAACCACGGGCTGCTCTCCGTGCTGAACCAGCCCCAGTGGTACGTCGTGAGGGGCGGCAGCCACGCCTACGTGAACGCCTTCCTGAAGACCTTCCGGGGCAGGGTGTTCCCCCGGACGCCCGTCACCGCCCTGACGAGAAAGAGCGGCGGGATCTCGCTGAAGACCACGGAGGGGAGCGAGGAGACCTTCGACACCGTGGTGCTGGCCTGCCATGCGGACGAGGCGCTTCGCATGCTGGCCGATCCTTCACCCGACGAGAGGAGGCTGCTTGCCGCCTGGGACTATTCCCACAACAGGACCGTTCTGCATCACGACGCATCGTTCCTCCCCCCGATGCCCAAGGTCAGGGCCTCCTGGAACTACATGCGCATGGAGGCGGTGGAGTCGGGGTCCCCGGTCATGCTCACCTACTACATGAACAGGCTCCAGAACCTGGCGACCCGGAGGCAGTACTGCGTGACCCTGAACCCGAAAAAGCCGGTACCCCATGAAGCCGTGATCCGGGAGATGGTCTACAACCACCCGATCTATACGCCGGAATCCCTGTCGACGCAGGCGGGGATCTCAGGCATGAACGGACTGAGGAACACCTATTTCTGCGGGAGCTACCTGGGCAACGGGTTCCACGAGGATGCGGTGAAGTCCGCGGTAGCGGTGGCACGTACCTTCGGGATCGAATTATGAGGTCGAGGATTTACAACGGATACGTCGAGCATACCCGGTTCAGGCCGGCCTTCCACACCCTCAGGTACCCCTTCTATGTTTACTGCCTCGACCTGGACGAGCTGGCCGAGCTCGACATGGACCTGCCCTTGTTCGGGTACAACCGCGTAAAGCCGATCTCCATCCATGACAGCGACTACCTCGACAGCGGTTCCGGCTCCATCAGAGAGAAGCTCCTCCGTCATCTGGGAGAGGGCCTCGCAGCCAGGGTGGGGCGCATCTTCCTGGTGACCCAGCCGCGTTACATCTCGGCCGTGTTCAACCCGGTGAGCTTCTACTACTGCCTTGCGGAAGACGGTTCCCTGCTGTGCGCCGTGGCCGAGGTCAACAACACATACGGCGAGCGCCACGTCTATGCGCTCGAGAAGCGTCACGGGTCACCGGAAGGCTACCCTGCCGCCTTCCTCACCAACAAGGCCTTCCACGTTTCGCCCTTCAATGCCGTTGAAGGCGCCTACGTGCTCACCTTCTCGGAGATCGGGCCCGAGATCGATATCCATGTGGACCTCGTGCGCGACGGGGACAGGTTCTTCACTGCCCAGCTGAAGGGGAGGCACATGCCGCTGTCCACCTGGAGCCAGCTCAGGCTCATGGTCAGGCACCCCTTCTTGCCGAAACTCACCATGGCGCGGATCTACTGGGAGGCGGCCAGGCTCTTTTTCCTGCGGAAGCTCGCCTTCCATCAGAAGCCGGTCCCGACGAGCCCCATGACCATGAGGAGAAACCCGCCCGCTCTCGCTGAACGTCTCTATCTGAAGATCATCGACGGCCTGCTCGGGAAGATGGTCAAAGGCCGGCTGAAGATGACGCTGCCGGGGGGGGACACGAGGAGCTATGGACACACCGGTGCCCCTGGGCCTGAGGGCGGGATACGCATCAACGACTACTCCTTCTTCTCCCGCATCGCCCTGCACGGCGAGGTGGGCCTGGGTGAGGCCTACGTGGAGGGACTGTGGGACAGCGACGACCTTCCAGGGCTTCTCGGCCTGCTCATCGAGAACCGCAATGCTCTGCAACAAGGATATACCTGCTTCTCAGCGCTGTCCCGATGGAACAACTTCAGGCTGCACTGCAGCAGGCCCAACACCATCAGCGGCAGCAGGGCCAACATCGAGGCTCATTACGACCTGGGCGCGGACTTCTACGGGACCTTTCTGGACGAGACCATGACCTATTCCTGCGGTATCTTCCTCGATCCCGCCGACACCCTCGAACAGGCGCAGGTGAACAAGATGCGCGCGGTCATGGACAAGGCGCACACCGGCAGGGACGACCATGTCCTGGAGATCGGCTGCGGATGGGGAGGGCTCGCCATAGAGGCGGTCAAAGCGACCGGATGCTCCTGGACCGGCATCACCGTGTCCCGGACACAGTACGAGTATGCACGGGCACGGGTGAAACAGGAAGGTCTCGAGGATCGCATCACGATACTGCTGGAGGACTATCGGACCGTCAGGGGCTCCTTTGACAGGATCGTGTCCGTGGAGATGCTCGAGGCAGTGGGTCACGAGTATCTCGGCGAGTTCTTCGCCCGCTGCGAGGGCCTGCTCAAGCCCGACGGCATCGTGGTCCTCCAGGTCATCACCGTCCCCGACAGGCGCTACGACGATCACCGGCGCAGACCGAACTGGATCCAGAAGCACATCTTCCCGGGCGGCGTGCTCCCCTCCCTGACTGCCTTGTGCGCGGCCATGACCGCACACTCGCATCTTCAGGTGGAATCGATGGAGAACATAGGTATGCATTATGCACAGACCCTCAGGCTCTGGCGCGAGCGGTTCACGCGCTCGGCGGAAACGCTCGCCAAGATGGGGTTCGACCGGGCCTTCATGCGGAAGTGGTTCTATTATTTCTCTATCTGCGAGGCCCAGTTCAGGCTGCGTGTGCTGGGCGATCTCCAGCTCGTGGTGACCAGGGAGGGGAACCTGACGCTCGCCCCCTCTCTACAGGGTGGTGTCTCATGAAAGGGAATCATGTCGTCCGGGTCCTCATGCTGGCCGGGATGGTCCTGGTCCTCGGCTGTGCCGGCACCAAGGGCACCCACGACGTGAGGGTCACCTCTAAAGCTCTCGAGGAGACAGACAAGGGGAGGATCAAGCACGTGGAACACGGTTCCCAGGTTGAACAGGAGGCCATCGCGAGGTTCACGGAATTCTACAGGGTATTCTCCGCAGAGAGGATCGCTGCATCCATCGACGGGGTGTACACTGAGAATGCCTACTTCGAGGACGGCATCAGGCAGGTCAAGGGCAGGGAGAACATCCGGGAGTATTTCCTGGGCACCACCGGCGCCTTTACCGAGTGCACCTTCGATATCAAGGATGTGGCATACAGCCAGGGTAACTACTACTTCAGGTGGATCATGCACCTGAGGCTCAAGCGCGATCCGGACAACCCCATGGCGCAGCCCGGCATGTCCCACGTGCGGTTCGACGAGCAGGGCTGTGTCGTGTTTCACCACGATTACTGGGAGACCCTGGCGCTCTTCGAGCGGTTCCCGGTCATCGGGGGCGTCATCCGCTGGATCAAGGGCAGGATATGAAGGGGATGCAGGGATTACCGGAACCGCGGCACCCCGTCGACGAAGTCCATGCTTACCGGTTCGGGGAAAAAGCAGACCCCTGACGTGGAGGGATATCCCTGCAGGATCTCCCAGAGCTGAAGGCCCACCTGGTTGCCCATGACAGAGACCTCGGCATAAGGGGTGGAATCCCCCTGCCATGCTGTCGAACCTGATCTGTACGCGCCCCAGGAGTTCCCGAGTCCGTCGGAGTCTCCCCAGGCGATGCAGTCGATGTGGATGTTCATGGTAATATCCACGAAGATGCTCACCCCGGTCTGGCCTGAGATGCCGGAGAGCTCCGCATCGCTCAAGGGCGTCATGGCCTGGAGGGACAGCGGCAGCAGGAACATGGCGAGCACTGTGAACAGGATCTTCATGGACCGGGTCTCCTCAGTTCGGTATCTCCTATTATATCCCCCTCCCGGCGCAATGCAAGGGTCACAAGACCTGCCCCGCTGAACGAATCCCGGTTCGTCATGCCTCCAGCGGTTCGATCCGGCAGGGCACATAGCGATGATGTGGCGTGGCCGCGAACCTGTCGCGGTTCGTGTTCTTGGTGAGCCGGTTCACGTTCGCGCCGTAGACCTTGCCCTGGTGAACCATGCCGAACCCGTGGGGCATGATCACCTGGCCCCTGCGGGTTGCCTCCGTGATCTCCGCCTCGATGGCGACCTCGCCAGCTTCTGTGATGACGCGCACCATCTGGCCGTCGGTGATATCGAGCGAGGATGCATCGTCTGGGTGCACGGCCAGGGTGCATGCACGCCGGCCCTCGTTCCATGCAGGGTCCCGCATGAGGGTGTTGGCGTTCATGCTCATGTGGCGGCCGGCCTGGAGTACGAGGGGAAAGTCCGGGTCCGGCTTCAGGGCCGCCTCCTCGGATTCCGGTTCGATGCTCTTCACCCACCCCTCCATCTCGGGGATGTGGACGTGGATCAGGTGGTCCTCGTGGGCGATCATGGAGAAGTTGTCGTCCGGGTCGGCAAGGCCGACGATGACCCCCTCGGGATGATCGAGGATGGACTGGAAGACCTCGTCGCCCAGGGTGATCCCGGGCTTGAACCCGGCCCTGGCCGCAGCCTTGCGGAAGCTCTTGGGGGCAGCCTGGAGCAGCCCCCACAGGGCGGCGAGGTTCGGCGATCCCATGGTTCTGCCCAGGGTCTTGGCGAGGATGAACGGCATGTCGGAGAGGGTTTTGGGGTTTGCCTGGATGAACTGCATGAGCTCCATGCCGAAGGTCATGCGGTCCTTTGCCGCCGCGTCCACGAGAGACTGCGGTACGGCAGGGATGATGCCCAGCGCGTCCGCGATCCGTACCAGGATCTCGCTCAGGTGGAGAGGCTCTCCCACGGGTTCCACCACGGGCCTGCGCATCTGGAAGTAGACCTCGGGGAAGGTCCAGGGGAAGAAGGTGCCGTCCCACGACTCGTAGCCGGACAGGGCGGGCAGCACGTAGTGGGACAGGGCTGCGGTCTCGGTCATGGCGAGCTCGCAGGTCACCAGCAGATCGAGCCTCCTGAAGGCCTCCTCGTAGGCCGTGGTGTCCGCAAAGGACCTCAGGGGGTTGGACTGGCAGCACATCACGATCCTGGTCCTGTCAGGGTGCTCGCTCAGGATCTCCTCGGGCAGCACGTTGGGAGGGAACACACCCATGAGAGCAGGAAAGTCCGTGGTCACGGTGCGCCAGGTCTTGGAATCCCGCTCGTCCGTGTGGGCGCCGAGCGGCATGAGGTGGCCGGGTATCACGTTGCCGCCCCGCGCGCAGAACCTTCCGCACACGGCGGCCAGGAGGAGGTGCAGGTAGGATGCAACGGTGCTGTGGCGGTTCATGTAGATGCCCAGGTCCGTGTGCATGCACCACTTCCTGGTGGCCAGCAGCCGGCACACCTCGCGAACCTGCTCGTAGTCGAGTCCGCAGACCGCGCAGGCTGCCCTGGCATCGAAGCCCCTGAACCAGGGGGCGACCTCTTCGAACCCCGTCGTGTGCTGTTCGATGTAGTCCATGTCCTGCCATCCCTCGGCCAGGATGATGGCGATCATTGCCCTGGTGAGCAGGGCATCGGTGCCGGGGCGGACGGCCAGGTGGATGTCGGCGATCTCGGCGGTCTCTGATTTCCGCGGGTCGATGACCACCAGGAGCTTGTCCGGGTTCTTCGAGAACTCCTTGAGAACGAGCGGTGCCCGCGGCATCTGGTGGCTCTGCATCCCGTTCCATCCGATGGCCAGGATCATGTCGGCGGCGTGCTCGTCCGGGATGCCGAAGAGGTACTGCCTGCCCGTGAACCTACCCGATGCCCAGAAGATGCCGGTGAGCTCCTGGCCCAGGGGGTTGTAGTGGTAGCGCGAGCCCAGCGCCCGCATGAGCCTCACCCCGAAGGCGGCATCGAAGTGGCAGCCCTGGCCGCCGCCGCCCATGTAGACGTATGACTTCGGGCCGTGCTCGCCCGTGACCTGCCTGATCCGGGAGGCTATCTCGCCGATGGCCTGGTCCCATGATATCTTCTCAAAGGTTGATCCCACGCGTTTCAGCGGGTGGGTGAGCCGTCCTGTGTGGTGCTGGTGAAAGGCCACGTTGGCCCCCTTGCGGCACACATATCCTTGAGAACGCGGGTTGTCCTTGTCGCCCCTGGACTTTGTGATCCGGTTGTCCTCCACATACACCTCGAGCCCGCAGTTCTGTGCGCAGAGAACGCAGCCGGTCTTCCTCCACTCACCCATGTCGTGTCCCCCTCTTTCTCGTTCCGGCAGGGCCGGTTCTCAGTATATGCTCAAAGACCATGTTCTTGAAGATCTTCAGCGGTTCACTGCTCTTCGTGAGCTTCATGTGCATGATGGCGCCCTCCCAGCTGTTGAGGATGAACCAGGCGGTCTGTGCCGGGTCCAGGCCGGCCGGGAGGTCGCCCGCATTCCCGGCCTCGGCGAGTATCCGCTCGATGCGGTCGTGCATGCGGGTGTAGACATCGCCGACCTTGGCCCTGAACGGCTCGCTCAGGTCGCTCATCTCCTGCATGAGGTTTCCGATGGGGCACCCGCAGCGCAGACCCATATCCTCGAACATGGACTGGTATGCATCCATGAACAGAGAGAGCCTTTCGAGGGGCGGGGTGGAGCCGCCGTTGAGGTAGGTCTCTCCCATGGCATGGATGAACTCCCAGTAGTAGTCGATGAGCTCCAGTCCGAAATCGTCCTTGCTCCTGAAGTAGAAGTAGAACGAACCCTTGGGTATGCCGGCCGCCTGCAGGATCTCGTTCAGGCCGGTGTGGTGGAAGCCTTTGGCATGGACGAGGCGCGCGCCTTCCCTGAGAATGGTCAACTTCGAAGTGTCCCGGGCCACGGTGCATATAATAGACCAGTCGTCTAGTAAAGGAAAGAGAAAACTGTTCTGTGAGGTTTACCCTGTGCGCTGATTCATGTAAGATAGTCATGTTATTGTCGAATGCCATCTGTAGAGCATGTTCGTACATCACGTGAGTTGAGGGGAGAGGGGATATGGCGCTCCATGACCTTGCCGGCAAGCCAGCGCCGAGGGAAATGCTGGTCGATGTCGGGGCCCTCATCGATGCATACTTCTCGATCCGCCCCGATTCCGCTGATCCCGTGCAGAGGGTTTCGTTCGGCACCTCGGGCCACCGGGGGTCGTCCCTGGCCGGGAGCTTCAACGAAGATCACATCCTGGCCATTACCCAGGCCATCTGCGACTACAAAAGGGAATACTCCATCACCGGCCCCCTGTTCCTGGGCAAGGATACCCACGGCCTGTCCGAACCCGCCTTCAGGTCGGCCCTGGAGGTGCTCTCGGCAAACGCGGTGAACGTGATGACAGACGAGACCGGAGGGTTCACCCCGACCCCGGTGATATCGCACGCCATACTCGAATACAACAGGGCACGAAAGACCGACCTGGCGGACGGCGTCGTCATCACGCCGTCCCACAACCCCCCCACGGACGGCGGGATCAAGTACAACCCTCCCGAGGGAGGGCCGGCCGATACCGGGGTGACCGCGTGGATCGCCGCACGGGCCAACGCGATCCTGGCCGGCCACGACGCGGAGGTGCGCAGGATCCCCTACGAGCGTGCCGTCAGGGCACCCACGACGACTCTCTATGACTATGTCGGCCCCTATGTGGAGGAGCTCTCCGGCATCATCGACATGGAGAGGGTGGCATCCGCAGGGCTCAGTCTCGGCGCGGACGCCCTGGGCGGATCGGGGGCGGCCTTCTGGCCGCGCATAGCCGAGCGGTATGGGCTCTCCCTGGAGCTCATGCACGGAAGCCCGGACCCGACGTTCGGCTTCATGACCGTCGATCACGACGGGAAGATCAGGATGGACTGCTCGTCTCCGTACGCCATGGCAGGCCTCATAGGTCTGAAGGAGCGGTTTGACCTCGCCTTCGGCAACGATCCCGACTTCGACCGCCACGGCATCGTCACCAGGACGGGCGGCCTCATGAACCCGAACCACTACCTCGCCGTTGCCGTGGAATACCTCTTCTCCACCAGGACGCGATGGCGGTCAGGGACCGGCATCGGAAAGACACTGGTGAGCAGCTCCATGATCGACCGGGTCGCCGAATCCCTCGGCAGACCACTCATGGAGGTACCGGTGGGGTTCAAGTGGTTCGTGCGCGGCCTCATCGAGGGAACCATCGGGTTCGGGGGCGAGGAGAGCGCAGGGGCTTCGTTCCTCCGCAGGGACGCAACGGTGTGGACCACGGACAAGGACGGCATCATCATGGCGCTGCTGGCCGCCGAGATGACGGCCGTACGGGGCAGGGATCCCCATGAGCTCTACGGGGCCCTCGAGGAACGGTTCGGCGCCTATGCCTACGAGCGGACCGATGTGCCTGCAAACCCTGCACAGAAGACCGTCCTGGGGAAGCTGTCGCCGGAGCTCATCGCATCGGACGAACTCGCGGGCGACGCCATCACCGCGGTCCTCACCGAGGCGCCGGCCAACAGGGCGCCCATAGGCGGTATCAAGGTGGTCACCGGCTCGGGGTGGTTCGCGGCGCGCCCTTCGGGAACCGAGGACGTCTACAAGATCTATGCAGAGAGCTTCAAGGGAGACGACCATCTCAGGGCCCTTCAGGAAGGAGCCCGGGGCCTCATCTCCCAGGCCTTTTCCCGGGCGGGAGTCTGAAGGGAAGGGTTTGATGGCACAGACACCGGCCACTTCACGGGCAGCCCTCGCGCAGCCCTCCCCGCTGAGGGTGACATGGGACGTGGTGAAGTACCTCGTCTTCATGTCCATTCTCGGGATCGTCATCGTCAAGGGGACCTCGACCCTGGGGTACAACTGGCAGTGGTACCGGGTGGCCAGGTACATCCTCGTCGAGACGGAAAGCGGGCTCGTTGCCGGACCGTTGCTCAAGGGTCTTCTGGTCACCTTCCGGATCACCGGGATCAGCCTCGTCCTCGCCTTCGCCATCGGCCTGGTCACGGTCCTGATGAGGCTGTCGTCATCGGTCTCCGCGCGGGCTCTCGCCAGGGCCTACATGGAACTCATCAGGAACACGCCGCTGCTCATACAGCTGTTCTTCCTCTACTTCGTCATATCGCCCATCGTGGGCATGAACGCCTTCTTTTCGGCCGTGATCGCCCTGAGCCTGTTCGAGGGCGCCTACATTTCCGAGATATTCCGGTCAGGAATCGAGTCAATCCCGCCTGGGCAGTGGGAGGCAGGCCTGAGCTCAGGGTTGACCAAGTTCGAGTCCTACCGGTTCGTCATCCTGCCCCAGGCGGTTCGTGCCATTCTGCCGCCGCTGACGGGCCAGGCGATTTCGCTGATCAAGGACTCGGCCCTGGTCAGTACCATCGCCATCTACGATCTGACCATGCAGGGACAGGCCATCGTGGCTGAGACCTTCCTGGTCTTCGAGATCTGGCTCTCCGTGGCGGCCATCTACCTGGTCATCACCATGAGCCTGTCGGCCCTTGTTCACGAGATGGAAAAGAAATTCAAACGATACTCGCACTGAGATAAAGGAGGATTCCTATGAGAAGGAAGAGAATCTTCACAACGGCACTGATCCTCGTCGTACTGGTCTTGGGAGGGTTCCTCATGGCCGCCAAGGGGGTGAGGGAAGACCTCGCGGCCCAGAGCACCATCGAACAGGTGCTTCAGCGGGGTGTGCTCAGGGTGGGGATGTCCACCTTCGTTCCCTGGGCCATGAACGACAAGCAGGGCAATCTCGTTGGGTTCGAGATCGACGTGGCCAGGAGACTCGCCAGGGACATGGGGGTGAAGGTGGAGTTCGTGCCCACCAAGTGGTCGGGGATCCTGCCCGCCCTGCTCACCGGAAAATTCGACGTCATCATCGGCGGCATGGGTATCACGCCGGAGCGCAACGTCAAGGTGAATTTCTCCATGCCCTACGACTATACGGGCATGTCCCTCGTGGCCAGCAAGAAGCTTGCCAGGGGCTACAAGTCGCTCAACGACTTCAACAAACCCGTGGTGACCATCGCCGCACGGACCGGCACCACCGCCGCAGCCGCCGCGAAGAAGCACATGCCCAGGGCCAGGCTCAGACTCTTCGACGACGAGTCCCAGGCGGTTCAGGAACTGCTCAACGACCGGGTCCACGCCCTGGTGGCCTCTGCGCCGCTGCCCGCATTCCAGGCCATCGAATATCCCGACAGACTCTTTTTGCCCCTGAAGGACGACTTCACGCAGGAACCCATCGGGTTCGCCATCGTCAAGGGCGATGTGGACACCCTGAACTTCCTCAACAGCTGGATCGTCGTGGTCGAGTCCGAGGGCTGGCTCAAGGAGCGCAAACACTACTGGTTCGAGACCAAGGACTGGAAGAACCTCATCGAGTAGGGATTGCGTGAGCTGTTCCTCCCCGGACCCCGCAGGGCACCATGAAAGGCGGCTGCAGTGAGAAGAAGGCTGGAGTTCAGGATACTCGATCTCATCATCCTGGGCATCCTTGCAGCCTGCGCCCTGTGGGTCATGCATCGCGTCCGGGTCGACCTGAGGTACAACTGGAACTGGGGGGTGATCCCCCAGTATCTCTTCTATTACGATCAGGACCAGGGGGAGTGGGTCCCCAACCTCCTGATCCTGGGTTTCATGACCACCATCAAGCTCAGCATGTGGGCAACCCTGTTCGCCACCATCATCGGGACCGTCATGGCCCTGTTCCGGAACAGCAGGAGCCTGTTCCGGAGGATGGTGGGCAGGACTTACGTGGAGCTCGTCCGGAACATGCCGCCCCTGGTGCTCGTGTTCATCGTCTACTATTTCATCAGCGACCAGGTCATCAGGGCCATCGGCCTGGAGGGGCTGCTGCGTTCGCTCAGCCCGGGGGTCCAGGGCTTTCTCGCCCACTGCTGCGCGCCCGTGCCCAAGCTGCCCGTGTTCGCCGCGGCCGTCGTCATGCTGGCGCTCTACGAGGGTGCATACATCACCGAGATCGTGCGGGCGGGCATACAGTCCATCGAGCGTGGCCAGTGGGAGGCATCCAGCGCCCTGGGGTTCACCCGGTTCCAGCAGCTCCGTCACGTCATCTTTCCTCAGGCAGTGGTGCGCATCCTGCCCCCGCTTGCCGGCCAGGTCATCTCCACCATCAAGGACTCCGCCATCGTCTCGGTCATATCCATCCAGGAACTCACCTTCCAGGGCATGGAGATCATGTCCTCGACATACCGGACCTTCGAGATATGGATCACCATAACGGCCATGTACTTTGCGCTCACCTTCGCATGCTCGCTGGTGGTGAGGAGTCTGGAGCTTTCACTGCAGAGGCGGTGAGTCCCCGCGGGGTGGTCAGCGGAAGTTCAGGATGGGCCAGCCCCTTTCCATGGCCACCTTCCTGAGCTCGTCCGTGGGCTCCACGGCATATGCGTTGCCCACGAGGTCCAGCAGGGGGATGTCGGCCTGGTGGTTCCCGTAGGCAGAGGATGCAGGGAGGTCCATGCCGAGCTCGTCCGCAAGCCGCTGAGCATGATCGCGCTTGTGGCCGTCCGTGCAGATCGGGCCCCGGGTATTTCCCGTCAGGATACCGTCGGGACCTGTCTCGAGATCGGTGCAGATGAGATGATCGAACCCGAGGTCTTCGGCCACGGGCTTCAGGAGGTACCTGAGCCCCGCGGAGACGAGCACCAGGACATGGCCACTGGCCTGGTGTTCCCGGACGCGGCTCACGATGTTCGGCGCGAGGTGGGGTTTGAGCACCTCACGGTAATAGTCCAGCGCTCCCGCCTCGAAAGGGGCAAAGGCCTTGCCTCGGTAGAAGCTGATGAGGATCCTGGCCATGGTCTCGTCACTGATGAGGTGGCGCTGGTAGAACACGTTGGCCGCCATGACCTTGAGGATGTACCCCATGGTTACCAGACCCCGCTCCCACAGGTAGCGGATGCCGAGCCGCGGGCTCTCCACGTCGATGAGGGTCCTGTCGAAGTCGAAGAACGCACCGATCAGCCCTCTGCCCATGGAGGCCTCCTGTCATGTTCCGATGCACTTCTCGCCATGGGATACCTGGCTTTGTGACGACAGGATACCCCGATGCCTCCTCAAAGGAAAGGAGGTATTCTGACATCCCCATGCCCGATCTCCTCGGACAGTGTGCCCGTGCGGCTTGATGGATTTTACAGTTTGACTGACATGTCTTTGTGTGCTAGGCACGTTCCCAATGAGTACCGATGACATCACAGATAAACGAGGAATATAATCCGCCCCCGGTGCAGGTCATCCTGCCTGGGGCCGGGCAAGGATGATTGCGCCGAACCGTAAGGAAACCGGCTTTCCCCTTTTCGAGTCCGCGCAGTCAAGCTTCACGAGGTGCGTGTATGCGGAGAGACTACCAGCTCGCGGAAGGCAGGATCGTTGGATGTCCGGAGAATGCAGGCCAGATACAGGTCTATGTCAACCCGGACCCCGACGAGAAGCACGCCCTCATCCATGACCTGGGGGTGGATGAGCATACCCTGAACTCGTCTTTGGACCCGGACGAGATATCGCGTCTCGAGTTCGAACCCAACCACGTGGCACTCATCTTCAAGATGCCCAAGAGCTATTCCGGCGAGGATCAGCTCCTCTTCAGGGTCTGTTCCACCGGCGCCTTCCTCTTCAAGGACAGGCTGGTGCTGGTGGTTTCCGAAGACGTGCCCGTCTTCGAGGGAAAGCAGTTCACGAGGGTCCCGTCGCTGAAGAGCCTGATGCTCAGGGTGATCAACCGGTCAGCCCATCACTTCATGGAACACCTGAAGGTCATAAACCTTCTCACCGAGGAACTCGAGGACAGGGTGAACACCTCCATGGAGAACAAGTACCTGATCAATCTCTTCACCCTGGGAAAGAGCCTCGTGTACTACCTCAACGCGATCAATTCCAATGCCATTGTGAATGCCAAGATGAAGAACAACAGTGCCAAGATAGGCTTCGACACGGAGGAGGCGGAGTTTCTCGACGACATCATGGTGGACAACAACCAGTGTTACCGGCAGGCAGAGATCTATTCCAACATCCTTGCGAGCCTCATGGATGCACGGGTCTCCATCGTGAACAACAACCTCAACATTCTCATGAAGACCCTGAACATCATCATCCTGTGCATCATGCTGCCGTCACTGGTGGTGAGCGCCTTTTCCATGAATGTGCACATACCCCTGCAGCAGAATCCCTTCGCGTTCTGGATCATCATGGGCCTCTCCCTCGCATCGGCACTGGTGGTGGCGGCCTTCTGGAAGTTCAAGAGGCTTTGACCTGAGACCTTCTCGAGGATTTCGAGGAGAGAAAATCGCTGTCCGCAGCTGAGAAGACACCGCAGGAAGCCTGACGGTCAGGCTCCTCGGGTCACGAAGCAGCTGCGTACCAATGATCAGGACTGCCAGTAGATGCGGTCGTTCTCGTCCTGCGACCTTCTGATGTACTCCCTCCGGGCCTTGTCGGTCGAGGAATACAGCTCTTCGGGGGAAAGCGCCACATGCCGGTTGCATGTGGGGTTCGGGCACATACCCCTGTACTGGGGATCGACCGTGGAAGAGAACTGTACAAAGAACTTGGATCTGCACCGGTCATGACCGAAGAGAGCCACCTTTGTTATCTCCTTCATGCGGTTTCTCCTATCCTGTTACATTCACTTTATTTTTATACGTAGTGCATTTTCCTGGCTAGTCAATACAGCATTTGTGAGATTATGCAAGGAAAATGAGAACCTGGTCGTCGGTCGGGCCTGCAGACCGTCACAGGCTGACGATTTGAGAGAACCATCCATCCTCACGGTCACACTGCGCTGTCTGCCCGGAATTCACAGAGAAAGTGCCGAGCATTCACCTGCCGTTAATAATGACAGTGTATTCTTCCGAAAAGAACTCACAGGGGGAGAAGGGTACATGAGACCGATCAGACACCATTTCAGGGTACGGCGAAACCCGGTGAGAGTTCTCCGTGTGGTCTGCCACATTCTCCAGACCAGGAATACCCATGGATACAACTCGGTCCTGGAAAGGATCTTCCGCTCCATTGTCCTGGCGGGCCCCAGGTCATGAGTTGGATTTACCGCCGCGCTATGCTGCAAAATATTCATGAAAAAATAAGACAGTAGGCATTATCATCAGAAAATCTGTTTACTATTGTGGTATTATCAGGCCTATAAAAATGTTGCTCGGGGCTCAAAATATCATTGCGGAAAATCCCCTTTTGGTATAGACACACATCGTCTTCACAAGAACATCATGACACGGAGGGCCGCATGGATGGAGAAGCCGCCCATTGTCCGCTTACAGGGGGTGACGAAACGGTTTGACGACGTAACGGCCGTCGACTCGTTAAGTCTCGACATCTACCAGGGGGAATTCCTTACCCTCCTCGGTCCTTCCGGCTGTGGCAAGACCACGGTGCTCAGGCTCATCGCGGGATTCGAGACCTTGACCTCGGGCGAGATCTTCATGAACGGCTCGCGGCTCAACGGGACTCCGCCGAACAAACGCAACGTGAACACGGTATTCCAGAGCTATGCGCTCTTCCCTCACATGAGCGTGTTCGAGAACATAGCCTTCGGGCTGCGGATGAAGCAACACGACACCAGGAGCATCAGTGGTCAGGTCATGGACGCCCTGGACATCGTCAAGATGACCGGCCTCGAGATGCGCATGCCCCATCAGCTCTCCGGTGGCCAGCAGCAGCGCGTCGCCATGGCCCGTGCCATCGTGAACAAGCCCCAGATACTGCTCCTGGACGAACCGCTGAGCGCGCTGGACTACCGGTTGCGCCAGGAGATGGAGATCGAGCTCAAGAGGGTGCACCGGCAGCTCGGTATCACCTTCGTGTTCGTCACCCACGACCAGGAGGAGGCCATCAGCATGTCGGACCGCATAGCGGTCATGAACGAGGGCAGGATCGAACAGATCGGCTCGCCCATCCAGATCTACGAAGAGCCCGAGAACATGTTCGTGGCCAAGTTCGTGGGAGAGATCAACGTGTTTCACGGCCGTGTCCGGGAGATCAACAACGGCAGCGCCGTGGTGGACATCCACGGCCAGTCTTTCCCGGTGCAGAACAGAAGGAAGTTCGGCGTCGGCAGCGATGTGCGGGTGCTCCTGAGGCCCGAGGACATCCAGGTCACGGTGGAGGAGGAGTGGACCAACGGCGAGCCGTCCCTGGTGGGGCAGGTCGAGGAGGTCATCTACAAGGGCAAGACAGTGGATCTCATCATCAAGCTCCTCGATGGTGAGACCATATTCGTGACCCAGTTCTTCAACGAGGACCAGGAAAACGTCATCTACCGGGAAGGCCAGCGGGTTCACATAAACTGGCTCTATGGCTGGGAAGTCCTGCTCTAACCATGGTCAAAAGCCGGTTCAGGAACTTCGCCGTCGGCTCTACCATGCTGTGGATCACCATATTCGTGGTGGTTCCCTTCGTCTTCGTGGTCGTGTTCAGCCTCCTCGAGCGCGATCCGGTCACTGCCGTGGCATGGAATTTTTCCCTCGAAGGGTACCGGGAGATCATTTCGCCGGTATTCCTCAAGGTGTGCTGGTACTCCATGCTCCTTGCCCTGGGAACGACAGTGATCTCTCTCTTGGTCGCATATCCCTTCGCCTTCATCCTTGTCCGCCTCCCGGTCCCGTTGCAGAGGATGCTGCTCCTGCTCATGATCATACCCTTCTGGACTTCGTCGCTCATCCGGACCTATGCCCTGGTCATCCTGTTCAAGGCCAACGGCACCATCAACACCTTTCTCCTCTGGACCGGCATCATCGATGAGCCGCTTGCCCTGCTCTACACCCAGACCGCCGTGTTTGTCGGCCTCGTCTACACGTTGCTGCCCTTCATGGTCCTGCCCATGTACACGTCGATCCAGAAGCTCGACTGGCGCCTCGTCGAAGCTGCCCGCGACCTGGGGGCAACCTCCCGGCAGATCTTCTTCCGCATCATCCTGCCCCTGACCATGCCCGGGATCGTGGCCGGCAGCACCATGGTATTCCTGCCCGCGCTGGGTCTGTTCTACATCCCGGATTTCCTGGGAGGCGCCCGTTCCATGCTCATCGGCAACTTCATCAAGAACCAGTTTCTCACCACGGGCAACTGGCCGGTCGGTTCTGCGGCCAGCGTGATCCTCACACTGGTCATGTGCCTGTTCCTGTACGTGTATTTCCTGAGCTCGAAAAAGGCGCATGCCGGCGGCATGGGGGACATGGCATGAAACGGGCCGCACGGTTCATCTACCTGAGCTGCATCTACCTCTTCCTGTATGTCCCCATTCTCATACTCATCGTCTATTCCTTCAACGACACGAAGTATTCCACCAACTGGCAGGGTTTCACCTGGAAGTGGTACTACCAGCTCTTCACCGACTCGCCGCTGAAGGAAGCACTGGTGAACTCGCTCATCATCGCGCTGGCATCCAGCGTCCTCGCCACGATCCTGGGCACGCTGGGGGCCTTCGCCTTCTATCGCTACCGCTTCCTGGGCAGGAAGGTCATGTACTCCTTCATCTACATCGTCATGATGAGCCCGGACATCGTCATGGGCATCTCCCTGCTCATGTTCTTCATCACCATCGGCCTGGCTACGGGCCCCTTCACCCTGCTGCTCGCCCACATCACCTTCTGCCTGCCCTTCGTGGTGGTGACAGTCTACTCACGCATCAGCGGATTCGATCGCAACATCATCGACGTGGCCAAGGACCTCGGCGCGAGCGAGCTGCAGATGTTCAGGCACGTCATCATGCCGCTGCTCATGCCCGCCATCATCGCAGGCTGGCTGCTGAGCTTCACCCTGTCCCTGGACGACGTGGTGGTGAGCTTCTTCACCACCGGCCCGTCCTTCGAGATCCTGCCGCTGAAGATCTACTCCATGGTGAGGCTGGGGATCAAACCGGAGATCAACGCCCTGTCCGCGGTGATGTTCCTGCTCTCGCTCGTCACCGTGACCGTGGCTCACCTCGTGACAAAGGAGAACCGATAGATGAGAAAGCTCATTGCCGTACTGGTGCTCATACTCCTGCCTGCACTCGCGTTCGGGGCGAAGCAGGAGGTGTATGTGTTCAACTGGACGGAGTACGTCGATCCCGGCGTGCTCAAGCAGTTCGAGAAGGAGACCGCCATCAAGGTCCGCTACTCCACCTACGACAGCAACGAGTCCATGTTCGCAAAGCTGAAACTCGTCAAGAAGGCGGGCTACGACGTGGCGTTCCCGTCCACGTACTACGTGGAGCGCATGCGCAAACAGGGCCTCATCCAGCCGCTGGACAAGGCGAAGCTGCCGAACCTGAAGAACATCAACCCGTGGCTCATGAACCAGGCCTATGACCCGGGCAACGCCTACAGCGTACCCTACATGTGGGGCTCGTCGGCCATCGGCATCAACCGCAAGGTCGTCGACCCGAAGACCGTCACGAGCTGGAACGACCTGTGGAACCCGAAATACAAGGGCAAGGTCCTGCTCATGGACGACGTTCGTGAGGTGTTCGCCATGTCGCTGCGATCCATGGGCTACTCGGGGAACACCACGGACCAGGGGCAGATCAGGAAGGCCTACGAGAAGCTCCTGAAGCTCAAGCCGAGCGTGAAGGTGTTCAACTCGGACTCGCCGTCGCAGCCGTTCCTGAACGGGGAGGTCGTCATCGGCCAGATCTGGGGCGGGGCGGTGTACCTGGCGAACCAGGAGAACCCGGACATCGTGATGGTCTACCCCAAGGAGGGGGCCATTTTCTGGGCGGACAACATGGTGATCCCTAAGTCGGCACGCAGTGTGGCCAATGCGTACCGCTTCATCGACTTCATGTGCAGGCCGGACGTGGCGAAGAAGAACTGCGAGTTCATCGGGTACGCCACGGCCAACCTCAAGGCGCAGCAGAGGCTGGACACGAAGACGAAGAACCACAAGGCCGTGTACCCGGACGAAAAGGCAATGAAGAAGGGCGAGTTCCAGTCCGATGTGGGTGATGCCATCGTCACCTATGAGAAGTACTGGGAGATGCTCAAGACGCAGTAGGTCCGGAGGACACGATGAAACGCATAGTCATGGTCGTGGTGCTCCTCCTGGCAGGGTGCGTCGGCATACCGGAGAACGTGAAGCCGGTCGAAGGCTTTGTGCTGGAGAGATATCTGGGCACCTGGTACGAGATCGCGAGGCTGGACCATCCCTTCGAGCGAGGCCTGTCCCGGGTGAGCGCCGAGTACGGTCTGCGGGATGACGGCGGCGTCAGGGTGGTGAACCGCGGTTATGCGGCGGACGAGAAGCGATGGAAGCAAGCGGAAGGAAAGGCACACTTCGTTCGAGGCCCAGACGAGGGATTTCTGAAGGTCTCGTTCTTCGGCCCCTTTTACGGCTCGTACATCGTGTTCGAACTGGACCGCGAGAACTATCAGTATGCGCTCGTGAGCGGCCCCGACACGTCATACCTGTGGATTCTGGCCAGGACCCCGTCGCTGCCCGAACACACCGTCGATGCCCTCATCGCAAAGGCACAAAAGGCCGGCTTCGACACGAGCGGACTGATATTCGTCGAGCATGACTGATGCCGGATCGAGGCGCAGAGGAACCGCCCGGGGTATCCTCTGCGCTCACGACCCGTATCTCCTTCCGTACAGTTCCGCATCGTAGGGCTCACGCCTGGAATCGCACCCCTGCCTCGGGCACAGCGAGCAGTTCGTGAAGCCCTCTTCCGAGACGAAGGAGATTCCGGACAGCGACTTGAGCGGCCTGATGACCATCTTCTCGGTGAGTCGCACCCCTATGGCATCGGTGACATCCCCCATGAGCCTGAACAGGTTGGCCTGCTCGGCAAGGGGCCAGTCTTCAAGGGAGCCGGGATTCATGGTGGACAGGGCCGCCCCGCCGAGACGCTCCTTCAGGTGCGCCTCCAGTGCGCTCACCGCACACCCCAGGGCCACGAGCATGATGGAGTCGGCCCAGAACGACCGCAGCATGCCTTCCATGCCCCGGGACCACTCCTCGAGCTCGATACCGCACGTGGCGACAAACGGGAACGCCACGCCTGCCTCGGCGAGGTTGACGCGCAGCACCCGGCTCTGAAACCGCACGCCGTCGATCTCCAGGGCTTCATGACCGGATGAACGGGCACTGGCTATACCGAAGGCCGCCTTCGGTCTGGCGATGTCTTTGGCCCGGCTGAGGATGGAGGAGAGCTCGGCGGCATGGGCCGTGCCGGGCCGGATGCGCAGCAGCCCCATCAGGCCGGCTTCGTCGACGTCGAACGGGATGTCGTGGAGCATGACCCTGTCCATGGCTCATGACCCCGGGAAGTCGATGGACCTGATGAACATGTCCTGGAAGTCCTCCTGTCCCGAGAGCAGCACCTCCTGAACCCGGTCCCGCAGGGTTGCGGCGTGCCCGATGAAACACGGGTCCAGGCATGCCTCTACAGCGGCCTGAAGGCTCGTGTTGCCGACATACTCGAAGGAGGCGTTCGGGAAGGCCGGGATGAACCCCAGCCTCCTGAAGTGCTCCATGTCCATATGCTCCCCCAGGGCGCCAGCGATGAACACGTGCCTGATATCCTCGGGGGGCGTCCCAGCGGCAGACAGGAGGAGCCGGGACGCCGCCAGGGCAGCCGCCTTGGCGAGCTGGACGTTGCGGATGTCCTTCTGGGTGAGCCTGATCCTGCCCCAGAGGTTCAGGGACAGGGCACCGTCTTCACGAGCGGGCTCGAGGGGCTCCGGGAGATCCATGGCGTCGATGTCCCGCGAGAACGCACCGGTCGCTGACACGAGCCCTCTGTCCAGGAGAATGGCCAGCAGGTCGATGAGCGCCGTGCCCGTGATGCCTGCGGGATCGCCGGAGCCCAGGACGTCACAGACAAGGCCGCCCGGGGCCTGACGTATGTGCGTTACGGCCCCGTCGTCGGCAGTCATGCCCCAGGAGATGTTCATGCCCTCCAGGGCCGGGCCCATGGCGCAGGACGTGGCGAAGACGCGACCCGTGCGGTCGGCGACGAAGATCTCGCCGTTGGTTCCGAGGTCAATGAAGAACACGCTGTTAAGCTTTCTCCTGGCATGGCACAACGCGAGCCCGCCGACGAGGTCGGCCCCGATGAAGGCGCCCACCACGGGCAGGGCACTGGTGCGGGTCGCGCTATCCTCCGTGAGACCCGCAGCCGTGGGGGGCAGTGACGCGAAGTCCCTTGTGGCGGCGTGGTAGGGGTGCCTGCCCAGGGGCTGAACGTCGAGGCCGAGGAGCAGGTAGAGCATGGTGGTGTTGCCCGAGAAGACCATGGACTCGAGGCTGCCCGCCGTACGGCCGGCCGCCGCCAGGACGCTGTCCAGGGTTCCGCGGACAGCCCTGCGGATGAGCCCGGTCAGGGTCGTGTTCACTGCAGGATCGCGGGCCGCGGCGATGCGGGAGATGACGTCGTGCCCGAACCTGCGCTGGGGATTGAGGAAGGACGAGACCTCGGAGGACGTTTTTTCATCAAGGTCCGCAAGGGCCACCCTCACCGACGTGGTACCGATGTCCACGGCAGCCGCCAGCCGTCTTGCCAAACCGAACTCCGGGACGTCCAGGACCGGGACTGTGTTTGCACGTCCTGCATGCACCGTGATGTCACGGGTGACGGCCGTTCTGCATGCCAGCGCCTCTCCCGGTTCGCCGTCGATGCGCATCCCGCACTTGCCGCAGGTGCCCTTGCCGCCGCAGGGGGTCTTCACGACGACGCCCATGTCGAAAAGGGCATCGGTCAGGGGGGTTCCCGGAGGGAACGAACGGCGCTCCCCCGAGGGGACGAGGGTGACGAAGGGACCGGTTTCAGGCTCCTGCGGCATACCCGTTGAAGATCCGCAGTGCGTCGATGGCCGTCTCCCCGTAGGCGTCGGCGCCCATCTCCGTGCAGAGGTCCTGGGAGGTGCAGGCGCCGCCGATGACGATCTTCACCTGGTCCCGCAGCCCGGCGGCACCGGCCGCATCCACCACCTCCCTGATGCTGTCCACCATGGTGGTGAGCAGGGCCGACAGACCGATGAACCTCGCACCGGTGGTCCTCGCAGTGTCCATGATCCTTATGGCCGGGACATCCACCCCCAGGTCGATGACCTCGAATCCGTTGGCCGACAGGATCATGCCCACGATGTTCTTGCCGATCTCGTGGATGTCTCCTGCCACCGTGGCCAGGATGACCGTGCCCTTGCCGCTGGAATCTCCCGGGTTCATCCGTGCCTTGAGGATCGGCATGGCCTCCTTCACGACCTCCCCGGCCATGATGAGGTCGGCCAGGAAGTACTCCCCATCCTCGAACTTCCTGCCCACGATCTCGAGCCCCTTGCTGATGCCTTCCTGGATGATCTCCTCGGGTGTCAGTCCCTCTTCGAGGCAGGCCCCCACGAGCATGCCGATGCCGTCGAGGTCGAGTTCGTCGATGGCCCTGCGTACGGCCATGGTGGATTCGTTCATCGATCAGCCTCCTTCGTTGCGGTGTTATGACAGGGCGACGGGGTATGCCCCGAACCGGGCCACGGCATCCACCATGACCCTGAGCTTGTGCGCCGGTATGGTGCTCAGGCTGTGCACCGGCGCGATGATGAACCTGCCGCCGGGGCCGAGCCCCGTGAGGAGCCGCTTCACCTCGGAGACGACCTCCTCGTCCTTGGAGCGGTCCGTGAGCAGGTAGTCGACGCCGACACCGCCGATGATGGTCACCTGGTCACCGTGGAGCTTCTTCTCCCTGAAGATGTCCACGTTGGAGGTGTTCTCGTAGGCGTGGAGGCCGTCCACGCCCCAGGAGATGAAGGTGTCGAAGAGCAGGGTGTTGTCTCCGCAGGAGTGGAGTACGTAGTAGGCGCCCCTGTCGTGGACGGCCTTGATGATGCGCCGGTATGACGGTCCGAAGATCTCGTCGATGAGCCGGGGGTTCATGAGCGGCCCGCTCTTGAAGGCGAAGTCGTCGGTCTGGATGACCACGGGCACCCCAGCATCGAGCAGGGCCATGTTGGTCTTGAGGCAGATCTCCTCGCAGCGGTCGACGTAGCGCTTCACCAGGTCTTTTTCACGCCTGATCCATACGGGCATCTTCTCGAATCCCACGGCCCACAGGAGCGATTCATGGATGCCGTAGGCCGGGCCCTGCCCGAAGAGGCAGGCGCGGTGGCCATACTTCGACATCATCTTTCTGAAGAACCGGTACGTGCTGTGCGCCAGGTCGTCCGCATCGGGCCAGTATGGCCAGTTCTCGAAATCCTCCCTCGTCTTGATGCCCGGGCCGCGGTACATGTAGGTCATGTTCCCGTACCCGTCCGGCTGAAGGTTGAAGATGGATCCACTGAAGCGGACCATGGTGGCGTGGTCGACCACGGTGAAGGTCTCGTCCAGTATGGCCCACACCGAGTCGAAACCAAGCTCCACCTGGGCCCGGATGCGCTTCTCCAGGGCACGGTCCAGTTCGATTCTGAAGGCAGTCTTTGTCAGAACAGGTCCCCATCTATCGAAGAGATAACGGGCCGCAGGGTTTGTCATGAGCCGTTCCTGGGGGAGGAGCGGCTTGCCCAGGACCTCGTTGAAGGTCCGGTCCTCCACCATGGCGCAGAAGGTGGGAACACGATCCGTGGGTTTGCCCTGCAGTGTGTTGAGCACGCGCTCTATGGGATGCATGGTGTCTCCTCGTGTCACAGGTTATTCAGTGCCGTGCCGATGGCGCCGATGAACCGCTCGTCGGTGCCGCAGCAGCCGCCGATGAAGTCCGCACCAGAACGGACAAGCTCGGGAACAAAGGCAGCGAACTCCTCGGGTGTCGTGCGGTACACGGTCTGCCCGTCGATCCGCTCGGGCAGCCCGGCGTTCGCCTTCATCCACAGGGGCAGGCCCGTGGCGGCGCGCATCCGGGAACAGATGGGGATGAAGCCCTCTATGCCCTGCCCGCAGTTGGCGCCGATGCCCTTCACGCCGATCCGCGAGAGCACCTCTGCGGCCTGCTCCGGCGTGTTGCCCATCATGGTGCGGTCCTTCGCCTTGCCGGCGTCGAAGACCAGGCAGGCGATGACCGGAAGCCCGGTCCTGACCGCCGCCTCGGCGGCGATGCGGGCCTCGGTCAGGTCCATCATGGTCTCCACCACGATGGCGTCAGGCCCAGCCTGGGCGATGGCGTGAGCCTGTTCCTCGAAGGCCGCCTTCAGATCGTCTTCCGTGACGCTCCGGGCTGCCAGGAGCTTGCCGCTCGGACCCATGGAGGCGAAGACGCAGGCGCTGGACGCGGAGGCCTTCCTCGAGATCTCAACACCCCTGTTGTTGATCTCCGAGACCTTCTCCGCCAGGCCGAACTTGCCGAGCACGATACGGTTGGCACCGAAGGTGTTGGTCAGGATCACCCGGCTGCCCGCGTCCACGTACGCCCGGGCGACCTCCTCGACCTTGTCGGGGTGGGTGAGGTTCCAGGCATCCGGCGATTCGCCCAGCCTGAGCCCCCTCTTCATGATCTGCGTGCCCCAGGATCCGTCCGTCAGGACCGGCCCGTCCTTGATGAGGTCGGCAATGAGTACCTGCATGGTCGCCCCTTTCAACGGCAGTGGACTCCGCCCGAAGGAGCATGATACACTAGAACCGTTCTGGTTCGAAGGGTTTTTTCGTGGTATCCGCTGAAAGGAGGGATGCCATGGCAAAGGATCCCGGCATCGGATACAGGGTGACTGCCACGGTTGTTTCGGTCAGGGGGGAGTGCAGCGCCGGTCACGTCGCCGGCGAGACGTTTGAGATCAGCTGCCACGACCCTGCGGGCCTGTGCGGCTATTTTTACCACGACATCTTCCCCTCGCTGCAGTGCTTCCAGTTCGGGGGCAGCATGCCGTGGTGGCAGGGCGACACCATCGAGCTCTCCTGCCCGGACAGCGACAACCTGGTCACCATCAGGCTGACGCGGGAGGAGAGGTAGACAAGATACCGGCAGGCTCGGTTCATCTCTCCACCGGCTGGCGCTGCACGAGGCATGCACGCCGTACCTGACATTCACTGCCCCGGCCTGGTCACCCTCGTTGGACAGGTCGTTCCACCCGCATCACACGGTGTCGTGAAGTCGCATATGATACACGGCAATGCCCAGGGCCACGGCCGTGTTGAGCGAGGTCTTGACGCCCTGCATGGGGATGCCGATGATCTTCTCGCACAGGGAGAGGATGCCTGGATCCACCCCGCAGACCTCGTTGCCGATGGCCAGCACGATGGGTGTCTCCGCATTGTCCATGTCAAAGGAGAAGATCGACACGGACTGTTTCCCTCCCTCAAGGGCCCATAGCCTCTTTCTCTGGGAGATGAGCGTTTCTGCCGTCTTAAATCCGTTGCGGTGGTATGACCAGGGGATGACATCGTCTGCTCCGAGGGCTGTTTTCTTGAGTCGTGGGTTGTCCGGTGTAGGTGTGATGCCGCACAGGTAGAGGTGGGAGATGCCGGCCCCGTCGGAGGTCCGAAAGATGGAGCCCACGTTGTAGATGCTCCGGATGTTGTCCACCAGGACCTCGATGCGAGGTCTTGCAGGGCTGGAGGCAGGGCGTGGCGCCTTGTGCTCCTCGTACAGTCCCACCGCGGTGTCAGTGGCAGCCCCGCATCTCGGGCAACAGCGGCCTCTGTCGTCATGTTCCAGAACCGGAAAGCGCAGACCGCATGCCGGGTTCGTGCAGAGCCTTACCCGATGTCGTATGACCTGGCGCATGAGGTGAGGGTATCATATGCGGCAGGTGAGGGAAACAGGGTGAGAATTGACCTGGATGAGAAATATGAGAATGAGGAAAGACTTGTGATTGTGGCAAATACTATTCGGTTTTTCAGGCCCTGTGAGACTAAACATTTACTGTAGGAATCATCACTTTTTGAAAAGTGATGCTCCTGCGATAAAAATGTCGGTTTTGTTGTACCAGAGAAAAGAAGATAATGC
>ERZ795031.558-NODE-558-length-45090-cov-7.357722_pt1 | contig 45090 bp, 44 predicted proteins | sample MGYA00375123_ERZ795031 | MGnify/ENA primary metagenome ERZ795031 (study PRJEB30166, sample SAMN05720159) | activated sludge metagenome | isolation source: anaerobic digester from wastewater treatment plant | place: USA | collected 2015-04-21 ...
GTAGCTACAGAAACAGGCTGGAGTAAGGAAGAATTTCTCGGACACTGTTCGGCCGACAAGGCCGGTTTGGGATGGGATGGCTGGAAAACAGCCGATATTTACATTTTTACGGCTACGGTTTTTAGCGAAAAAGATTTTATAGAAAAGATTTGATAAAACCGAAGAAAATGAAGTTATGAAAAGGGACTAAAATACACACGCGTTATAAACGCATGGTTTTTATTTTTCATGCTTTGTGTTCTAAGTTTCTAATTCTTTTTGTCCGAGCAACGGCAAAGATATGAACATGGTTTGTAAGAAAAGCTTTCAGCTAATACTTCAGAAGGCTTAAATATTGAGTTTGTTTTAAAAAGTCCAAAACACAGGAAATTTTTCTTATAAAACATTGATTTTCAGTCCTTTTTTATAATCTTCAATAAAAATGACTTATTCAAGTGTACTCAAAATTTAATATTGTGAAATTTTTAATGAATCCTTAAATTCCTGTTGCAAATAAATATTTTAGAGTAATTAATGAATGAAAAAAATAAAATTTAGCTCACATTACTTCCAATCGCCTGGAATATCAGCGTGGCAAAATGCACATTTGCCATCGTTAATGAAATTTTTTTTAACGGTAAAACCGGTTCGTTCGATTAGCAATTTTTGGCAGGAAGGACAGACGGTATTTTCATATCCAAGCGTAGGAACATTTCCCACATAAACATATTTCATCCCGGCGGTTTGGGCAATTTCACGTGCGGCAAGCAATGTTTTTATGGGAGTTGGCGGTAAATTGGGCAACTGATGGGCAGGGAAAAAACGACTGAAATGCAACGGCGTATCTTCAAATCCGTTATCCACCAACCATTTGCACATGCTTGTGATCATTTCTGCCGAATCGGAATAAGTGGGAACAATCAGATTGGTAATTTCCAGCCACACGCCTTGCTCTTTCAGCGTTTTCAAGGTTTTTAAAACAGGTTCCAGACTGCCGCCGGTGAGTTTTCGGTACAAATGTGTGTCGAAACATTTCAAGTCGATGTTGGCGGCATTCAAAAAGGGACACAAATCCTGCAGCGGTTTTTCGTTGATATAACCATTAGAAACAATCACCGTTTTAATGTTCTTTTCATGTGCTAGTTTTGCCGTGTCGAAAACATATTCGTAAAATATGGTTGGTTCGGTATAGGTGAAGGCAATACTAGGAATATTGTTTTCGCCGGCTAATTCCATAACAGCTTCCGGCGGCAAATCATAGGCTCTCAATTTCTGCGGAGAACTTTGAGAGATTTCCCAATTTTGACAGTTCAAACATTTGAAGTTACATCCGGCAGTAGCCAACGAAAGGATTTTTGATCCAGGCAGGAAATGAAACAAAGGTTTTTTTTCAATTGGATCGACATTCAAGGAGCACGGATTGCCGTAAGCAAGGGTATAAAGAACTCCGTTGCGGTTTTGACGCGTATGGCAAAGGCCGGTTTTTTCTTCGTGCAAGACGCATTGATGAGGACAGAGCAAGCATTTTACCGCTCCGTTCTCCAGTGGTTGCTGATACAGCGCCGGTCGAATTAGGTTTGAAGCTAAAAAAGTCTCCATGATGAAACCATCTTAAAAAATGCTTTTCCAGGAAATATTTCTTCAAAAATATCGAAATTTCTTATTTAAAACAATATTTTTGTTCAATCTCATCCCCGTATGAATTTGATTGTAATAAATCAATTTCAATAATAAAAAATTTAGTTAGGTGCCGATTTGGAAAACCAATTCATTAAAAAGAAAAAGTTTTATTGGCTATTCGTTGAAATTGAGGTAATAATCAATGTTTTCTTTGATTAATATATCAATGGGAACATAATTGATTCTGTTTATTTTTCGGTTGAAAATCAGATGGTAACTCATATCTCTTATTGAGCAATAGGCTTGTTTTTCGGGACGTTGCGCAATCAGATATGAAACAATATCCTCTTTCAGATAAGTAATGTTTTCTTCCAATACGTCATAGCCAATTAGTTTGATTTCAGGGTGAGAGAGAATTTTGAAATATTTTGCCAGCCGATGCACTTTCGAGTTAAACGTTATGGCTGCTTGTATTCCCTGACATTCATCAAATATTTTCTGTAATAATTTTATGTTTCTTTCGTCGTCGTCTTCAAAAATTTCGACCGATAATAATTCAGTGGTGTCGTTCAACCGATTTTCTTCCATGTAACGCAAAAACCCTTTTTTGCGATTTTCCGTTTGAATGGCGCCGGAACTGCCTTTTCGAAAAGTATGAAGAATCAGTATTCTGCTGTTGGGTGGTAGAGATTGAAACAGCAATTTTCCGCCAATGTATCCACTAAGGGACGAATGCTGGCCATAATAGGCGATAAAGTCGGCATCTTCTATCATGGAATCGATAAACGAAAAAGGTATATTCTTTTCTGAAAGCTGATGCGTGAACTCCAACGTTTCTTGCCTGAAAACCGGCGACATAATCACAGCATTGGGTTCATATTTCATTACTGTTTTGGCGGCTTCCTCAAACGAACTGCTGTCAAACTGATTGAAATGCTCTATCAGCACTTCCACCTTGTAATTTTCAAACTCTTCGGCTGCCTGTCGAAACCCTTTTTCTATGCTTTCCCAATATTCTCCTTTTTGATAAGCGGGGAAAAGGCAAATAAACCGGTAACTTTTTTTGGAAGCCAGCGAGCGTGCCAATAAATTGGGCGAATAATTTATTTCTTCCAATACTTTATTTACTGCCTTTCGGCTTTTTTCTGAAACAATACCTCGTTGATGAAGCACACGGTCAACAGTGCCGGCTGATACACCTGCCATTATGGCGATGTCCTTGATGCGTATTTTGCCTTTCGCTTTTTCCATATCTTTCTTTTTAATTGTTATTTTGTGTACGTGCACAAAATAAATCTGTCCAAAATTAAAATAAATTTTTGATAATGTGAAATTGTTTTGTATTTTTGCTCACAAATCAGAAAATATTTTTGAGACCATTTTTCGGTTGCATGATTTGATTTTTCTTTATGGTAACTTGAGAAATTTTGGTCTCAATTTTTAATGTCCAGAATGTTTTTTGTTTTATAATTAATTGAAGCAAAGGTAATAAAACTAATTTCAAAATATTCGTCTTCCAAAATTTTTTATCCGGATATTTTTTCGGATGAAATAAATAGCACAATAGACTAAAAATTATTTTGAAAGTGAACATAAAAGCATTAATTTTGGTCGACCAATTATATTATCAACAATTAATAAAGGAGACTGAAAAATGAGCAAAAAAATTGTAACATTTGGAGAAGTAATGCTTCGTTTGGCAACGCCGGGATACGAAAGATTCAGTCAGGCTACTCAGTTTAGCGCAACTTTTGGCGGAGGAGAAGCCAATGTGGCAGTTTCGCTGGCCAATTACGGAATGGAAACAGAGTTTGTTACACGTTTGCCGCAAAATGAAATTGCCGAATCGTGCATTATGGATTTACACAAGCACAATGTGGGTACACATTATGTTTTACGGGGCGGCGAGCGCATGGGAATTTATTTTCTGGAAACCGGTGCAGTAGCGCGAGGAAGTAAAGTAATTTACGATCGGGCTCATTCTTCTATCGCCGAAATTCAGCCGGGCATGATAAATTGGCGGGAAGTACTGAAAGATGCCGATTGGTTTCACTGGACAGGCATTACTCCGGCCATTTCGCATGGCGCTGCCGATGTTTGCCTCGAAGCCGTAAAAGTGGCCAATGAATTGGGTGTAACGGTATCAACAGATTTGAATTTCAGAAAAAATCTTTGGAAATACGGGAAATCCGCTTCCGAAATAATGCCCGCGCTGGTGGAAGGATGTGATATTATTCTCGGAAATGAAGAAGATGCAGAAAAAGTTTTTGGTATCAAGCCGGAAAATTTTGATGTTTCCCGTACCGGTGGAGAAATTGATTCTGCCGAATTTGAATCTGTTTGTCAACAGTTAATGAAAAAATTTCCACGCGCTAAAAAAGTGATTATTACTTTGCGCGGTTCCATCAATGCCAATCACAATACATGGGGTGGTGTACTCTACAGTGATGGAAAACTATATCAATCGAAACGTTACGACATAACGCATATTGTGGACAGAGTGGGTGGCGGCGATTCTTTCATGGGCGGACTGATTTATGGCTTATTGACCTACGAAGGAAACGATCAGAAAGCGTTGGACTTTGCTGTGGCTGCTTCGTGCCTGAAACATACCATTTATGGCGATTACAACCTGGTTACCGTGAAAGAAGTGGAAGCATTGATGAGTGGAGATGAAAGCGGTAGAGTTTCCCGGTAAAATTCTTGAAATTATTGAAAATTTTAATAATTAAATACTGAATAAAATCATGAAATTCAATAAAATAGAAGTACTCAAGACAATGAATGATACCGGAGTGGTGCCGGTGTTTTACCACAGCAGCCCAGAAACAGCCAAAAGTGTAGTAAAAGCTTGCTATGAAGGCGGAATCAGAGCTTTTGAATTCACCAACAGAGGAGAATTTGCTCACGAAGTTTTTGGCGAACTGGTGAAATTTGTTCAAAAAGATTGTCCCGATATGATTATGGGTGTCGGTTCGGTAATCGATGCGCCCACAGCAGCACTGTATATTCAGATGGGAGCCAATTTTGTGGTAGGTCCTTTGTTTAATCCCGATGTGGCGAAAGTGTGCAACCGTCGTTTGGTTCCATATATGCCTGGATGCGGTTCGGTTTCCGAAATTGGACTTGCGCAGGAAGCAGGCTGCGATGTATGCAAGGTTTTTCCGGGAGAAGTTTTGGGACCGGCTTTTGTAAAAGCCCTAAAAGCGCCCCTGCCCTGGTCGAATTTGATGGTTACTGGCGGTGTAAAACCCGAAGAAAGCAATTTGAAAGGATGGTTTGATGCCGGTGTGATGTGCGTAGGCATGGGATCCAATTTGTTCCCTGCGGAAAAAATAAGGTCTTCCGATTGGGAAGCTGTTACAAACTTATGCAGAGAAACTTTACACTTGATAAAACAAATTCGGAAAAACAATAAATAACTTATTTTACAAAGAAGCTAATATCATAAAAACAAAAGAAAATGGAACAGAGAACTCAGAAAATGTCAAACTTCAGGTGGACAATTGTCACACTATTGTTTTTTGCTACCGCAATCAATTATTTGGACAGGCAGGTTCTTTCCCTGACGTGGAAGGATTTCATTGCTCCCGAATTTCATTGGACGAATACTCATTATGGCACCATTACTTCGTTATTTTCGTTGTTTTATGCCGTAGGGATGTTGTTTGCCGGTAGAATTGTAGATAAGTTAGATACCAAAAAGGGTTTTCTGTGGGCAATAGGAATATGGTCATTAGGAGCGGTTTTACATGCTTTTTGTGGAATAGCCACTTCAGGAATTATTGCAGGTAAATGGTTGGTAGGTTTTGCGGGAGCGAAGGAAGCCATTGCTTCAGTAAATAATATTTCGATGGTGCTGAATGTGAGTGTAACTTTATTCATATTTGCCCGTTTAGTGCTTGCAATCGGAGAATCGGGCAACTTTCCGGCTTCTATCAAATCGGTTGCAGAATATTTTCCAAAGAAAGACCGTGCTTTTGCCACCAGCATTTTTAATGCCGGATCGACCGTCGGAGCATTGGCTGCGCCGGTTGTTATTCCGGTTATTGCCGAAAAGTGGGGCTGGGAAATGTCATTTATCATTATCGGAGCTTTGGGTTTTATTTGGATGGGATTTTGGGCATTTTTCTATAAAAAACCCGAAGTACATCCAAAAGTAAATGAACTTGAATTGGATTACATTCATTTGGATCATGCCGATGAGGCTGCCGTGAATCCTAATGCCAATACTGAAAACGAAAAAAAGCTCAGCTTCAAACAGTGTTTTAAATTTAAACAAACATGGGCTTTTGCTTTTGGAAAATTTATGACGGACGGCGTTTGGTGGTTTTATCTTTTCTGGACTCCGGCTTACCTGAGTTCTGTTTATGGACTGAAATCTTCTGATCCAAGAAGTCAGTTGGCTATATTTGTGCTTTATGCTATTACACTGTTGTCTATTATTGGAGGCTGGCTCCCTACTTATTTTGTCGATAAGAAAGGTATGCATCCTTATGCCGGAAGAATGAGAGCCATGTTGATTTTTGCATTTTTTCCTTTATTGGCGCTTTTTGCGCAGCCATTGGGTCATATTTCTTACTGGCTACCTGTTATCATCATTGGTATAGCGGGGGCAGCTCATCAATCGTGGTCGGCCAATATTTTTTCTACCGTCAGCGATATGTTTCCTAAAAGCGCTGTAGCTACAGTTACCGGCATTGGAGGGATGGCGGGGGGAATTGGATCCATGTTTATCAACAAGGCATCTGGTGCTTTGTTTGACTTTGCCGGGCAGACCCAAATGTCATTTCTGATTTTTAAGGGCGAAGAAGCGGGCTATTTTATTGTTTTTTCTTTCTGTGCAGTAGCGTATCTCATTGGTTGGGTGGTGATGAAAGCCCTGGTTCCAAAATATTCTCCCATAACTGATTTGTAAATGATTATTAAGTAAACACAAAAGAGCGCCCAGCAAAGCGCTCTTTTGTGTTTGTAATTATTGTTTTCTGTCAATGAAAAGGAAATTGGTTCTCTATAGAAATTATTCAGAATCAATGTTGGAAGAAAAGCAAAAGTCTTGCTAAACTTACTGATTGACAAATGCTACTGTGGCACAGGCTATCATGCCTGCAGTTTCGGTACGAAGCCGGCTGCTGCCCAGAGAAACAGGTTCATAACCTTCTTCAATGGCTTTTTCCACTTCGTCCGGACTAAAATCACCTTCTGGCCCAATGAGGATGGCTACTTTTGATGACTTGCGAACCAGATTTTTAAGTAATTTTTTTTCTTTTATTCTGATACAAGTGTTTGTTTCGACTTCATCGTAGCAATGAGCTATAAATTTTTGTTCGGCTGAAATTTTTTTTATTGCTTCTTCATAGCTACAAAGCGGATGCAATAGCGGAAAGTTGGCTTTTATAGATTGTTTGGACGCAGCAACTATGATTTTTTCAAGCCGCTCGGGTTTGACAATTTTTCGTTCCGAAAATCGACAAATAATTGGAGTTATTTCATGAACGCCTATTTCCGTAGCTTTTTCGATAAACCATTCGAAACGTTCTATGTTTTTGGTTGGAGCAATGGCAATATGGAGTTGATAATTCGTCTTACCTGCATCGGGAAGAATTTCCGAAATCTCAAATTCACAATGTCGACTTTCGGGTAAAGTAATAGTTGCCAGAAAACAGCCACCTTTACCATCAACCACCATGATTTTATCTCCTTTCTGTAAGCGAAGGACTTTTATGGCATGCTGCGATTCCTCTTCGGGCAATACATTGCTAAAAGTTGCATCTGGAGCATAAAATACAGTCATGGTGCGATATGAACCTTCAATTAACAAATGAGTGGGAAAATTTCAAAAACAGCCATAAAAATGTAAAAAGAGAAAAGGTTTTGATTTGTTATTTGCCGTAAATTTCTCCTTTTGCTGCCAGCAAGGTGTTTTTCATAAGCGAAACACGTGTCATAAGTCCAACCCCGCCAGGCACCGGCGTAATGTAGGATGCTTTGGTTGCCACATCATTAAAGTCGACATCTCCTTTCAGTTTGAAACCCGATTTGGTTTCTGTTGAAAGCACTCTTGTTGTTCCAACATCGATGATTACAACGCCATCCTTTACCATGTCGGCTTTCAAAAATTCCGGTTGTCCCAGTGCAGCAACTATAATATCGGCTTCCCGGCAAATTTCTTTCAGATTTTTGGTGCGACTGTGGCATACGGTAACGGTGGCATCGCCCGGATAACCTTTTTGCATTAACAGCATGGCAGTGGGTTTGCCTACAATATTGCTTCTGCCGATGACAACGCAATTTTTCCCGCAGGTTTCAATTTGGTAACGTTTTAGCAATTCCATGATACCGGCAGGAGTAGCCGAAATATAGCAAGGCAATCCAATGGACAATCGCCCGACATTGATGGGATGGAAACCATCTACATCTTTTCGGTAATCAATGGCTTCGATAATTTTTTGTTCCGCAATATGTTTGGGCAAAGGCAATTGAACTATGAATCCATCTACGTCGGAGTCTCTATTCAGGCGGTCAACTTCTTTCAATAACCTTTCTTCGGTAACATCTTCTTCGAAGCGTATCAAAGTGGATTGAAATCCACAAGTTTCGCAATCTTTTATTTTACCGGCTACGTATGATTCACTGCCGCCGTCGTGTCCCACAATAATGACTGCCAAATGAGGTCTTTTCATGCCAGCCTCCATCATTCGTTTTACTTCTTCCGCTATTTCAGTTTTTATTTGCTCCGAAATGAGCTTACCATCCAATAGTTTGTACATGTACAGATTAATATAAAAGTATTCTTGTTTGACTATCTGAAATTTTCGTACAAAAATACCGTTTTTTGACCAATTTCAGAAAACTTGTGCCAACTATCTATGACAAATGGTTTGTTGAGTTTTGGTATCGAAATTTTTATAACTATATTCAGGAAAACTGATTTTCAGTATTTTAAATAAAAATTTTCTGTTATAACTTGGCAGAAAACTTTTTAGGGTAGCAACTTTTGTAATAATCGAAATAGAAAAATTCAAATAAAATCATAAAACAGAATGAATCACCTCCCATGAAGTTTTCATCAGATCAGGAATACGGTCGGGAAGATAAGGCGTTACCTCAATAGGGTGATGAATAATCATTTCTATAACGCCGGGTTTAACTTTGAAACTTGTTTTTGATAATCGTTCAAAACTTCCTTTGATGGTAACAGGGACAATGGGAAGTGCCAAGTCGGCAGCAATTTGGAAAGCACCTTTTTTGAATTTTCTCATTTGTCCGTTGGAGGAGCGTGTTCCTTCAGGGAAAACAACTATGGAATTCCCCTTTTTCAGTTGTTTTTTAGCTTTTTCGATGCTGACTTTTGCAGCATGAGCATTGGAACGGTCAACGAAAATATGTCCGGCCATTTCGCTGGCCAATCCTACAAAAGGAACTTTTCGGAGTTCTTTTTTCATAATCCATTTGAACCGAACCGGAAGCCAGCCATAAATTACAAAAATATCGAACATGCTTTGATGATTGGCAGCAAAAACGTAAGATTTTCCTCTTTCGATTTTTTCCAGTCCCTTCACTTTCACTTTTATGAAGAATAGTGCGCATGTGGCTTTCGACCACCATCGCGCTGGCAAATATGAAATATTACTGTTCGGGAAAATCGGCGACAGAATAATGGTAAAGATAGATGTCAGCAACGTTAAAACAATTTCAATGGGAACGCAGATAATCCATTGATATACAGAGAATAATAAATTTTTAATTTTCATGCTGTGTAATTTTTTGAAATAAAGAAAAATCGATCAATGAATTTTAAAATCCAACGTTTTTTAGAATTTTTTATGTTGAAATAAATTATGCTAAAAAGAATTTTCACTGCAAAGATATATGTTTCCTGCACGAATAAAAAACACCATTAATTCAACAAACAATATTGCTCAATTGTTTATTTAAGCTTTATTTTACGGGCCTGACTAACAAACAGTCCACCCACTACAATCGCTATACCCATCCATTTAAGCGTGGTTAATTGTTCATTTAAAAATATCCAGGAAAAAACAGCTGTAAATACCGGTATCAGATTGGTAAAAACATTGCTGCGAGCTACTCCGATTCGTCTCACCACCCTTGCAAAAAGGACATAAGCTATTACCGAAGCGAAAATGGACAGCATAAGTAAAGCTTCAATGGAAGAACGTGTAAAATGTAAAGTTGAAAAATAGGAATAATCGGTCAATAGAGAAGTAGGAACAAAAAACATCAATCCGAAAAGGCTTTGATAAAGAATAATGTTCAAGGTGTAATACTGAATGGAAATTTTTTGCAGAACAACGGCATAACAAATGGCTGAAAAAACGGCAAAAAAGAGTAAAACTATGCCGAGTGGTTGCACATGGAAATTGCCGCTTGGTTCAAAGATAACCAGAAAAACACCGGAAAGCGACAGAATTATTCCGGCAACATTGAACCAACCTATGCGTTCTCTCAGAATCAAAAAAGCCAGCAGAGGAGAAAAAACAGGAATGGTGGAAATAATAACCGAAGCCAGCGTGGATGAAACCATCGTCAAACCGAAAGTTTCGCCAATATAATACAGGTAGGGTTCAAAAAGTGCAAGCAGCAAAAACCATTTCAAATCTTTTTTCTGAATTTTCTGAAAGCGTCCTGAAAGTAGCGAAACGAGTAACAATAGCACCGAAGCAATGATTAATCGGCAGGTTATCAGCATCATGGGACGAAAGGAAGTCAATGCTGCTTTTGTCCAGATAAATGAAAAAGCCCAAATAAGCATGGCTGCGACAATGGAAACATATAAACCCAATGATTTGAATCTTGACATATATTTACGAATCAACTTATAGTTTAAAATTTTGTTTTCTTGCTTTGACAAAGAATTTTTAATCAAATTTCAGTCAAAAATTATTGTGTATATCAAAAAAGATTATTACTTTTGCCTTCGCTTTTTGAAAGCAATATGAAATTCTTCCTTAGCTCAGTCGGTTAGAGCATCTGACTGTTAATCAGAGGGTCCTTGGTTCAAGTCCAAGAGGAAGAGCAAAACCACCGAAAAGGTGGTTTTTTTGTTTGTATGCTTTTTATCCTGCCCAACCTTCCCGATCCAGATTTCTGTAATTAATGGCTTCGGCAATATGATAAGGCAAAATTTTTTCCGAATCGTCCAAGTCGGCAATAGTTCTGGAAACTTTTAAAATTCTGTCGTAAGCGCGTGCCGACAGATTCAGTCGCTGCATGGCATTTTTCAATAATTCCAATCCTTCCTTGTCAGGTACGGCGAACATGCGTTGCAGTTTGGTAGTCATTTGCGCATTGCAGTAAACGCCATCGATATCACGAAAGCGTAGTTCCTGAATTTGACGTGCTTTGATAACCCTTTCTCGGATTTGTGCGCTGCTTTCGGCATCCCTTTTTTCGGAAAGTTTTTCAAAAGGCACTGGGACAATTTCGATGTGAATATCTATTCTGTCGAGCAGCGGTCCCGAAATACGGTTCAAATATTTCTGTACTACTCCCGGAGCGCAGACACATTCTCTTTCGGGATGGTTATAATACCCGCAAGGACATGGATTCATGGCTGCCACCAGCATAAAGCTGGCAGGATATTCAATGGTAAATTTGGCTCTCGAAATACATATTTTTCTGTCTTCCAATGGCTGTCGCAAAACTTCGAGAACAGTTCTCTTAAATTCCGGCAACTCATCCAGAAAAAGAACGCCATTGTGAGCAAGCGAAATTTCTCCGGGTTGAGGAAAAGTACCGCCGCCTACCAGCGCTACATCCGATATTGTATGATGCGGACTTCGGAAAGGTCGCTCGGAAATGAGCGATGTGTTGCTGTCGATATTACCCGCAACGGAATGAATTTTGGTTGTTTCCAGTGCTTCATGGAGAGTCAAAGGCGGTAGAATGGTAGAAATTCTTTTGGCCAGCATGGACTTTCCCGCGCCCGGAGGTCCTATCATGATAATATTGTGTCCACCTGCAGCGGCAACTTCGAGCGCTCTTTTTACATTTTCCTGTCCCTTTACTTCTGCAAAATCTACTTCGGACTGGTTTAAGTTATTGAAAAATTCTTCTCTTGTATTTACCAGCGTAGGTTCGAGTTGATTTTTCCCATTGAGAAAATCGATTACTTCCTTTAAGTTTTCCACGCCATAAACTTCCAAATTATTGACTACGGCGGCTTCACGCGCATTTTGCTTGGGCAGGATAAATCCTTTGAATTTTTCTTCTCGGGCTTTGATAGAAATGGGCAGAACACCTTTTATCGGTTGCAAACTTCCATCCAGCGACAATTCTCCCATAATGACGTAATGTTGAAGCACTTCTGGATTGATTTTTCCATCAGCTGCCAAAATGCCAATGGCCAAAGGCAGGTCGTAAGCTGAACCTTCTTTGCGAATATCGGCCGGAGCCATGTTGACCACAACTTGTTTGTGTGGCATTTTATATCCGATATAATCCAAAGCAGAAGCAATGCGTTCATGACTTTCCTTCACCGCATTGTCAGGAAGCCCTACCAGAAAGAAACGAATCCCTTGATTTACATTGACTTCAATGGTAATAATGGTGGCATTGATACCTTGAACAGCAGCTCCAAAAGTTTTTACCAGCATAAAGAATTTTTTTATGATATAGATTCAGATAATTGTTTTTTAATAGAATGACTTATTTTTTTAGTAGCTTATCTACCGAAGCAGACAGGGTAAACAACTGTTCAAAAAATACTTTTCCTTCCGATACGTGAAATTCCATCGCCAATTTTCCATTAATTCTATTGCTTTTCAGCATGTTCCAATACCATTTGCTTTCAAAATAACTGTCAGAACGAAGAAATGGATTACTCCAGTAAAGATTCCAGCCGTGTTTGTCGTACAGTCTCATTCTCGCATCGCCCCAATAAAGCGTATTGGAAATACCAAATTTTCGGTATTCAATTTCATTTCTGACAACCAAACCAGAAGGCGTAAAAGTCATGTTGTCCACGCCGCGTTCGCGCTCAAAACTCTGCAAAATACCGGCAGCAAAGATGAGTGTATCCAAATGGGTAATAGAAGTTATATCGATGCCAGCCGAAAGATGGGCCAGCAGATTGTCGCAAACGTGAAATTCGGGATTGCGTGGAGACGTATTGGCATAGTGGAACATATAGGACTGAAAATCGGCAAAAAACAAATGATGGCGTTTGTTGGCTGAAGCTCCAATAAAAAACGATTCCCGTTCAGTGGCTGTTTGGTGTCCTGTCCAATCGAGCCAGAGGTTGAAAAAAGAAGTCGGATTGGCAACTTGCCAAAAAAGTCCCTGTAAATTGGGTCGGAAATATCGAATGGAATCTTTAAAAAAGAAATCGGAATAATTGGAAAGAATATTCTGACGTGGAAAAGAGCCAGCACGAAAAAGAGTTTTTTGTGATTGGTACTGATAATAAGCTACCAAATCAATTTTTTCTATGGTTTTTTGAGAACCGGAAATGTTTAATAAATCTGCGCCTCCATGTAACGAATTATTTTTGTCCCATTCCACAGCCAGTGCGGGAATTAAATGAACACCTTTCATGGTTTGGTCGATGGTGAGGGTAGAAGAAGAAAATTCGGTGTTGTCAAAAAAATAGTTTAATCCCAATTCACCTTTTAATACTTGACCATAAAGAGAGAAAGGCAAGAATAAGCCAAGCAGAAAAAAAACACGAATTGATCGAACCATAAAATTTTTGCTTTCAAAATTAATTTTAAGCAAAAATACTGATTATCTTTTCAATTTTACCAATAGTCAACAAAAATTTATTTTTCAAAGCAGTTTTTGTCCGGTTCAAGCAGCAAAATAAAATTTTTATCGGGGAAAAACAGACAAATTATGGAATTTGTAATGAGACTGTTGGGTTTAAGTATAATTGAAAACTTGGATTTTCACAATGAATTTTATTGTGCTTGACTTCAGCTTTTTATTTTCCCAAGATGATTTTTTTGATTTCGTTCAGTTTATTGAGTGCTTCAACGGGAGTTAAGTTGTTTATGTCCAGATTTTTAATCTCGTCCCTTATTTGTTCCAGCACAGGATCATCAAGTTGAAAAAAGGAAAGCTGGTAACCTTCTCTTTGTTGGGCAATTTTATCAACCGGTTTGGAAATATCGGATTGACGGTTATCCGTTTCGAGCTGTTTAAGTATTTGTTCGGCTCGTTTTACAATACTTTGAGGCATCCCTGCCATTTTAGCCACATGAATACCGAAGCTGTGTTCACTTCCGCCTCGAACCAATTTTCGGAGAAATATCACCTTGTTGTCCACTTCCTTAACCGAAACATTGAAGTTTCTCACCCGCGAAAATGATTTTTCCATTTCGTTCAGTTCGTGGTAATGCGTAGCAAAAAGCGTTTTAGCCTTGTGAGCAGGATGTTCGTGAATATATTCTACAATTGCCCAAGCAATAGAAATACCGTCATAAGTGCTTGTTCCTCTTCCCAGCTCGTCAAAAAGAACCAAACTGCGGGAGGAAAGATTGTTCAGAATACTGGCTGCTTCGCTCATCTCAACCATAAAAGTTGATTCGCCCAAAGAAATGTTATCGCTTGCTCCAACACGGGTGAAAATTTTATCTACTACGCCAATTTTGGCACTTTCCACCGGCACGAAGCATCCCATTTGCGCCATAAGGGTAATCAGAGCCGTTTGTCGAAGCAAAGCCGATTTTCCGGACATGTTGGGACCGGTGATAATCATGATTTGCTGTCCCGAACTGTCGAGATATACATCGTTGGCAACATAACTTTCACCCAGAGGAAGTTGTTTTTCGATAACCGGATGTCTGCCTTGATGAATTTCCAAAATTTCAGATTCGTTAATTTCGGGACGGACATAATGGTTTTCTTTCGAAACTTTTGCAAAGGAAAGCAGACAATCTAACTGGGCTATCAGGTTCGAGTCGAGTTGAAGAGCCGGAATATATTCGGAAAGACTTAATACCAATTCGTTGAACAAACGGGTTTCAATGTCCGTAATTTTTTCTTCTGCTCCGAGTATTTTCTCTTCATAGTCTTTCAATTCTTCTGTAATATAACGCTCGGCATTTACCAGTGTCTGTTTACGTATCCATGTTTCGGGTACCTTCTCTTTATAAGTATTGCGAACTTCGAGGTAGTAGCCGAAAACATTGTTGAATCCTATTTTTAAGCTCGGAATGCCTGTTGCTTCGCTTTCGCGTTCCTGAATTTTTTGCAGAAAATCTTTTCCTGAGAAAGCCAGTTCTCTCAATTCATCAAGATCGGCATTAACGCCTCTTTTAATAATATTTCCCCGATTGATAAGTATGGGAGGATCGTTTTGAATTTCCTTTTCAATTTTTTCGGAGATAATAGAGCAGGCATTCAATTGGTCCGCAATGGTGCGCAAAGTGATATTTTCAGCGTGAGAACAAAATTGTTTTATTGGTTCTATGGCTTTGAGCGCCGTTTTCAACTGAACCACTTCTCGCGGATTAATTCTGCCGACAGCAATCTTTGACACCAAACGTTCCAAATCGCCTATCAAGGCAATGTTTTGCTCAAGGGCTTCTTTCAACTCAGGATGTTTGAAAAAGTAGTCGACTACATCCAGCCTTTCGTTGATAGATTTTACATTTTTCAGCGGGAAAGCCATCCAACGTTTCAGCAATCGGCTGCCCATTGGGCTGATGGTTTTATCCAAAACTTCGAGCAAGGTTTTTCCGCCTTCGTTGATAGCTTCAAAAAGTTCAAGATTTCTTACTGTGAATCTGTCGAGCCACACAAAACGATCTTCTTCTATTCGGGAAAGTTGGGTAATATGTCCTGTCTGTTGATGATGAGTCAGGTCGAGATAGTAAAGAATGGCGCCGGCTGCAATCACTCCGTTGGCAAGTCCTTCTACGCCAAAGCCTTTCAAACTTTTTGTTTCAAATTGTTTTAGCAGCCTGTCTTTGGCAGCATCAAGGGTGAATACCCAATCTTCGAGGGGATAGGAGTAAAATTTGGTTCCAAATAAATTTTCAAATTCCTTCTTTTTTGTACGGTCGAAAATAATTTCCTTGGGCGAAAAGCTGTTCAGCAGCTTATCAACATATTCGTTTGTTCCTTCAGCCAGCAGGAATTCTCCGGTAGAAATATCCAGGAAGGCTATACCGGCCTGATTTTTATTGAGATATACACTGGCTAAAAAATTATTTTCCTTGTGGTTGAGAATGGTGTCGTTATAAGTAACGCCGGGAGTTACCAGTTCGGTTATGCCTCTTTTTACAATTTTTTTTGTCAGTTTTGGATCTTCCAGCTGGTCGCAAATAGCTACTCTTTTTCCTGCTCTTACCAGTTTTGGAAGATAAGTGTCCAATGCATGATGAGGAAATCCTGCCAATTCCACACTTTTTGCCGATCCGTTGGCGCGACGCGTGAGGGTAATCCCCAAAATTTCAGCAGCTTCGATGGCATCACTCGAGAAAGTTTCGTAAAAATCGCCGCAACGAAACAATAAAATAGCATCGGGATGTTTTGATTTCATCTCGAAATATTGTTTCATTAAAGGCGTTTCTACAATTGGTTCAGACATATATAGATAATCTTTGCTCTCTAAATTTGAATAATTGAAGTGTAGGACTTTCCAGATGGGGAAAAATATTTCAGTGCTTGAAAAAAAGGCTGTTGATGGCAGCGGTCATTTTATCCCAGCCATATTTTTGCTTTTCTGTTTTTATATTGGGTAAAAATGTTTCTTCCCGATGATTTTGATAAAAATCAACTATGGCGTCGGCAATTTCTTTGGGTTGTCCGTTCACCACATAACCAACTTTTCCGTTCGGGATAATTTCAGCCAAGCCCCCCACATTGGTAACCAGCATGGGTTTTTCAAAGTGATAGGCAATTTGACTGACTCCACTTTGGGTAGCAGACCGATAAGGTTGTGCCACCAAATCGGCTATGCTGAAATAGTATTTTACCTCACTTTCAGGAATAAAGTTGGTTCTAAGTTCAACTCTGTTGCCCAGTCCCAAATGAGCAATCTGTTTTAAATAAGGTTCGGGATTCTCGTAAAATTCGCCGGCAACAACCAGTTGTACCTCCATATCTTTAAGTCTCTTATCTGCAAAAGCTTCCAGCAGCAAATCCAATCCTTTGTAATGACGGATAAATCCGAAAAATAAAACATAACGTTTATTTTCGGGCAAGCCCAGTTTTAAAGCAGCTTCGCTTTTCGATACAATTTTTCCGTAATGGTCGTAAACAGGATGAGGAACAACAATTTTTGGCTTATTTTTCTTGTCAAAATGTTGGATATCTTCCACTACAGAATTTGCCATAGCCAAAAAACCATCCATATTTTTTACGAAATATTGTGGCAACCACTTGTCCAATGGTGTAGGTTCATGAGGAATCATATTGTGAACCAGTCCCACCATTTTAGTTTGCGGAGAACGCGCATATTGCGCAATAGTTGCAAAACAGGGTGCTATAAAAGAAGTCCAGTAACAAAATATGACCAAATCGGGCGCTTTCTTCTTGATTTCTTTCCCAACTTTTATCCAGTTGAGAGGGTTTATCGAACTGATGCGGCGCTGAATTTTAAGGTCTTTCGGAGTTTTTTCTGATGAAAACTGAGACTTTCCCGGGAACAGGAAATTTGGGTATTGAAGAGTAAAAGTGATTATTTCTACCTCATGGCCTTCACTGGCGTATTCACGCGCCAAACGTTCGTTGAACGAAGCCAAACCCCCTCTGTAAGGATATGCTGTACCGACAATAATGATTTTCATATAAGATTTTTTCTATTTGCAAAATTACAAAATTTCCGACGAATAAAATTTCTGTTTTTTTGTAAAATACAAAACTCCTGTAACAAATTGTCAAATTGGGCATTAGCATTGGAGAAGAACTAAAATTTTTTATCTTTGCAATCAAAATGCTTTATTTATAGGAAATTTAATCAGATGGAAGATAATCAGGATATTAAATTTATGAAACAAGCGCTTTCGGAAGCTCACAAAGCAGCTGAAAAAGATGAAGTTCCCATTGGTGCAGTAATAGTATGCCAGGAAAATATTATTGCACGTGCCCACAACCTCACTGAGACTTTGAATGACGTTACGGCACATGCCGAAATGCAGGCAATCACTTCAGCCGCCAATTATTTGGGAGGTAAATATTTGACCGACTGTACCATGTACGTTACCATAGAGCCTTGCGTTATGTGTGCCGGAGCGCTGAGATGGGCACAAATTAAGAAAATTGTTTACGGAGCTTCCGATGAAAAAAGAGGATATTCAAAATTCGCACCCAATGCGTTACATCCCAAAACAGAAGTGCTTCCGGGGGTGCTGGCAGAAGAATGTGCGGCGTTGATACAGGGTTTTTTTAAAAGAAAAAGGTAAAGACATTTTAAATAGTCAGCTCTATTTTTAACTTTCAAAATGTCTTTACCTTATTTTCCGCAGTATTTTCCCTCTTATCCGGCAGCTTTTATTTGCTGCATTAAGGTGTTTTTATCTATTGCTCCTGAATGTTTCCAAATCACATTTCCTCTTTTAAACAACATAAAGGTTGGAACTGCCTGTATTCCGTATTTGGCAGCCAATGCCTGATTTTTGTCCACATCCACTTTCAGCACGCGTGCCTGTCCCTGAATTTCCTTTCCCAAACTTTCAATCACGGGACTCATGGCTTTACACGGGCCACACCATGTAGCAAAAAAATCTACCAATACCGGTTTGTCTCCATTTATGATATCCTGAAAAGTTTCCATAATTTTTTCTCTTTCTTGTTTCGACAGTAAAAAGAACTGCCTTCTAAAATTTCATTTTTTGTTATTGAATGTCAATCTTTCGAGCCGGTTTTACTTTGGCTTCTTCTTTCTTTGGAATAATAATTTTTAGAATTCCGCTTTCATAAACAGCCGAAATTTTTTCTGCATCTGCTGTTTCGGGTAAAATAAAAGAACGTGAAAACGACTGATAACTGAACTCGCGTTTTGTGTATTCTCCTTCCGTTTTTTCTTCGTCCAGTTTTTTGTTGGAAGAAACCGTCAGCACATCGTCGTTTATTTCGATTTTAATATCGCTTTTTGCGTAACCGGGCGCTGCCACATCAATTTCAAAAGCTTCACCACTTTGTTTGATGTTTACTGCCGGTAAAGTAGTAAGGTTCGTTGCCAGTTCCCGTTCCGTCCAGTCGGCGTCATTCCACTCGTTATCGAAATATGGGTCAAAAATTGATGGCAGTTGTTCGGTTAGTCTGTTGGTTGCCATATCTCAGCCCTCCATTATTTTAATTGGTTAAACATGTTCATTTTACAATTGAAATTGAAACAAAATAAGTACCAGAAGAAAAAATAGTCATTTTGACAATATCAACTGATTGAAAGAAGGTCATTTAGGCAGAAATACATAAAAAAATCTTATCTGAAATGAAGAACGGGTTATTTCGAGAAGCGCAACTTTTTTAAATTTCAAATCAGGGAAATTTAAAAATTAAAATGATCAAAGTTTTTCCGAGAGATAGCCGAATAAATATGGCCAAAAAACCGGAGGCAAATATCGAATTATTGAAATATGACAAAAAATGGATAATTTTGCAGTACTTAGATAAGAATTTTTTTGAAGAATAAATTCAGGTGATAGTACCCGAATTTATTTTTTTCCAATAAAGAAGCATCAATGTCGTTGGAAGATTACATATTGCAACATTCGGACAGAGAGCCGGCCTATTTGACAAAAATCAGTCGTGATACGTATGTCAAACTTCTGAATCCCAGAATGGTTTCCGGTCATTTGCAAGGCAGAGTTCTGGCCATGTTGTGCAAAATGATTCGACCTCATACAGTGCTCGAAATCGGCACTTTCACCGGATATTCTGCTTTGTGTATTGCCGAAGCATTGAAGGAGGATGACGTTTTGCATACTGTTGAAATAGATGATGAGCTGGAAGATTTGATTCTGGAAAATTTTGCCGGTTCGGAGCATGGGCACAAAATTCAATTGCATGTTGGAAATGCGTTGGAAATTATTCCCACCATGAATGAAGTTTTCGATTTGGTGTTTATCGATGGAGATAAAAGAGAATATACCGCATATTATGAAACGGTTTTTCCGAAACTCGCTAATGGCGGTTTTATTCTTGCCGACAACACTTTGTGGAACGGGAAAGTTATTACGGAAACGAAAGCAAACGACAGACAAACGCTCGAAATCTTACGTTTCAACAATTTGATAGTGGCCGATGACAGGATAGAAAAAGTAATGTTGCCCTTGAGGGATGGATTGACGATTATCAGAAAAAAATAAATGTTATGACTTATACTTATGAGCTGGAAATGAAGGTGCGCGACTACGAGTGCGACTTGCAGGGAATTGTGAATAATGCAGTTTATCAGAATTACTTTGAGCACACGCGGCATGAATTTTTGAGGGAGAACCAACTTAGTTTTTCGGAATTGCATCAGCAAGGCATTGATGCTGTGGTTGCCCGCATCGAAATAGCATTCAAAAAATCTTTATTGCCGGGAGAAGTGTTTCTTTCCAAACTTTATCTAAAAAAAGAAGGGGTCAAATATAGTTTTTATCAGGCATTATTTAAAAAGGCCGATGGATCACTTTGCGCCAGAGCAAAAGTAGATACAGTGGTAGTGGTCAATGGAAAGATGGTTTCTGCTTACGAACCTTTCGAAAAACTTTTGGCCGACAACGATGCCAAGAAAGAGAAAAAGTAAAATTTTTTCTTTTATCAGCAACAATTTGACTTCTCGAAGTGTTTGAAAACCAGAATGACATTTTTTATTGAAGAAACAAACAACAACCAATAACATGAGTGATTTTTTGGAAACTGAAGAAAAGATAGTTCAAATGCTCCGAACGGTATATGACCCGGAAATTCCTGTTAATATTTATGATTTGGGATTGGTTTACAGCATCGATGTAAGCGAAGACGGACATGTAGATATCGATATGACTTTGACAGCGCCCAATTGTCCGGTTGCCGATTTTATCATTGAAGATGTCCGCATGAAAGTTGAAAGTGTAGAAGGAGTAAAGGATGTAGACGTAAACATTGTGTACGAGCCGGCGTGGGACAAAAGCATGATGAGCGAAGAAGCAAAACTTGAACTTGGATTATTATAAAAAATATATTTTGAGAAAAAATCCACATACAAATATTAATTGTAGAATGATGTCATCAAGGGGAGGGCAGAAAGCATGATTTACTTTCTTTCCGATGCTCATCTGGGTTCTCGCTTGATTGAAAATTCACGTGAGCATGAACAAAAACTCGTTCGGTGGTTGGAGCAGATTCGTCGGGATGCGGAAGCCATCTACCTGCTGGGAGATATTTTTGATTTCTGGTTTGAATACAAAACTGTCGTGCCAAAAGGATTTGTTCGATTTTTGGGGAAATTGGCCGAATTAACCGATCAAGGTATTGAAATTCATTTTTTTACTGGGAATCACGATATTTGGACCTTCGGCTATCTGGAGGAGGAAATCGGATTGATCGTTCATCGAGAGCCTTTAACGGTACAGTTGGGCAACAAACGTTTTTATATGGCTCACGGAGACGGTTTGTACACCAATGAGCCAAAATTTCTTTTTATTAGAAAAATTTTTCACAATTCCTTTGCCCAGCGAATTTTTCAACTGGTGCCGCCCCGACTGGGACAGGCATTTGGCTATTGGTGGTCGAAAAAAAGTAGAGAGAAAGTTATTGATTTAGATAGCAAATACTTAGGTGAAGAAAATGAGCATCTTGTTATTTTTGCTAAAAATTATATTTCTACGCATGATGTAGATTTTTTGGTTTTCGGACATCGCCATATAACTCTTGATTTACAGCTGCAGCAGCAAAAAAGGGTAATAATACTCGGCGATTTTGTAGGGATTTTTTCTTATGGCGTTTTTGATGGAGAAAATTTTAGGCTCGAATATTTTGAACCAAAAGAATAAAGTTTGATTTATTCCTGTTTCGATTTGAAAGCCAACGCATACATTTTCATTTGCTTCAGCATAGCCACCAATCCGTTGGAACGCGTAGGAGACAGATGTTCTCGCAAGCCAATTTTGTCAATACAATACAAATCGGCATTCAGAATTTCGTCCGGTGTGTGCCCCGACAAAACATGAATGAGCAGATAAACAATTCCCTTCACCAGTACAGCATCGCTATCGCCTCGAAAATAAATTTTCCCGTCTTTCATTTGCGCATCCAGCCATACACGACTCTGACAGCCTTCAATCAGATTTTGAGGTGTTTTATATTCATTTTCGAGTGGTTCCAGCGAATTCCCCATATCGATAAGCAGCGCATATTTATCCATCCAGTCGTCAAACTGACTGAACTGTTCTATCATTTCATCCTGTAATTCGTTGATTGTCATTGTTCCTTAAAATGTATTATTTTTAAAAATTTTCAACCGTATTTTTCTTTGACTGCAGGCAGTTATTTGAGCATGTTTACAACTTTTTTAAGCGCTTCCGTAAATCGGTCGATTTCTTCTTTGGTATTGTAGAAAGCAAATGAAGCACGCACAGTTCCGGGAATGCCATACACATCCATAATGGGTTGGGCACAATGATGACCGGTTCGAACCGCTATTCCCAACTTGTCGAGCAACATGCCAATGTCGTAGGGATGAATTCCATCAACCAAAAAAGAAAGAACGGAAGATTTATTTTTGGCAGTGCCAATAATGTGAATATTTTCTATTTCTTTCAGTCGCTGTTCGGCGTATCGGAGCAGTTCGTTCTCATAAGCGGCAATCTTGTCGAGTCCGATTTGGTCAACATATCGAAGCGCTTCAGCCAAAGCTGTGGAACCAACATAATCTGGTGTCCCGGCTTCAAACTTGAACGGAAGTTCACTATAAGTTGTTTTTTCAAAAGTAACGGTAGAAATCATTTCTCCGCCACCTTGATAGGGAGGAATGGCATTCAGCCATTTTTCCTTACCATAAAGTACGCCGATACCTGTCGGGCCATAAATTTTATGTCCCGAGAAAACGTAAAAATCGGCATCCAATTCCTGTACATCAACCGCCAAATGAGGAACAGCCTGAGCTCCATCAATCAAAACAGGAATGTTTTTTTCATGAGCAATCTGAATGATTTCCTTCACCGGATTAATGGTTCCCAGCACATTGGAAACATGAGTTACCGAAACGATTCGCGTTTTTTTGTTGAGCAAAGAAGAATAGGCAGTCATGTCGAGTTCTCCATTTTCGCTGACGGGAATGACGCGCAGCTTCATTGCTTTGCGTTCGCAGAGCATTTGCCACGGAACGATATTAGAATGATGTTCCATTGCCGAGATAACAACTTCGTCGCCAGCGCTACAAAATGCTTCGCCAAAGGAAAAGGCTACCAAGTTAATAGATTCTGTTGTCCCTCGCGTAAAAACAATCTCTTCTTTTTTTTCAGCATGGAGGAACTTTGCAGCAGTCAGTCGGGCAGCTTCGTGCGCTTCGGTAGCTTTCAGACTGAGATAGTGAACGCCCCGATGAATATTGGCATTCAGGTGGAAATAAGCATATTCGATTTTTTCTACCACGCAACGCGGTTTTTGGGTAGTGGCAGCATTGTCGAAATAAATCAAGTCCTTATTGTAAATTTTCTCGTTTAAAATGGGAAAATCGGCTCTGATATGTTCAATTTCTTCTTTATTCATGTATTATAAAACTACCTGAAGAGTGTTTTTGTTTTGCAAAATTACAAAAAAATGAAGAAACATTATTTCTGAAATTTTTGGGAAATGTTTTTATTAATGAATTTGAAATAATGAAGAATGAGGAAATGTGATTTTGAAGAAAAGCTGAAAACAAGGTTTTGAATAAGAAACAAATATTCTGATAAATATAGCTTGTCAACATCCAATTTGTAAGTTATTCCGTCAGAAAATTTCAAAAAAAACCGTAACTTCGTTGAATTAAATGCAAAAATCTCAACTCCATGAAAGTTTTATTTATTGGCGGAACAGGCATTATCAGTTCGGCATGTACGGAAGCAGCCATTGCCAAAGGTATGGAAGTTTTTCATCTGAATCGTGGAACGACCGATAAAGAAAATGTTCCGAAAGAAGTAGTAACTATTCATGCCGATATCCGCAATGGCTATGAAGCTGAAACAAAACTAAAAGGACATTATTTTGATGCTGTGGTCGATTTTATAGCTTTTGAACCGCATCACATCGTTCAGGACATTCAACTTTTCAGAGACTGCACTGCTCAATTTGTGTTTATCAGCTCTGCTTCAGCCTATCAAAAGCCACCCGAAAAATTGCCGATTACTGAAAGAACTCCTCTGTGGAATCCTTATTGGGATTATTCACAAAAGAAAATTTTGTGCGAAAAACTGTTGCAGAGTGAAGGAGAAAAATCAGGTTTTCCTTATACCATTGTTCGTCCTTCGCATACCTACAGTCAAAAAAAAGTGCCGGCCATAGGTGGTTACACGGTTTTGCATCGAATGTTGAAGGGGCAGCCGGTGGTGTTGCATGGCGATGGAACTTCTGTGTGGACATTGACCTATCATCGCGATTTTGCAGTCGGTTTAGTCGGATTGTTGGGAAACAATGCTGCCATTCACCAAGATTTTCACATCACTTCTGACGAATGGTTGACGTGGAACGGAATTTATAACATTTTGGCAAGCAAATTGGGCGTTGAGCCAAAAACGGTTCATATTCCATCGGAAATTATTGCCTTATACGATAAGGAAATGGGAGCAAATTTATTGGGAGACAAATCGCACAGCATGATTTTCGACAATTCCAAGATAAAAAAGTTTGTACCCGAATTTTGTGCCAAAACGCCTTTTAGTTCCGGAGCGGCAGAAGTCGTTCAATGGTTCAGAGAGAACACCCTGTTCAAAGGACCTGATGCTGCTGTGGAGAATTGGATGAATCGCCTGATAGAAGATTGGCAAGGGTTCAAGTCGTTTCGAAAACATTAAATGGTTAAAGTTGCTTAAACCGTAACACTCACAGTCATAAAGGCAGATTACTGTAATTTTAAGTTGCATGGAATGAGCTTTTGAAAAAAAATAATGTATTTTTGTACTCAAATTTCCTCATTTAGCTGAAAACATAAACCATCATTCTTATGAACAAAAGTTTATTTCAAAAATTGCTGCCGCATTTTGTAGCGCTCATTTTGTTTTTTTGTTTGTCGTTCTGGTATTTTTCTCCCGTTTTGGAGGGTAAGCAACTGATGGGACATGATACCCAAAGTTGGATGTATGCAGCCAAAGAGACCCTTGATTACAACCAGACCCATGATGACAAAACCTTATGGACTAACTCGATGTTTAGTGGGATGCCTAATTATCAAATTTCGATGACGCAACCCAACAACATTATCAAATATGTAGATCAACTTTTCAAATCCTTGCCTTCGCCCGTATTTTTTCTGGTACTCTATCTTTTGTGTTTTTATATTTTACTTTTAGCTTTCGGAATCAGTCCGTGGCTGGCCATCATTGGTTCGTTGGCCTTTTCCTTTGCCTCGTATAATTTTATTATTCTCTCTGTCGGCCATAATTCTAAAGCCATTACCATAGCTTATACTGCGCCACTTATTGGTAGTATTTATATGGCTTTCCGTTCAAAAAGGATGTTGGGAAGCCTGCTGACGGCACTTTTTCTGAGTTTGGCCATTTACGCCAATCATATTCAAATTCTTTATTATACACTACTCATCGTTTTGGTTTTTGGCTTGGTGGAACTGATTTTCAGCATAAAGGAGAAAAAGACAAGCGCTTATTTTAAAACGTTAGGTTTGCTGATTATAGCGGCATTGCTGGCAGTAGGAATGAATGCCACAAGTTTGCTCACCACCTACGAATACAGTCAGTACACCATGCGTGGAAAATCGACAGGACTTACCATTGATGAACAGAATGCACAACACGGACTAAACAAGGATTATATTACTCAATGGAGTTACGGAATCGATGAAACGCTGACATTGCTTATCCCGAATTTTAAGGGAGGAGCCAGCGCCGGTACACTTTCGCCGGAAAGTAAAACCGCCCAGCGACTGACAAGTTATGGAGTTCCCAATGTGGAAAGAATGATGAAAGAAATGCAACTTCCTCTGTATTGGGGCACACAGCCCGGAACAGCAGGTCCGGTGTATGTAGGAGCAATTGTCTGTTTTCTGTTTGTGTTGGGGATTTTTTTGGTGGATAAACGCACAAAATGGTGGCTATTGCCATTGATTATTCTTTCCATCATGCTTTCATGGGGAAAAAATTTTATGCCGCTTACCGACTTTTTCATCCAGTATGTTCCTCTTTACAATAATTTTCGTACGGTTTCCATGATTTTGGTAATTGCCAGTTTTGGTATGGCATTGATGGCCGTATTGGCGTTAAAGGAAGTATTTAAACCTCACGCCGATAAGACAAAACTTTTACGCCCTATTTCGATCAGTGCAGCAATAGTTGGTGGCATTTGCTTGATTTTTGCTGCTGTTCCTTCTCTGGCAGGAAATTTTGTTTCACCGGCTGATGCGCAATTTACTGGCGATTATGCTTTTTTGAAAGAAACGCTTCCTCTGGATAGACAAGCTTTACTCCGTAGCGATGCCTTGCGCTCTTTGGCTTTTGTTGTTCTCTCAGCCGGCTTGATTTGGCTCTATGCCAAAAATCTGGTTAAAAAGAATCTTACTTATGTTTTCTTGGGATGCTTGATGCTGGGAGACTTGGTGCCGGTAGCCAAAAGGTATTTAAACGATGACAACTTCACACGAAAAAGAAGCATCGAAAAGTTTGTTCAGCCATCGACTGCAGATAAAATTATTCTTCAAGACAAATCGCAGTTCAGGGTACTTGATGCTACGGTAGATATTTTCAATGATGCTTCCCCCTCATATTTCCACAAAAATATTGGTGGATATCATGCGGCAAAATTGCGTCGTTATCAGGAGTTGATCAATGTTCACCTTACAAAGGAACTCGGGCAGTTGTTTGGAGCGTTTGGAAGAGCTAAGACGATAGATGAAATTGTACCGGTGATGGATTCATTGGGCGTTTTGAACATGCTGAACATGAAATATGTGATTTACAACAAGGAAGCGCCTCCTTTAGTAAATCCTTATGCCAACGGCAATGCATGGCTGGTAAAAAACATAAGAATTGCTGAAAATGCAGATGAGGAAATGCGTTTGTTGGGAGAAATAGATACCAAAACAGAGGTAGTGGTGGATAAATCTTTTGCATCACTTTTGCCTGCCAAGATTATTCCCGATTCAACAGCTCGCATTCAACTTGTCAGCTACGAGCCGAATCACCTGATTTATAATTTCAGTTCAAAAACCGATCAGCTGGCTGTTTTTTCTGAAATTTATTACGATAAGGGTTGGAACGCATACATTAATGGCAGGAAAGTTCCCTATCTTCGTGCCAACTATCTGCTAAGAGCAATGCCTTTGAAAGCTGGTTCTTATCAAATAGAATTTAAATTTGAACCTGACTCTTACAGAATTGGCAATATAATTGCCCTTGTTTCATCGGTTTTGTTTGTGCTTTGGCTGCTGGGTTTTATTTATATCAGTTGGAAAAAATCGACTCCATCAAATGGGGAATCGAGAATAGGAGAAAACATTCAGAAAAAATGATGCAACGGAATCAATTAGACAATTTTTAGAAAAAGAACATCGGAAATGGGTAAAAAAAATAATTTTCATAGTTCACGGAGTATAAAAAACATTCACTTCACTTCAACCTTCAGCATGTCGTTGGTGCTGTTTCTGGTTGGACTGGTAATTTTGTTGCTTTTGACGGCAAGGAATCTCGGTGTAAACGTAAGAGAGAATATCAACCTTTCCATTATTTTGGATGATGAAATAAAAAACACCGAAATACAGAGGATTCAAAAATATCTGCTTTCTTCGCCTTATGCCAAATCGGTGAGATTTATTTCCAAAGAGGAAGCCTTGGAGGAACACATCGAAAGTTTGGGCGAAGATCCGCAAAAGTTTTTGGGATACAATCCTTTACTGGCTTCTTTTGAAGTGAAACTGAAAGCCGAATATGCTAACAATGACAGCGTTGAAATGATTGAATCGAAATTAAAAAAATTTGAACACATCAATCGCATTGCCTATCAGAGAGATATGGTCGACTTGGTAAATCAGAATATTCAGAAATTGAGTTACATACTGCTCGGAATAGCTTTGGTATTGTTGTTTGTTTCTATGGCATTGATAAACAACACCATTCGACTCCTTATTTATTCCAATCGTTTTCTTATCAACACCATGAAGCTGGTTGGGGCCACTTGGTGGTTTATCCGTTGGCCTTACATAAAGCAGGGAATGATTAATGGATTGGTGGCTTCCCTTCTTTCGCTTATATATTTAGCAGCTACGATTTATTATGTTCAATATGAATTTGGTATTACGGGAATGGTTATCCCTTTTGGCACCGCTGCAATGGTATCGGTCATTATTTTGTTTTTGGGAGTTGCCCTTACAGGTATTTCTTCCTATTTGGCGGTAGGTCGATATTTACGCATGGACACCAATAATATGTATTTTGTATAATATTTTCCGTGTTTCACCTGTTAACTGAAAAGTACTATGAAAGAGCTCACTTTAATAACCCCGACTTTTCTTTTTTCGGCTGTTTCACTTATTTTGCTGGCTTATACCAATCGTTTTCTGTCGTATGCCCAGTTGGTGCGAACGTTGAAAGATCGCTACATGGAAGATCACTCGGCAGTTACGCGAGCTCAGATTATGAATCTTCGTAAAAGGCTCTCACTCACACGGATGATGCAATGGTTTGGCGTGGCCAGTTTGTTGCTATGCGTGGCCACCATGTTCCTTATTTATGTCGGTTTTCAAACCGTTTCAGCCTATGTTTTCGCTGTTGCGCTTTTTTTACTGATTATCTCCCTTTTCCTCTCTGTTTGGGAAATACAGATTTCTACCGGCTCGCTGGAAATTTATCTGAAGGAGATGGAAAATGAAGAAATACAGGAAAAGGAGAAAAATCAAAATTAAAAAAATGAAAACAAATTTTGGATTTATCCGTGTTGCAGCTGCAGTTCCCGAACTGAGAGTTTCGGATGCTTCGTTTAATGCTGCAAAAATCATAGAACTGATGCATGCTGCCGAAGAAAAACGGGCGCAAGTGGTTTGTTTTCCCGAGTTGTGCGTCAGCGGTTACACTTGTGCTGATTTGTTTTTTCAGCAACAATTGCAGGAAGAAGTTTTGAAAGCCTTGTCCGAAATTCAGATGGCAACCCTGTCGGTTTCCTGTGCCGTTATTGTCGGCGCTCCGCTTCGTTTTCGCAATCGGCTTTTCAATACGGCGGTCGTTTTACAAAAAGGGCGGATCATTGGTATTGTACCTAAAACTTTTTTACCCAATCATGGCGAATTTTATGAAAAACGCTGGTTTGCTTCGGGGAAAAATCTTCGTGGACAATCCATTGTTTGTAATGAACAGGAAGTGCCTTTTGGTAGCGATTTGATATTTTCAACGCCTTCTTTTTCTTTTGGAATCGAAATTTGCGAAGATTTATGGGCACCGCTTCCTCCCAGTACAGAATTGTGCATGGCAGGAGCAGAAATTATTTTCAATCCTTCTGCCAGCAATGAACTGATAGGTAAACACGAATATCGACTTCAACTTATTGAACAACAGTCGGCTCGCTGTCACGCCGGATATGTTTATTCTTCTGCAGGTATGTATGAATCGACTACCGATTTGGTCTTTTCGGGAAGTGCCATAATTGCAGAAAACGGGAAAATTCTCGACACATCTAAGAGATTTTCTCTTGATTCACAAATGATTTACAGCGAAATAGATGTTGATAGAATACGTTTCGAAAGAATGCACAACAGTAATTTCAGCATGGATGCGTTACAACAGACTTACAGGAAAATTGAAATGCTGGAGCAGCCTCTCGAACTGAAAGAAATTAAAAGAACGGTTTCACCTTATCCGTTTGTTCCGCCGATAGAGAAAAGGGAAGAAAGTTGTGGTGAAATTTTTGCCATTCAAACGGCAGGTTTGGCGAAACGTTGGCAGCATACACAAGCCAAATCGCTGATAGTGGGAATTTCCGGAGGTCTCGATTCTACGCTTGCCTTGCTGGTATGTGTTAGAACTGCCGACAAATTGAACTTCAGCAGAAACAGCATTATTGGTGTAACCATGCCCGGTTTTGGCACTACTGACCGAACGTATGGCAATGCATTGAACCTGATGAATTCGTTGGGAGTAACCGGTTTGGAAATTTCCATTAAGGAAGCTTGTCTGCAACATTTCAAAGACATTGGACACGACCCAAATATCCACGATGTGATTTTTGAGAATACACAGGCACGTGAACGCACGCAAATTCTGATGGATTTGGCAAATAAATACGAAGGATTGGTGATTGGAACCGGCGATCTTTCCGAATTGGCTTTAGGCTGGGCAACCTACAATGGCGATCACATGTCGATGTATGGTGTAAACAGCGGTATTCCCAAAACTTTGGTTCGTTATTTGGTGGAATACGTGGCACAAAGCATGGAAGAAAAAACCAAAAACATTTTGGAAGATATACTGAATACTCCTGTTAGTCCCGAGCTGTTGCCTGCTGATGAGAAGGGAGAAATTCATCAAAAAACGGAAGATTTGGTTGGCCCTTACGAGTTGCACGATTTTTTTCTATATTATTTTGTTCGTTTTGGCTTCAGTCCGCAGAAAATTCTTTTTCTGGCGCAGAAAGCTTTTAACGATAAGTATACGGAAGTAACCATACGAAAATGGTTAAAAGTTTTCTTACGACGTTTTTATGCTCAACAATTCAAACGTTCCTGCTTGCCCGATGGTCCAAAAGTCGGATCCATCAATCTTTCGCCGCGCGGCGATTGGCGAATGCCGAGCGATGCCTGTTTTCATTGGGACGATATTATTTGATTTAAAAGAACCACTGTTACATTTTAAAAATTTTGAGATTCATGTTGTTATTTTTTGAAAGAGTAATTCTGGGAAACCGGCTGTCCGATTGGGGAATTTCTTTGCTGATAATTTTGGGGGCATTTTTACTGAATAAGGGTATTTCGCTTTTCAACAAAAATGTAATTCAGAAAATTACGGCCAAAAGTAGAAATCGGCTGGACGATATATTGGTTAAAACACTTGAGTCTCCAGTTTTACTGGGTATTGCTTTGATTGCCATTTGGGTAGCTGCTCGCCGTCTCGATTTGGGTGCACAGGTTGACAGAGTCATTTATCGCGCTTATCAGATACTGACGGTTTTGAATATAACCTGGTTTTTGGTAAAATTAACCAGTGCGCTGATAAATGAATATCTTCTGCCGCTTTCAAAGGAAGAGGAAAGCAACAGGCGGCTCGATGAAAGCATGATCAGAATTTTACGCCGTATTTTACTGGGTATTATTTGGGCTATCGGTATTGTCATGGCGTTGAACAATGCGGGAGTAAACGTGGGTGCTCTGCTGGCCAGTTTGGGAATTGGCGGTTTGGCGGTTGCTTTGGCAGCACAGGATACGTTGAAAAATTTTCTTGGCGGACTTACCATTTTCATGGATCGTCCTTTTCGCATAGGCGATCGTATCATTACCGGAGGTTTTGACGGAATAGTGGAAGATGTTGGTATTCGTAGCACCAGAATCAGAAACTTCGACAAAAGAATCATTACAATTCCTAATTATAAAATTGTGGATGCTGCTATCGAAAATGTTTCCATTGAACCCATGCGGCGGGTGGTACTGAAAATAGGGCTTACTTATGACACTTCTCCTGAAAAGATGAAAGAGGCTATTTCTATACTGAAGAATATGCCAAAAAAAGTTTTGGAAATCGACTCAAATGAAGTGAACGCTTATTTTACCGATTTCTCTGAATCGGCATTAATCATCACCTATATTTATTTTATTAAAAAGGAAGCTGACATAATGAACACAATTTCAAAAGTCAATACTGAAATTTTGGATCAATTCAATGCAGCCGGTTTAGACTTTGCTTTCCCAACCCGTACGGTTTATATCGAAAATCAAAACTGATGAAAACAAGAAACTCATCCGGATTTTTATTTTTCAAGGTTTTATGTTTTATTTTACGATCCGATAAAGATTCCCCGGAAAACATTTTACCAGTCCTTTAAATTCCATTTCCAGCAGTTTGGAAGAGGTTTTGCTGAATGGTTTTGACAACATTATTGCCAATTCATTCACCTGCAGTCCGTCGGGATGTTGACGAAGCAAAGAAACGATTTCCCTTTCTTCTTCAGAAAGGTCAAAATTTAAAAATGTTTGAGGAACATCTGTTACAGCTTCATTTTGTTTTTCCCAATTCATAAAAGTTATCAGATCTTCTGCCGATTCTATCAGCGAAGCCTGATTTGCCTTAATCAGCTTGTTGCATCCTTTGGACCATTCGTCTGTTGTGCGACCGGGGAATGCAAATACATCGCGGTTGTAGTCATTGGCCAATTCGGCAGTAATCAGCGCTCCTCCCTTAACTCCCGATTCTACTATCACCAAAGCATCACATAATCCGGCAATAATCCTGTTTCGCATTACGAAATTTTGCCGGTCAGGATTGGTTTCACTGAGAAATTCTGTTACCAAAGCACCGTTCGTTAACATTTTTATGGCTGTGGACCGATGTACGGAAGGATAAATTCTGTCCAAGCCATGCCCCAACACGCCAATGGTCGGCAAATTGTTGTCGAGAGCTGCTTTGTGAGCGCTGATATCTATACCGTAAGCCAGTCCGCTGACAATAGTAAGTTGTGAAATCATTGCCGACAAATCGGAAACCAGTTTTGCCGAATTTTCTTTACCGATTTGCGTGGCGCTTCGGGTTCCTACAATTCCTACAAATTTTCCTTCGTTTAAATTGCATTTCCCCTTACAGTAAATCATTATGGGCGAATCGGGACATTCCTTCAAGCGATAGGGGTAGTCTCGGTCGGTGAAATAAATAGGTAAAATATTATTTTTCAGTACGAATTCCACTTCTTTTTCTGCTCGCAACATTACATTCTGAGAAACAATTTCTTCGGCCAATACCTCGCCTATGCCGGGAATTTTGGACAAGTGCTGTTTTTTCTCGCGAAAAACACCTTCCACACTTCCAACGTAGGCAATTAAATTTTTTGCAAGAATATTGCCGATGCCATGAATTTGAGTGATAGCTATTTTATATTTCAATAACTCATCCATTATTTTCTTTTTTATTGTCCGGAGAGTTGATATCTTTCATTTTATAGAGCAAAACCGACGTAAACAGAAATCCGGCAATAATCCCTGCTATATCGAACAACCAATCGAGCCATTCTGCCGAACGTGGACGAAAAACCGAACTTTGTAATAATTCGATTGTCCCTCCAATCAAGATGGGTAATATCAGACTTGTGAGGATGAAAGAAATTTTGGAAGTAAGTACGACATTATCATTGTGGAAATCATATACCAATACCGATGAAAAAAATGCATACATCAGAAAATGTACAACCTTATCGGCGTGCCGAAATGTGGGGATATCTTTAAATGTTGATGGACTGGCAAACGACAAATATAAAATTATGAGCAATGCCAGTAAAGATTTCCAATATTTGATAATAAACATTTTTATTTTTACCGTATGTGGCATAAAGCAATAATAGTTTGTCAAGCAATAAATAATTAAATGTAAAGTTTCACCACATTGTTGATGTTTTTTCCTCATTGTGAAGTGAAGCGTAGTGAAACAAAACAATGTGAAAAAAAGCATCCGAATGAAAACTTGATTAATTTTGAAAAATTAAAAACAAAAAAATATGCAACAAGTTTACCATCTGAATGCAGAGACAAATATACACATTCGCCGCCCAATTAAAGAAAGTTCTTTGACAAATTTTCAATTAGCCTAAACCTTTTATACTTCTCCTGCTACCATGAGCAAGTGGAAAAACGGGGAAACGAATGAAGACAAAAGCTCACGTCCTCATCAGATCGTATATGCTTTAAATGAGCTGGAAGAAGTCTGCAAAGCCAATCATATTTGAACACAGACTTATCCAACCCAATAAACCAAAAACGAATGACATGGTGGAAAGAGCCAACGGAATAATTAAAAAGGAAACCATTATTAAAGAGAATTACGCAAATATTTATATTGAGCATAGTCGAAATAAAGAAAAAATGAATGAGGCTTTGATGACTTTTCTCGTATAATATATGCTTTATAGAAGACATGGCGGAGTGAGAAAAGAGTTGGGAGTAAAAACCCCTTTTCCGGCTGTTGAAAAATGGTTTATGCTAAAACCTGAAATTCTTAAGCAAAATCTTGGCATGTTTAAATACAAAATTTTATGTTTACAACCGAATAAAAATCTAAGTTTTTATAAACAACCTTGTGAAACTTGACAAGTACAAATTATTTAATATTTTTGGAAATTTGATTTTGTTTTTGAAGTAATATGAAAATCTCATGGATATGAAATAAATATATTTAATTGTTTTCAACAATTCGCAATCGTTTGCAATGATTTTTATGCAAATATCATAAATTTGCGATACTTTTTATAAATTCCATTATTATATTTGAAACGTCAAAAAAAAATATTCACTTTTAAAACTTAAATGTCATGAAAAAATTAATTACGTTTTTTGCAGCCATTTTGTTGGCAAATTTTTGGGCGTATTCAGCAGATTTAACGGTAACAGGTAATTTTCCTAATAATGATTGGAATAACAATGCTTTAGATTACAAAATGACAGAAATCGGTACATCGGGCGTTTATATGCTTGAAAAAACGCTTCCAGCAGGATCTTATGAATATAAAGTCTTTTATTCCGGGACTTGGAACGGACCAACAAAGGAGGGAGATAATAGGAAATTTGTTTTAAGCGAAGAGAAGGCAGTAAAATTTTATGCGAAGGAAAATGGTACTAACATCTATTTCTTTTGCGATGCTCAAGAACTGTATGTAATTGGTTCAACTGTTGGAGGTTGGGATACAGATCACATGAAATTAATGACCAATTCTGCCACTGATGCTACATATACAGGTGATGTAGTAACGGGGGAATATAAAATTGTTAGCTTGGATAAAAATAATGCTATTGTTTGGAATGATATTACTCCTTCTAATCAATCGGTTTCAAGTTCTGGAAATTACACCATCAAATTGGATTTTGAAACTTTTACAGTTTCTGCTACCCTGAATGGAGAACCCGTACCATCACTACAAACACTATCAAATTCCTACATTTTTGTAGGACAGGATCCAGCTACAGCTGCATGGTACAATGGAAGTGCAACCTATCAATCAGAAAATTTCAATGGAAAAAATTTAGGTTCGATTACTTCGACTCTTTATATTGGTGGAGAAATCACTACTACTCCGGTTATGGATGGAGTAACCGTTAAAATGTATTATCAAATAGATGATTTAGATGTAAAAGAAATAACTATTCCTTGGGATTCAAATGATGGCACAACTTCTACAAAATGGAAATGCACTGAGGGTACCAATGTTTTTTCTGGTTATACCTTATCCAAAGGAAATACCTACTCATTAAAAGTATGGTTTTATGCTACTGACGGCAGTGTTGAGTTGTGGGATAGCAATCTTAGCCAAAATTATGTCGCTACTTTTACTTATGATATTGGAACAAAGTTAGTTTCACCACAAGAGGATATCTTAATTCAATGTGATCAACAGCAGATAAAAGTGAATTTTGAAGGCAATGCCCAAATTAAATTGTATTCTGTCACTGGTCAATTACTTACCTCTAAAAATTGTGAAAATGAATTTACACAACAAGTTAAACCAGGTGTTTATTTACTTCAATTGAACGGGAAATCCCATAAAATAGTAGTTCGTTAAAAAATTGTCTTCAATTTTAAAAAGTTTTTTGTTTTATTCGGTTTTTTCATCGGTTGGAAATTTTGTCCAGCCGATGTTTTTTATTTTTATGAGTGGCAATAAAAAAGCAGTTACTTGAAAACTCACCTGCAAAAACATGTGTTTAAGCAAAGATATTTGTCAATCTAAAGAGAAAGAATTTAATATCGACAACTCCTCTCAAAGAAGCTCTAAAGGATTTAATTTTAGCATTGAAACTTTCAGCAGAAGCATTTGTACTTCTAATGATAAAGAAGTTTAGAATTTCTTGGTTATGTTCATAGACTGTAACGACAATAGTATTAAAAGACTTGAATTGGCTTTCAGCCACATTGTTGTACCATTTAGCCAGTGAAAGTCTTGCAGCGGTCTTGATTTTTATTTTTCAGGCTTTTGGAAATACTTCGATTTTCATGTAATTTTGCAAAGATAAAACCTGTTACCTGAATATTAAAATCTGTTTTAAAATTTCATCTTTATGAGAAAATATATTTTTCTAAGTGCATTGGCTGTCGTGTTGGTTTCTTGTTCAAGTGTACTTATCACCGGCAGAAAACAGTTGAATTTTGTTCCCGATGCCGAAATTCTTTCCATGAGTAGTCAGAGTTATAAACAATTTATTGATTCTGTCCCTCTGTCAACCAACAAAACCAATACCGCATTAGTGAAAAAAGTTGGTAAAAATATTTCAGCTGCAGTAGAAGAGTATCTGAGAAACAATGGTTTGTCATCCGAAATAAGCAATCTTTCATGGGAATTCAATTTGGTAAAAGATACCTCAAAAAATGCTTTTTGTATGCCCGGAGGAAAGGTTGTGGTGTTTGAGGGAATTTTACCAATCACAAAAAATGAAGACGGGTTGGCTGTAGTTATGGGGCACGAAATTGCTCACGCTATTGCCAAGCACAGCAATGAACGTCTCAGCCAGCAAATGGTAGCCCAATTTGGTGCACAGCTTACCGACCTTTTACTTTCCAATAAATCCGAAATTACCAGAGCCGGTATCAATACGCTCTACGGCATTGGTGTTCAATACGGAGTTATGCTTCCCTATTCGAGAAAGCAGGAATATGAAGCCGATAGGCTTGGGTTGATTTTCTTGGCAATGGCCGGCTATAATCCTCAGGAATCGGTTGCTTTTTGGCAAAGAATGGCTGCTTCTTCTTCGGGGAGTTACATAGAATTTCTGAGTACGCACCCTTCTGACGAAAATAGAATCAAAAAACTGCAGGAGTCCTTGCCTGAAGCCATGAAGTATTACAAAAAATGATTATGAATCCGAAACCTCTTCGCAATGCCGGCGAAATAAATAAATAATTCGTCGGTATTGCTGTGTCATAGGATTTCAGAAAATAATTGTTTTTTGGTTATAGTCAGATATAATGAATGCACTTTTGTGCTGCAGCCTTTTTTTTGAAAGTTTCTAAAAAATTAAAACGTGTATCATGAAAAAAGTTTTTCCTCTATTGTTTCTGTTTTTCTCTTCTTCGTTTCTTAACGCTCAAACTTCCAGTTTACTCAACGGCAATATTATTGGTACCCGTGAATCGGTTGATTACACCACCAATCAAAGTTCAACTACAGTGAACACGATTCGAAATGTTTTCGACAACGATTTCAATACGTTTTTTGCTTCTTACGAGCGCAGTGGAACATGGGTCGGGCTGGATTTGGGAGCCAAACATGTAATTACCAAGATTGGTTATTCACCCAGAATTTCTTACCCAGCAAGAGTACAACTGGCACTAATTGAAGGAGCCAATTCTCCCGACTTTTCCGATGCCGTTCCGTTGTATTTGATTCCCAATGCCGCTGCAGAAAATGTAATGACTTATGCAGACGTCAATTGTTCACGCGGTTTTCGTTATGTGCGCTATGTTTCTCCTTCGGATGTACGTTGTAATTTAGCGGAATTGCAGTTTTATGGCTATGAAAGCGAAGGGACGAACACAAAATTTTATCAGGTAACTAATTTGCCAACTGTTTCCATTCATACAGAAAACAGTCAGGATGTTGTTTCAAAAGATGTTTACTTAAAAGGAATTGTTAATTTTATTTCTGATAATGGCAATACCATCTACACCGACAGTACTTCAATCAAAGGAAGAGGAAACGCCAGTTGGAATTTTCCAAAAAAACCCTACAAATTAAAATTATACAATAAGGTTAATTTATTGGGAATGCCGGCAAAAGCAAAAGAATGGACGCTTATCAATAATTATGGCGACAAAACGCTAATGCGGAATATGTTGGCTTTCAAAGTCAGTAAAATGCTCGACATGCCTTATACTCCTGCAGGGACGTGCGTGGATGTAATTTTGAATGGTGAATACAAAGGAACTTATCAACTTTGTGATCAGATAGAAGTTCAGAAAAACAGGGTAAATATTACCGAAATGGAACCAACAGATATTGCTTTGCCCAATCTTTCGGGAGGTTATTTATTGGAAGTTGATGCTTATGCTTATACTGAAATTTCCTGGTTTAATTCTACCAGAGGTAATCCTGTTACCATTCATTCTCCCGATGATGATGAAATTGTTCCGCAACAGACACAGTATATTACGGACTTTTTTAACACTATGGAACAGGAAGTTTATGGAAGAGACTTTGCAAATGACAATGCTTCTTTCCGAAAACATCTCGATACAAAAACTTTTTTGAAAAATCTTCTTATTGGAGAATTTTGCGGAAATACTGACACGTATTGGAGTACGTACATGTATAAACAGCGGAATAATGACACTTTATATACTGGTCCGATTTGGGATTATGACTTGTCCTTTGAAAACGACAACAGAACCTATCCCATAAATAATCTGACTGATTTTATTTATCGTACAAACGGTTCTGCTGCTGGTAATATGCGCACTTTTGTAGATAATGTACTGGCCAGCAATGCTTCAAAAAGAGAATTGTATAATTATTGGAATGGAGTAAGATCGGAAAAATTGACTCAACAATCAATGATTTCGTTAGTAGATAGTTTAGCAACTTTGCTGGACAGTTCTCAAAAGTTGAATTTTATCCGCTGGCCAATATTGAATACGCTTGTTCATCAAAATCCAGTGATATGGGGCTCTTATCAAAATGAAGTGAACAATGTGAAAAATTATATCAGTGGAAGATTGACGTGGATGGACTCAAAGCTGCTATCTCTGTATCCTGGCCCTCAGGCAACCGAGAATCCGACAATAGGCAAATTATTTGTTGAGCATGACAAGGTACTTATTCAAGGATATGACCATCCGTTGATATATAAAATATTTTCCATTAATGGACAAATTATTAGTATGGGTTCTTTGCCTGCTGGACAGGAAGCTTCGGAATCTTTGCATACAGGAATTTTTGTTGTGCAACTTCAGGACTTGCTGACTAAGGAAAAGAGTAGCCAGAAGGTATTTATTTCAGACAATTGAAAAGTTACCGGAACGCTTTTTTAGAGTTTAGAAAGATATAAAGCAGGTTTATTGAAATTTGTTGGAATGTTATAAAATAAAAAGAGAGTGTTCGTTTTGAACGCTCTCTTGTGTATAGTTATTAAATCTAAATCAAATCTATGGGAGTGAAATTTTTTCTATTCCTTATTGTAACCCCATTTCAAATAAACGGCACCCCATGTAAATCCTGCTCCAAAAGCTGTAAGAATGATATTGTCACCTTTTTTGAATTTCTTCTCCGATTCCCACATACACAAAGGAATGCTGGCAGCAGAAGTGTTTCCGTAACGATTAATGTTAACAATAACTTTATCGTATTCCAATCCCACACGTTGGGCGACGGCGTCGATAATGCGCAAGTTGGCTTGGTGGGGGATTAGCCATGCAATATCGTCTTTTGTAAGGTGATTTCTTTCAAGAATTCTCACTGTAGCATCCGACATATCGGAAACTGCATGTTTGAAAACAAACTGACCTTCCTGATAAATATAGTGCATGCGCTTGTCGACAGTTTCGTGAGAAGCAGGATGAACCGAGCCTCCGGCCTTTAAATTAAGGTGAGTGATGCCAACTCCATCAGTAAACAATATAGAATCGATTATTCCAACTTCTTCTGTTGTTGGTTCCACTAAAACAGCGCCGGCAGCATCTCCAAAAAGCGGAGCAGTTGCTCTGTCTTCGTAATTAGTTATGGATGACATTTTTTCGGCTCCAATAACCAAAATTTTCTTAAATCTTCCGGATTCGATTAAACCAGTAGCAGTGGTTAAACCCACGATAAATCCTGCACAGGCGGCCTGAATATCAAAAGCAACGGCGTTTTTAATTCCAACATTCTGAGTAACCATTGCTGCACACGAGGGAAAAATATAATCAGGCGTTGTTGTTGCGCAAATGACCAAATCGATTTCTTCCGGATTGGCTCCCGACTTTGCCAACAAATCTTCGACAGCTTTGGATGCCATGAAGGATGTTCCAAGTCCTTTGTCCTTCAAAATACGACGTTCCTTGATGCCTACACGAGTGGTAATCCATTCGTCACTGGTATCCATCATGTTGCTCAGTTCTTCATTGGTAAGGACATAATCGGGTACATAACCTCCTACACCGGTGATAACTGCATTTATTTTAGACATATTGAAAATATATTAATAAAAAATCAAGCCCAAAGCAGAATTTCTTCCTCAGGGCCCAATTATTTTATATATTACGATTTTTATAATTTTTCAAAATTTAATGCTTTAATTTAAGCATTAGCCAGCTTTTCGATAGCCAGTTTTCCTCTATAATAACCACATTCGCCACAAACAGTGTGGTAAATATATGTTGCACCACAATTGGAACAAATTGCCAGTGTTGGAAGTTTGGCCTTATCGTGGGTTCTTCTTTTTGCGGTTCTCTGATTCGAGTGTTTTCTCTTAGGATGTGCCATTTTATTTTATTATTTAATTGTCAATATTCTGTAAGTTGTCAAAATCTAAATCGATGAACTGGTTGTGTGTAGAAAAATCGTCTTCTTCCATTTCATCCAGTCCAAGCGTTGTGTCGTCATTTTCTTCATCGTTTCCTTTGGATGAAGGCAAATGTTTTTTGAGCTTGTTTATCATGCTTTTGTCGCATTCACCGGGAGCATGCACATGCTTCACCGGAATGTTTAAAACAATAAATTCGTATAAAAACCAAGCAACATTTATTGCGCCTTCCGCTTCAGGAACAATCACTATATCGTTTTCTTCTGAAAATTTGCTTCCAAATTTTACGTCCAGACTTTCTTTGTAATGTATTTGCTGATTCATGTCTTCCAGACAACGTGTACAAGGCAAGATTACAAATCCGTTGAGGTCGAAATCCAGCTTATAAGTCGATGCCTTTTTCTGAACCGTTACTTTTGCCTGAACATTTCCACGCTGAACTTCCGGACTATCAATTTTTTTAAAGTAAACATCGTCCAAATCAAATTCATAAATGCGTTTCTCGTTGGTGATGTCCTTCAGTACAATGTTGTAAAGTTCAAATTTCGACATGTTGCATAAAACTTAAAAAAGCGGTACAAAGGTATAAAATTCTATGCTATTTTGAAAAATTTTCCGTTTATTTTTCTCAATTTTATAAACTGTTACTTCATTTGTGCCTTATTTGTGCTTCTTTCACGCTTTCAGCACAATACGAAAAGTTGTTCCTTTGTTGATTTCCGATTGCTTGACAAAAATTTTCCCCTTGTGATATTCTTCAACTATTCTTTTAGCCAACGAAAGTCCCAATCCCCAGCCTCTTTGTTTGGTAGTAAATCCTGCAGTAAATACTGCTTTGAATTTTCCTTTATCAATTCCTTTTCCTGTATCCTTAATGTCAATAATATATTCGTTTGATTTTTTCTGAACAAAAATATCGATAAAACCATTGCCATTCATGGCATCAATCGCATTTTTACACAGATTCTCAATTACCCATTCAAAAAGTGGAACATTCAGGTGAATAGCATCATCTTCTGAAGTTTCGAAATGGCATTTTATCAATACTTTTTGTGACGAACGTCGGCTCATGTATTGAATGGCATTTGATAGCGTTTCATTTAATTTAACCAGTTGCAAATCGGGTGTCGAACCAATTTTGGAAAACCTTTCGGCAATAATCCGCAGGCGGTTTACATCTTTTCCCATTTCGTCGAACAGTTTGTCTTGATGGCGGCTTTTCAGCAAGTCGAGCCAAGCCAATAAGGAAGAAATGGGAGTTCCCAGTTGATGGGCGGTTTCTTTAGAAAGTCCAACCCATACCTGATTTTGTTCTGCTTTTTTTGTTCCTGAAAATGCAAGATAACCTATCAGTAAAAATATAAAAATGACTCCGAGTTGAATGTATGGAAAATATCTTAATTGTTTGAGCAACAATGAATCATCATAGTAAATATGTTGAAGTGTATTGTCGATTCTGACTTCAATGTGTGAATTTTTCCTTTTCAATCGCTCTATTTCTTTCTGGTAAAATTTATCAACGCCCGACGATGGTTCTTTGACATTCAGGGATGAAATTAAGTTGTCATTTTCGTCGGTCATAATAACGGGAATAGTAGTGTTTCCGGCGATAATTTCTGAAAAAAAATTAATATCGGTATTTTCGCCTGCCAAAATAACTTGTCGCATAGCGCCAGCCCAAATTTCCATTTTTTTATGTTCTTCCACCGCCAGCTGTCGAGTGAGCCTGTTGGTAAAGAATATGGAAGCAATTACAATCAATGCGGCAGCCACTATGAAAATAAGCCTTAGACGATGACTTAGCTGGTAAATTTTATTAAAAGAGAACATGAATAATATTTTTTCGTGATAGTTGCGGCTTCAAATTTACATGATATTTCCCAAATTTCACACAGGCGTTGTAAAAACAGTTTCTCAAAGTAAATTCGATTATTTTTTTATAGTTTGTTGGTAGAGAGACGAAATGGCACAACTGTAATTATTTTTCTAATTTTTATTTGATTTGTTGTAGGATATTTAATTTAAACTTGTAATTTTGTGATTGTTCAATTAGCTACAAACCAAAATATTATGAAACATTTCACAGCTGTTTTTTTGGTTATTTTTCTGTGTTCGGCTTATATTTGCCAAGCAAATAATAGCCATAGAATCCAAATGCTTGCCGATTCTCTGTTAATATCTTCCGATCAGCTTGAACTTGATTCGCTGGATTCCGTGCCATTGATAAACCTGAATGAGGTGGACGTCTATGGAATAACTTCCAGCAGACTGGCTTTTCCACTGGTTATCGTTGATAAAAATGCGTTGCAAAATTTTTCATTTACCACTCCTGCCGATGCCTTGCAAAGAGAACCCGGAATTTTTTTGGCACGCGATGGGATTTGGGCTACTTCTGTAAATATCAGAGGTTTATCTGAACAAAGACTTCTTTTTCTGGTTGACGAAGATCGATTGCTTACGGCAACAGATATTGCGGCTGCTTTGTCCACTGTAGATTTAAATGCTTTGGAGAGAATTGAAGTTATCAAAGGAGCCGGCTCGGTTTTATATGGAACAGGAGCGATGGGTGGCGTAGTAAATTTTGTCCCCGAGCGCCCCACTTATAGCCCTTTTTTGGAAAGTCATGGAAATGTAAATTCATCTTTCAATTCTGCGAATCAGTTTTGGAGCAACCATGCAAAAGTTCAGTTGACGAATCGTCAATGGTATCTGTCGTTAAACGGAAGTTATCGTACAGCCCAAAATATAAGAACTCCTGAAGGAAAATTACCAAACAGTCAGTTTAACGATGCTTCTTGGGGCATGCAGGCAGGGATGAAGTCGGTTGAAAATCAGGAATTGCTGGTCAATTATCAGCATTTTGAAGCATGGAATGCAGGTTTGCCAGGTGGTAGCGCTTTTCCTACAACAGCAAAAGTACGATACAAAGATGTACAACGCAATCATTTTAGTGCAGAATATATTTTTTCTGACTTAACTGATTATTTAAAACGCTTGAGCTTGAAGGCTTATACGCAAAATATCAGTAGAGATGTAGAAAATATTGTAAATAATTCTACGGCCATTTTTCCTTCCAGCAATAATAATACTTCAGGCATTAAAGCTGTTGGCGACTGGGAATATACTGCATACAACAAACTGACCTTGGGAGTCGAAGGCTGGATAAGAGATGCTAAAACTTCACGTATCAAAGAAGTTCAAACAAGTTCACAAATCAATGTGTTTGGTGAACAGCCGACACCCAATGCCCAGGTGCAGGATGCCGGAATCTTTGCACAATACAGTTGGGAATTTTCTCCACATTATTGGATGTTGAATGCCGGAATACGATTGGATTATCTGAAAACAACAAACGACAGCGCTTTTCAGCCGGTGTATAAATATTCCTATTTTCCTGAAAATCCGTCCATGCGAATTTATGAAGATATTCCCCGCAGTTTGCTTTTCAAGGCAGGAGAAAAAAATGAGTTTTCCTATGCTGCTCATGTCGATTTAATTTTTCATCCTACTCGTCGGCAAAAGTTGGCGCTTTCTGTTTCCAATTCCTATCGGGCGCCTTCTCTGGAAGAGTTGTTTAAATACATCGATCAGGCGGGAACCCTGCGTGTCGGCAATCCCGACCTAAAGCCCGAAAAAGGAATTTTTTCCAATCTTGGCTACACCCTTTCGGAAGATCATTTGTATGTGAAAACCGACCTTTTTGCCAATTATCTTTTCGATTTGATTGCCGAGCAGCACGGAACTTACACTTATCAGGATGAAAATGGAAATGTTTCACAAAGAGATGCACTTATCAATACGAATATAGACAAAGCACTCTTTTTAGGAGGTGAAATAGAGTTGCAATGGAAAATTAATCCTGTTTTTTCGATGAGGACTAATTTTTCTTATACTCAGGGAAGAAATATAGATAAAGATGCTTTTCTTCCACAAATACCACCTATGAATGGATTATTTTCGGTGAATTATCATCAAAAAGAACTTATCGATATTTCATTTTCAGCTTTGTGGGCCGCGCGACAAGGAGATGTTGCTCCGGGAGAAAATCCAACGGCTGGTCATTTAATTTTTAATGCCGATGTACATACGGAGAAGTTGAGCATGAATAGAAATTATCTGCAGTTTTTTGCAGGAATAGAAAATATTTTTGATAAAGCCTATTACAATCATCTTTCCACTACTCGTGGAATATTACGTCTTGAGCCAGGAAGAAATATTTATGTCAAGGCACAATTGGGATGGTGAAAATTTTTTTCTGAGAAATAGGGGCACTGCATTTTACAGGCTCATAAATTAAAGGAGTAAAAAGTCAGCATTCACTGTTTTTTTACTCCTTTGGATTGATTTTTTTTGAGTCTCAAATATCAGAAAAAAATATCACATTTTTGACTTTTCAGAAATCGTAAAACTTCGTCATTAAAATTTTACTTCGGGCGCTTTTTCTGTTCCGTCCTGCGCTTCAAAATATGGTTTTTTCTCAAATCCGAATATTGCAGCTATAAGAGAAGTTGGAAAGCGCCGAATGGTTGCATTGTAGTTCCTGGCCATTTCGTTAAAACGATTCCGTTCCACAGCGATTCGGTTTTCTGTCCCTTCCAGTTGCGCCTGCAATTCTATAAAATTCTGATTGGCTTTCAGATCCGGATAATTTTCGGTAATCATCAGCAATCTTCCCAAAGCACTGCTCAATTCTCCCTGAGCTGCCTGAAATTCCTGCAATTTTTCCGGCGTAAGCG
>ERZ795031.565-NODE-565-length-44913-cov-86.591154_pt1 | contig 44913 bp, 44 predicted proteins | sample MGYA00375123_ERZ795031 | MGnify/ENA primary metagenome ERZ795031 (study PRJEB30166, sample SAMN05720159) | activated sludge metagenome | isolation source: anaerobic digester from wastewater treatment plant | place: USA | collected 2015-04-21 ...
CGGCTGCTCACCGGGGGCAAGACTGGTTGCGGGGGCAGGACACGAAGTCCCTGCCTAGACAATGATCCCGACTGTTTCTGCCTGTGGGCAAATGTGGTTGCGAAGGCAGGATACGAAGTCCCTGCCCAAAACAAAAAGCCCCCGGCTGCTCACCGGGGGCAAGACTGGTTGCGGGGGCAGGACACGAAGTCCCTGCCTAGACAATGATCCCGACTGTTTCTGCCTGTGGGCAAATGTGGTTGCGAAGGCAGGATACGAAGTCCCTGCCCAAAACAAAAAGCCCCCGGCTGTTCACCGGGGGCAAGACTGGTTGCGGGGGCAGGATTCGAACCTGCGACCTTTGGGTTATGAGCCCAACGAGCTACCGGACTGCTCCACCCCGCGATTGTAACATTTAATATAGGCTTTTCCGCCGCTCAGTCAACCGACTGCAGGGAGGGCGGAATGCCCTCAGGGCTCCGGGATGCGGCCCTTCTCCAGGGCGTCGGCGAAGTAGTACCAGAAGAAGTAGACCACGTCGCTGTCGTTGAAGGTGTCTATCAGTTCGGCGTGCATTATCGAGTCGATGCGCGCCTCCAGCGAGGAATCGGCGGCCCGGGCGGAAGCCAGCATCCGGGCGACCGCGCCGCAGTCCCCGGGCGAACCTATCGCGTCGAAGGCCGTGAGCACGCTGTCCGGAAGAGCGTTCCTGAAGGTGTCGAGCCGCCTCTGACGGCCCTCCGCACGGGTTTCGGGACCGCATCCGCAGGCGATTGCCGCGACTGCGAGGAAAGCCGCCGCCGTGCGAGCCGGGCGAACCGCCGTCACAGGGTGTAGCCCAGCGATATCCTGTGAACGGAGCCGAGGTCGGCGAAAGGCTTGAAGCAGTAGTCGAGGGCCAGCCGGTTGAACGAGGTGCCCATGCCGAAGGCCATTCCGTCCACGAAGCCGCCGCCGGCCTCCTTCGAGGAGTCCATGTCGCGGAGATTTCCGCCGAGGCGCAGCGTGAGCATGTCCATCGGGGCGTACTCGACGCCGAGCGCGGCATTGGGGTCGCCGTTCACGGGGTAGGAGACCTCGGCCGAAACCAGGACGCCCGGCCCGGCGAACGAGTAGGAGCAGCCCGCCGCGATCTCGGTGGGCGTGGGGTCGTTCTCGCGGTAGAAGGCCTTCGTCTGGATGCCTGCGTTCCTGACAACCAGAGCCGTAGTCATGGGACTACCGGCGGACGGCCTCCATGTGGCCCCGGCGTCGACGAAGAAGGCATTGCCGCTGTACTCGTCGATGCTGGAGTACACGAACTTTCCGGTGGCCCCGACGTTTATGGTCGGCGTCAGGCTGCGCGCATAGGTGCCGGCGACTGCCACGCTGCTGGATGAGAACTGCTCACCCGTTCCCAGGGGATCCTGCATCGTCGTGCGTTCGAAGCTGCCCCCGTAGAAGTAGTTGGCCGAAACGCCGATCGCGTCGTCCTCGCTGGGGCTCACCCAGCCGGCGAACCCACCCTGCATGTCCAGGAAATAGCCGGTGTAGTGGGTGGTTATCGTCTGCGAAGAGACGGAGACGGCGGACGCCGGGTTCCAGTAGAGGGAGGTCGGATCCCCGGGGACGGCGCAGAAGGCTCCGCCCATCGCTGCGGCCCTGGCGCCGACGGGGATCCTGAGGAATGCAAAGCCGGCCGTGTCGGCCGCCGACGCTGAGCCGGCCGCCAGGACAGCCGCGGTGAGAACAAAGCCTGCTGCCTTCATCTATAGAACCCCCGTTGAATCCTGCTCTGCAGGAACATCATCAGACGCCTCCGGGCGGTCAACGACCGAAACGGCATACATCACGGCCACGCTGTCGCGATCGGCATTGTAGAGCATGTCCGTGGCGCATACGATCATTCTGTTCACTGTAGCGGCGAGGGGGGCCTTCAGTTCCAGTATGGGAAAGTCGTCCGGAAGGGAGTCGCTCACGGACCATCCCGGACCCGAGACCGTCAGCGACAGGTCGAGGACGCTGTCGCCGCCCAGCGCCATGAAGATCCCGTCGCCCGCCCGTGGGTTCATCAGTACGTTTAGCGTGCAGGGTTCGAGGATCCCGACCTCGACCGAGGCGATGAAGACCCCCTCGTATCCCATCGATGCCAGGCGGTTGAGGAATCTCAGCCCCTCGTCGCGCGTCTCGAGGGCCAGGGAGGGCGCGGCGAGGACGATCGCCGCAAGGAGAATCCTCTTCAAGCCGTCAGTCCTTCAGGCCGGATCGGGAGTAGCTGGACACGATCTGCTTCTGAGCGAGCACGAAGAGCACGAGGAGGGGGATCGTGCAGAAGGTCGAGGCGGCCATCAGCAGGGGAAAGTTGCTGGCCTGCTCCTGGTTGAAGTAGGAGAGGCCGACCTGCAGAACCCGCATGTTCTCGGAGTTCGTCACCACGAGAGGCCACATGAAGCTGTTCCAGCTTCCGATGACGTCGAAGAGGATCACGGTCACGATCACCGATTTGGAGAGGGGCAGGGCTATCCTCCAGAGGAATCCGAACCTGCTGCAGCCGTCGAGGATCGCCGCCTCGTAGAGGGACCTGGGAAGCGTCCTGAAGTGCTGCCGCAGAAGGAAGACGCTGAAGACGTTGGCGGTCCAGGGCACGATCAGGGCGGCGAAGGTGTCTATCCATCCCATCTTGGCGAGAATGACGTACGAGGGAGCGAGGTAGACCGGCTGCGGTACCATCATGGTGGACAGGAAGAGGAGGAAGAGGAAGTTCCTGCCGCGATACTCCATCGTGGCGAAGGAGTAGGCTGCGAGGGCCGAAGTGATCAGCACGCCGATGACGGTGAGGAAGGTGACTATCAGCGTGTTGACTATGTAGCGCCCGAAGGGGACCTCGTTCCATGCGTCCGCGTAGTTCCGGAGGCCGCCCTGTTCCAGTGAAGTGGTGACCATCCATACGAACGGCAGCAGCATGATCAGCCCGCCCACGATCAGGAAGGCGTGCCGCGCAAGGGTCCAGACGACGGCGCCCCGCGTCATTCGTACACCACCCTGCGCCCGGCGAGCCGCCTCTGAAGAATCGTGAGCCCAAGCAGCACCAGGAAGAGGAAGACCGAAATGGCGCTGGCGTAGCCGATGTCGAACCTGTCGAACGCCTTCTGGTACAGGTAGAAGACCAGCAGGTTGGTCGTCCCAAGGGGTCCGCCGCCCGGAGGAGGCGTCATAACGTACACGAGCGCGAACGACTGGAAGGAGGTGATCGTGCTCATGATCAGCACGTAGTAAGTGGTGGGGGAAAGCAGCGGCCAGGTTATGTGCCTGAAGGTGGCCCACCTGCCTGCGCCGTCCAGTCGTGCGGCCTCGTAGTATTCGCCGGGAATGTTCTCGAGGCCGGCAAGGAACAGCACCGTGTTGTAGCCTATGCTCTTCCAGATGCTGACTATCATGATGGAAACCAGGGCGAGGCTTGGCCCGGCAAGGAGGCCGGTCAGATCGACTCCGAGAGGCTCGAACAGCATCTCGATCACGCCGCGGGGCTCCCGGAGCCACATCAGGGGCTCGATGCCGACCAGCGCGAGGATGCGGTTCAGCGGGCCGCGCTCGGGGTTGAACAGCCAGGTCCACACGACCGAGACGGCCACGGTGCTGGTGACCACCGGCAGGAAGTAGATCGTCCTGTAGAAGCCCTTGGCGAACAGCCGCCCCCGCAGCAGCATGGCCAGGAAGAGGGGGATCACGATCCCCGTGGGAACCACGCCGAGTACGAAGAAAACCGTGTTGCCGACGCTTCCCCAGAACCTGGCGTCTGAGAGCATCCGGGCGTAGTTGTCGAAGCCGATGAAGCCGTGAAGCCCGCCGATGTCGTACTCGGCGAAGGAGACGAGGAGGGAGCTGATTATGGGGACGACACGGAACACGATGACCACCGCAAGAGCCGGCAGTACATAGAGATATGGCGAAATACCCCAGCGGTGCTTCACGCGTTGTTCCTCAGCCTCGAGTCGCCGTTCGTACCGAGATCGAATCTCCGTCCGTTTCGAGGAAAATAGTCCCGGCCCTGTCGGTGCGCAACAGAGTGGTTCCCAGAGACGCGTACTTCTCCAGAACAGACATGTGCGGATGGCCGAACGGGTTGTCGCGCCCGGCGCTCACCGCTGCGAACTGAGGGCGGAGCCTCCTCAGGAACGGCATGAAGGCCGACGATCTGCTGCCGTGATGCGGGGCCAGCATGAAGTCGACCGGGCGGACGAGCGGGGTGAGCTCCACTTCCGAAGCCTGCTCGATGTCGCCGGCGAGCAGTGCGGTGAAGCTGCCGCACGTCACGCCGAAGACGGCCGAACCCTCGTTCGTACCCCCCGGGGATGCGCCGCCGGCATCGACCACGGTCAGCACGGCCGAGCCCATGTCGATGGTCAATCCCGCCTCCAGCAGCCGGTACGGCACGCCGGCCTCCTCGATCGTCTCCAGAAGGCTCTCGTACACCGGAGACGCGAACTCCATGCCCGGATCGTAGAAGCATCCCACGCCGAACCTCCGCACCACCTCCACCAGACCGCCTATGTGATCCTCGTGCGGATGCGTCATGACGACCGCGCCCAGAGTGTCTATCCCGAGGCCGACCAGCCTCGTAACCACCGGAGGAACTATCGGCCCGCCGTCGTCCGGCCCTCCGTCCACCAGGACCGTCATCCCGCCCGGGCACGACAGCAGCACGGCGTCGCCCTCCCCGACGTCGAGAGTCGCGATCCTGAGCAGGGGTGCCCGGAGACTGTCGGAGACGGGCAGCCAGTGCTCCGTTCCCACCGGGAGTCGTTCGTCCTCGTCCACCGTTACGTGCGGCGCGATCCTTGCGAGGGTTTCCGAGCCGATCCCGGGCACGCCCAGGAGATCGTCGAGTTCGAGGATCGGGCCGCAGGATTCACGGAAGTCCACGATGGCCGACGCCGTTGCGGGGCCGATGCCGGGGAGCGTTTCCAGCTCGCGCAACGAGGCCTTGTTGATATCCAGGGGGACCGGATCGATTAGAGAAGCGAGAGCCGCCGCCATTGACAGAAATCCGTGGCTCATTACTTTATGGTGCCTGAAAGGGGGTTCCGTTACAAATGAGGAATCTGCTTTGTTTTCTTGTCATCACCACCGCCGCCTCGGTTTTCGCGGGCGACCTCCGGCTGGAGGACGAGAGCTTCTCGACCATGGCATACATCCGGGAGGACGGACGCATAGAGGACGCCTCCTTCAGAACCCTCGGATACATAATCGATGGCTCCAGGGTGGAGGATTCCTCCTTCAACACCCTCGGGTACATCCGGGACGGAAGGATCGAGGGCTCCAGCTTCAACACCATGTACTACCTGGAGGACGACGGCAGGCTCACCGACGCCTCCTTCAACACCATCCTCTACATCTCCAGCGACGGGACCGTCGAGGACCGCAGCTTCAACACGATGCTCTACACGGACGGTTCCGATCCCGAACTCAACGTGCATGTCACCGCCTACCTCGTGTTCTTCAGCGACATGCTGCCCGAATGACGGATTGACGCATACAAACAGATGTATATGTTTCCGGCATGGAACTGACTGACAGAAAAGCCGGGATACTCGATTTCATCCGCAGTTTCGACGAACGGAACGGCTACCCTCCCAGCGTCCGCGAGATCGCCGCAGCGGTCGGCCTCAAGAGTACAAAAAGCGTCAAGGACCACCTCGACTGGCTCGTGGCCCACGGCTATCTGCACAGATCCGAGCGCGCCGCCCGGGCGCTGTCCGTCGCAAGGCGGGAAACCGCCGGAGGAGATGCCGGCAGGCGCAACGCCGGCCTGCCCGTGATCGGCCAGGTCGCCGCGGGAAGGCCGATACTCGCCCAGGAGAACATCACCGGCTGGGTGGAACTGCCGGGCTATCCGGCCGACAACCACTTCTTCCTCCGCGTGAAGGGCGACAGCATGACCGGCGACGGCATCCTCGACGGGGACCTGGTCCTCGTCCGGTCACAGCCCTTCGTCCGGCAGGGGGAGACAGCCGTGGTGCTGATCGGCGACGAAGCCACGGTGAAGCGCTTCCGCCGCGTCTCGGCCGACGTCATAGAACTGGTCCCGTCGAATCCGGCCTATCCCGTGATGACCTTCGAAAGCGGAGGCGAGAACCTCCAGGTCATCGGAAAGGTCGTAGCGGTCCTGCGAACCCTGGAAGAGCCCCAGCCCGGCGCAACTACTTGACAGGCGCCGAGAAGCGGCCGCCCCCGAAGAACCGCGTGGCCGCCTCGCTGCCGTTTCCCTGGAACAGGACGCTTCCCTCCAGCACCGAGCCCACGATCCTGCCCGAAGCCCAGCAGAACGCATATCCGGCGTAGCAGGACAGGGTGTCCTCCGGAGTCGCGACATGCGCCTGCACTACCGTCGGAACGGGCTCTCCGTCGGCCAGCTCGACCGGGATGACGAAGCTGAGTTTCGTCTGCCTGGACTTTGCGGGAACCGATCCGGCATAGGGCTCGGTGAAGGCGTAGACCGTATAGCAGTCCACGCCGGCTCTCCGCTCCAGGACGGCGGCGAAGAAGTTCGGACGAAGTGTGTCTCCGGAAACCTCGAAGAACAGGGAGTCCGACAGGGCCATGGCCGGGTATGGCGGCGCCGCCGCCGCGTCGACTACGCCGGGGAAGCAGACCGGGCAGACATAGGATCCCTGATAATGGGAATCGCCCTTGTAGAAGTCGAAGGTCAGGTCCACGTCCACGATCGAGGTGTCCAGCGGGCTCGCGGACAGGCGGACGGAACAGTTCACGAGCAGGGATTCGGGGACGAAGTTCCTTATGCCTCCGAGCTGCATCTCGAGGGACGCGGGGATCGCGGCGTGCCCGGCGTAGAAGTTCCCGTCCGGACCGGCTGCGAGCATCATTGTCAGGCTGGGGAAGGCCTCGCCTGAGGGAAGCCCCATGTCGTCCACCCGGACGTCGAGGCCGAAGAGTTCGATCTGCACGAAGGCCGGCATAGCGACACCGGCCCAGTAGATGGTCCTCGGCATGTTCAGAACGGTGCCGCGCGCGCCTCCCAGCCCGAACTCGATGCCATCGACCGTGACCGAGCCCATGAGATGAGGAGCGCGTGCCTCGCCGCCGCATGCGAGCAGCACCGAGAGAACCAGGACGGCGACGATGCCTGTCTTCGTGAACTCCTTCCCCATTCTACACCTCCTGCTGCCGGAAGATTGCAGCATGCGCGGCCCGGGGCAAGCGAACGTTCTTGACGGGGCTGCGCCGGTGAGAGAGATATGAGCCCGGAGGAGGCGGATGAAGCATCTGATCGTCTCGGCTGCCGCATCGGGCCTCGGGAAGACGCTCCTTTGCTGCGAGGTGATCTCGAGGGCGTCGGAGCAGGGCATGAAGGTGTTCTGCTGCAAGCTTTCCCGTGGCGGACACGCTCCTGCGGGAGTGCAGGAGGGCCCCGGCCGCGAGGGGACCGACACCTGGCGCTACTGCCGCTCAGGCGCCGCCCGTGCGGTTGTGGCGGGCTTCGATGATCCAGCGGAACTCGGGTCGCTTCTCCCGGGGCTCCCCGGGGACGAGGACCTGGCGATCTGGGAGAGCAACACCGCCGCATCGTCCCCCGCTCTCGACGCGTATTACCTCGTCTATATCCGCTCCGAGGGCGTGTCCTCACCCAAGAATCCCGACCTCGCCGGAAAGGCGGATCTGGTGCTGGAGGGGCCTCTCGACCACGCGTCGGCGCACGGCGCGGCATCGCAGATCATCGCAGCGATTTTCCCGGGGAAGGTTCGCGGAAAGGGATCGGAGGCGGTCTGATGTCCGGCTGGCTGGAATACGACGGGATCGAACTTACTCCGGAAGGCGCCCTCGAAACCATACTCGGCAACCTCCCGGCTCCGGCGGCGGCGGAGAAGCCGCTGCATGAGGCGGCCGGCTTCATCCTCGCGGAGGATGTGCGCTGCGACATCGACATGCCGCCCTTCGACAGGTCGGCCATGGACGGCTACGCCCTGGCGGGCGCGTTCGACTCCTACCGGCTCACGGCCGAGATCCCGGCAGGCGCCGCGCATCCCGAACCTCTTACGCCCGGCCGGGCTGCCCCGATAATGACGGGAGCGCCCGTCCCGCCGGGAGCCGACAGGATCCTGATGCTGGAGAAGGCCGCGCTGGAAGACGGGAGGATCGTCCCCGGCGCGCCCACGGGCGAGGGGGACAACATCTGCCGGCAGGGACAGGACATCCGGCGCGGCAGCACCGTGCTCACGAAGGGTTTCCTGCTCGATGCGAAGGCCGCGGGCCTGGCGGCGATGGCCGGCAGAACCGCTCTGAAGGTTTTCGATCGACCCGCTCTCGCCCTGATGACCACGGGGAGCGAGGTGGTGCCGCCTTCCGCCGTCCCAGGGCCGGGACAGGTGAGGAACGCGAACCTCCCCATGCTGTTATCTCTCGCCTTCGCTTCCGGTTGCGTTACCAGCGCCTCCCTGCACGTCCCGGACGACCTCGAAGAGACCGTGGAGGGCGCGCGCAGGCTTCTGTCCGGGGCTGACGTGCTTCTGGCCGCGGGCGGGATATCCCTCGGCGCTTACGACCACGTCGCCCCCGCCTTCGAGAAGGCCGGAGTGCGCTTCCTCTTCCGCGAAGTCGCGATGAAGCCCGGCAAGCCCTTCTCCTTCGGGCTGGCGGACGGCAGGCCGGTGTTCTGCCTGCCCGGGAACCCCGTCTCCGTCTTCTGCACCTTCCAGGAGTTCGTAATGCCGGCGCTGCGCATGATGTCCGGCTTCCCCGACTGCAGGCGGGCGAGGCTGTCCGGAACCTGCAGGTTCACGCACAGACAGAAGCGCGGACGCACCAATCTGCTGCGCGTCAAGGCCTTCCTGGACGGAGAGGAATGGCTGCTCGACATGCCTCCATCCAACGGCTCGGGCGACCTGATGAGCGCGATGGACACCAACGCGATAGCAATCTGCGCGAGGGACTCGGACGGAGTATCTCCAGGAGACGTCCTGCCCTTCAGCCTGAACAGCGCCTGTGTCGGAGAGCGCTCCCCGGGCTGGCGATGAAGGACGCGGTCGGCAGGGAGATAGACTATCTGCGGCTCTCGGTGACGGACCGCTGCAACCAGCGGTGCTTCTACTGCATGCCGGACGACGGGGTGGAACTCGTTGGCCACGCCGACCTGCTGAGCTTCGAGGAGATCCGCAGGGTCTGCGCGATCCTCACGGGGAGATGCGGCGTCTCCAAGATCAGGATCACCGGCGGAGAGCCGCTTCTCCGGCGGAACCTCGCATCCCTGATCCGGATGCTCGCGGAGCTTCCCGGCCGGGCGCCCGAACTCGTTCTCACCACGAACGGCATCCTGCTGCCCGGGCTCGCGGACGAGCTGGCGGCGGCCGGCCTGTCGCGGGTGAACATCAGCCTGGACTCGCTGCGCGACGAGGTTCTGGCTTCAGTATGCCGATCCGGCACCAGGGTGCGCGACGTCGAACTCGCCGTCGAGGCCGCACACAGGGCGGGTCTCGAGCCTGTGAGGATCAACGTCGTCCTGATACCGGGAGTCAACGACTGCGAGGTGGTAGATTTCATCATCTGGGGCGCAGACTCGGGGGTCGAAGTACGGTTCATCGAGATGATGCCCGGCGGTGCCGCCGACATCGACGCGTTCGAGCGGGTCGTCCGCCCGGCCTCGGTGCTGGGCCCGCCGCTGGAGGAACGGGGAATGCCCGGGGATCTTCAGAGGAGTTTCCGGATAGAGGGTACGGAGTATCGCTTCGGCCTCATCGCGCCCCTGTCCGATCCGGGGTTCTGCTCGAGATGCCGGAGGATCAGGCTTACTTCCACGGGCGACATGGTGCCCTGCCTCGGCTCTCAGGCCTCGGTTCCGCTCAGGGCCCTTCTCCGGGGGGGCGCCTCCGACATGGAGATCGAGGATGCGATAAGGAATGCGGTTCTGTCGAAGCCGGCCCGCCACTCCGGATGCGACGGGCTTCGAATGTGGAGGACGGGAGGCTGACATGGATTCGCAGCGCAGGCTGACTCATCTGGACGAGTCGGGCAGGGCCGTCATGGTCGACGTATCCGGCAAGGCGGAGTCAGCCAGGACAGCGAGGGCGGGCGGAGAGATCCGCATGTCGCCCGAGGCCCTCGAAGCCTTGTCTTCAGGATCGACTGCGAAGGGCGACGTGCTCGCGCTCGCAAGAGCGGCCGGCATACTGGCGGTGAAGAGCGTGCCGTCGCTGATCCCGCTGTGCCATCATACCAGGGTTTCCTCCGCAGTCGTTGAATTCGAGCGGTCGTCCGGCGGTCTTTACTGCACCTGCACCGTATCCGGGGTGGACAGAACCGGCTTCGAGATGGAGGCCCTCACAGGTGTCTCCGTGGCTCTGCTCACCGTCTATGACATGCTCAAGGCGCTCGACAGGTCCATGGTCCTGGACGGGATCAGGCTCCTGCACAAGAGCGGAGGAAGGTCCGGGGAGTACGAATGGCGAGGATAAGATTCATTTGCGTTCCATCGCAGTCCGGCCGGCTGCCCGTAGCCAACACCAGACTTGGAGTGGACGGGAACGGGGAGGCTTTCCCCGAGCGGGTGATCCTGTTCGAGTCCTCCGGGAGTCTCACCCCGCCGGATCAGGACGGCGATCCGCATCTGAAGCTGATCGTGGTCGGGAACCTCGATCTCGACTGCGTAATGGACGGGGCTCTTCTCGCGGCCGGTTCAGCGGTTCTGGCCGTCGTCCGCGACGGAGCCTCGGCGAACCGTGCGTTTGCGGACGTCGTGGAATCGGGAGAGATGGGGAGCGGCGCGGATCTATCCTTCGAGAGGCGGGGGACGGCCAATGCCGGAATCCTCACCGTCAGCGACTCGTGCAGCGGAGGCGAGCGGGAGGATCTCAGCGGCCCGGCCCTGGTCGAGGCCCTCGTCGAAGCCGGACTGCAGCCCGTGCGCTATGCGGTCTCCCCCGACGACCGTGCGGCCATCACGGAGAAGCTCGTATCCTGGTGCGACGACGGGTCATGCGATCTCGTAGTCACCACGGGAGGGACCGGGCTCTCGCCCTCGGACTTCACTCCCGAGGCGACGATGGACGCCATCGAGAGGCAGGTTCCGGGCATCCCCGAACTGATGCGACAGAAGTCCGCGGAGACGGTGCAGACCTCCTGGCTGTCGCGCTCCGTGGCGGGCATCCGGGGGCGGACACTCATAGTCAACCTGCCGGGAAGCAGAAAGGGCGCCGTGGAGTGTTTCGGGCACATACGGCCCCTTCTGGGGCACGCGCTGGAAATCGCCGGAGGAAGGGTCAGCCGCTGCGGAGGCTGACGCTTCTGCGCAGCAGGTTTTCCAGCAGGCCGGGGACCGACGACGGTGAATCAGCGACGAGGTCGGCCTGTGACAGCTCGGAAGTATCCCCGAACCCCCAGGCGCATCCTATCGACATCAGTCCGTTGGCCTTCGCAGCCTGGAAATCGAGGTGTCTGTCGCCGATCATGAAGGCTCTTCCGGGCTTTTCCGAGGCGAGGATGCCGGAGAGGCTGCCTGCCTTGTCCTGGAAACCGCCCAGCCCCTCCGCCCTGTCGATCAGCCTGCTCAGCCCGATTGCGGAGAGAACCATCTCGACATAGGAACGGCCTGCATTCGAGCAGACCGCTGTCCTCCAGCCGCCGGACCGCAGTCGGAGCAGCATTTCCGGCACTCCGGGATAGGCTCTCCCGGACTCGGAGACGGTCCTCGCCTGAATCCTCACCAGTGCCTCGACGAAGGCCGGTCTGAGCCCGGGGTCGGGGACGAGGGAGGACAGAATCACGCTCAGGGGCTGCCCGTAGAGCGTTTCCACCACTCCGCCGCCCGGGGACGCGACGCCGACCTCCTCCAGCGCCAGGGTGATCGCGGGAGTGAGCGCGGCCGACGAATCGTGAAGGGTTCCGTCCAGGTCGAACACGGCGAGTCTGATCAAGGGCCTCTCCTTCACTGCTGTCTGTCCGGGGCGAGTATATAACCGCATCGTCGTCGAAACAGCGGAGGTGCATCTTGCTCTGGGCCCTGTCCGATCTACACCTCCCCGGAGGTTCCGGGAAGACCATGGACAGGTTCGGCGGAGGTTGGGTCGGACACGCTGCAAGGATCGAGGCGGCGTGGCGGGATTGCGTCGGAACGGACGACACGGTTCTGGTTCCGGGCGATGTCTCCTGGGCCATGAAGCCGGCCGATGCGGCGGCGGACCTCGCACTCCTCGCCTCGTTGCCGGGCAGGAAGTTCGTCACACGCGGCAACCACGACTACTGGTGGAAGTCCGTAACCCAGGCGAACCAGATCATGCCTCCGGGAATCACGGCCGTGCTCAATTCCTCGGTCGATGCAGGCGACTTCATTCTCTGCGCGGCCAGGGGCTGGGAGCTGCCCTCGTCCGAGCATTTCACCGAAGAGAGGGACGGGCCGATACTGACGAAGGAGATCGAGAGGCTGCGGGCGGCGGTCGGAGGCGCCGGGCCCGCCGCGGGAGGAAGGCCGGTAGTGGCGATGATGCACTTCCCGCCTACGGATGACGGTTCCCCTACGGCTTTTACGAGGATCCTGTCCGGGGGCGGGGTTTCCGTCTGCGTCTTCGGCCACGTCCATGGCGATCCGGGAGCCATCGAAAGGGATTTCATGCTCGAGGGAGTCAGATACATCCTCTGTTCCGCCGACCAGGCAGGGTTCCGCCCCGTCCGCATTCCGCTCGACGGGAGCATGCCGGAAGGGAGCCCATCGTGATCGTTCATGCCGGCAACCTCGGCGTCTCCTTCGGCGAGGACGAGATCTTCTCCGGGCTCAACTTCTCCATCGAACGGGGCGACAGGACCGCTCTCGTAGGAGTCAACGGCGCGGGCAAGACCACCCTCTTCCGGGTCATGGCCGGCCTGATGGAGCCGACCGAGGGAACCTTCGTGGTCGCCCGCGGCATCCGCGTCGGCTACCTCCCGCAGGAGATGACCGAGTTCCCGACCGGGCCGCTGCTCTCACGGGTGATGTTCCATTCCGACGAGATCAGGAAGGCGCTCTCGATCCAGCACAGGCTGCATGAAGACCTTTCGGGCGAACTGGACGGGGAGGAGGAGAAGACCTCCCTGCAGAAGCTGGGCGAGGCTTCAGCGGTGCTTGAATCGGCGGGGTTCTACGATCTTGAGCACAGGGCGGCCAGGCTGCTGGGCGGTCTGGGCTTCCGCCAGGAGGAGATGGACAAGCCTCTCGATCTCTTCTCCGGCGGATGGAGGATGAGGGCGGAACTCGCGGCCCTGCTTCTGGCCGCCCCCGATCTCCTCCTGCTGGACGAGCCTACGAACCATCTCGACCTCGACGCGAGGCTCTGGCTCGAGGAGTACCTGAGATCGTTCAACGGGGCCGTCTGGATGATCTCCCACGATCCCGCCTTCCTGGACAGGACGGTCAACAGGGTGTGCGAGATCGAGTTCGGCAGGTTGAACTTCTACAGGGGCGGATACTCCCGGTACGAGGAACTCAAGACCGAGGAGATCCGCGAGAGGGAGAAGCAGGCAGGCAGGCAGGCGGAGCAGCGCGAGAGGTACGAGCGCTTCATCAACAAGTTCAGGAGCAATCCCAGGAAGCGGAACCTCGTCCAGAGCAGGATCAAGATGCTCGAGCGCATGGAGGTCATAGAGACCCACAGAAGCCCCTCCAGGATGAGGATCCGCTTCCCCGAGGTCCCGCGGGGGCCCGAAAAGGTTCTGGAGCTGACCGGCGTTTCGAAGAAATACGACAGAACCATCTTCCAGGGCGTCGATCTGGTTGTAGGACGCGGAGACAGGATCGGAATCGTAGGCCGCAACGGCGAGGGGAAGTCGACCCTCTCGCGCATCATGGCGGGCATCGAGGAGCCGACGGAGGGCTCGTGCAGGACCGGGCCCGGGGTGCTTCTGGGCTACTATTCGCAGGAGATCGAGCTGGCTCTGGACCGGGAACTCTCGGTCATCGACCAGGTCGCCACGATATGCCCCGAGCGTTCACAGGGCGAACTCCGGAGCTATCTCGGCATGTTTCTCTTCACCGGGGACGAGGCGTTCAAGAAGACCTCGGTGCTGTCGGGCGGAGAGAAGTCGCGGGTGGCCCTTGCAAGGCTCCTCATGACTCCGCTGAACCTGCTCATCCTCGACGAGCCGACCAACCATCTGGACATCTTCTCGCGAGAGGTCCTCGAAGAGGCTCTCCGCGACTACCGGGGCACGCTGATCCTCGTCAGCCACGACGAGAAGCTGCTTTCGTCCACCGTCGAGACCATCTACGAGGTGGAGAGAGGCAGGGTGAGGCCGTTTGCAGGCTCCTTCGCCTGGTACGTTGAGAAGAAGCAGAAGGAGCTGGAGGCGGGCTTCGGGGAGGAAAAGCGTGCGGAGGCGCAGGGTCCGTCCCAGCGCGATCTCGAAAGACAGCGGAAACGGGCCGAGGCGGAGGAGCGCAACCGTCTGTACAAGAAACGCCTCGAGGTCGAGAAGAGGATGCAGAGGGTCGAGAAGGAGCTTATCCCGCTGGAGGAGAAGATGAAGGGGCTGGAGTCGATGCTGTGCGACCCGGAAGTGCTCTCCGACGGAAGGCGCGTCGTGGAGCTGCAGAAGGAGCACGCCTGGCTGGCGGACAGGGTCAACAGCCTCCAGGAGAAGTGGAACTCCTTCGCAGACGAGCACGAGAGGCTTTCCCCCGCCGACGGCTGACGAAACGGCTGAACCCGGGTTCGGGAGGCGCGGCTAGTTCAGCAGCCCCAGCACGCCCGCCAGAATGTGCACCATCGTAGTCGGCGACGGGTCGGGCGCTCTGCGGCCGTAGCGGACAAAGGCCCGCAGCGTCGAGTTCGCCACCAGCTCGCTCTCGGGCGGGCACAGGGCGGTCGGGCCCAGCAGGCGGGGCAGTATTTCAGACAGCTTGCCGGCATCTATCTCGCCGTTTCCAGCCACCCAGATCCTGATCGAGTCACCCACGGGCTCGACTGCGGCGGAGACGATCCCGGGAATCTCGGGAAGCGCACTTCTGGCGAGTATCCTCTCCAGGACACCGGAGAAGACGGCGATTTCCGCCTCGGAGGCGCCCGTGCAGGGGATCGTGACCATCGATATTCCCGCCACGGAAGGCATGGGCGTGGCGGCGGGAAGAACGGTCAGGCCGGGAGGGGCCTGTATCGCGGAGCGTGAGCGTGCGGGAGGCGCCGGAGCCGCGGACGTCTTCCAGGGCTCGAACGGGGAGCCTGCGCCCGATCCCTTGAGCCACAGCAGGTTGGATCTTCCGGTCGCCACCGGGCAGGCGGCCTCCACCAGCGAATCCACGGCTCGGAAAACGGGGGACCAGACGGCCCCGAACTCGGCGTCCCAGTCGTGAGTGACGCTCCCGGCGAACTGCAGCTCGGCGGGAGTGATTCCGGTGGAGCACAGCACGCCCACCATAACGGATCGGTCCGGACTGACGGGGACGATCTCCGTACCCGTCCCCCGCCAGACTCCATCATAGCTCGCTTCGGAAGCCGGGGGCGGTATCCAGAGGAAGGCGCTGGTGCTCCAGGGGCCGTTCGAGATGAGGCTGTCGCTTCCCGCCGCGAGCCAGCGGCTCCCGCGGAGGGGGATGACCGGGGCCTGGGTGGGCTCGCCCGACTGCGACCATACGATGGCCACTCCGGGAGCGTCGTTGACGGGTTCGAGCTGGAGGAAGCCGGCCCAGACGGAAGTGTCCGTGATGACTGCTGAATCCCCGAGACTCGCCATCTCCTCCGCAAATAACTCCGCCGTTCCCCGCGGAGTCACAGCCAGGTAGGCGCACCATGCGGTTCTCTGGATCAGGAAGCCCTTGCATCCGAACGTCCAGAACCTCTCTCTGAAACCGTCCGAGAGCCCCTCCCACGGGCAGGCGGGGGGCTGCCCGCCGGGAAGGAACACCGCGATCGCATCGTAACTGTCGGAGAGGGGAGGAAGCCTGTGGATCGGGACGGCGGACGAGAGGGCCGTCAGAACTAGAAGGGCCGGAATCGAGGCTCTCACAGGCCCTGCACAAGTGAATCCATTGCCTGCACCTGAGCATTCGCGGCATCGGCGGCTTCCCTGGCCTCTCCGATCACGCCGACCGGGGGCGTGGGAACGGGAGTCGACGTGAGAGCGTTCTGCGCCTCGACGGCCTGTACGGCTTCGGCACCGGGGGTCGTCACGACGGACGTACTGTCCGCCTCGACCGCCGGCTTCGGCGCCCGGCCGCATGCCGGCGACAGGCCGGCCAGGGCCAGCATGGCAATCGCCGTGAATCTATAGCTCATGATCCATCCCGCCTTCCGGTCCACGGCTCCAGAACCCTCTCCAGAACCTCCGGCCCCTCGAACCACGAGAGGGCCAGGCCGTAATTGGTCACAGGCACGCCCGCCTCCGCCAGCCGGCGGACCCGGGACGCGGCAGCCTGACGGCTAATCATACAGCCTCCGCAGTGCACGGCAACGCTGTAGCGGGAGAGCGCCGCGGGGTCGGGGAATTCGCGGCCGAAGGCGTGATCGACGACAACGCCTGGAACGGCGGCTTCGAGCTTTGCCGGAATCTTTACCGTGCCTATGTCTTCGGACATCCTGTCGTGGTTGCAGGCCTCGGCTATGAGGACCCTGTCGCCGGCCCGGAGTCGTGAGAGCGCCTTCGTGCCCTCGGCGAAGAGTGCGAGATCGCCGCCCGAGGTCTGATTGATCATCATTATCGAGAAGGTGGTCAGCGGGATGTCTGCGGGCACCCAGTCATTCATCAGGTCTATCGCCTGGGAGTCGGTCAGAACGAGCTGGACGCCGGAGCCGCCCGAGAAGGCGGAGAGGAACGCCTCGAACTTCTTGCGCTCCCCCGACGAGAGCGATTCGGAAGAACTCCTGCCTAGCCGGAGGTCGGGGCGGTAGAGGCCGACCGGGATCATCATCCGCAGGAGGTGCTCCATCGCCGTCTCCTGCGGTCTGAGAAGCCTGCCGGAGGGGGTTTCCTCGTCCATGGGAATTGTGAGGATGACGGCTCCACGAGGCTTCAGGAAGGGCAGGAGCGGAGGGGGCGCGTCAGCGGACGGCTTCGCCTTCTCGATCAGGGCGACCACTGGATGGAGGGATGAAGGATCCGAGAGGTCGGCGGTCAGTGAAGGCACGGCGGCCCGGTCGGGCAGGGCGGTCCTGCAGTATTCGACGGCGTCGCTGAACGTCGCCCCCCGTTCGGAGAGTATGGCGCGTGAGTCCAGCCGCTCGTTGAAGACGACCGCCAGCGCCTTCCCGTGCATCCTGGCGAAGTTCCCGACGGACTCCTCGACTTCGAGGGAACCGGAGAGGAGCGCCTGGACGGGATCGACCACCAGAAGGGCGATATCGCATTGCTCGAGGGCGGCAAAACCCTTCCCGCGCTTCTTCTCTCCCAGTATGCCTCCCTCGTCCAGCCCGGCAGTGTCGAGCAGGCGGACCGGGCCGAGCGAATGGATTTCCATGACGGCGCTCTTGATGTCCGCGGTGGTCCCCGGGGTGGGATCGACGATCGAGGTCTCCTGCTGGGTGAGGAGATTCATGAGAGTGCTCTTGCCGGCGTTGATGCGGCCGAAGATCCCGATCACGAGCCTGTCGATGCGCGCCATAGGTTCTCCCTTCCCGCCGTGGTGCCGGCCGGGGCTATGGACTATACTCACAACCGGGCCGGAAGCCCGAGGGTGCGCAAACGAATCGGACGCTTGACCGAATCGCAGCCCGGGCCGATAATCAGCGACCATCATGCGGAGAGGTGGCCGAGAGGCTGAAGGCAACCGCCTGCTAAGCGGTTGATGGGCTTAACACCTATCCGAGGGTTCGAATCCCTCCCTCTCCGCCACTTCCTTTCCCCGTCCGGTGTCAGAGGAAAAAACGTCAAATACGCAAATTTGACGAAATAATGTTGGGCGTGAATACGGCATTGAGGCTGTTGAGTTTTCGAACTTATTGTCGTGTAATAGCATCTGAAACGCACTCATCAAGGAAACGGTGATTGAAACCCATAATATCAACAAATTGCTGCGTTTTTGACGTTTTTTCCTCTGACACCGTCAGGTGACACCGTCAGGATGGGATGATGCAGATAGGGATGAGGGAGGCGGCAGGGTTGCTCGGTGTGCCCGAGAAGACCCTGATGAAGTGGATCCGGGACGATTCGCTGCCGGCAGTGAAGGTCGGTGGGCAGTTCCGCTTCAACCGCACGGAACTCCTCGAATGGGCGACCTCGAGGCAGATCCCCGTCTCCTCCGAGCTGTTCTCCACTGAGAAGCGTGACGGCGAAAGCTGCGCCGCAGGCCTCCGGAGAGCCATCCAGGCAGGAGGGATCAGATACGATGTCCCCGGAACCGACAGGCACTCAGTTCTCGAGCACACCCTCGGGCTCATGCCCATACCCGGCGACATCGACCGCGCCTTCCTGCTGCAGGTTCTGGAAGCCCGCGAAGACCTCTCCTCGACGGGAATCGGCGACGGCATCGCGATCCCGCACGTCCGCAACCCGATAGTTCTCTCGATCCCCGAGCCCATGATCACCCTCGCCTTCCTCGAGAAGAGTGTCGAATTCGGAGCCATCGACGGGAGGCCGGTGCACACCCTTTTCATGATGATAAGCCCGACTGTGAACTCCCATCTCGACATCCTCTCCAGGCTCGCCTTCGCGCTGCGGCAGCCGGCCTTCATGGGTGCGGTATCGATGAGATGCAGGGGCGGCGAGATCCTCGACCAGGCGGGCAGGATCGACGACATGCTGGCGAGCCGGGCAAACCCCTGCCGCAGAAGCGATCCATGCAAGTGACCGGAGTGCTGCTGCTCGTTTCGCTGGGAACCTTCACGGCGGGCGCGGTTCTGCTGCTGACCCTTTCGCGGCGCCCTCTCCTGGCCGGATTCGCGGGCCCTGCGGTCACCCTGGCCGGCAGCGCGTCCGGAATCGCGGCGGCGATACTCTCCCTGTGCAACGGATCACTGACCATCGACCTGCCCTGGTCCGTCCCCGCGGGCAGCGCGGCCGTGGGCATGGATCCGCTCTCGGCCCTGTTCGCGGTGCCGATCCTGCTGATCTCCTCGCTCTCAGCCGTCTACAGCCACGGATACCTGTCGGTCCATGGGGAGAAGAGCCACGGGGCAACGCTGTACTGGACATGGTTCAACCTGCTCGTAGGCGGCATGCTGCTGGTCACGGCGGCCAGGAACGCGCTGCTCTTCCTCCTGGGGTGGGAGCTGATGGCAATCGCCTCGTTCTTCCTCGTGATGCACGAGGCGGACGAACCCGAGGTCAGGCGGGCCGGCTGGATCTACCTGGTGGCCACCCACGTCGGAACAGCCTGCATCCTCGCCCTGTTCGCGATCCTCGGCCATAACGGCCCGCTCGATTTCTCATCGCTGGGAGTGCCCATTGCAGCCGGCGCAACCGGCTCCGCGGCGACCGCCTTCATCCTTGCATTCATAGGCTTCGGCACGAAGGCGGGTTTCGTCCCGTTCCACGTCTGGCTTCCGGAGGCCCACCCGGCCGCGCCCTCCGGGGTCTCCGCAGTGATGAGCGGAGTCATGATCAAGACGGGCATCTACGGGCTCCTGCGTTTCCTGCTGTTCCTGGGGCCTCCGCAGCCCTGGTGGGGATGGACGATCCTCATCGCCGGGCTGGTGTCGGGCGTGGTGGGCGTACTGTCGGCCCTGGCACAGCACGACCTGAAACGACTTCTGGCCTATCACAGCGTCGAGAACGTCGGGATCATCGCCATCGGTCTGGGGCTGGGCATCCTGGGCGTCTGCTACGGACTGCCGGCCACGGCGTTTCTGGGTTTCGCCGGCGGCCTCCTCCACGTCTTCAACCACGCCATCTTCAAGAGCCTGCTCTTCATGGGCGCAGGCGCGGTTCTGAAGGCGACGGGCTCGCGGGATCTCGACCACCAGGGCGGCCTGCTCCGGAGGATGCCCGTCACCGGCTCCTGCTTCCTCACTGGCAGCATGTCGATATGCGGGCTGCCGCCCTTCAACGGCTTCGTAAGCGAATTCCTGGTGTTCCTCGCGGCGATCTCGGGCATCGTCACCGCTGCCGGCCATTCAGCCGCCGGTTCGACGGCGGGGCTCCTGGCGATCGGAGGGCTCGCCCTGATCGGCGGCCTCGCGATGGCCTGTTTCACAAAGGCCTTCGGCATAGTCTTCCTTGGAGAGCCGCGGACGCCTCGAGCATCCGAAGACGGGGAAACGACCACGGCGATGAGAGTACCCATGATCCTGCTGGCAACCGCCTGCCTCGCAATCGGCCTGGCGGGACCCCTTTTCCTGAGATTCGGCGGGCCGGTGGCCGAATACCTCTGTGCAAGCCTCTCTTTCGACTGCGGAGCCGGCCCCGCGGCAAGAGCTTCCGGAGCCCTTGCGGCCGTGACCGCCGTCTCGGCGCTCGTGATCGTCGCGACTGCACTGATAATGCTCTTCAGGTCCTCTCTTCTGAGAAAGCGCGTCGTCTCCCGTGCCCCGACCTGGGACTGCGGCTTCGCCTCGCCCTCCGCCTCGATGCAGTACACCGCCTCATCCTTCGCTGATCCGGTGATCAGCCTCTTCAGCGTGGTAATCAGCAGGAAGCGCCGCCTCAAGGGGCCTGAAGGGCTCTTCCCGACCGATTCCGCCTTCTTCACGGAGACCCCGGATCTCTACAAGGAGAAGATCTACCGGCCGGCATTCTCCTGGCTGGAGAGACTCTTCTCGCGATTCCGGGTGATCCAGCACGGCTGGGTCAACCTGTACATCCTCTACATCGTGGCCGCCCTCATCGCGCTGCTCGCGTGGAAGCTGTAGGGGGCCCGGCATGAACCTGAGCGCCCTCCTCATGATCCTTTCGGGCCTGCTCCTGGCTCCGCTCCTGACCGGGGTGGTGAACCGGGTGAAGGCCGTATTCGCCGGCAGACGCGGCGTACCCCTGCTGCAGCAGTATCGCGACATCGTAAAGCTCCTCCGGAAGGGAGCGGTCTTCAGCAGGACGACGACATGGGTGTTCAGGCTGGCTCCATCCCTGACCCTCGCATGTGTCACGGTCTCCTTCCTGCTCCTTGCCCCCTCCGCCGTCCTTCCGGGCTGGGGCTTCGCCGGGGACTTCCTCCTGTTCGCCTATCTGCTCGGGCTCGCGAGGTTCATGACGGTAGCCGCCGCGCTCGACACCGGATCGAGCTTCGAAGGCATGGGCGCCAGCCGTGACGTCCTCTACTCCGCGCTGGCCGAACCCGCCCTGCTCATCGGCATGGCGACCCTGGCGAAGGTCTCGGGCGGAGATTCGTTCGCAGGCATCTTCCAGGGGCTCGGAACGTGCTGGGGCGAAGCGGGAACCGCTCTCGCCCTCGTGGGGGTGTCCTTCTTCATCGTCCTCCTTGCGGAGAACTCCCGCATACCGTTCGACGATCCGAACACGCATCTCGAACTCACGATGGTACACGAGGTGATAGTGCTGGATAGCTCGGGCCCCGACTTCGCCCTGGTGACCTTTGGAGCCTCTCTCAAGCTGTGGGTGTTCGCCTCGCTGTTCGCCCTGCTGGTGATCTCACCCCTGCGCCTCGGAGGGCTCGCCCTCGTCGCCGCCTACCACGGGGCAATGCTGCTTGCAGGCGTGCTGATCGGAACCATCGAATCGACGATGGCCCGCCTGAGACTTCTCCAGACGCCCCACCTCCTCGCGGGAGCCGGCGCTCTGTCGATACTGGCCTTCATCCTGGCCTCGAGGTTCGTACAGTGACCGCCGGCATGGAAGTCATCCTCGTGGCGCTGATCCTTTCGAACTTCATACTGCTCGGTTCTAGCCGGCTCGGAAGCTGCATCAGGATCGCCGCCCTGCAGGGCGTGATCGTGGGCCTGCTGCCGCTGGCGACGGCGGAGGCCGGCCTCTCCGTCAGGATCGCGTTGCTGGGCGTCATAGTGATCGTCCTCAAGGGATTCGTCTTCCCTCACCTGCTGAACAGGGCGATCCGGGAATCCGACACCAGCCGCGAGGTGAAGCCGTTCGTCGGCTATACGCACTCGCTCATCTTCGGCGTACTCGCACTGTGGGCCTCTTTCTGGCTCGACGGAAGGCTCGATCTCCCCCATCATGCCGCCTCCGACATCGTCATCCCGGTGTCCTTCTCGCTGATGATGACCGGCCTGTTCCTGGTTGTGGCGCGGCGGACCGCTGTGAACCAGGTGCTCGGCTATCTTGTGCTGGAGAACGGCATCTATGCATTCAGCCTCGCCATGGTCCGGGACGTCCCCTTCCTGGTCGAGATAGGCGTGCTGATGGACATGTTCGTCGCCGTGTTCGTGATGGGCATAGCCATCTATCGCATCAACTCGGAGTTCGACCACATCGACTCCGACAGGCTCACCAAGCTGAGGGGCTGAACGATGATCCCCCATGGAATCCTGATCCCCGCGGCATTCGCCCTGCCCGTCCTCCTGGCGGCTGCAAGCCTGCTTCTGCGTTCGCCGGCCTCCATCCTGCGCCTGGTCGCCGTGGGAACGGCTGCGTCGAGCGTGCTCTGCGCCGTGCTGGCGTTCTCGGTTCCGTACGGTGGGGAAATCTCCTCGCTGTCGGGATGGATCAGGCTCGATTCGCTGTCCGCCCTTCACGTCGCCGTAATGGGGGTCGTATTCCTTCTGAGCGCCCTCCATGGGCCAGGCAGCTTCAGACAGATGGTAGAGGACGGCTCCTTCGACCTCCGCACGGCAAGGCGATACGGCAGCCTTTGGTTCGGATCGCTGGCCGCGATGCTGCTCGTCCTGCTGTCCAACAACCTGGGGCTGATGTGGGTCGGGATAGAGGCCACCACGCTCCTGACGGCGTTCCTGATCTGCGTCAGGACGACTCCGGGATCCCTGGAGGCCATGTGGAAGTACCTCCTGATGTGCTCCGTGGGTGTCGCGCTGGCATTCACGGGCACGCTCCTCTTCGCGGCGTCGGCGAATAAAACCGGCCTGACGGGCACGGAGCAGCTCCTCTGGTCCTGCCTGGCGGCGTCGGCGACGGGCCTGGACACGTCCCTGCTCAAGGCGGGCTTCATCTTCATGGTGATCGGGTACGGGACGAAGGCGGGGCTCGCGCCGATGCACAACTGGCTTCCGGACGCCCACAGCCAGGCGCCGTCCCCGGTATCCGCGATCTTCTCCGGCTTCCTGCTGAACGCCGCCCTGTACTGCATCCTCCGCTGCCTTCCGATCGTGGAGACGGCCACCGGGGGCGAAGGCTGGGCGCGGGAGATCCTGGTGGCCGCCGGCCTGATCTCGATCCTCACCGCGGCGGTCTTCGTAGTGGTTCAGAACAACCTCAAGCGGATGCTGGCCTATTCGAGCCTCGAACACATCGGGATTATCGCCCTCGGCGCCGGGATCGGAGGAGCGGGCGCTTTCGCGGCGATGTACCACCTCGTCTCCCACTCGATAGCCAAGAGCATGGCGTTTCTTTCGGCCGGCAGGCTGATCGACATCTACGGGACGAACGACATGCGGAGGATCCGCGGGTCGCTCCGCTGCTCCCCGGTCTGGGGAGCCGGGCTGCTGACCTCGCTGCTCGTCCTCGTGGGCACCGCACCCTTCGCCATCTTCTTCACCGAGTTCATGACCCTCAGGGCGGCTTTCGACGCGGGCGCTTACGCCGTCGGCGCCGCCTTCCTGGCGGGGGTGACGATCGTGTTCATCGGCGTCCTGAGAAAAGCGATCCCGATGGCATGGGGGACTCCCGACCGGACTGCGGCGACATCGGGGACGAACGTCACCGAGGTGATCCTTGTGGCCCTGCCTCTCCTCTGCCTCCTGATGCTCGGCCTGTGGATGCCGCCCTTCCTCAGGCAGGCCCTGCACTCGGCGGCTGCCGTGATCGGGGGGGCACGATGACGAGAGCGGCTGTCACAACCAACTTCGGCGCCCTGCCTGTCGCCGAGATACCGGTTCTCACGCGGGCGGAGTTCAGCGGGTTCGTGACGTCCTCCGTTACGGAAGGGTCCAGGATCTCGTCGATGTTCGCCTGCTCCATGCCAGACGGACTCAGGCTCTTCGCCGTACTCTCGAGACCTTCCTCCGGGCAGATATCCATCGTCTCGACCAGACCCGCGGACGGCATGGATTCGATGACTCCGATCTGCCCGCAGGCGCATCCGTTCGAAAGAGAGACGGCCGAGCGGTTCGGAGTCGTCTTCCGCGGCCACCCCTGGCCGAAGCCGGTCAGATTCCCGACCGGCGGCCCGCCCTCCGCCTCCACCTGCGACTTCTTCAGGATCGAAGGCGAGGAGATACACGAAGTCGCCGTCGGCCCCGTACATGCAGGGATCATCGAACCGGGCCACTTCAGGTTCCAGTGCCACGGCGAGACGGTGTACCACCTCGAAATCGCCCTCGGCTACCAGCACAGGGGCGTCGAGGCGATGCTGGAGGGCGTGCCTTCTTCGAGAAGCCTCCGGATCGTCGAGACCGCAGCGGGCGACACTTCGGCGGGCCATGCGACTGCGTGGTGCTCCGCGCTGGAGGCCCTGGCCGGAATCGACGTGCCGGCGAGAGCCCAGGTCCTGCGCGGCGTAGCGCTCGAACTGGAGCGGATGGCCAACCACGTCGGGGACCTCGGGGCGCTGGCGGGTGACGTAGGCTTCCTCCCCACGATGTCGTTCTGCGGCAGGATCAGGGGCGACATCCTCAACATGACGGCGGTCCTCTGCGGCAACAGGTTCGGACGCGGCCTCCTGGCTCCTGGAGGACTGGCGTGGGACGTCGACGCCGCGATTGCGGAAACGCTTACGGAATCCCTCGAATCCGCGCTCGCGGATGCGGAGGGGGCGGTGCAGCTCCTGTGGGAGACGCCCTCCGTTCTCTCGAGATTCGAAGGCACCGGGGTAGTCTCCCGGGAGACGGCCTCCGCCATCGGTATGACCGGCCCGGCCGCACGGGCCAGCGGCCTGGAGATCGACGTCAGGCGCGACTTCCCCTCGGGGATCTACAGGCTGTCCCTCATCCCGCTCTCCGTCTGGGATACGGGAGACGTGTTCGCCCGCGCCCTCGTCCGCTGGCTTGAGATCCAGAAATCGGCGGCCTTCATACGCGAGCAGCTCGCCAGTCTCCCTCACGGCCCGGTGAAGTCCGACCCGGGGCCTCTTCCCCGCAACAGGATGGCCGTTTCGCTGGTCGAGGGCTGGAGAGGCGAGATTTGCCACGTGCTCCTGTCGGACGAGAACGGTTCTCTGAGATGCGCCAGGATCGTCGATCCGTCCTTCCACAACTGGTTCGGCCTGGCGCTCGCGCTGCGGGGGCAGCAGATATCCGACTTCCCGCTCTGCAACAAGAGCTTCAACCTGTCCTACTGCGGACATGACCTCTAGGGGAGGCGCCGGATGCTTCGGATCCTGAAGACCAGGCGGCTGCAGAAGAGCAGGACGATCAAATACCCCGACGGCCCTCCGCCGCCTCTTCCGGCGAGATTCGCGGGCCGTCCCGTGATCCGCCCCGGGGCATGTCCGGAAGGATGTGCAGCCTGCGTTCAGGCCTGCCCCACAGGCGCGATCCAGGGCAGACCCGGTGGAAACCCCACACTGGACATGGGACTGTGCCTGTTCTGCAGGGACTGTGCGGCGGCCTGCCCCAGCCATCTCATCGAGTTCACGGGGGAGTACCGCCTGGCTGCATCCGACCGCAGCCGGCTCGTGATCGCGAGCAATTCGGGCACGACACCCCCTCAGGTCCGGTCGGCAGAGGCGGCGAGGCTCTTCGGCAGGTCGCTGAAGCTCAGGCAGGTCAGCGCGGGCGGATGCAACGCCTGCGAGGCCGACACCAACGTGCTCGGCACCATCGGATGGGATCTCGGCAGGTCCGGCATCAAGTTCGTGGCCTCGCCGAGGCATGCGGACGGTCTGCTGGTCACTGGGCCCGTGAGCGCAAACATGCGCGACGCTCTGCTCAGAACGTACGACGCGGTTCCCGAGCCCAGGGTCGTGATCGCGGCAGGTACCTGCGCGATTTCGGGGGGACTCTACCGCGGAAGCCCGGCAACCTGCGGCGGCGCGGCGGCGGTCCTGCCCGTGGATCTCTTCATTCCGGGCTGCCCTCCGCACCCGCTGACGATCCTGGACGCCCTTCTCCGGTTCCTCGGGAGGGTCGAGGATCCTTCTCCAGACTCCTGATCGGCCCGGCACCCAGGACGGCATCCCCGTCGAAGAGCACCAGGTACTGGCCCGGAACGGCTGTAGACACCGGCTCGTCGAACTCCACATCCACCATCGAGGGATCTCCGCGGGACGGCGTCACCGAAGCCCCCGCGAACCCGCCCGTGCTGCGCATCCTTGCCTTCGCACGGAACCCGGCGGGCGGCTCTCCATCCCATGCGATCCAGTTCATCGGCCCGGCCACGAGGGATCTGGTCAGGAGGTCCTCCCTGGGGCCGACGATGACGGACCCGGACGCGGGATCGATCGAGATCACGTATAGCGGGGCCGCCATGCCGCCGAGACCGAGTCCGTGACGCTGGCCGCGCGTGAAGAGCGCCCATCCGCCGTGAGATCCGATCACCTCTCCCCGGGTCGTGAAGATCGAGCCGGGCTTCAGCGCATCCGGGCCGAGGAGGCGGGCGAGCCCTGCGCCCCCCGCAAAATCCTGGCTCTCGGACCTGTCCGCCGCATCATCGAATCCCCTGCTCCTTGCAATCTCCCTCACTTCAGCCTTCGAGAGGCCGCCCAGCGGAAGAATCATACCCGCGAGCTGCCTTCGGGTGAGCATCGACAGGAAATAGGCCTGGTCCTTCGCATGGTCCGCCCCCCGCAGGAGGCTTGTGGAACCGTCGTCTCCCCTCACGAGGCGCGCGTAGTGGCCGGTGGCGATCAGATCGAAGGCGATGCCTGCGTCGGACGCCCGGGCGGGGAGGGCGTCGGCCTTGATCGCTCGATTGCACAGGACGCACGGGTTGGGCGTGCGTCCGGAGAGGTAGCCGCTGCGGAACGGTTCGAGGACTTCCCGGTCGAACTCATTCGTGAGATCGGCCGTGTGATGTGCGATGCCCAGCTTCGACGCCGCCTTCGATGCGGCCTCGGCGGAGGCGCCGGAGTGTGCGGCGCAGGAAGGCAACCCGTTGGGGGCGTTCACGGTGAAGGTAACGCCCTCCACTTCGTATCCCCCGTCCAGAAGCAGAATCGCGGCAACGGTCGAGTCGACCCCGCCGCTCATCGCCAGCAGAACCTTCTGGGGCATCTCATTCACATCCTTCCGTCATCTGTGTATGTTCCAACCCGGACACGGAAGCAACGCAAACAGGAGAGGGGATATGAAACCCGCCGGTCCGATTGATCTATGCTTTTTCTCGGGCACCGGGAATACCGCTCTGGCTGCCGCCAGAATGGCTGCGGAATTCGACGCTCTCGGCATTTCCACGAATCTGCGCGCCATCGAGGACACCGATCCCGCAACCCTGTACTCTTCGGGCACGATAGGTATTGCCTGTCCTGCAGCCGCCTTCACGACACATCCCCTCGTCTGGCGTTTCGTGAAGAATCTCAGGCCGGGGAACGGCAGGGGAGCCTTCCTGCTCGTCACCATGTCCGCCGCGACATTCGGGCTCGTCGGCCGGATGCGGTCCCTGATCGAGAGCAGGGGGTACTACCCCCTCGGCGCCCTTAAAATCCGGATGCCGTCCAACTTCATGCTCAAATCGGAGGATCCGCGGAAGAGCGCCCGCGTCCGTGAAGCCGCCCTCACGAAGGCGGCCTCCTTCGCTTCGAGGATAGCGGAGGGGAAGACCTCCTGGCGGAGGATCAGGGGCCTGCCCGACCTTGTGGCCGCACATCTCGCGAACGACAATCCATTCGAGTGGATGCGCAGGCGTTTCCCGCTCTCCGTTGACCCGTCGATCTGTACGAGGTGCGGGATCTGCGCCCTGCACTGCCCCACCAGCAACGTCAGGATGAACGATCTGCCCGGGTTCGGCGACCGCTGCGAGTTCTGCATGCGGTGCCAGTCCGTCTGCCCCGTCAACGCCATCCGCCTGAACGGAAAGCGCTTCCTCCAGTACAGGGCCAAGGCGGAGCCCTGGCAGGCCGACATCCAGCAGTAGGATCGGCGCCCTGCAGGCTGCAGGCACGGTTTCGGCGCACCGCGGATGATTACATGCCAGCGACGACAGGGTGGTTCACCCGTTGGATTCGGATGGAGCGATGACCATGGATAAGAATGCCGACAGAAACACGGGGGTCTCTCCGTGCGGGGAGCATGAGGCGGCCCCGGCGGCCAGGGACTTCATACGGGAGATAATAGACGAGCACAACCGGACCGGGCACTTCGGCGGGCTGGTCCACACCCGGTTCCCGCCCGAGCCTAACGGTTACATCCACATCGGCCACGCCAAGTCGATCTGCCTCAACTTCGGGATCGCGAAGCAGTACGGCGGCGTGTGCAACCTCAGGTTCGACGACACGAACCCCTCGAAGGAGGAGGTCGAGTACGTCGATTCGATCATGCACGACATCCGCTGGCTCGGCTTCGACTGGGGGGACCGGCTCTTCTACGCCTCCGACTACTTCGATAGGCTGTACGAGTACGCGGAGAGGCTGATCATGAAGGGAAGCGCCTTCGTGTGCGACCTGTCCGCCGACGAGATGAAGGACTACAGGGGAACGCTGACCGAGCCCGGCAGAAACAGCCCGTGGCGCAACAGGCCGGTCGACGAGAACCTCGATCTCTTCAGGAGGATGCGGGCGGGCGAATTCCCCGACGGGTCGAGAACCCTTCGGGCAAGGATCGACATGGCCTCGCCCAACCTGAACATGCGCGACCCGGTGATCTATCGGATACTCAGGGCGACGCATCACAGGTCCGGCGACAAATGGTGCATCTACCCGATGTACGACTACGCCCACCCCGTCTCCGACTCCATCGAGGGCATCACCCACTCGATCTGCACGCTGGAGTTCGAAGACCACAGGCCGCTCTACGACTGGTTCCTGGTCCAGCTCGGGATACACCACTCCCAGCAGATCGAGTTCGCAAGGCTCAATCTCACGCATACCGTAATGAGCAAGCGCCGATGCAGCGAACTCGTCAACGACGGGCTCGTGACCGGATGGGACGACCCCCGGATGCCCACGCTGGCCGGGATCAGGCGGAGGGGCTACCCTCCCGCCGCCGTCAGGGCGTTCGCCGAACGCGTGGGAGTCGCCAAGCGCGACAGCGTCGTGGATATCGCCCTTCTCGAACACTGCGCGCGCGTCGAACTCAACCGCACTGCGCCCAGGGCGATGGCGGTACTGCGCCCTCTGAAGGTCGTGATCGAGAACTACCCCGAGGATCAGGTGGAGGAGTTCGACTATGTCGTGAACCCCGAGGATCCCTCGGCGGGCGTCAGGAAGATTCCGTTCTCGCGCGAGATCTACATCGACAGGGACGACTTCCGCGAAGTGCCCCCGCCGAAGTACCACAGGCTCTCCCCCGGCGCCGAGGTGAGGCTGCGCTACGCATACCTCGTCAGATGCACCGGCGTGGAGAAGGACCCGGCCACAGGCGAAGTCACCGGCCTGCGCTGCTCCTACGACCCGGCCACCCGCGGCGGAGACGCTCCCGACGGCCGGAAGGTGAAGGCGACCCTGCACTGGGTTTCGGCTGCAGCCTCCGTACCAGCGGAGGTCAGGCTCTACGACCATCTGTTCTCGGCGGAGTACCCCGGGGCGACCGAAGGCGTGAACTGGAAGGACGAGATAAACAAGGCCTCACTCGAGGTAGTCACCGACGCGGTCGTGGAGAGGCATCTCGCCGATGCTCCCCCGGGCACCGGCTGGCAGTTCGAGAGACTGGGCTACTTCTTCAAGGACCCCGTCGACTCGACGCCGGACAGGCCCGTCTTCAACCGCACAGTCACGATCAGGGACTCCTGGGCCAGGACCGCGAAGGCGGGAGGCGGGGAATGACGGCTGTCAGAACCCGCGTCGCCCCCTCGCCCACAGGGGATGTGCATGTCGGCACGGCCTACATGGCTCTGTTCAGCAGGGTCTGGGCAAAAAAGAACGGCGGGCGGTTCATCTTGCGGATCGAGGATACCGACAGGGCGCGTTCGACCGAGCAATCCGAAAAGAAGATAATGGAAGCCCTCGAATGGCTCGGTCTTACCTGGGACGAGGGCCCCGGCGTCGGCGGCCCGTATGGCCCCTACAGGCAGAGCGAGCGGCTCGACATCTACCGCGAACACGCGGAGGCCCTCCTATCGAAGGGCGCGGCCTACCGCTGCTTCTGCACGAAGGAGCGCCTCGACTCGATGCGGGATGCCCGGCGGTCAGGCGCCGGATCGGGCTACGACAGGCTGTGCAGGGACATCCCGACAAGCGAATCGGACAGACGGGCGGCGGTGGGCGAACCCTTCGTCATCCGCATGAAGTCGCCCCTGGAGGGCGAGTGCGTCTTCACCGACCTCCTGCGCGGGGAGATCCGCAAGGCCTGGTCTACCGTGGACGACCAGGTGCTGATCAAGGGCGACGGCTTCCCGACCTACCATCTCGCGGTGGTCGTGGACGACCATCTCATGAAGATCAGCCACATCATACGCGGCGAGGAGTGGATCAATTCCGTGCCCAAGCACGTGCACCTCTTCAGCCTCTTCGGCTGGGAACCGCCCGTCTTCTGCCACATGCCGCTCCTCCGCAACCCGGACAGGAGCAAGCTGTCCAAGCGGAAGAACCCGACCTCGATAACCTATTACCGCAATGCCGGCTATCTCCCGGAAGCGCTGCTCAACTACCTCGGGATGATGGGCTGGAGCATGCCGGGCGGTGAGGAGAAGTTCTCGGTCGACGACATGATGCGCGAGTTCAGGCTGGAGGACGTCACACTCGGCGGCCCGGTGTTCGACCTTGCAAAGCTGCGCTGGCTCAATGCCCGGTACATCAGGGAGGACTACACCCCGGAGACCCTCTTCCCTCTGCTCGAGAAATGGCGGCTCAACGGCAACTATCTGATGGAAGTCACCCGCGTGGCGCACACCAGGCTGGAGACCCTTGCAGACTGGGGCCCCCTCACGTCCTTCTTCTTCGCCGATTCGGTCCCGCTGGACGCAGAGGCGCTGATTCTCAAGGGGAAGACTTCGGAGGAGACACAGAAGATCCTCCAGTTCGCCGTCTGGGAGCTGGAGCGCCAGGGAGAGCTGACTACAGAAGACGTCGAGACCATGTTCAAGAGCCTTTCGGAGAAAACGGGGATCAAGCTCCGCGATCTCACGCGACCCTTCTACGTAGCGATAAGCGGCTCGAAGGCCTCGACCCCGCTTTACGACTCGCTGGCCCTTCTGGGCTCGGACATGGTCAGGATGCGCCTGCGCCGCGCCGTAGACGCCCTGGGGCAGGTCACACAGGCCATGCTCGCAGACTGGGAGAAGCAGTACAGGGAGTCATTCTCCGAGCCGGCACCGGAAGAGGATATCCAGGAAGGGTCTTGACGAGAAAGCCCTCGCCGGGAGATAGTACGGGCCTTGCTGCGGTCCCATCGTCTAGAGGTCTAGGACGGGTGGTTCTCAGCCATCAAACCGGGGTTCGATTCCCCGTGGGACCGCCATATCCCTTCGGGATATGACAAAGGCATCATCACCAGAAAGTAAAGGCTATTGATCGTCGTTTCCATGAAACGACCGTGATGATGCCTTGTCGCGCTCACAACTGCTACCAGGCTTGATCAGTTCGCACGACCGGTCCACGGGGGACTTCGTGTCCCCTCAGACAGGCAGAAGATTGATCTAGTGTAGTCTTCGGGGGACTTCGTTTCCCCGTGGGACCGCCACTTGCTTCCAGCATGTGCCAGCAGTGCAGAGACGACATCCCATGAAATGCGACTCAGTGTTAGTCGTTGCCTACAGCAACGATTGTCGTCGCTGCTCTGCGCCGTGCTCGCAGGCTCCAACTATGCACATCAAGCTCTCACGGCTGGTCCCCGGGGGACTGCGTATCCCCTCAGACAGGCAGAAGCTTGATCTAGTGTAGTCCTCGGGGGACTGCGTTTCCCCTCAGACAGGCAGAAGCTTGATCTCGTGTAGTCTTCGGGGGACTTCGTTTCCCCTCAGACAAGCAAAGGACTGAACTGATCTAGTCTTCGGGGACTGCGTGTCCCTGCGGGACCGCCAATTGCCTGCGGAAAGCGGCAAAGGAATCAAGTTCTTTACCATTAACTGGGTCAGCAGGAGGTCACTAACAACTTTCGCTCAAACGGGGAAGCTTACGGCCCAGATCATGGTTGTCCTACCGGGGTGCCCTGGCGCAAGAAGAAGGCAGAAACCACCATCCGCTCATTCCTTAGCTACAACTGTATCGTACAGGCCATAATGTGTAAGTTTCGGGTGGCTTTCAATCCCAGTGTATCGAAGAGATGCATCCTCATACCGCCTGAAGGCGAACACAGCTTGGTTCATCTGCTCGGTATTGAACACCTTTAGTCGTACGAGAAGATCAAAGTCGTTCACCGTCAGGCCGGTGACCGCAAGAAACAGATCAGGTTCCAACTTGGTGATTACGTCCTGTAAAGTATTCTCGCGAAAATCGGTCAGATACATGAAAGCGGGAATCCGTGTTGCGAACTTGATAAGCTTTTCCTGGACACGCTTGCGCTTGGACTTGTACTCCTTCTCTTCCTCGCTAAGCTTATTCTTCTGCCTAATGGTCAGATCACGATCCTTGGCCTTTTTCTTGAGCTCCTTAACCTTTTCGCTCTTGTTGATAATAGTCTCGATTATGTTGTCGCCGAGAGAGCGCCAGCCCTCGATGCGCTCAACCGCGGCCATCGCTTTTGGGTTATCGAGTATGCGACGCAGGGTGTCGTTATCTACGTTCACCAGTAGCGGACTATCCCACTTACGAGCGAGCAACGTGGCTGAAGTGCCCGCCATTGCGATGTCGAGAATACCTCCTGCGTCAATCTGCGTCATATTTGCGCCATCGTAAGCCAATACGGGTAAGAATGAGACAAGATCCTTAACTGCGTTTTCCGGAACTGCGTTTTCCGGAACTGCGTTTTCCGGGTTCGACTCGTTCGGAGACAAACCGATTGCGTACTCCGATAGCTGCCGAAGAGCTCGTGTGGGAGCGAAATCAAAAACGAAACAGACAGGCTTGAGTATCTCTTCCTCATTCGGGTCGTCGCCGTTGGGATTCATGATGGACCAAGGCGACTGTACGCGGAAAGCAGCCTGGAAATAGGTTTCAGGTGACTTGAGATTGCGAAGCATTAATATCGCGGATAGTTGCGGGATTGTTACACCAGTCGTGAGCTTACCGCAGGATAGAGTGATGGTCTTAGTCTCGAATCCGCTCCCTATGGCTTTTCGAACTGGAGTTAGTGCCTTCAGCCCGATGCCCGCCGATGAACCTGCGGCTACGACTACCTCGTAGTCATGCCAGAAAGTGTTTTGTTTCTCGGCAAGCAGGTTGGCCATCGCATGGCAGGAAGCAACATTTGGGAGGAACCAGAATGAGTGTTGCAGGTAGGGCAGCAGACGCACATCTGAATATGGGAAGGGCGGCTTTGTACCAGTCTTGAGATGATCAACTGCCCGGGGCATGTATCCGCCACGAATGATATCCAGCCATTTCTGCACGTCATTCTTGTGTATGAACTCCGCCTTTCCGTCGGTACCCAACGCCTCGAAGAAAATGTTCAGATCAAACTCGTCGAACTCTCCAGCGCTTGCGATCGCCAGTAGCTCATCCGGCATTTGGTAGGTCAGGAGTCGCATCTGGGGAAGCGCACCATATGGATTCTTCTTCCCGGGGTTCTCCTTGGCGAACTCCTCCTTAGCCCTCTGCTCGTCGGTGTACGTCCAGTTGAAGATCTGCTCCTCGATGAATTCGCCTGTAGCTAAAGCTCTAAATGGTGTGCCGGATAGGTAGAGATACGCTTTCGTGGTGATGGGCAGGAACTCGGTAGAGAGTTCTTTTAAGTCCTCATTCACGTCCTCCAGGCCGGAGGTGTACTCCAGCTTGGCTTCTTTCTTTGCGACCTTATCCTCCTCGCCCTCGAAGAGCTCTTTAGCAGTATCCCGCCATGCACCGAAATGATACTCGTCGAAAACAACGAGATCCCATTTCTCCTTATGGATCCATTCATTCTTCGGTTTGATGTTTCCTGCTGAATCACGACCCAGCAGATCCTGGAAGGAACCGAAACAGACTACCCTCGTCTTGCGGTTGATCTTCGTTGGGTCCTTGCCAGTGCTGCGGGAGATGTACTGCCACCCACCGAAATCAACATGAGATTTGAGGTCTGTAAGCCAAGCATCCTCGACCGCCGGCTTGAAGGTGACTACCAGTACTCGCATGGCATCAAGCTTCTTGACGAGCTGGTATGTCGTGAAAGTCTTTCCAAAGCGCATCTTAGCATTCCAGAGGAAGCGAGGGACGGCATGAATGTCTTCCTGCCAGACCGAATGGAAGTAGGAGTATGTCTTGTTCACGGCGTCGATCTGTTCGGGACGCATACGGAAAGTTTCACTGTGTGTGCCGGAGAACCGCTGACCTGTTCGCAATTCAGTGATTACAGTCTTCACATCCTTGACTGAGCAGCGAACCCATTCCAGCTCGCCTTTATAGAAGCCCTTCCTGGCGAGTGCTGCACGAACCTCGTAGTCACTGAAGCTAGAACCGTCCTCTCGCACAGCCAGTTCATTGACTTCGATCCTGTAATTTTTGATAGCAGCAGTCTTGAGCTGCTCGGCGACACGCTGCTTCACGTCTCTTGTCGTCTGCCCAACTTTTAGAAGACCGTCATGTTCCTTGTCGGCAATGGAGTAGGCGTAGATGCGAGGCTGGGCTTCGGGCTTGGGGGCAAGGATTTCTTCGATGGTTTTACTCATCGTCTTCACCCATAGGTCGAATAGTGCTCTCGATTAATGCCTGCTCTTCATTGGTGATACAGTACTTCTTGTAGAGTTCTGTGTCGGTCCATGGCTTCGAGAAGTCCTGTTCAGGAACAAGAGCGAAAGCTAATCTCGACACGTGCTGTGTTGATAAGAGGAGTGATACTAGGAAGCGAACAAAGTTGGTCCGAAGATACTGAGCAACGTTGATGGCTTCTTCCTCGGAAGTGGTAGGTCCAACTATCAGGTAAGAATGCGTGACGACTGTTCCTGGCTCAAGGATTTCGATCCTGGAGAAGATTCGACGAGTTCCATTCCGGTCAGCCTGTCCCGCGTGTTCGCTAGAAGTTGCCGACAGTAGGACTTTCCATCGGTCGATCCAATCGGGGTTCTTTATAACCGAGTTTCGTTCCGTATAACCACGTCCCGCAGTGGAGCGCACAGCGACGGGTGACTTGAGTCGCTTCGGAGATCCTACACCTCGAAACGATGTCGGCAAACCGAAAGGGGAAACGGCTGAGACGAGACTGGCAAATGGCTTAAATCCTTCACTACGCTTGACTTTCTCCACAATTGGAATTGCAGTATTGCTTCGTACGAAGACCGGATAAGCGTCGAGTTCACGAATCGCCGTATCTGACTGCGCACCTGACACAGTCGTAACCTTGCATGGACCATTGTACTCAGCATCCCAGAGAAAATAGCTTACTCCACCAGCTATATCAACTCCAGTAAACGCGTCACGCGAGTCTGGGAAGTCAATCAGTTCGCGAATGCGATGGTCACCGAGCATGTCTCTTCTGAAAGCCTCAAGGATAGCCATCCCTCCTGTGAACCATCGTGAGGGGATAATCATCACAACATACTTTGGCTCAAGAGCTATCGCTTGCTTCACGAAAAACTGGTATATGGGACTAGCCTGCTGGGTCGCTGTACCTCCTCCTGTACTCATTTGATACGGCGGGTTACCAATTATAACGTCAAACTGCATATCGCCCCCGAACAACTCGGCGACCCGAGCCTTGATGTCGTCTGTATGAATGAAAGCATAAGCATGAGATTCACGCCCTTCACCAAGGTCTAGTGCTTTCTGGCCCGCCCCACAGTATGTGCACTTGCCATCCACCCATCGGTGTTCAATTCGATTATACCAGATGTTCCCAGAGTTACTGACGAAGCCCTTGGCGATAGAGTGCCTGCCCTGGGCATGCTTTGAGCAATACAGGCTCCGCCTGGCGAGCATGCTCGTGAGATATGTAATCCCGATGCCGAACACTTGCTTGGTAAGGATATGATTGACACGCTCTTCGAGATCCGGCATTTCTTCCACCAAGCCTTTGGTGAGACGGATAGTGATCTCTCGCAGAAAGACACCGGACTTCGTGCATGGATCGAGAAATCTAACCGACTTATCCGCCCAGATGTTCGATCCGCCATGCTCTTCTGCCCAGGCTTCAGCTAGCTTATCCAGCATCCGGTTCGCAAGCTCGGGTGGCGTGAAGACCTCGTCGTTGGAGAGATTTGCGATGCATGTAAGCACATCTGGATTTCGGCCGCGAAGTGTAAAGCTTGCCTGATCGCTCATTCAGTCTCCTTTGGTCCTTCGCCGAGAGAAGCGGCAGCTAGATTGATAATTGTCATCGGAGGATAGGCCCTGGTAGGGGTGAAGATTTCATGCTTTCCAAGCTGTGCAAAAAGTGAGTCCTCTGCGCTGAAGGATGATGACATCGTGAGTTCCTTGAGACTGAAGTCACGCCGCTGGAACTTGCCCTTTCCGAGATAGCCCCACTCCGCAAAAGTGATAGGTTGATCATCTATGGTACGCATCTTCATGGCGTCGCCGTGGACTAAGTTCTGAGACAAGACATAGGAAGCAGCTTGGTACAAATTGTCCGAGTCCTCAAGTCGAAGGTAATCGGTGAGTATTTTCAAAAGGTTTGTGCGGCACTCAGCGATGTTGTCTGTAAGCAATTCAATCCCGTAGACGCACATCACAGCAAGTAAGGCATAGTGCCTTCGCTCAAAATCGGACTTGCCATACTTGAGTTCAACAGCGGCGAGTTTACGCTGAAGTATCTTCACTAGAAAGTGACCACTGCCGCATGCTGGTTCCAAGAATCGAGAGTCGATGCGCTCTGTCTCATCCTTTACAAGGTCGAGCATTGCCTCGACCATCCACATAGGGGTGAATACCTCCCCGTGGTCGGTAACCCGCTGCCTAGATCTGAGAAGGCTCACGATTCATAGCCCCAATAACTCAATGAACTCGTTGGTAGTCAATACTCTAGTCGAGAACCGGCCCTCAAGGGCTTCTCTTTTTCCATTGTTGATGAAGCCCTTCTTGTCGTTAGTAAGGAAAATATCATGATGATGACGGACATGCGAGGTGGAGATCATCACATCCCGCATCTGTCGACGCTGGCCTGAGGTCAGATCACTGCGCTTCCCTTTCGGGGGAAAGCTGCCTTTGCTTAGTAACCTAAGGACAACTTCCATGAGCTCTTCGTCCTCTGGTCCAGTCCAGTAGGCGGATCCGTTCCATCTCCCTTCACCCCATACTCCTGGCTCCGGAATCCTCAAAACCTCTACTCCCTCGGGTGGGAGCTCGCTAGATCCTTCCGCCTCCCGATCCGAAGTATGTACTAGGTAAAAGGAGAAGCCTCTTTCGCGGGCTCAAGGAAGATAATCCTCCACAGGGAGGGCGGATGTGTCCACTGTGACCTTCTTCATGTTATGGAAGCTTACATCACTTCTTGTTGTAGTCAAGAATCTAGAGGGCGTTTCCCCACAGACAGGCAATTGACTGACCTGATCCAGTCAGCGGGGGACTTCGTATCCCCATGGGACCGCCACTTGCTTCCAGCAAGTGCCAGCAGTGCAGAAACGACATCCTCATGAAACGTGGCTTATTGTAAATCGTTGCCTCAAGCAACGATTGTCGTCGCTGCACTGCGCCGTGATCGCAGGCGCCCACTATACTCATCAAGCTCTCACGGCCGGTCCCCGGGGGACTTCGTTTCCCCATGGGACCGCCATATTGGATCGCCCCTGGGTTGCCGCAGGCTCCATAAGTTGAGAGGATGGGGCCATGGCAAGACAGAGCAGGTATCCGCAAGAGGTACGAGAGCGGGCTGTGCGGCTCGTTCTTGAGAACACCGGGGAGTACGGTTCGGAGTGGTCGGCGATAGTGTCGATTTCGAGCAAGATCGGCTGTTCGCCGGAGACGCCACGGAAGTGGGTTAGACAGGCGAGAGTGGTTCGGGACGCCTGGCTTACCGGTGAGATTGATCGGGTCTGGCGGTCTAACCGTCGGGTGTACGGTGCCCGTAAGGTGTGGCTGCAGCTCAATCATGAGGGCATAAGAGTTGCGCGCTGTACGGTTGAGCGGCTGATGCGCAGGATGGGTTTGCGCGGTGTAGTGCGCCGCCGCAGGTTCGGACGACGCTCCCTGATGAGAGATCTCCGAGGCCGATTGATCTGGTTCAGCGCGACTTTACGGCGACACGCCCCAACCAGCTCTGGGTGGCTGACTTTACCTGCGTTTCGACATGGACGGGCTTCGTGTACGTGGCTTTCGTCATAGACGCGTTCTCCCGGATGATCGTGGGCTGGCGTGTATCCCGGTCGTTGCGGAACGATCTTCCGTTGGACGCCCTGGAGCAGGCGCTACATGACCGACCGTTCAGAGATGGTCTCATCCATCATAGTGACCGGGGCGTGCAATACCTGTCGATCCGTTACACCGAGCGCTTGGCCGAAGCCGGGATCATGCCCTCGCTCGGAAGCGTAGGCGACTCCTGCGACAATGCACTTGTCGAGACGATCATCGGGCTTTATAAGACGGAGCTGATCTATCACGAGGGGCCTTGGAAGGGCATCGACCATGTCGAGTATCAGACGTTCGAGTGGGTGGACTGGTTCAACATGGTGAGACTGCTCGAACCGATCGGCGACATCCCACCGATCGAGTTCGAGAATCTATACTATCAGCGGCAGACAGAAGAACCGGCCATGGTGGTCGGCAACCCTTGAGAAATATCTCCGGTAAACCCGGGGGGTTCAATTCGAGGATTGGCTGATGGCAACTACACCCGCCCAAATCGACACATGGCGACAGGCTCCGACGGAGCACCAGCGCCTAGAGTTCAAGGAGGCGAAGAAACACTTCGATACCCACAGGCTGGCTGAGTACTGCGTGGCTCTGGCCAACGAAGGCGGAGGAGTGCTGCTCCTCGGTGTAGCTGACAGCCCGCCGCGGCCGGTTGTCGGTTCACAGGCTTTCCCGAACACAGTTCATACCGCTCAGAAACTTTTCGAGGCCGTAGGATTCAGGGTGGACATAGAAGAGGTTGACCACCCTTCGGGGCGTGTCCTCGTGTTTCACATCCCATCGCGCCCAAGGGGCACGGCCTACCATCTCGAAGGTAGGTATCTCATGCGGTCAGGCGCATCGCTTGTACCCATGAGTGAGGATCAGCTCCGTCGAATTTTTGCCGAGGGGCAGCCAGACTGGCTTGAAGAGCCTTCACGAAGCAATCTGGATGGTCAGCATGTCATTGAACTTCTTGATACCCAGACCCTGTTCGAGTTGCTCAAGCTGCCATATCCTTCGGAACGTGCCGGAGTACTCGATCGCCTGGTTCGGGAACACTTGATCGACGAGTCCGCAGGCTCCTATTCCATTCGTCGGCTTGGCGCACTGCTCCTCGCAAGACGCTTGGAGGATTTCCCAGACGTTGCCCATAAGGCGGCTCGTGTTGTCGTCTACACAGGGACATCGAAACTGGAAACACGTCTCGATCAGACAGGCGGTCTTGGGTATGCCGTAGGGTTCCAGGGGCTCGTTCGATTCGTAATGAGCCAGCTTCCCCAGAATGAGGTCATCGAAGATGCATTGCGCAAGGAAGAGAAACTGGTACCGGATGTCGTGATACGCGAGATTGTCGCCAACGCGCTCATCCATCAGGATTTCACGCTGACAGGCGCCTCGGTCATGGTCGAGATCTACAGCAATCGCGTCGAGATTTCGAATTGCGGTGAGCCCTTGGTCCCTGTCGAGCGCTTCATAGATGGATATCAGTCACGTAACGAACGTCTGGCTGATCTGATGCGAAGGATGGGCATCTGCGAACAAAAGAGCAGTGGAATCGATCGAGTCGTGCAGGCTGCTGAAATATATCAACTCCCCGCACCGGATTTCCGAACCGGCATCCGGCGTACATCTGTGATCATCTTTGGGCCGCAGCACTTCGAGCAAATGGACCGCAACGACCGGATTCGTTCATGCTATCAGCATTGTGCGCTGAAATGGGTAATGTCTGAGCGGATGACAAATCAGTCATTGCGCGAGCGATTCCATCTTTCCGAGAGCAAGGCTTCTGTTATATCCCAGGTTATAGCATCGACCATCGAAGCGGGTTTGATCAAAGCGGATGAAAGCGTCGGAGGCTCCCGGAAGTATGCCCGATACCTGCCATTCTGGGCCTGAGTTTATTTCAGAGGATGGGTCGCAATAGTGTCGGTATCGACACCATCAGCTTTGATATCAACGTTTTGCTTTTTTAAGGTCATCCCATTCCCGACGCTGGAGAAGACGCCGTGCGCAGTACTCGAGCTGTTGAGAACAGACCCGGGGCTGACGGTCAGAGAGTTCGACGTTAAGCTAGGCAAGTCGGAACTCACTATTCACTGAAGTGGCCCCGGTTTTGTAGACAGCTCGAGAGGCGTTTTGTGTTAGACTCAGGCGGCTTCATGGTTTCCGGTTTTCCGGGTTGAGCATACGGCATCCGGAGTCTTGTATCCCAGCGAAGAGTGCTTCCTCTCCCCGTTGTACCATTCCAGATACCTGCCCAGCTCGATCCTGGCCTCCACCATGTCCCTGTAACTCTTCAGGTACACCTCAGGACTGATCTGATCCAGTCTTCGGGGGACTTCGTGTCTCCGTGAGATCGTCAGATGTGAATTTTGAAACTCGAAGAAGCTCAAGTCATCGATCTGGTAAGAGCCCGGTTCTTCTCCGTTAAGTGGGGCACCGGTCCGTATCAGCTAACCGCGAACATCGGCGTTCAGGTGCCGATGCTCAGTTTCTCCTCTACTGCCCTCTGCAACTGCCTTGCGGACGATAGAGCCGATTCGGCCTCAGAATTCGTGACGATGCCTGTGCGGTCATAGATCGAGAGGCTTCGCTTCTTCCTGTAATCCTGAAGCTCCTTCACCTTCCCCTGCGACAGATTCATCGTGAACTCGAGGGATTCGATCAATCTCCAGTGATGAGCCGGCGAACCCTTTCTGACTCTGTAGCCGCGAGAAGACAGAACTGCAGCTGCGAGAACGAGGCAGGCGTTGTGGGCATGCCCGAGCTTTCCTTCAGGAGAGGCAACGGTCATCGCATCATTGATCTCGCGTGATGCTATAAGAAGGAGATCCCGGATCTCCTCGTCACTCTGTTGCACGGCGGAGAGGTCGTCCTTGTGTGAGTCCGCCCATTCCTCGAATGTCATCGTTTCCTCCGACTATGAAAATCCTTGGCTTCTGCAGGATATCCGTCAGGAAGCGATGTCCTTCCAAGATGCGCTGCCTGAACTCATCGTCGGAGTATAACATCGGAGAGATCTCTCGTCCGAGGGTCTTCTGTGCCGGTTGCAGCGCCGAAGCGATGTCGGAGTAGGGGGCGCTCCCGACTAATAGAAGATCCACGTCGCTCCTTGAATCCTCGGTGCCCTGGGCGATGCTGCCGAAGATGAACGCCAGGCTGATCCCCTCCACCGGCTCGAGCGCAAGCCTGATAACGTCGGCGACCCCCTCGGTCTTGATCATCAGCATGTGGAGTTCCGGGAAGATCGGGCAGCTCCTGTCCGCTTTGAAGAGAGCGAGTCCTCCGCGTTCCTCACGCGAAATGATGCCGGCTCTGGCAAGAGACTTCAGCTCACGTTCAACGGCTCCTTTGCCGCCGTTCACCGCCCGGATGATCTCTCGGAGATGGAACTGCCTGTCGGGCTGGCCGAGCAGAAGCGCGAGTACACTCCGTCGCACCCTGGGGAAAAGAGCCTCGATCATATGCCCCCATTCTGGGGACAAATGTCCCTATTCTGGGGGCAGATGTCAAGAGGTCAAGGGCTTCAGATGCACGCTGTCGTACCAGCATTTGAGCATGCCGATTCCATCTATAGGCTGCTCAATCGTCGGTAGCGACTCCCCTTGCCTCAGGCAAGGGGTCGATGCTTGAAGCGTCCAAACCGGCAGCAATGCTAAGTCCGTAAAGAGAACATTGACGTGTCATGATATCAGACCTATCTTCGTTCAGCGATGAAGGAGGCTGTAATGGATTCTGACGGCATTGGCTTGAGAGTCAGGATGATACGTGAAGGCGTCGGCCTGACCCAGAAGCAGCTTGCCGAACATCTGGGTATGCAGAGAACGGCACTGGTTCAGGTCGAGGCCGGGTCCAGAAAGCTCTCGGCATCCGAGCTGATCGGTGTCGCCAGGTTCTTCAACATTACCGTCGAGCAGTTTCTAGACCCGGAAAAGCAGCCAAAGGTCGAGATCCATGAACCGAAAGAGCAAAAGGAGCGCGGCGGAATCCGTATCAGCGTTCCTTCCGAAAATGTGGCGAAATTCAGGGAAGTTCTCCTCTACATTCTCGAGAAGGTCGGAGCCCGACCACATGTGGGCGAGACGGTGATCTACAAACTGCTTTACTTCTCTGATTTCGACTACTACGAAAAGTTCGAGGAACACCTGACCGGCGCCGCATACATCCGCAACAACTACGGCCCGACCCCGGCCGGCTTCAACAAGATAGTCGAGCAAATGATTGAGAGTGGTAACTTGGTCAGGGTTCAAAGCGACTACTTCGCATACCCTCAGACAAAGTACCTTCCCCGTCGCTCGGCAGATCTCAGTGTTCTCTCCGCCCGTGAACTCGATACGATCAACGAAGTCTTGCGCCGGCTTGGTGAGATGAACGCTACCCAAATCAGCGACTACTCCCACGGGGACGTGCCGTGGAAGGTGACCGAACCAGGAAGGCAGATTGCCTACGAGACGGTCTTCTATCGCCTTCCCCCCTACTCTGTGAGAAGCTACGAGGTAGATCAGGATTGACAGCGCCCCAGAAGCCGGCGCCTCCCCATCCGCTTCCATCAGTAAGGAGACTGCCGGGCTTCGAGCGCGACATGAGACGGTTGCTGAAGAGATACGGTACTCTCGAGGAAGACCTTTCAACATTCACCTCCGCTACGCTGCGACTTCTCGCAAGCGGCGAATACCCGCCGGAGCCTCTTGGCCTCTTCCCAGTCAGGGGGAAGGAGGTCAGCGGAAAAGGTTTCTACGTAGCTAAGAAGTTTGCGTGCAGATCGTTGAAGGGAACCGGCGTCAACTCAGGCATCAGAGTCGTGCTGCAGTGGCTGCCGGAGACAGACGAAGTCTGCCTGGTCGAGATTTATCACAAGAACGAGAAGGAGGTGGAGGATCTGGAGAGAATCCGGGTGATCTTGAAGGGTCAGTGATATGCTATGAGAACATATCCTTGATCTTTTTCCATCTGCCGCTGCCCACCATCGAATCTGCAACTCCCAGAACCTCTTTGATGACTTTCAGCAGATCTTTGTCTCCTGCCCAGTGCTTTTTGACGATTTCATCACCAGTCCGATTGATCATCCCGTTGAGGGCTGCAGTCGCCACAGCCACGTCATCCAGATATCCAATGGGGCCGACTAGGATCTCCGGTAAAAGGTCCACCGGAGAAATGAAGTAGGCTATTGCCAGCGCAAGGTTCGCCTTCTCAGTCTGTGGCACATCTGGATCGATAGAGAGCCTGACTAGAAGGTGGAACATGTCTGGCGCCATAAGAAGGTAGTCTGCGTACTTGGCCGAGGCAGTTCCGTCCTCTTCCTTCAGGAAATCACTGATCTTTGTTCTCAGTGACTGATAAAAGTCACGGTGCTGTTTGTTCACGGGATCTCCTTACTTTTGATACCAACAAGAGTCTTAGAAGAACCTGCTGGTAGAGTCCAACCTCGTTCATAGATCCTCCCCTGAGTGTTTCCCTGAGAAATTTCAGATAATATGATGTGCTCTTCCTCTGTGCTGGGTCAATATTCAGACGGTGCCGGATCAGAACATGGCATGCCAGATCCAACTTGGTACTTATCAAATCGACGACGGCCAGGGTTCCCATAACGCCTGATTATTGAGAAAACCGCACTATACCCTACAAGAAAGCCCCAATAGGATGAAGAACATTGCCTTTAGGAAAGCCGCTACGACTCCAACTGATCCATTTTTACTCTTAGTGTGTCCACATCCTGAGGACCTTGACGGTCTTCTTTTCATCGAGAACCTGGTAGACCAGCCGGGATGGATGTTGATGCGGCGCGAGACGGCTCCTTTGAGATCACCCAGGAGACGCTCGAACGGAGGAGATGACGCATAAGGATCTTCTTCGGGGAGTTTCAGCAGGGCTTCCACCTCGTCGCGAAGCCCCGCAGCCTGGATCTTCCGGGCGTCCCTCAGGGCCTCTGCGCAAAGTAGACCAGTCGCCAGGTCACCAGCCGGGCTTTTCGCTGCACTTCCCGATCGGGGTCTTCATGCCTTCGACGATGCTCTCACGCATTCCAGGGATAGAGAGCAGGAACAGTGACTCCTGGATCGAACGCCAGTTCTCTTCGGAAAGGAGTACAGCGTTGTTTCTCTTCCCGGTTAGCAGGATCGGTTCGTGAGTCTCGGCCGCCTCGTCGATCAGGCGATACAGCCTGGCTCTGGCATCGGTAGCACTCATCTTCGGCATGGCTCTCCCCTTTGTCAGCCTTAGCGTACGCTCTCCCTTACATGGAGTCAATCCATACGCTTTTATTCTGCTGCCCATTCCTGCACGGCTATCTTTCCGCATCCAGGAAGGGGCTTCCAGGCACTAAGTGAAGGAGACACCTTCAAAAGCAGTCATCTCCGGGCCGGCAGTTCAGGAATGGCATGACACGGCCCTCGGCTTTGCCCGGCGGATCGTCTGCCTGCTCCCGGTGGAGTGCGTTTTGTCAGGCTTTCTTTCGGCGGACTAGAAAACGGAAGTGATGATTCGGTTGGACTGGATCGTCCAATCCATGGGGACAAATCGCTCCGGGGCAGTTTTCCGCCCGCTGTCGGGTGACCAGACATGCTTCGCAAACCGGACTGAGATTCCTATAATGAAGG